>Ga0247840_10010803_pt1 | contig 11307 bp, 5 predicted proteins | sample LaCruzMarch2015__FD_192404 | JGI IMG/M metagenome (GOLD analysis project Ga0247840, IMG submission 192404) | Freshwater microbial communities from meromictic Lake La Cruz, Castile-La Mancha, Spain - LaCruzMarch2015_17m | ecosystem: Environmental > Aquatic > Freshwater > Lake | place: Spain...
CAGCAGGCGAACAGTGCAGAGCATACCAAGTCCTACTGGACAGACTACATAAATGCAAGATATACCCAAAGAAGCACATCCTCGACAACGAAATATCCGACGAATTCAGAGCAGTCATCGAGCACAACAAAATGGAGCACGAGTTGGTACCACCACACGACCATCGACGGAATATTGCAGAGAAGGGGATCCAGACTTTCAAGGACCATCTCATCGCGATAGTGTGTGGAACAGACAAGGACTTTCCACTCTACTTGTGGGCAGACATACTACCACAAGCCGAGCATACGCTAAACCTACTACGTCCATCACGACGATTACCAAGTGTGTCTGCATACGCGTACCTATATGGTCAGCACAACTATGACAAGCTTCCGTTTGCACCATTAGGATGCAAGGTAGAAGCGCACATGATGCCAAGCACCAGAGATACGTGGGCCGAACACACAGCAAGTGGGTACTACGTAGGATGTTCACATGAGCACTACCGGTGCCACAAAGTATACATCACAAGCAGCAGGAGTATCCGAGTATGCCAGACCGTATTTTTCAAGCACAAATATCTTACCCAGCCATCATTCACCAGTCATGATGCACTAATCGAGGCGGCAGACAAGCTGGCAAGCGCTATCACGAGAGTACTACCAGCCGACAACGTCACGAAGAACGGAGTGACGGCACTGTTGGAAATATTCACCAAGCAGGCAAACGTAGCCAAGGATAAAATTGAGGAGCAGCGAGCACGGCAGAGCAAAGCGGCATCACAAAGGGTGCAGACGGAGACGATCGGGGACAATGCAGCAGATCAAAGGGTGCAAGCGGATAGAACGGCGGCAGCAGCAGATCAAAGGGTGCAAGCGGATAGAACGGCGGCAGCAGCAGAACAAAGGGTGACGGCAGCAGTAACAACAGCAACAGCACCAACACCAACTTTTGAATACGACGACGACGAACCATTGGACGGCCCACCAGTTATCACGCAAGATGAAGACGATGATGAGATTGAACCACCAGCGGAGAGATACACCAACAAGTTACGGTCACGACAAACCCGATCAATGACAGACGAGTGGCTCTACAACATGATGGAGTTCCCGGGCATCACCACCGAGGTCACTAACTCAGTCACACCACGAATGGCAGCATCGCGAAAATATCCAATGCAGTTTCTATGTGAGTATGCAAATGCAGTTATCGACGACGAGACAGGCGAAGTCATGGAGTACCGGCACCTATTGAAGAACCCCAAGCACCGCAAGCGATGGCAGATATCGTTTGGCAAAGAAATACGGCGGTTGGCAACAGATACGAGGACAATCAAGTTCGTAAGCAAAGCAACAATACCGCGAGAGCGATTGAGCGACATCACCTACGCGCGAATCGTATGCAACGAACGACCGGAGAAGAAGGACCCTGATCGAACAAGAATAACTATGGGAGGTGATCGGATCAACTATCCCGGCGATTGTGGTACACCAACAGCCGACATACTCACAGTCAAGCTACTACTCAACAGCATTATCTCAACACTGCATGCAAAATTCATGACCATCGACATCAAGGATTTTTACCTCATGACACCGATGGATAGACCAGAGTATTTCAGAATGAGCTTGGAACTGTTTCCAGACGACATTATTGACGAGTACAAGCTGAGGGATATTATCGACGCGAAGGGATGCATCCATTGCGAGGTAACACGAGGCATGTACGGACTACCCCAAGCAGGAATGTTAGCACAGGATCAACTGAGCAAACGATTGAACCAGGCTGGATACCATCAAAGCGAGACGACACCCGGTTTTTGGAAGCACCAATGGCGACCAATCAGCTTTGCGTTAGTAGTCGACGATTTCGGAGTAAAGTATGTGGGAGAAGAACACGCAAAGCATCTCATCAGCGTATTGCAAGAACACTACGAAATCGACGTGGATTGGGATGGAACGAGATTTATTGGATTGACTCTGGATTGGGATTACAGCGGACACAAGGTGCATCTGTCAATGCCTGGATACATAGCAAAAGCACTAGCACGATTTGCACATCCAGCACCCAAGAAACCGCAGCACCAACCACATCCAAATACAGAGCGATCATACGGCGCAACGATACAATATGCTAAAGCAGAAGATACATCACCAGCGGTACCAGCGACTGATAAAACCTTCATACAACAAGTCTTAGGCGTCTTACTATACTACGGCAGGGCAGTGGACTCGACGATACTTGTCGCAATAGGCTCCATTGCAAGTGCACAGGCAACACCAACAGAAAAAACATTGGAGCTAACTAAAATTTTACTGGATTACGTAGCCACTCATCCAGACGCCATAATAACATACAAGAAGAGTGACATGGTAGTGGCGGTACACAGCGATGCATCATATTCAAGCGAAGCCGGGGCTAGAAGTAGAGCGGGCGGACATTTCTTTATGTCATCGGATGTCGACGATCCACCCGACAATGGAGCAATCCTCAACACGTCAAACATCATCAAATCAGTTATGTCGAGTGCAGCCGAAGCGGAATTAGCAGGATTATACATCAACGCATCCCAAGCCGTCGCCATCCGACAACTACTACATGAGATGGGACACAAGCAACCGCGAACGCCAATCCAAACAGACAACAGCACTGCGCTAGGAGTAGTAACCAACAACATCCAACCACGACGAACTAAGTCAATGGACATGCGTTTCTACTGGCTACGATGCCGAGATGCCCAAGGACAATTCAGATACTACTGGCGGCCGGGTCCAACGAACCGAGCCGATTACTATACTAAGCATCATCCAGCCAGTCACCACATCGAAAAGAGGCCAACAATCCTAACTTCGAAACTAATAATCGATGCACTACGAGCATCTACGAACAGAACGCCAGCCACCAAAGGAAAAGGTTTAGTAGCCATAGCGGCGTGATATATATATATATGTGTAAGTGTAAGCCAAAAGGGCAAGCACAAATTTTTAAAACAACAGAAGAGGTACTGAAAGGGTGTGCTAGAAGACAGGGTTATCACGGTTAACCCTAAGGAGACACATTACCCCTTACTGTAAGTACAGTGTAGAGGAGGAGAAGAGACAGGAATCGGCGACGGCAAATACTTGCCACCAACGCGGATTGACGACGCTATGCTCACTCTTTATACACCACCTTGATAAGGATAGATAACAATAGTAAGCAACAACTTACGCCCCAACACCACTGTCTTTCCTACACCTCTAGCAGTGGTGTATAAAAGTAACATGAAAACAAGCAGCAAGGTGATCGAACAGGCGGCGTACGACGTCGTCCGCACGCACCATCTCACGAAAATACATGGACGGCCAACCCGAGCTACTCTCATCAACATGATCGACGAGATCTCGACCAAGCTAGTCGAAATCGACATCAGCGACACATACGGCGACAAAACCGTTGATGACGCCATGAACAACTTCGGATGCCTAGCCGGCATTATGTCGGAGGACGAATACCTACAACGCACGACCCTAGATTGGGAAGAGCCCACCGAACCCGATTACTACGACGTCAACATCACAGACGCGATGCCACGACACGTGAGGAAGAGGATGGAGGAGATACACGACCAGAAGATCACCGACTACTGGACGTACACGGGTACTATGAGGGGACTAGCAGTCAACATACGCGAGGCACTCCAAGAGCAGTACTACAAAAAGCTAAAACATTCCCTCACGTCCTACAACGCGGTGACGCCAAGGGAATTAATTGAGCATGTTGGCGAGGAATGGGCAAAGATGGACACAAAGTCGAAGAGAGAGCTACGGAAGGATTACTACAAACCGTGGAACGTCGGCGATGGAGTACTGCTATCGGAATTCACACAAGCCTTGGTCGACAAACGTACGAAGCTACAATTCCACGGCATCACCATCAATGATGATGAGTTGAACGAACACTTCGTGGCCGAAATGTATGCCAGCAACAAGTTCACCGCCGAGGACATGAAAGCCTGGGAAGAGAAGGATGAAGCCGACAAGGACGATTGGGACATCATCGTGGAATACTTCAACGATAAGATGACAGCAACGGACACCTACCTCAACAACGCCGGCGGGGCAAATAAAAGTCAGTTTGACAGAGCAGCCAACTTATCGGAGGACGCGCTAGCCGACATAGGAGATGACTTACGGGAGTTCATCCTCACGCTACAGCAGTCCAACATCAGCAACAGCACCACCAGCACCACCGTAACCGACACGACAGCGAACGTGAAGGATACAAAGTACGATGCAATGACGGAACGAATGGCGGCGATGGAGAAGATGATGAAAGAAATGATGGTGCAACTGGGAGCAAAAGATAAGGCAACCAGCAACACCACCGACGACGGTAAGAACGGAAACAAGATCAAGACGTTCAAGTACCCACGTAACATGGGCGGCTACTGCAACTCGTGCGGTTTTCACCCAGTTGGACCCAAGCATGACAGTAGCACGTGCACGCGGAAGAAGGAGGGACATGTGGATACGGCAACGTGGACCAATCGTGGAGCAAACGGAAGCATGGAGTGGCCAGTCGCAGCAAAAGTCAAGCCGAGCCAGCAGGAGCACGCGTCATACAAGGGGAAGTCGGCGCCAACCAACTGACAGGGGCCGGGGATCACGGATAGTAATGATTATAACAGTGAAACGTTAATTAAAACACAACGCCAGCTATTAACTAATTATTATTCGTGTCTATCCCCGCCAACTTGCCAGGTCGAAGAGCAAGACGAAAATTTACACATCGAGATAGGCAAAGGAGCCATTCGATTCGAATTACCCCAGAAGAAAAACAAGCATGCAACCAAATTGGAGAGGAGACACCAAGCCAAGGCGAACAAGCAAGCGTTACAAGCAACTCGAGCAACACAATATCGGGAGATACCATGGGAGGATATGAAGCAAGCCATCTCCAACGCATCGGAGATGTATATCCCACCCACACTTCGCCGAGCAAAAAGAGACAAGGCCCCAATTGGCGAGCGAGTCTACGTGTTGGACTTCGATGATGACAAGATACGGTGTGGAATCATGAATGGGACGATACCATCAACAGTAATGGACAGCGGGTGTACATCCAATGTTGGGAAGGAAAACGATCCAAGCAAACGCACGGGCGTAGCATCCAACAAGGTTTTCATCTTGCCAAATGGCCAATCAATAGCTGCAACAGAAATGGCTGAGTATCCGTTCAATCTACGACCACCTGCAAATGACGTGCATATCACCCCCGGTATCACAAGCAACTCTCTACTAAGCACCGGCAAACTTGCTGACGCCGACTACATCACAGTTTTCGACAACGAGCAAGTAAATGTATACGATGTCAATGACATCAACATAACAGTCACAAGAGGGGCAATCATACGAGGATGGCGCGACGACACTGGATTGTGGCGGATACCGTTACTACCTACAGTACGACAAGACAATGTAACCAACGTCAACACCGAAACTGTATTAGTAAACAAGCCACCTACAGAGTTTCTCGCCAACAGACCTCCACCAACAGAGGCAGTATGCAACGTGTACGAGCTGAAGACACAGCCTGAGCTGGTTCGGTATTACCATGCAGCAGCAGGCTTCCCAACTAAACCGACATGGTTGCAAGCAATTAAGAATAATCACTACGCATCATGGACAGGGCTAACGTACGAGGGCGTGAGCAAATACTACCCGGAGTCAAATGAGACGAACAAGGGACACGGGCGTAAATTGAAGAGTGGGCAGAGGTCGACAAAGAAGAAACGCGGCACCAACAATGGTAGTGCAGACGACGAGCTTGTACCACGATCAGCCAGCATTCCCACGTTACGAATGGAGGACGGTGATAATTTCAAGTTGGTGGATATTGAAACTGCAAGGCCACAACCACGCGAACGGACCATCTTCACGCGCATTATGCACTTAGACGTTGACGATGAAGCTAACGAGGACCTCCTTCAACTCATTTACACCGACGGAACAGGACGTTTTCCCAAAGCATCGCGGAAGGGAATGAACTATATACTAGTGTTGGTGGAGATCGACAGTGGGGCCATATTAGTGGAAGCAATGCGCAACAGGTCAGCAGGCGAACAGTGCAGAGCGACACGGCGAACGAGATTTTGCCCCTCCAAATTAAGATCGCGCCATTGTGCGAAGGTTTTAAATTGTTTTTTAGCGATCCTTGTGTATGGGAGCGAGCATTAAGTTCGCGCTTTATCGCGAAGTTGCTATGGTTTATAAAAGGCCCAGCAGTTTTCCACCTATTTCGCGACCAAAATCATCACATTAAATTAAAATCGCGACAAAAGAAAGAAAGCTCCTCACCACAGATTAACACCCAAAATCGCGAATCGCGAATTTAGCCGTTATTTAATCAAATCAAGTACTGTAATGAGTGAACCTAGTCGCGATTTAGCATACGAAAAGGAAATCAACGAATATGTTTAACATAGGAATTAGTAGCTATTCAATAAATAATCTCCCCGAATTTACAATACTCATGTACTAATCAATACTCATGTACTAATAGCACATTATTATGTACCCCCCGATGATGTAAGAAGCCTCCAGATATGTTCCTTTCCTGGTATTGTAACAGAGTCAGATGCATAATCATTCAAATTTAAGTTGACTTTTGTAACACCACTAAACCCATCATAAACAACATGAAATTCATGCAATTCACCAGGCATACTACCTGGAGTGACAGATTTAATTTTGCCAATGTCAAACATAAACACTCCACCAGGGAATTGTTTCTTTTTAAAATTACGATCATATTCACGAGCATATGAAATGCTTATCATCTCACCACAAAGTCTATTGTCAATTGTCTCAGGAGAAGTGTTCACTATACTCAGATGTTCGCATCTCAAAGCTTCACTTTCGTGCAACTTTATTTGCTCTTCAAGTGATAGTCCAGGAACCACCACCTATGAAAGTAGAGAGAGCATCAATGCAGAAATAGGCATAAATAAATTACACAATCTTTCCATACCCATGAACAATCTCTTACCTTCTTGATGTCTTTCTTACTAACCTTAATTTTTTTTGCATCCTACGCAAGTGTTTATTTGTTAGAAAAGAATATAAAACAATACACAAATACACTGAGTTTTTTCCAACGCACCTTTTTTTTCAGATCACTTGTCATTCGTTTCTTTGTTGTCTGCAAAAGATGTTAAAAAATGGATGTGATCACATTTATTAATAGGGAAGACGAATACTAAACAAAAATGGCAATAAACTAATATCACTATCTCACCTTATCCTCAGATAGAGTCTTGGTTTCAATTGCATCCTTCAAACAGGATCAAACAAGTTTCAGTAAAAGAGAGATGTTAAGAAAATGTTATATACATATGTCTATCAATTTATATATACATTGAATCTCACCGTACTGTTGTGTCCACTTTTAATCGGCGATACCTGCATAATAGAAAAATATCCAAAGTCAGATATAAAATAGGGTCAGATATAAAATATTGAATAAATAACAGAAGGTAGGAATGTTGATCACTTACTTCATTTCCATAATCATATCCAAATGGACATGAATTACTCTTAATCTTTGGATAGAAAATGGCAAAAAGGGAGATATTATTAATGGTGAATCTTTGGTACAGAGGAAACTTGGGAAACTATGTACATAATTCAATCTCAAGTTTTACCAACGCACCTTTTCTTTCGGATCACTCGTCTTTTGTTTCTTTGTTGACTGCCAAAATTTTAGTAAAATGGATGTGATCAAATTTATTAGGGAAGACGAAAACTAAACAAAATGGATGAAAAGAAATATTATATACATCTTGAGTTACCAACTCACCTTTTCTTTTTTATCACTCATCTTTTGTTTCTTTGTTGTTGCAAAAGATATTAGTACAATGGATGTGTAGTACAATGGACGTGATCAAATTTATTTGGGACAAAGATGAATACAAAACAAAAAATGGGTTAAGAAATGTTATACATATGTCTATCAATTTCATAAAATATATATATATATATACATTGAATCTCACCATTATGTCGCTGTTGGGTACACTCTCAATTGACAATGGCTGCATAATACCGGATGTGTAGTACAATGGACGTGATCAAATTTATTTGGGACAAAGATGAATACAAAACAAAAATGGGTTAAGAAATGTTATACATAATATGTCTATCAATTTCATAAAATATATATATATATATACATTGAATCTCACCATTATGTCGCTGTTGGGTACACTCTCAATTGACTGCATAATACCAAAATAGAGATGTTATTATTATAAAATTGTTTTATTCCTAGGACATGGAATCTCAAGTTTAAAACTCACCATCATTGACAATACACTGCTACTAGTACCAAAACAGGTACTATACATAGAAGCTTGTCCCTGGTTGGGATCATCAGGAACTAAATAAAAAATGAAAATTGTTCACGATATTTAATTAATAGTATAATAAAGTCACATCAACATGTTGAGATTTTTTTTGTTTGAGACTTACCATTAGGAAGAATACTGTCATATTCTGAACAAAATCAAATACGATTATTTGAAAAAAGTCAATGTCATCAAAATGAGCATATGGCAGTGGAGAAATCTCTTACCCAGGCTATTGAAGTAATCATCAGCAATGTCTTCAGCTATAATTTCTTGCTCAGTTCTCTTCATGTCATCTCCAACTGTTCCATTATTGAAAGTATCAGTACCACTTTCATCATACTCATCATTATTAATAGTACCACCATTGAATGTGTTAATACTATCATCAAAAGTGATCTTTGTCTTGACAATGTAAATGTATGATGGTTGAAATGTATTGTCAATAATAGGATGATTGATAGCAATCGTTGCAATAATATACTTATTTCCCTTGGGCTTCTTTGTTAGTAGTTTACAACCATATCTGATAAGAATATTGTTGTACCACTTCTCCACTGTATCCTTGATATTCTTGTGTGCAATCATCCGTACAAAGTTTTCACATCTTGGAGTGTCATAACCGACAATTCTTGCAATTGTAAATCGATATTTACCTTCAATAAGTCTCTTCAAATTAATAATCCAGCCCTTATGCAGAATGACAGGAGATAGAAATATGGGTGTTGTATTTTTCACAAACTCAACATAGTTATTTGTGGTAGCATACTTGTCAGAAAAATATTTGAAGATAGTACGGGAATTGCCTTGACTAATAATTGAATCAAGTCTAGCATCATTTTCTTGTTTGATGATATGGAAGTTTGATGCACGATATTGCACGTCTTGGGCATAAGTTTTCTTCCCCGTTTGAATGACATCTTCCCTGATTTCTGACATTTTGTTTGAAAGATGGTCAATCTTAAGAGGTTGGGGAATGGAGGATAGGTTTGGTGCAATCAAATGGCCATATTCAGTATCAACGTACTTCTTGGCTTGATTTTCGGTGTCCTTCTTCGTAAAGGATATAATTGTCAGTGGTATAATGACATGAGGTGCCACATTGTTCTGGTTTGTGTTATGAGTAATTGAAGAAATGTCACTTGGATTTATCGAACATTCTAACGTTCCTGAAGATACACAAGAAATATCTGCAGCGGGAGGATTATCATCATAAATATGCAAATCAGTTGTTTATGGGGTGCCTTTGCAACAACAGTATCGTCAGTTTAGTATTATTATAACTCACCATGATGTGCAGGTGCCGATATTTGATGTGATAATGGTGGAATAAATAATGAAGAGCATTCTTTTGTTCCATATAATGTGGTCAGGGCAGGATCATCAGCGGTTGACAACGTCATCATTGTCAATGGTTTTGAGGACATCAATTATAACTACAGTCCGAACACGATCATTAATAATAATGATGTGGGGATCCTATTTTTCAAATGTGTTTAAAAGTAATATAACAACGGTCAACATTATCTATGTCGATTGTACATAAATAATTATTTACGTTCCTTCTTTGTTTGGTTTACTACGATATCCTCACAATTCCCACATGAGGTGCAATAACACATCAACCATACCACCACTCTCACAATCAACAACCAATACCCACATATAACATGCCAAGGACAAGTGTCACAGCCAGAGCAACCCCACCCAAATTCTATGTCAAAACAACAAATGACTTAAGTCAGAGCAACTGCAAACTTGCCAATGACAACATGACAATCGAGGCTACAACAATTATCAATATAGGTGAAGAGATACAGCTTTATTTGGGGAGGCCTAATATTGACGATTCGAGTGATGATTGTGGTGACAATTTGAGTAATGATTCTTCTAATGATGATGACGGTTCGAGGGACAATAATGACAATTATGATGACAATTCGAGTGACAATAATGATCTTTCAGATTTGGAGAAGAAGAGTTCTGGAGATAAACGTAAACGGCCAATAAAGAGGAAGCGAGGAAAGCCAAAGAAGGTGGTTGTCAAAGAAAATGATAAGCCATTTTTATTTAACAATTCTGGTTCTGATACTACGGATAGTTCCAGTTCCTGTTCAGTACCATTGAAAATTTATCAAGATAATGAGACCAACACTGAATCCTCACCACCTACAAGTATTGTAATAAACTCTACCAGTATTAATGATGATACGTCAGGCTCTACTGCAGATGCGGATGAAGGATCGAAACAAGGAAGTAATGCAAAAGTTGGTTGTCCAAAAAGTAAGCCTGAATCATCAAAGGATAGTGAAGAGATTTTTAACACAGAGGAAACCAATAATAATAGTCAACAAAAAAATGAAACAGCTAGTTTTGATTTGAGTGACAATAATGATTCTTCAGATTTGGAGAAGAAGAGTACTGGAGATAAACGTAAACGGAGTGACGATTACAATTATGATGACAATTCAAGGGATGATAATGATCGTTCGGATCTGGAGAAGAAGAGTACTGGTGATAAATGTAAACAGAGAGAGGAGTTGAGTGAAGATGATGTGAAGGAAATTCGATCATTGAATTTTGCCAAACGACAATTAGTAGTCAAGAGTGCATTTGCAAAGAAACATTTTGAATTCTATGAGAAACAAGTCAAAGAAATGAATGCTAAAGAAATTGTCATCCTCTTGGGGAAGGGTGACAAATTCAGTCAAGATGAGTGGTATCAACTTCAAATTTTGGGTGATCAAATACCACAATACGAAGTGAAAAAAGCAATGGCAAAGAGAGAGATTGACTTCTGGGAGGAACAAATCCAAGAAGTTGTTGATAAAAAAAAATTCATATTGGGGGGTGTGGTTGACAGTGAAGAATACGAGTATGCTGAAATAAGAGTAATGTCTTCAACTTATTGGATGGAAAAAGGTCCAGGGGGGGGG
>Ga0247840_10010805_pt1 | contig 11306 bp, 10 predicted proteins | sample LaCruzMarch2015__FD_192404 | JGI IMG/M metagenome (GOLD analysis project Ga0247840, IMG submission 192404) | Freshwater microbial communities from meromictic Lake La Cruz, Castile-La Mancha, Spain - LaCruzMarch2015_17m | ecosystem: Environmental > Aquatic > Freshwater > Lake | place: Spain...
CGTGCCGTTGCGCCTGCGCCATGGCCTGCTGCAGGCGGTCGGCCAGCAGCACGCGGTTGGGCAGTCCGGTCAGCGCGTCATAGTGCGCGATGCGCTCCAACGCGCGTTCGTGCTCCTTGATCGGGGTGATGTCGGAGAACAGGGCCACGAACTGCTGGGGCTGGCCCTGGGCATCGGGGACGGCGCTGATGGTCTGCATCACGGCATAGACCTCGCCGTTCTTGCGGCGGTTCCAGAGTTCACCCCGCCATTGGCCGTGCGCGCTCAGGTGGCGCCACAGGTCGGCGTAGAACGCCGGTCCCTGGCGGCCATCGCTGAGCAGGTGCGGCGTCCGGCCCAGGACTTCATCACGGCGGTAACCGGTGATGTGGCTGAAGGCGTCATTGACATCGACGATGATGCCATCGGCGGTGGTGATCATGATGCCCTCGCTGGCATGGGTGAAGACGCCGGCGGCGAGGCGCAACTGTGCTTCGGACTCCTTGAGGTCCTGGATGTCGGTGCAGGTGCCGAACCAATTGATGACCTGGCCGTTGGCCGCGTGCAGGGACGCACCACGGATCAACCACCAGCGGTACACGCCATCGGCGCGGCGCAACCGGCACTCCAGCGAGTATTCGCTATCGGTTTGGACGGCGTGCTGCCAGGCCTCCCAGGAACGCTGCTGGTCATCGGGATGGAAGGGGATGTTCCAACCATGGCCGTAGCTCTCGTCCAGCGTCAACCCCGTGTAATCGACCCACTGCTGATTGAAATAGATGTTCCAACCGTCGGCCCTGGTCATCCAGACAATCTGCGGCAAAGACTCGGCCAGGGTGCGGAACTTCTCTTCGCTGGCGTGCAGGGACTCTTCGGCCAACAGCCGTTCCAATTCCCCGGAGGAGCGCAGGGCCACCAGCTTCAATGCGGATTCGGCGAACGGGCGGTTGCGCAGCGGTTGGCGGCCGATCACCGCAATCAGGCCGATTGGTCGGCCATCATGGCTCCATAGCGTCGTGCCGATATAGCTCTCCGCCTGCAAGTCCTGGAGCACCTGGTCACGCGGGAAGGACTGGCAAACACTGGCGGCAAAGCAGCAGACCTGTTTGCCGACGACATCGCCGCAGGGCGTGTCCTTCAGGGCATAGCTTAAGTCGTCCTCGAAATGCCCGTCGCACCACACCGCGAGGGTGCGGGCGGTCAGTCCATCGCCTTCTAGGCGATCGATGCAGACGTAAAACATGTCCAGCGTTTCAGCGAGGTAGCGCGCCAGCGCATGGAAAAATGTCTCTTCCCGAGAGCGCCCACTGGTGCGCGCCAAAAAGGCCTGAACATCGTCGGCCTGCCGGCGCTCGGTAATGTCCAGATTGACACCGATATACTTGAGAATAGTGCCGGTGACGTCTCGTTGTGGCGTAGCCAGCCCGTGAACCCAGGTCGTGACACCCTCGGGGGTTCGCAAGCGGTATTCCTGTTCCCAACGCTCCCCAGATTCGACCGTCGCTTGCCAGTGCGCGGCAACGGAGGCGCGATCCGCCGGATGCAGTGCTGATAACCATCCGTTACCGAGTGCCTGCGTCTGGGTCATCCCCGCCATTTCACACCAGCTTTGGTTGGCATACAGGCAGGTGCCGGTGGGTGATGCCAGATAAATGCCGACCGGGGCCAGGGCCGCCAAGGTGCGGAACCGCTCCTCGCTTTCGCGCAGAGCCACCTCTGCCTGCTTGCGCGCGCTAATGTCGATACAAATGCCGATCATGCGCAGGGGCTGACCCTGCGCATCGTACGTCGTGTCGCCCGTGGCGTAGATCCAGCGCGACTCTCCGGCTCCCAGGATGATGCGATATTCGTCAGGGCAATCGCATCAAGTTCTACTAATATTCGCGCTCACTGATATATCACGCAAATCCGACATCTGAACTGCCTCCAAGGCTACATGCCGTGTCCCTTTCCTATGTCATGAACACTTCGCGAACACTGCGCGTCTTCATTTTTACACTTTTCTTATGTGATTGGCCCGACAAGTTGGGGAAAATGCCTCTGAAAAGGGCACACCCCTGGCGTACAGGTGCGGAGAACTGACCTAAGGCCGGGCTAAATCGGGAACGGCTAATATTAGAGATTCTTGATGCGATTGCCCTGGATATTCGTTGATCAGTGGGACATGGGCACGAATGGCGTCGCCGATACATGCTTCTGCCGCCGCCAAGTCTGCCGGATGCAGCGCGGACCGCCAGGTGTCGAAGCTCGCCGGCGTGGTGGCCGGATCGAGATCGAGCAGTTGAAAGAATTCATCCGACCATGACACCTTGCCGCTTACGATGTCCCAGTCCCACACGCCCGCATGGGCGGCTCTCTGTGCCAGGGCCAGCCGCGCATTGGCCTCACGCAGGGCAATCTCCTGCTGCTTGCGCACAGTGATGTCATGGATGACGGAAAACAGCAGCGGCTTGCCGCTGACGTCGACCGGCGTTGAAAAGACCTCGACGTCGCGTACCTCGCCGGTCGCGATCCGGTGCCGGAAGTTGAAATAATTGCGCTCCTCGTGCAGCGCCCGTTGCCGCTCCAGCGCCACCGCATCCGGGGGCAGGGTGTTGATCGCGCTGATGAGCATGCCGACCAGGTCTTGCGGCGGGTAGCCGTAATAGCGCACCGCCGCCTGATTGGCGGCGATGATGGCTCCGCTGGCGGGATCGATGAGCAACATCACCGATGACGTCTTCTCGAAGAAGGCACGGAAGCGGGTCTCGCTCACCCTCAGACGTTCACGGCCGCGGCGCCGGGTCCAGGCCCAGCTACCGAACAACACCAACATCACTCCCAACCCGCCGCTGAGCCAGGCCGGCGATTTCAGCGAAAACGGTGACGGCTCGCGGCCCAACGTGTCGGGCAGGTTGTCGGCAGGCACCAGTTCACCGGCGAAACCCCGGTCGGCGAGGGCGTAGTGGCCGATATCCGCGGGCGGGATGCCGCTCTCGGAACCGGCTGGGAGCGGGGGCGGCGTGTCGCATCTTGCGCCGACGGGGGCAAGCAGACAAAGCAGTGCAACACCCCAGGCGACGATTGCCGGGACGCTACCGCGGGGTCTGCCAAGAAATACCGACATGGGGCGGGAACTCCGACCAGTCGCGTGCGGGACTGGGGGCGAGGGAAGGTGATAAAACGCCACGATAGACCCTCCCGGAACCAAAGTTAAGCACAGGTGCAGCGTCGCCGACCAGGGCATAGACGGGTGAGATCAGGGCGAGTGCGCCGGCAAGGACGGCCGGCGCCTTGGACATGGGGGGCCTGAGGCCAGGCGCGAAGACACGGCACGATAACCGAACCGGTGCCGAACACCAAGGCGGAAGCCGAACGCCCGAAACGGGCGCCGTCGAGGCGGCCCCCGGCCGCCTCATGCCCAGTGTTGGGTAACGCACAGACGGCTGTGCGTCGCCCGGCCGAGCATTCCCGAGGTGAGGCCCGACAGTGCCGCCGCGGCGGTTGGCTGCTCGAACCAGGCCCCCGGTTTCCCCTCAGGAGTCCCCCATGTCCATACAACTCACCGAAGTAGGCGACGGCAAGGTGCTCGTCATTCAGGTCAGCGGGAAGCTGGTGAAGGCGGATTACGAGCATTTCGTACCCGAGTTCGAGCGGCGAATCGAGCGGCACGGGGCCTTGCGGCTGCTGTTCGACATGACCGAATTCCATGGCCGGGAGGCCAGCGCCAGGTGGGAGGACGCCAAGCTCGGCATCCGGCCCTCCGCCGACATCGAGCGAATGGCGATGGTCGGCGAAACACGCTGGCAGCATGGTATGACAATCTTCTGCAAGCCGTTCATCCGGGCGGCCGTCAACTGTTTCGATCATGTCGACCTGGTGTCGGCGTGCGCCGACGCCAGGGCGGCCGTCAGGTATTTCGATCATGCCGACCTGGCGCAGGCGCACGCCTGGTTGGTCGAGGCGTAGCGCTTGCCCGCGCCAGGGTGATCAACGCCGAGGGCGGCGATCAGGGTTTGGGCTAGAGCGTCCAGACGTGTCCCACGGACCGGGCGTCGTTGTCGTTGTCGTAATCGTGATCGGATTATTCGATTACGACAACGACAACGACAACGACAGTGTACCCGGGATCTCGGTCACCATATCGGTTCTCATCGCACCCCGGTCCGGCATTCCCGGTCGGGATGAAACCGGCGCGTTCGCCATCGGCGGCCACCCCGCGGCTATGATACCGCCCGCGGCACTGACGCCGCACCGACCCCTGGGGCACCCCGATGAGACGCCTGTTGCTGCTGCTCTTGCTTTGCTGTGTGACGCTGCCCGGGATGGCCCGGGACCTGGCCCACCCGCGTATCGGTCTGGTCTTGAGCGGCGGCGGGGCCCGCGGGGCGGCCCATGTGGGTGTGCTCAAGGTCCTGGAGGAGTTGCATATCCCCATCAGTGCCGTGGTCGGGACCAGCATGGGCGCCCTGGTGGGCGGGGTCTACGCCGGCGGCATGGGTCCGGCGGAGATGGAGCGCCGTCTGACCGGCGTGGACTGGGCCGAACTGCTGTTGGATGATCCGCCGCGCCAGGAGTGGCCCATCCGCCGTAAACAGCGCGACGTTCAGACCCCCGTCGATCTGAGCTTCGGCGTCCGGCAGGGGAAACTGAGACTGCCGGGCGGGGCCCTCGCCGGACAGCAGGTGGAGGTCTTCTTCAGCGAACTGGTCAAGGGCACCGAGGCGCGGCGCGGCTTCGACGACCTGCCGATCCCCTTCCGTGCGGTGGCAACCAATCTCGAGAACGGGGCCATGAGGGTCTTCGATGCGGGACCGCTCCCGCCAGTGATGCGCGCGAGCATGTCGGTCCCCGGGGTCTTTGCTCCGGTGGAGATCGACGACCATCTCTACGTAGACGGCGGCCTGGTGCGCAACCTGCCGGTCGATGTGGCGCGGCGCATGGGGGTGGATATCGTGATCGCCGTCAACCTGGGGGGTTCCTATCTCCCCCGCGATCAATTGCACTCGGTGGTCGGGGTCATGGCGCAGATGCTGGCGATCCTCACCGAACAGAACGTCGAACGCTCACTCAAGGAACTGCGCCCGCGCCGGGACATCCTGATCGCGCCGGATTTGGGCACCATCGGTGCCGCCGACTTCACGCGCGTCGCCGAGGCCATCCGCGCCGGGGAGCAGGCCGCCCGCGCCGTCGCCGCGCGGCTGCGGCACCTGAGTCTGAGCCCCGCCGACTATGCCGCCTGGCGGGCGCGCCGGTCGCTGCCGGCCACGGATGAGGTACCGGTCGCGCAGGTCGAGATCAGGGGCCTGGAGCGGGTCGCCCCGGCGCTCTTCGCCCCGCTGGCGGCCCATCAGCAGGGACACCCGCTGGAGCGCGAGCGCCTCAAGGCGGATCTGCGGACCCTCTATGCCCGCAGCGACTTCACCAACCTGAACTATGATCTGGACCCGCTGGGAAGCACCAATCGCCTGGTCATCCGGGCCCATGAGAAGCCCTGGGGACCCGGGTACTTCAGCTTTGGGCTCGGCCTGTCGTCCGACTTCAAGGGCGACGAACGCTTCGCCCTGCGCGGGACCTATCGCCGGACCTGGGTCAATCCGCTGGGCGCCGAGTGGCTCACGAGTGCCCAGTTCGGCAACGTGTTGGGTCTCTATACCGAGTTTTTCCAACCCTTTGCGGTCGATCGCAGCACCTTCGTCGTGCCCAGCCTGGGCCTGGGTTCGACCCCGCTCGGGGTCTTTCGCGACAGTACCCGCATCGCGCGCTATGACGTGCTGCGCGCTAGTGCCGGCCTGGACTTCGGCGCCACCCTCTTCGGCGGCAATGCGGAACTGCGCCTGGGCCTGGCGCTGGGTACCGCCACGCCCAAACGCGATACGGGTGAACCGATTCTATTCGAGGGCACGCGCAACGAGAGCGGGCCGCGCGCCTCATTGCGCTACGACACCCTCGACAGCCCCGAACTGCCCCGGCAGGGCCACCGGGTGGTCCTGGAACTGCGCGCCCCGGAGCCGGCCCTGGGCGCGGACCTGAGTTACCGGCGGGCCCTGGGTCGCTGGACCGGTGCCTACAGCGTCGGGGACCACACCCTGGTCGGCCGGGCCGAGGTCGGCCGCGGCTTCGGGGAGGCCATGCCCTATTATGACCAGTTCGCGCTGGGTGGTTTCCTGCACCTGTCCGGCTACGCCAACGACGAATTGCGCGGCAATGAGGTCGCCTTCGGCGCGCTCGCCTATTACCGTCGGCTGCCCGCCCTGACCCCTTCCTGGGCGCGCGGCGTCTATCTCGGCGGCTCCCTGGAGGTCGGATCGGTCACCCAGACCAACCCGCTCCTGACGCCGCCCGGCACCCGCTTCGGCAGCAGCCTGTTCCTTGGCATCGACACGCTGATCGGACCCGCCTATCTGGGCCTGGGGATGGCCGGGGACGGCAGTGGCACCGGCTACCTGATGATCGGATTCCCGTAAGAGGAGCCGGGGCGTCCCGCCCCGGCGCTTCACGCCTTGGACTCCGGTTTGTGGGCCAACTGCGATGCTTGCCGACCCTCGGGCCGGTATCGGGACACCTGCCGGGGCGGGAGGGCTCGCCGGCGGATCAGCCGTTGTCGCCGTCACGCAAGTCGAGGCGACGCTCGACCCGCTCCAGGCGTTCCGTCAGCCGGTCATAACGTACGTGTTGGTCGGCCGTGTCCGCATAAGACGATGCCTGGTCCCGCTTCAGGCCCGCGACCGCGCCTTCCAGACTGGCCAGGCGGTGCTTGATCTCCCGCACGTCATCCTTGATGCCGCCGACATCGGCGCGGATGGCCCTCAGGTGCTCCAGAACCAGATTGTCTACCTTTTCGGTCATGTTGTGCCTCTCGTGCGCAGCACGCTGCTACGGGGTGGGAGTAGGGGTTTCGCTAGCGTCAGCCCCGCCCCCTACGTTTGGATTCTTCAGCACCGCGAGTCCGATCAACAGCTTGCGCACGCGGCGCAGGACGGTGGTCTTAGCTCAGTGCAACACCCCGCTCGGCGCTTCCCCCGCCTCCGACTCCGGCAACAGGTGCACGAAGCGCCCCTGCGCCTCGGTGAAGAGCTCGAACGCGGGCTCGCCGAAGGTGCGCCGCTTCTTCGAGACGCCCTTGGGCTTGACCTGCATCTGGGCGACCCAGAGACCGTGGCGGGTCTCCAGGGTGAAGGAGACAATGTCGACGCGGTAGGGGGAGGCGCCGATGGAGCCGTAGCGCTCCAGGATCTCCTTGTAGCGGTGCATCTTCTCGCGCGGCAGGCCCCAGGCGTCCATGATGACGAAGACGAAGTCGGCCTCATGCAGCGCGGCCAGGTGCCGGACCAACTCGGCCGACTCGTCCTTGGCGGTCTCGGAGGCCGCGCTCATCATCACCTGGTGCGTCTGCCCGCTCGTCAGGTTGCCGACGAAGGCGACCGGCACCAGGTGCTCACCGGACTCAAGGATGCCCCGGGCGACGTCGATCAGGGGGTCGATGAGGGTGCGATAGGTGGTGGGAATCATGCTCATGGGTGCGCCTCGCTGCCTGGATCGGCGCGGCCGGCGCCCCCCGTGGGCGCCGCCTCGCCGTGCGGCGGCTAGTGTGGCAGCGTCAACGCCGGTCCGCCAGTGGTGGACTGGACATCCGGACATTTGTGCCCTAATGTCAGCTTGGTGAAAGCCAAACAATTCATCAAGCTCCTGAAAGCTGCCGGCGCCGACATCATCAAACATCGGGGCAAGGGGGGTCACTATCTGGTGACGCTCAACGGCAGGCAGACCACCGTGCCGATGCACGGCGATGCCGACTATGATCCGGAGTTTCTGGACGACATCTGCAAGCAACTCGAGACCCGCCTGAGAGACCTGGCATGAAAATGGCGTACCCCGTCACCTTCAAGACTTACGCGAACGGTCAGGTCGGCGCCTTCTTCGCTGACGTGCCGGAGGCGATCACGGTGGGCGCAACTGCAGCCCAAGCCCTCGACCGCGCCCACGACGCCCTGGTGGTTGCCCTGTCCGGATACCTGGATCACGGCCGGCCGCTCCCCGCTGCCAGTAAGGCACGACGTGGCCAGGCCCTGGTGTCACTGCCGCCGCGCGTCGCACTCAAGCTGGCCATTCATGTGGCGCTAGGCGAACAGGGCTTGACCCAGGCACAACTGGGTGAGCGGATCGGCGCGGACGGGCGGCAGGTACGGCGCATTCTTGACCTTGACCACGAATCGACACTGGCGCAACTGGATGCCGCCCTGGCGGCCCTTGGATTGCGTGCGACAGTGAGCGTGGTGAAGGCACTGCCAGGAATGCCCCGCGTGGCGGCCTGACTGGTCCCGGGCGCCCACTTCAGGGTGCGCACCGCCTTGTGGCCTGGGTGCGCCCTCGATCGAGGCGGGATTCAGTAACGCGGCCCGGCCTCACCATAGCCCAGTCCGGCCTCCGCCCCCTGTTTGCGCACCGTGCTCCAGAGCTGGTGGTCGAGTGAGTCCTTGGCGCCCCCGGCGGCCTCGACCTTCTCCTTGAGATAGCCGGCCCGCTGGGTCGAGAGGTCCTGCACCTCCTTCTTGATGGTCTCGCGCCGGGCGGCGGTTGCGGCGACGACCTTGGCCCGCTCGGGTGCATCGAGCTTCGCCAGGGGGGCCGGCAGGGCGGCGGCCGGGAGCTTGTCGAGGTCCACCCGGCCGCTGCGCACCGCGTCCACCAGTTCCTGGTCGGCGGTCAGGCTCGCCGCGCCGCTCGGGGACGCGACGAACTCGGCACGCCGCGCCAGCGCCGCCGGGGCCGCGGCGGACTTGGCGGCGCCGGCCTTGGCCACCTCAGCGGCGCGCCGCTCCCGTTCGTCCGCGCTGCCATAAAAGATGCGGGTGTCGTCCAATTCGGCGGAGAGTTTGGCCAGCCGGGCGTCGTAGGGGGTGGCGATGGCCACGGCGCCGCCCGCCTGGTCCACCTGGAGATAGGCGCCGTTGCCGAGTTGGGCGATGCGTTGCCACTCGCCGCGGGTGTCTGCCTGGTGGCCGCACTGGATGGCGTTGACACGGATGCCGCGTTGCTGCGCTTGCGCCAGTGACTGGGCGTAGGGGATGTCGTCCTGGTAATCCAGGTGGGGCGGGGCGTCGCCCACCAGGAAGACCACCCGGTAGGCGCCCGGGTCCCGGCTCCAATTGATCCGCGTAAGCGCCTCATGGATGGCCTGGTTGACGCTCTCGGGCCCATCCCCGCCGCCCTGCGCCTGGAGTTGGAACAACTCGGCCTGGAGCCGGTCCAGATCGGGCGAGAGGTCAACCACCCGGGTCACATAGTCGTCCCCGCGGTCACGGTAGGCGACCAGGCCCATGCGGATGATGGGCGCCGGCTGGGCACCGGCGAGCGTGGAGGCGATGGCCCAGATCTTGTCCTTGGCCGCCTGGATCAGCCCGCCCATGCTGCCGGTGGTGTCCAGCACGAAGACCGCCTCCACCACCGGGCGTTGCCCCGGCGAGGGTTGGGGAACGGTGATCGCGAGCGGCTGCCCCGCGGTCTGCACCGGCAGGGGTGTCGGCGCGGACACGCTCAGCAGGGGGTAATAGGCCACCGCGGCGGCGGTGAGTCCGAACAGGCCGAGGCCGATGAGCTTGGTGTTCATGAGCGTCTTCTCTTTATGGCAATCGTGCAGTTGAATCGCGGGCGGGACGCCCGCGCTCCTATGGATGGTCGGCGATCCGGCGCAAGGCCCCCTCCGCCGCCCGGCGCGCCAGGTCGAAGGGCTCCGCCGGCGCAGTCGGCCCCAGGATCCGGTCGGGGCCGCGCCCGGTCCGGATGGGGATGGCCGCGAACAGTGCCTGGACCAGGAAGAGGCACCAGACGGCGAGGAACAGGCTGCCGCTGTGGACGGCGGCCCAGAGGGCGGCGGTGCCCCCGCCCGCGACCAGGCCCAGGTCCAGCAGGGCGGCCGTGGGTGTGCCATGGAAATTCCAGACGCGCGCCACCCAGATGAAACCGAGCTGGACCACCACCTGGCCCCAGACCCCGGGCAGCAGGCCCAGCGCAGCGGCGGTGAGCGCGACCCAGGCGAGCACCAGCAGCACGCGGCCGACCCGCTCGCCGCTGCGCCCGAGCAGATACAGCAGGTACCCCAGGCCCAGGGCGGCGACCATCAGGGCCAGGGCCGGGGCGGGCAGGAACGCCAGGCGCAACCCGGTGTAGAGCACCGAGCCCCCGAGTGCGGCGCCGAGCGCGACCAGCGCGCCCTCCAGGAAACTCGGGCGGTTCATGACCCGCCCCCCTGGCGGCGCAGCCGCAGCAGTTCCAGTTCCACCTCGGCGTCCGAGATCGCTGGGTCCGCTCCGGACCAGGCGGGGCCCCAGACCTCATCGACCGCGCCGGCGGCGGGCGCCTGGTCGCCGTCGTCGAGGTACAGGGCGGCGCGGGCACGCAGGTCGGTAAGCCGGGCGGCCCGCGACTCCAGTTGCGCCGCCAGGCGCCCCCGCTCGCCCGCGAGTTCGGCGCGGCGGGTCTTGAGGGCGGCGCGGCGGCGACCGGTCTCCAGCCGGCGGCGGATCAGAGGTCGCGCCAGGGCCTCGCGGCCCTCGCACAGCCCCTCCGTCAGGGCCGCGGCGGTGCCTTCCTCCTCCTCGGCCAGGGCGGTATCGCGCAGCGCCAGGCGGGCCAGTTCCCGGTCCAACGCGGCGAGGGCGCGCCGCTCCTGGTCCAGGGCCTGCTCCATCTCCCGCACCGCCTGGGCGAGCACCAGTTCGGGCGCCTCCAGTCGGTCCAGGACGGCGTTCAGATCGGCGCGCACCAGTCGCGCCAGACGGGTCATCAGTGCCATGGTCGTCACCTCCAGGTTGACCGCGGTGGGTCGGTGCTTGCAGTCTAGGCAGGCGGCGGGGTGGGGCCTAGGCAGGTCTTGGTAAAACCGCAGGGCGTCGTTTTACGTGCAATTTACGTCCGCGGGGCGGACTGGCGGTTAGACTTAGGACTGCGAAGCGTAACCCTGATACCACTCTGACGATCGAGCAAGTGGCAGGAAATTAGACAGGATTAACAGGATTTTGCAGGATTAACAGGATCCTGGGCTACGGTGCGCAATCACAGAACATCCTGTAAATCCTGAAAAATCCTGTTAATCCTGTCTATGTATTTGATTTCCTGGGAGTCTCGAATGATCCGGGGAGATGCGTTCCGCTGCACTAACTGAGGCAGCAGCGTTCCGCCGCGATGCTGAGGAGTCAGTGACCACGATGACTAAACGCCCCCGCCTGCTGCTGATCGAGGACGAGGAGCCGATCCGGGTCGGGCTCACGGACCTCTTCGTCTTTCACGGCTACGAGGTCCAGGGCGCCGCGGACGGCCCGAGCGGGTTGCAGCTCGCCCTCTCCGGG
>Ga0247840_10010808_pt1 | contig 11304 bp, 9 predicted proteins | sample LaCruzMarch2015__FD_192404 | JGI IMG/M metagenome (GOLD analysis project Ga0247840, IMG submission 192404) | Freshwater microbial communities from meromictic Lake La Cruz, Castile-La Mancha, Spain - LaCruzMarch2015_17m | ecosystem: Environmental > Aquatic > Freshwater > Lake | place: Spain...
ATCAAGCGGGCCATGATCAGCCTGGATGGGTGGATCGAGCAGGAGCGCCCGCCCGTGCGCATGATCATGCAGGTCCACGACGAGTTGGTCTTCGAGGTCGTCGAGCAGGCCGTGGACGCGGTCCGCGGGCGCATCCGCAGCGACATGGAGCGGGCGGCGGACTTGGCGGTCCCGCTGGTGGTGGACATCGGTGTCGGCGCCGACTGGGATCAGGCCCACTGACCACTTGGCGCCGACGAACGGTCGGCGCTGGTCACGGAACTTTCTCCGACCCTGAAGCTCTGATATGGCAAGTCTCCTCTGCTCGGAGCCGCCGATCCTCCCCCCCGTGCGGCTCCCTTGTCCCCGGCCATCCCAGCCGGGGAAGCAATTACCCCGAAAGCCCACCCCCGGACCTTCGGGGTTTCTTTTTGCGCGTCGCTTGCAGCCGCCGTCGCGGTCGGGAGGTCGGGTTCACACGATTGTCATTTGAATTCAACCACGCGATCAACTATTGTTCCTAACATAATAAAGAAAGTCGATAAACCAAAGGAGGAGCAAACCATGATGGCCGAGCGCCACGACCCTGTCAGACACCCGATCGACATCGAGGTGCAGATCTTGTACCACGGCCGGCGATTTTTCACGGCGCGTGGACGCAGCCTGTCGACTCAGGGGATGTATCTCAATGTACGCAACCTGACCCTGCCTGTCGGCACCCGGGTCGAGTTGGAGCTGGAGTGTGCGGGCAAGCCGTGGCGCCTGGAGGCGGCGGTGGTACACCGCAGCCCCGCCGGCGTCGGGGTCAGATTCCGTGAGGCCCAGCCGGAGCTGGACCTGGGGTTGGATCGCGCGCTGGACGCGATGCTGACGCAACTGGAGCCCCTGATGTCCCCGCCGCCGACCCTGGGCCGCGCCGCCGCCGCGACGGGTCCCGCGCTGGCGCGCTTGCACGACTAGGATGACCGGACCACCCGCGTTGCCAGGTGCGGTCAGTCCCAGGAAAACAGCAGCCACTGATTGACGTTGATGTCCATCGGAATACTGCTGCGCTGGTCCAGGGACCCGTCCCCGTTGCTGTCGATCAGGTAATAGGCCGGGCCGATTTGGGGCTGGATCTTGGTCATGTAGAGCCGGCCGCGTACCCGGTACTCGTAGATGGTCTCGTTCGCACCCTCCCGGATGGTGATCTCGGGCTCGACCGGGTCCCCGGTCACGGGCGAGGGCGCCACCGACGGGGACTCCAGGAACCCGCCCGCGCCGGGGGCGGGGGGGGTGGCCGGCGGCGGCGGGTTTTCTGCCTGCACGGGCAGCGCGCAGAGCAGGAGCAGCAGGGCAGGGGCGGCAAAAAACTTCATCGAGTGCTCGGCGTCACCTTAGGCAGAGGAGGCCGCCATGGTATTACGAACGGCCGCGGATAGGAACGGCGCGTTCCCGCGGGCCGTCGCTGTGACTCCTTGCGTGGGGGCGGCCAAGGCTGCGTCGGCCCGATTTTTGCCGCGCGCCCCCCGTCGTTGTACTCTGTCTCGTTTTTTCGCACGCACGAGCAGCCCTGATGACCATCAAGTCCGACCGTTGGATCCGCCGCATGGCTGCCGCACACGGTATGATCGACCCCTTCGAGCCGGGACAGGTGCGCGAGGGCGAAACCGGGCGCCTGATCTCCTACGGCACCTCAAGCTACGGCTACGACGTGCGTTGTGCCGATGAGTTCAAGATCTTCACCAACATCAATTCGGCCATCGTCGACCCCAAGAACTTCGATTCCAACAGCTTCGTGGACTTGAAGTCGGATGTCTGCATCATCCCGCCCAACTCATTCGCCCTGGCGCGGACCGTGGAGTATTTTCGTATCCCGCGGAATGTGCTGGTCATCTGCCTGGGCAAGAGCACCTATGCACGCTGTTTCAGCGGGGATACCCGGGTGGCGCTGGCGGACGGTGCGACACCCACCCTGGAAGAGATGGCGACCCGGGCGGAACAGGGGGAGCTGTTTTGGGGCTACAGCGTAGGGCCGTTCGGCCGCATCACGGTCAGCCGGCTCGACGCGCCCCGCTACATCGGCCGCGACGCCTTGCTGGAGGTCAGGCTGGACAATGAGGAGGTCATCCGTTGCACACCCGATCACGAGCTGGTGCTGCGCGATGGCCGCCTCCTGGCGGCGCATCAGTTGCGTCCCGGCGATTCCTTGATGCCCCTGTACCGTCAGTTGGTGCGCGGCCATGAAGTGCTGTATCAACCATCGAATGCACATCTCTCTCCGGCACATCGGCTCGCGGATGAATGGAACCTGCGCCACGGCATCTATCCGGACTTACCCGGGACCGACCGCCACCATAAGGATTTCAACCGCCTTAATAATCACAAGGTCGTCAGCATTCGGGAACAACCCGGCGATCATGACGTTTACTGCCTGACCGTGCCTGAGACGGGCAACTTCGCCCTGGCCGCGGGGGTGTTCGTCAGCAATTGCGGCATTATCGTAAACGTAACGCCCTTGGAACCCGAATGGGAAGGCCATGTGACCCTGGAGTTCTCCAATACCACCACCCTGCCGGCCAAGATCTATGCCAATGAAGGGGTGGCGCAGATCCTGTTCTTCGAGTCCGACGAGGTGTGCGAGACCTCGTATCGGGATCGCGCCGGCAAATATCAGGGCCAGCGCGGGGTGACGCTGCCGAGGTCTTAGCGCGGTTGTCGGTCCGCACAGCGGACCCTACGGCGGGCGGACCTGATCGCCTTCCTGGTCACCGGGAACCGATCCGGGGGGGCGCGCGCCGCACCCTGACGATCGCCACGCCTGGGCGGCGGCGACCCGGTCCATCTGTCCGGACCACCACTGGGAGGTCACGGGGTCGCGGGCGGTGGGCAGCGACCACAGCTTGAGGGTCGGATGGACCTCCAGCATGGACAAGGCGGCGCTGGGGTCATCGGTGACCACCGCACCCGAGTCCATGAACCACAGATTTCCCCACTGGAAACACCGGGTCATAATGGTGTGACCGACCAGGACCAGATCCGCCCCGGGGACCTGCCGGCCGGGCAGCCCGCGCATCGCCTGATTGGCGCTGCTGCGTGACCACAGGGCCGTTTGACGGGTCAGCCCCCGATCCGCCGCCAGCGCCGCCAGCAGTTGCGGCCAATCGCAGGTGCGATCCACGTCCGCGTGGACCAGGCCGATCCGCCCCACCCGGGTCGTCAACTCGCAGGCCCACGGCAGGGCCGCGAGCCGGGCGCGCAGCACCGGGGCGTCCCAGGCATAGCCCAAGGACCAATCCCCCCCGTTGACCGTCCATTGGAGCCAGGCGTCGCGGTCGTCGGCGGCATCGAGCAGGAGTTGCTCGTGGTTGCCGCGGATGGCCCGAAACCAGGGCTCGTCCAGCAGCTCAAGACAGCGCTGCGAGTAGGGTCCGCGGTCGATCAGGTCGCCCAGGGACCAGACCAGGTCGCGGGCCCGGTCGAAGCCGGCCAGGTCCAGGAGCCGCTCCAGCGCATGGGCCATGCCGTGGAGGTCGCCGAGCACGAAGACGCGGCCCGGATGACAGCTTAGATCAGTGTGTTCGACAGTCGACACGGATATCAATGGCGCCAGGTTGCGGACGGATCGGGCCAGGGCCAAGGTAGACCGAACCCAGGGGTCGAGGCGAGTGCCGCGAAGCGCAGTTGCCGACGCCGATGCGGCGCTCGCGCCGGCGCAAGCACGAAGATGAAGGCGCTACCCGTCCGATAACAGTGCTGCGCCTTGGCCCCCCGGGAAACGCGGCCCGGCGCTCATCGACACGCGCCTGGAGGGACGCCCCGGATCGCCGGTAAAATCCCCCCATGGTAACGTCTCGCCCCATCCCCGTCTCACAGGAAGCATGACATGGCCCCTTTGCAAACTCCCCGCGGCACCCGCCCGCGTGCGTCCTGCCTCGCCGCCCTGGCGCTCGCCCTGGGCCTGTGCAGTGTCGCGGCCGGCGCCGGCCCGGCCCTCTGGGGCTACGGCGTCAAGCCCTGCCGCGAGTTCCTGGCCGCCGCCCCAGGCGACGCGGCGCCCGCGGCGGTCCGCGGGGCCGAGTATCTGCGCTATCGCGAGTGGTTGGCCGGGTTCGTCACCGGTCTGAACCTGGCCACGGCTGCCGATGTCCTGGCCGGTGCCGAACTGGACGCCGCGCTCACCAGCATCCAGGCCCGTTGCCAGGCCCGCCCCGGCGACGACTTCTTCACCGCCACCATGAGCCTGATCCGCTCACTCGGGCGCACCAAGGCGAAGGGCGCGGCGGGGAAGGGCGCCAAGGGCAAGACCGAGTGAGCAATACCCTTGCCCATCACGCCGACGCAGTTCACCGTGTCGACGATGGCGTCCACGTCGTCCTGCCGCAGCAGGTCTCCAGTCATCGATTTGATCGCCGAGACGTTGTAAAGGCACAAAGCCAGCCTCGGTTTCGTCAGCGCATTCGACCTTAGGGCTGACTTGAGTGAGATCGCCGACACACGCCCAGACCCAATTCCGTGGAAGCTCGGTCACGGCCCGCTCCTATAGCGCCGAGCTACCTTGAGCGCAGTGCCGTTGGCATAAGGATCGGAACTCCAGCGTTGCGTGCGAGTTTGGGCGGCAGGCGCGGCCACGCCGTAGCCTGGATGGAGCGCAGCGGAATCCAGGTCCCCGCTGCAAACGACGAATTCTTCGTATATCTTCAAGCCTGCCCCCGGATTCCGCTGCGCTCCATCCGGGCTACGCAGAGACGATAGCGAATACTTGACCAGTCGCGGCGCGTAGGAACGCGATGAAGGCCGGTATGGCGCCCAGACTCCGGCATCGGAGCAAGCCGCGAGGGCGGGGAATTTCTCACGCCAAGGCGCCAAGCTCGCCAAGAAATACAATACGTGGGATCCAGTATCCAGATCACCCACCGAGTCAATGGCACAACGTCGGCAACCTGCTGAAACACCTTGGCGAGCTTGGCGCCTTGGCGTGACACCTCTTCTTTGCAGTTTCATTCCGCCAGATCCTCTTCCAGGTCTTCCCCCAATTCCGCCAAGATTCCGCGCAATTCATCCATCGCCGCCTCCAGTTCGGTCATGGCCGCCACCGCCAGCACGGCGGGTTCGGGCAGCGTATCGGTGCTGCCGTCGCTGTCGTCCTTCAGCCAGGCGATGTCGAGGCTGTCACTGCGCTCGGCGATCTCCTCGCGGGTGAGTGTGCAGGTTGCATTTGTCCATGATGTCGGCGCGAATCGTACGCCCGATGTTGCCCTCGAAGAGTACATTGTCGGGCAGGACCACGTCGGTGCCGGCGGCCGGGTCCTGGATGAGGTCCTCCAGGGTCGGCCGGGTCACGGCGACCATGGCGTCGATCAGCGGGCGCGGGGTGAAGTTTTGGCCGGCGCCGGACTTCTTCTCGCTGGTATTCTTCTGCAACAGCCCTTCATAGGTCAGTTCGGTGACGTACTGGTGGTAGGTGACGCCGTCGTCCTTGAGTACGTTGCAGAGGTTCCAGAGCTTGGCGACGATGTCGTGGGTGACGGTGCTCATTCCTGAGGTTCCATCGGTAATGATCTCTTACTTTAGCCGCTTGAGGGGGTATCCGCAACGGCGGCTTGAGTACAACGGCGGCGGGCCTTTGGTCCGCGCAGCGGACCCTACGGGGTCGCGGGGGCAGCACCGGTGGAGACCTCAGGCGGCGCTGGACTCCCAGATCGCCTCGTTGACGCGCTCCAGCCGACGATGCGGGCGGCGATGGCCTGGTTGGTCTCTTCGCGCCAGGCGGTGGCAAGGCTGGCCTCGCTGAAGCCGGCCTGATCCAGATCCAGGACCAGTTCGCGCAGTTGTTTTCGACGGCCAGGATCGCCGCCTGCTGGTAGGCGCGCAGGATGAAGCCGTAATCAAAGGGCTCCGCCGCGAGCGCCTCCTGGGCCAGCCCAGCGTCCTGCTTGAACAGGGCGGCCAATCCCTCCGGGCTGTACCAGCCGTCGAGCGCGCGGCTGAGGTTCTCCGGGCGGCGCAGGTCACAGAACCAGACCCCGAGTTGCCAGGTGATCTTGAGCGCCGCCAAGGCCGTGCGGTGGTCGCCGGCCAGGGCATGGCTGACCGCGTTACCGGCGCGCCGGACCTCGCCGAAGAGTTGGGCGAAGTTGCTGCGCAGTCCAGTCACCGGCGCCGTATCATCCAGGGGTTTCGTTTCGGGGGTTGAGCAAGGCGGCTGACCGGGGCCCCAGGTGTGTCGCGCGTCGCTTGGCGAGGATGTTAGGCCCAATCCCGCCCCAGGTCGAGCCGCTGCCGAGGTCAGGCCGCGGCGGGGCTCAACATCTTCATGAGACCCCGCCGCCGCCCCTGCCGACCCCGGTACCGGTGAATTTTCCGCTTCCTGTCACACGGCCGTCATCTTCGCGACCTAGGATGTTCGCCATAACGTCACACGATCTTCACCCGGGGGTAAGACGGGGCGCCTAGCATGGGCGCCTTTGGTCTCTTACCCTCCAACGAGCGACACCCTATGTCCAAGCAAGCACTCGCCGCGGTCCTGGCCCTGACGGCCGCGTCCCTGTCCGCCCAGGCCCTGGCCCGGGACAGCATCAACATCGTCGGCTCCTCGACGGTGTTCCCCTTCTCCACCGCGGTGGCGGAGAACTTCGGGCGCGGCGGCTTCAAGACGCCGAAGGTCGAGTCCACCGGGACCGGCGGCGGCATCAAGCTGTTCTGCGCCGGCTCCGGGGTGGATACCCCGGACATCGCCAACGCCTCGCGCGCGATGAAGGCGTCCGAGTTCGAGGTCTGCGTGGGCAACGGGGTCAAGGAGATCACCGAGGTACGGATCGGCTTCGACGGCATCGTGCTCGCGGAGTCCAAGGCCGGTCAGGGGCTGGACCTGAGCCTCAAGGATATCTTCCTGGCCCTGGCCAAGGATGTCCCGAACGACAAGGGTGACCTGGTCCCCAACCCCAACAAGACCTGGAAGGACGTGAACCCGGCCCTGCCGGACACCAAGATCGAGGTGCTGGGCCCGCCGCCGACCTCCGGCACCCGCGACGCCTTCGCGGAACTGGCGATGGAAGGCGGTTGTAACAGCTTCCCGGCACTCAAGGCCCTCAAGAAGTCCGACGAGAAGAAGCACAAGGCGGTGTGCCAGGCCATCCGTGAAGACGGGGCCTATATCGAGGCCGGCGAGAACGACAACCTGATCGTCCAGAAGCTGGTCGCCAACCCCAAGGCCGTCGGTGTCTTCGGTTACAGCTTTCTGGAGCAGAACGAGGACAAGGTCCAGGGCAGCAAGGTCGGCGGTGTGGCCCCGACCTACGACAGCATCTCCAGCGCCGCCTATCCCATCTCGCGCTCACTGTATTTCTATGTGAAGAACGGGCATGCGGAGGCCATCCCCGGGATCAAGCAATACGTGACCGAGTTCACCAGCGACAAGGCCTGGGGCCCCGATGGTTACCTGGCCGACAAGGGCCTGATCGCGCTCCCGGACGCGGACCGCAAGGCGATGGCGGCGAGTGCCAAGGCCCTGACACCGATGGCGAAGCCGGCGCATTGAGCAACGATCGAGCCCCCTGCCAAGGCGACACAGTCCGGGCACGACGCGAATAACTAACGGTGGGTGGGGCGGTCGGTCCGCACCGCGGACCCTACGGGCGTAGGGTCCGCGGTGCGGACCGCCGCGCCGCTTGCGTTCTGCGCGGACCCATCTCCGAATCCTTGGCCAAGAGCCGACCCCATGCACACCTGGACCCTATTACTCGTCCTGCTCGCCGTGATGGCGCTGGCCTATCAGGCCGGGCGCAAGCGCGCGATCGCGAGCGCCGGCGGCGCGGGACTTATCAACACCCTGCACTCCCTGCCTGCGTACTATGGATTTTACGCCGCCCTCTGGGCCGGTATTCCAGCCCTGCTCCTGCTGGCGCTCTGGACCGGCGTCCAGGATCAGGTCATCACCCAGTTGGTGAGCGCCGATCTGCCGCCGGCCGTCGCGGCGGGGCTAAGCCCGGGCGAACTGGGGCTGATGCTCAATGATGTGAAAAACCTCGCCGCCGGCAGCATCGTCTCCGGCGAGGTCACCCCGGCGATCCAGGCGGCGGCGGATCAGTACGGCCGTCTCCAGGGACTGGCCCGCTGGGCCCAGTGGCTCCTGGTCCTGGCGGTCGCGCTCGGCGGCCTGGCCCTGGCCCTGGGTCAGACCAGGCCGGGCCTGCGCGCGCGCAACCGGGTCGAGTCGATCGTGCTGGCGGTGATGATCCTGTGCTCCTCGATCGCCATCCTGACCACGCTCGGGATCATCCTCTCGGTCGCCTTCGAGTCGTACCAGTTCTTTACCAAGGTCAACCCAGCGGAGTTCTTCCTCGGCACCCTGTGGAGCCCCCAGACGGCCATGCGCACCGACCAGGTGGCCGCGGCCGGCGCCTTCGGGGCCGTGCCGCTGTTCACCGGGACCCTCCTGGTATCCTTCATCGCGATGGCGGTCGCGGTACCCATCGGGCTGATGGCCGCGATCTATCTGTCCGAGTACGCCCCGCGCGGGGTGCGCTCCACCGCCAAGCCGCTGCTGGAGGTCCTGGCCGGCATCCCGACCGTGGTCTACGGTTTCTTCGCCGCCCTGACCCTGGCCCCCATGATTCGTGGGGTGGGCGAATCCCTGGGGCTCGCGGTCGCCTCCGAGAGCGCGCTGGCCGCGGGTCTGGTGATGGGCATCATGATCATCCCCTTCGTCTCCTCACTCTCCGACGACGTGATCAACGCCGTGCCCCAGGCGATGCGCGACGGCTCCTATGCCCTGGGCGCCACCAAGTCCGAGACGATCCGCCGGGTGGTGATCCCGGCCGCCCTGCCGGGGATCGTCGGCGGCGTCCTGCTCGCCGTCTCGCGCGCCATCGGCGAGACCATGATCGTGGTGATGGCCGCCGGGCTCGCGGCCAATCTGACCGCCAACCCGCTTGCCAGCGTCACCACCGTCACGGTGCAGATCGTGACCCTGTTGACCGGCGATCAGGAGTTCGACAGCGCCAAGACCCTGGCCGCCTTCGCGCTTGGCCTCACGCTCTTCCTGGTCACCCTGGCACTCAATGTCATCGCCCTGCACATCGTGCGCAAGTATCGCGAGCAGTATGAGTAGCCGACACTGCCTGCGCATGAGGGTCCGCCAAGAATAATTTAGCCGCAAATGAACGCAAATAAACGCAAAATCGAACAGCCCGCCACCAACGCCCACCGGACGGAATCGCCGCACCCGCCGGGTAACCCGGCTGCCTGGACAAATGACCGACGAACTTGCGTATTTATTCGCGTTCATTTGCGTTCATTTGCGTTCATTTGCGGCTGAATCTTTTTCTTGAGATCATGAATATGGAATCCCGGACTGAAACCGCACCGCCACCGCGGCGTACCATCGACATCGTGAATGCCAGCCTCAAGCGGCGCTATGCGCGCGAGGCGCGCTTCCGCTTCATGGGCGCCGCGGCGGTCACGCTCGGCCTGCTGTTCGTGGCCGTCCTGTTCGCGGACATTGCAAGCAAGGGCTATAGCGCCTTCCAGCAGACCTACATCCAGGTGCCGGTGTATTTCGACCCCGCGATCCTGGAGCCGGCGGGCACCCCCGACCCGCAGACCCTGGCGGGCGCGGACTACCCGGCACTGGTCAAGGCAGCGGTCCGCAAGTTGTTTCCCGACCTGACCGAGCGCCGCCAACTGCGCGAGGCCTATACCCTGGTGAGCGCAGGGGCACCGCAGCAACTTGCGTCCATGGTCAGCGCGCACCCGAGCGTGATCGGCACCACCCGCGACCTGTGGCTGATCGCCGGTGCCGATGTGGACATGCTGATGAAGGGCCACCTGGACCGCGCCATGCCCGAGGCGGATCGCCATATCAAGGACAGTTCCATTGCACTGATCGACCGGCTGGCGGCGGATGGGCGCATCGAGAAGCGTTTCAACACCGGCTTCTTTACCAACGGCACCTCCCGGGAGCCGGAATTGGCCGGTATCGCCGGGGCCCTGGCGGGGACCTTCTACACCCTGGTCCTGACGCTGCTCTTCTCGTTCCCGCTCGGTGTCGGTGCGGCACTCTATCTGCAAGAGTTCGCCCCCAAGAACCGCTGGACGGACCTGATCGAGGTCAACATCAACAACCTCGCCGCGGTGCCGTCCATCGTCTTCGGGCTCCTGGGGCTCGCCGTTTTCATCAACTTCTTCGGCGTCCCGCGCTCCACGCCCCTGGTGGCGGCCCTGGTGCTCGGGCTGATGACACTGCCGGTGATCATCATCGCCAGCCGGGCGGCGCTCCAGTCGGTCCCGCCCTCGATCCGGGAGGCGGCCCTGGGCGTCGGGGCCTCGCCGTTGCAGACCCAGTTCCACCATGTGCTGCCGCTGGCCATGCCCGGCATCATGACCGGGGCCATCATCGGCATGGCGCGCGCCCTGGGCGAGTCCGCCCCGCTGCTGATGATCGGCATGATCGCCTTCATCGTGGACGTGCCCCAGGGCTTCACCGACGCGGCGACGGTCTTGCCGGTCCAGATCTATCTGTGGGCGGACAGCCCGGAGCGCGGCTTCGTGGAGCGCACCTCCGCCGCCATCCTGGTCCTGCTCGGGTTCCTGGTCCTGATGAACCTGGCCGCGGTGCTCCTGCGGCGGCGCTTCGAGCGGCGGTGGTAAGAACGTTTGTCCGCAAATGAACGCAAATGAACGCAAATAGGAGAATAGCTGGGAAAGCGAGCGCTCGTCGCGACACGGTTGAGCCGGCCGCGTCGCCCCGGCCGCCGATCCCCCTGCGTGCGCTCTGCCCCTCTATGGTCCAAGCGATATTTCCGGAAGGGACCGTATCGCAGCAACAGCCGCAACTGGTCGTCAATGATTCGTCTTATTTGCGTTCATTTGCGTTCATTTGCGGACAAGAACTCTTCATAAGTGACGCCCGAAATGACTGCATCAATTGCACTTTTCCGGGTCCACGAGGTTCGTTATGAGTACGTTAGCAAGCGAGATCGTACGCGACACCGGCGCCATCAGCGCCGCCGACCTGGCGCGCGGCGGCCGGGTGAGCGGCACCATCGGCGATATCACCGCCCCCGATCCGCGCATGGTGTGTCGCGGGGTCAACGTCTGGTACGGCGCCAAGCAGGCGATCCGGGACGTAAGCCTCGACATCGGCAAGAACCAGGTGGTGGCGATGATCGGGCCCTCCGGCTGCGGCAAGTCGACCTTCCTGCGCTGCCTGAACCGGATGAACGACACCATCGACGGCTGTCGGGTGGGGGGCTCCATCCGGCTCGACGGTCAGGAGATCTACGACAAACGCGTGGACCCGGTGCCGCTGCGCGCCCAGGTCGGGATGGTGTTCCAGAAGCCCAA
>Ga0247840_10010809_pt1 | contig 11304 bp, 11 predicted proteins | sample LaCruzMarch2015__FD_192404 | JGI IMG/M metagenome (GOLD analysis project Ga0247840, IMG submission 192404) | Freshwater microbial communities from meromictic Lake La Cruz, Castile-La Mancha, Spain - LaCruzMarch2015_17m | ecosystem: Environmental > Aquatic > Freshwater > Lake | place: Spain...
GCTCATCTTCCTCCGGATCCTGCCAGCGGTAGAAACTGGCCCGGGGGACTGCTAACGCAGCACAGGCCTGTTGGACATTCACATCTTTGGCCAGAGATTCGGTTATCTTCATGAGTTCGTCTCGTCTCTCGGCTCGGGGGACATCTGGAAAATCTCGGCGATTTTTTTTTGAGCCGCAATGATCAATTCTGCCTGCCGAAGCTTATGCTCCAACTTCTGGGTGATCTTCTCCAGTTCGGCAATCCGGCGGAGGGAGGGATCGGGTTTCTTTTCTTTCGGACCCCGTTTTTTCGGTGAAAGCGCCTCTAATGTTCCCCGCTCCGCTTGTCGCCGCCAAGTGATCAGATTGGAGGAATATAACCCCTCCCGACGCAAAAGGGCGCCCAACCGACCCTGCTCTTTGCAGGCTTCCGCCTCCCGGAGAATACGACGCTTGTATTCTGCCGAAAACCGGCGGCGGACCGCCTTCTCGGGCACCTCGGAATCAGGAACAACAGACAGACTTGCCAGACCTCCGGTCCGGCCACTTGAGGAAATTCCAGTCGCCCTACGGGCTCCTTCCATTTCCTCAAGTCCCTTTGAAACATCAACCAACATCGATTCCTTCTTCTCCATGATATCTCTCTTTCCCGCCCTCAATCATATACTCTAAATTACGGGGTGGGAAGTGTCTCACTCACATTGGCACAGAGGGCGCGGCGGAAGATCAGGATAAGAAGAAACTGTTCAGGAATATGCTGACTTGGGGGCTGGCCATGACACCCATTGGCACCGTCGTCTGCTGGATTTTGTTCACGGTATTGGGAATACCCTAGCGAATATGCAACAAAATAGGGGACACCTTACGGCAAGGTGTCCCCTATTTTGTTCGTGCGTTCCGTGTGCTGTCAAACGGATCGATTGATGATTTCGTCCTCTTTCAGCTTGTCAATCTCTGTCTGGGAATACCCCAGAACCTCCCGCAAGACATCCTCGGAATGCTGGCCCAGAAGCGGCGCCGGTGCATACACATGCCCGGGGGTTTCCGAAAGGCGGATCGGGGAGTTGGCGATCCGCATCTTGCCCACGGCCGGCTGGTCAATCTCTGCAAGCATTCCCCGGTATCCGCACCTCTTCACCTCAAAGGCAGTTGAACGTAGCAAAGTGCGCATGGCAGATTGTGGACAATAATAATGATGCAAATACAAAGCCTTGGTTTCGATTGGCGGGGCAGTCCGCTGAATTCCGATTGAATGGTGCAGACTTTTAAAAGCAATTTTTTCTCTAGTTTAGGATTTGGATGTCTTTCTTGCCAATAATTTTAATACCATGACTATGGTTTTGTAATCCCAGCGGAATTGGCTGGTGGATTTTTTTTGTAAATATGATATCGTATTCACATGAAGAAACATGTTTACATTGAAACGACGGTGGTGTCCTATCTCACGGCCAAGCCGAGCCGAGACATCATAATCGTTGGGCATCAGGAAGCCACTCGGGAGCTTTGGACCAAGCTATCATCAAGTTATAAAACCTATGTATCGGCTCTTGTCTTTGAAGAAGCTGGCAGAGGTGACCCAGAGCAAGCGCAGATGAGGCTTGCAGCTATTGCCAAGTTCCCGATGCTCGATATTGATGATGACGCTCGACGTCTTGCCGAGAAGATTCTTGATAAAAAGGGAATCCCATCTGAATATCCGGAAGATGCCCTTCATATCGCGATAGCGGCGATCAATGGCATGGAGGTTATCATTACATGGAACTTCAAGCATCTCAATAATCCTTTTACTCGCATGAAGGTAAGAAAGATCGTAGAAGCTGAAGGATATATTTGTCCGGAGATATGCTCACCAGAAGAACTTTTAGAGGTTAAAGTATGAAAGATCCAATCGTTGAAGAAGTACGAAAGCACCGCGAGGAACACACAAATACGTTCCATGGCGATCTATCGAAAATCTGCGCGGATCTGCGTCGCGTTCAGGAAATATCAGGGCGTGAAGTTGTTCGTCTTACACCGCGAAGAATTGTGCCGATGGAGTACTCCGACCGACATGTCAAGGCGCGCGGCTGAAGTCCTACGGTTTTCTATATCCACATGCAATCATCGGCGCCAAAATATGCGCTCACTACCAACAACTCGTAAATGCGGTCAGGCGGTTACTGAACGCTTTTTTATCCCGTCCTCTCAACTTCAAATACAAGTCGTTGCTGGCAAACATCCGCTCGTTTATTGAATTCCGATCGAAACAGGCATATTGCGACGGTTGATGGAAAAGCGTGCCGGATGGAAAGGGAAGAACCGACAGAGCGCCTTATGAAATGGCTGCGGCTGTTTCTTCCCGCAGGCGTAGAAGGACGGAAGATATCCGGACAGGACAGGAAGGATCGGTTGAGAGGTTTTTCAAGGACTCCGGGAGCGTTTTGTACTGTTCTTTCGTGTATGTGGCGATGTCCTTCCAGCTGAGGGCTGGCGCAAGGCGGATGCCCTTTTCCATCACCTTTCTGATCAGGGGTGTGCCCTCCTGTGGGTCGTTTTCGACCGTGAGGGTGTCTCCGGTCATAACGCCATTGCCGAACCGGCGGAAAACCTGCTTGCGTCCCGGCATGGTGGCTTTTCCCCGGGATTTTTTCAAACGCGGTTTACCGGCGTACTCCACCAGTTTGTAGGCGCACTCCAGATAGGGAGCATCCTCGGAGGTGTCGAGCTTTGTCCCCACGCCGAAGCCGTCAACAGGCGCCCCCTGGGACAGAAGATTGCGGATCGCGTGCTCATCGATATTTCCACTGACAAAGATATGGACGTCTTCAAGCCCCTTGCCGTCCAGGATTTTCCGAACCTCCCTCGACAAGACGAGAAAATCTCCACTGTCGAGCCTGACGGCAAGTGTCGCTATGCCTTCCTTCCGAAGGGCCAGGGCAGCGTTCGCGGCACGATGGGCACCCCTGATCGTATCGTATGTATCGATCAGAAGCGTGACGTTGCCGGGGTTAGCCCTGCCGTAAGCAACGAAGGCGGTTTCCTCTTCCCCGTAGGCTTCAATGTATGAGTGGGCCATGGTTCCAAAGAGAGGAATGCCGTAAAGGCATCCGGCGATAACGGTGGCCGAACCTGAGAAACCCGCAATACAGGACGCCCGGGCCGCCAGGATACCTGCTTCAGCACCGTGGGCGCGACGAAGACCGAAATCGACGAGGATAACCTTTTCCCCTGCGGCCAGGACACACCGGGCGGCTTTGCTAGCGATGGATGTTTCAAAGTGGAGGAAGTTAATGATCCGTGTCTCGACAAGCTGGGCCAGGGGTATGGGGGCCTCCACGCGGATCAGGGGTTCGTTCTCAAAAAAAATGGTTCCTTCCGGCATTGCGTATGCATCGCCCGTGAAGCGAACGGAACGGAGATAGTCCAGAAGTTGCTTCGAAAAGCGGCCCGTGGATGCGAGCCAGGCGATCTCTTCGTCGGTGAATGCCAGTCCTTCCAGATAGGACAGGACGGATTCCAGCCCCGCGGCAACAAGAAAGCCGCGGTTCTTCGGCAGATTGCGGATGTAGAATTCAAAAACGGCGGTTTCTTCCATGCCTTCCCGGAGATACGCCTCCAGCATGGTCAATTGATACAGGTCTGTTAGAAGGGGACTGGTCAAAGGATTCATGTCATTCCTTAACGGCATCCGATGTGATCAAGTGGGCGCCCAAGGCCTCCATTTTGGCGAGGGCTTTATGTCCGTCCCCCGGCGCGACATCGACGGCACAGACCGTGTCCGTCATGATGAAAACCTCAAAACCCTCTTTGCGAGCGTCACGTACGGAGTTGAAGACGCAATAATCCGTTGCGAGACCGACGATGAAGATGCGTCTGATTTTTGCTTCCCTGAAAATCTCCGTGAGTGTCCGGCCGTCCTCTTCGCGCACATGCATGGTCGAATACTGTTCGATCTTTTTGTCTGTTCCCTTGGAGAGAATAGTGGCGTTACAGGGGATCTCCAGGCGGGAGGAAAAGGCAGCATCCTCAGTTTCCTGAATTCCGTGGGGCGGCCATGGGCCTCCCTGATTCATGAAGGAGCAGTGGTCCGACGGATGCCAGTCTCTCGTGAAAAAGACCGGATGCGATCTCCTTCGGAATATCCGGATTAGGTTGTTAATGGGATCGATGATCCTGTCGGCCTCGGTGATGCCAAGGGTTCCTCCGGCGAGAAAACAATTTTGCACATCAACGCATAGCAGAACATCATGTTTTTTGAGTGTCACAGAACGGGGGGCCTTGGTGGTCATCAAATGTCTCCGGATGGGATATTCATCCTTCGTATTATTACACCGGTAATAATATTTGTCAAAAACATCTTTTCCGAAAAAGCGGTAATTCCCAACTGTCCGCCTATTACCGCTGCATGCAGGACTGTTTCGAGACCTTCATCAGAATCATGAGGATGATTTTTCCAGTCGATACTCATTCTGGCGTTCCTATGTCAGGCAATGAGTCAAGTCCCAGAGCATGTCATTTTTGAGAAATCGCACTCATCCAATTCAAATACACTTATAAGGCCTCCTGATGTCAATAGATAAATTCACCCCTCAACGAAATTATTTTCTTCCGTTCCTTCAAATAATGAGGCAGTATTTTGTTGAATATTGGATAAAACATGAGTATAGCTTCACCGAGAAAATGAGCGTATCACTTTCCTCTAAGATTGGAATTCTCAATGAACAGCCGATTAACCAGTATATTTTCAGTTTTTCTAGGAATCATTCTACATCTCTGTTCAGCTTCTGCAAGCCAGGCAGATGCCCCATGGAAGTCTCTGGCAAAAGGCATTGAATACGGCGTCCTTCAAGTAAAACCGTTGCCTGAAATTGGAGACGGTGTAATCCATGTAGTCCGCATAGACCCTGCAAAGGCCCAATTAAAATTACTCCTTGCGTCGGAACAGGGTAAAAAGTCCCGCACAACTGCTCAGTGGTGTAAAGAATTTAACCTGGTTGCAGCGATAAATGCCGGGATGTACCGGGAGGATTTAATCACAAATGTGGGATATCTCAGAAATGGATCGCACGTTCAAAACAAGCGATGGAGCACCTCGTACAAATCCGCGCTTGCCTTTGACCCAAAGAATGGCGGGATTCCTCCGGCAACAATGATTGATCTTGATGAACCTGACGCCATGCAGACACTGTCGAACTATAATGCCGTCATTCAGAATCTCCGCCTGTTGAAGGCAGACGCGGTTAATGTGTGGGCAAAACAAGAGAAGAAATGGAGTGAAACGGCAGTCGGTATGGACAGGGATGGACGTGTTCTTTTTCTGTTCTGCCGATCGCCCCTAACCATGTGGGATTTCAATGAAGCAATTAAGTCACTTGGCTTGGGTGTGACGCGCTTGATGCATGTGGAAGGAGGTCCGGTAGCCAGTCTCTCAATCAGAACGCCAAATCTTATCCTAAACTTTGATGGAAGCTATGAGACGAAAATTAAAGAGGATGATACGAACAACGAACAATGGCCCATTCCCAATATAATTGGAGTGCAGGCACGATAGCCGGTTAAACTTATTGTCGTTTAAATATACGTTAAACATCATCTTCGGCCAACCACAAGACTATATTCGGTGGTTCATCTATCTGTCAGATGGCTGCTGTCATCTTGTTTATCTATTCACGAGCTATTATAGCTGTTCCTGCCTTTGGACCCACTCCTTCACATCCTTCAATAACGCCTCCCTGAAATCCTCCGGTGCCAGAATCACGATATTCGGTATCCAGGACTTGAGGATGTTTCGGATCGCCTCGTAATGGCCGACCCGGAAGGTGACAATGATGGACCCATCCGGCCTTTCCTCTTTGATCTCCTGGGTAGGGAACATCTTGCGCCGCTTGAAATAGTGGCTGACTTGGGCGTCGATCAGAACGGTGATCTCCAGATTTTGCTCCTTGGTAAACCTTCTTTGCAACGCTACGAGACCGCTAGACCAAGGCCAAAAAGATGCAGTGCTCGGAAAGTGGGACAGGCGAGGTCACTCAATGCATGGGCACAATATGTTTCGTGAATAAAAATACTTAAGCTTTGGCGTTTAATGACAATTGTTATATATATCATCTGATTTGGTCTGCACTCCCCAAAAAGGCCGTCTATCGGGATCAGGTCAGTCAAATCCACGGCTGATTATTGTATGAAAATACCTTTTTTATTAAGCACTTTTGGTGGTGGGAGTTTACGCAAATTAAAGGAGAGAATAGATGAATTGCTTCAAATTTAGATTGATTGTCGTTGCTGTTCTTATATTAACTGCCTGCGGCGGTAATAACGACAACCCCGGTCCCCGCGGTAACGTAATTGGCGTCCCCATTGAAAAAGGTTCGCAAACTATAGCCCAGCTTGATGCGACAACCGCCGCAACCGGCCTGCGGGCATTGACGGGCACAGCCAAATGTGATGTCAAGGTGTTGCAGATAAACTACGAGACACCTGGAGTTCAACCCGGGGAAATGACCAATGCCTCTGCCGCTGTTCTCATTCCCAGCGGGACTGACCCCAGTTGTCAGGGGCCGTTGCCGCTGATCGCTTTTGGCAGGGGCACAAATCTCGAAAAGTCGCACGCCGTTGCGAATATGTTAGACCCGGCAACGAATCTTCCCGACCCTACAACCATGCTCCTGATGACATTCTTTGCTTCGCAGGGTTACGCGGTGGTTGCTACCGATTATCTTGGGTATGCCTTGTCCGGTTATCCCTATCACCCCTATATGCATGCGGACACAGAGGCGAGTTCCATCATCGATTCGATCCGGGCGACGCGAAATGCGGCTTCAGCGCTGGGCTTGACGCTGAACGGCAAGATCATGGTCTCCGGCTATTCGCAGGGCGGTCATGCCGCAATGGCGACGCAACGGGCAATCGAGCGCGAAAATACCGATGAATTCAATCTGGTTGCGGCTGCTCACCTTGCCGGACCGTACTATGTATCGAAGGCCCTGATCGAGGGAGTGACGAATCCGATCCTTGGCATCCAGTACTTTGTGCCGTTCCAGGTGACCTCCTGGCAAAAAATGTACGGAAATGTGTATAACAAGGCATCCGACGTATTTAATTCACCGTACGACAGCTTTATTGAAGGACTCTTGCCGGCAGTGAACTATCCAGCCGACCTGGTTCAACTTCCGTCAACTTCGACAGCACCTGCAGCTGCCAGGGATGCGGTCTTTAAATCAGGGTATCTGACTGACCTTGCCACAAATCCGGACAACGCCACGGCAGTTGCTGCCAAAAAACAGGATTTACTCGGTTGGAACCCCAAAGCGCCCACCAAATTATGTGGTGGTTCGGGTGATCCGACGGTCAAGTTCAGTATCAATGCGCAGACGCTCTTCGATGATTTCCGCAGTCGGGGGATAGACATCTCTCTGGTAGATGTCGACGCAACGATTAATCTGATTTATGGCAGTGTGCTTGCCGCTGATCCGGCCAAATTCTACAGCAATTATCATAGTACGTACGAGGCGCCGTTATGCAGTTCGGAAGCGAGGAAGTTTTTTGATCTGCACAAATAAGGTGAATAACCAGAGATGCTCAGCCTCTTCTCACCGGGAAAATCGTCCTCCAAAGACTTTGACTTTCTACCCGATTTACTCAGTCAGAATCAGTTATAAAGATAAACGTATCGATAACTTGTACACCTACAACTCTCCACAAAGATGATTGACTAAGAAACAGTGAATACTGGTTGAACGATCACCCAATTTGTTGACAACAATATCATCCCGTCTGTGGCGCTAAGCAGTTTGTATTGGAAAGCGTATGGTCCATTCCGCACCGCCATTGGTCTTCATATCCGCGGTCCCCTTCAACTGGTTTGACAGGATTTGAATCAATCGGATCCCCAACGACGGAGACTTCCTCCAGTCGAATGTGGCAGGGAATCCGATACCGTTGTCCTTAAATAGGAGGCGGATGGCCATATCCTCAAGCGCCATCTGGATCCAAATCTTACCACCTCGATCCGCCGGAAACGCGTGCTTGATTGCGTTTGTCATCATCTCGTTCAGAATGAGGCCACAAGGAATCGACTGCTCCAGACCAATCGCGATATCTCCCACCTTTACATCGACACTAACCGATCCTGCCTGCTCCTGGTAAGCCTGTCTCACATTGCTGACCAAATCATTTACAAACAGATCGAAATTGATCCGGGACAGGTTTGCCGACTGGTACAAATGCGAATGAATCATCGACATCGTTCTCACGCGGTTCATGCTCTCCTGAAAGATATCTTTCAATCGCCGGTCTTGCAGGTACGAAGACTGAAGGCCAAGAAGGCTCGAAATCACCTGCAGGTTGTTCTTCACCCGATGGTGAATCTCCTTCAACATCGTCTCCTTCTCCCGAAGCGATGTCTTCATGCTTTCTTCGGTGGCTATTCGTTCCGTAATGTCCTGTATCATACCAAAAATTACTTCCTGATCTCTCCAGCGATAGTTCCCTCCAACGATTTCAACCGGAAATACTGTTCCATCCTTTTTCTTGTGCCATCGAAGCGGGATGAACGTGGTTCCCGATCGGACAGCTTGTTGATAAGAATCTATCGACTTTTCCTGTTCCGCTGAAATTTCCGTGACCTTCATCCTCCCGACCATTTCTTCTCGGCTGTAACCGTACAATTTCAAGAAGGCGTCATTCACATCTAATAAAGTTAGGTTATCCAACTCAAAAATGATTACGGGTATCCGCTGGTTGTGAAAAAGAATGCGGTATTTTTCTTCACTCACTCGCAGCTCCTGCTCTGACCTTTGAAGATTTAAATAGAGCTGAGAATTAGCGATTGCCGGGGTAATCTGAAACGCGATCTTCTCCGCGATCATTAGATCGCGTTCGGAATATCCGCTCGGCTTTCTTAAGCGGAAATGGATCCCTCCGATCACCCGGTCCCGATGGATCAACGGAACCGCTATGATGGACGGCATCCCCAAACGGTAAGTCGCCATGGCCGCTACTCCGGGGAACCGCTCCCTCATCTCCTCTTCGCTTGCCGGGAGAAAAAGCACACTTTTCTTAGTCTCGGTCATATGCTTCGTGATGGACCCCGGCATGGGGATGATCGATCCATTGGGAAGACCGGGAATATCATAGCCCGTTGTGTAGGCAATCAGATAGGCTTCATCGTTTTGAACATTCAAATTGATGGTAGAACGATCAAACGGAATAATCCTCTTGGCCTGTATGGTAAAGGCTTCATAGATCTCATCAATATTCAGTGATGAGGAGATCACGCGGCCAACATTAGCCAGAACTTCATCCTCCATTTCCGACTGCTTTCGTCGGGTGATGTCCTGCGCCACCCACAGCACATATTTTTCTCCGCCTATCTCTACTAAATCAGTGCTAAATAAGGCATGAATTGGGCTGCCATCCTTTTTAAGTAGTACCATTTCCACGTCGCGGCTGGATCCGCGTAACTGAAGCTCGGCATATATGCGTGACCGAGTCTCATAATCTGGATTCATTCCCAGCTCGGTTGTGGTTTTACCGATCATCTCTTCCCGGGAAAAACCAAGATCCCTCTCTGTCCTTTCATTGACATCTACGATGACTCCGTCTGGCACTCTCGCCAGCGTGGCGCCAAAAGCCGCCTTATTGAACATGATGGAAAACTTTTGCTCGCTTTCCTTAAGTGCTTCTTCCGTCCGCCTGCTTTCCGTGATGTCAGTGATAGAGGCAACCCATCCAACAATCTGCCCATCCGAATCCATATCTGGCGCATAAGAGAATTGAAGGTAACGTCTACCGGTTTCAACATACGGTAATTGCGCCTCGTAGGTGACGTGCTCGCCGCTTAACACGCGCTCGACATAAGGACGGATCACTTCCATCGCCCCTATGCCTATGACCTCGGCCACGGGTCGGCCGACGATTTGGTCGAGCGGCTTACCGACAATTTTCGCATAAACCGGGTTTGCGGACAGATAAAACCAGTCGCGGTTGCACTGGTACAAACCCACACTGGCGTTGTCTGAAACCCGCCGCAGCCGCTCCTCGCTTTCGCGCAGCGCCTTGTCTGCTTTCTTGCGTTCGGTGATGTCACGCACCGTAGTGATCACACCGACGATGGCACTTGACGCGTCCCGAAGCGGACCGCTGGTCTCCATAGTCCAACCGGAACGGTCGAGGTACGGGATGTGATAAGGGAAATCGACAGTCCGAGTCGTCCCATTTTCAAGGCAGTCCTTAAGCATGTCGAGCATGCCCACCTCCTTGATGAATGGGAACAGCTCCTCGGGATGCCTGCCGATCACCTCACTCGCGTTCTTACCACTAATTCTCTCCATGGCGGAGTTCCAGACCTTGTAGCGCAGATCAGGGCCGTGGACGACGACACCGTCGCGCATATGCATGATAACTTCCCTGTTGAACTGAAGAGCTTCCCGTAGCTCCTCTTCCACTTTTCTCCGTTGGGCGTCAACCTTGGCAACATAAAGAGCCATTTCGATCGCAATTTCGACTTCCCGATCATTATAAGGTTTTAAAATATAACCGAAAGGATTAACCAGTTTGGCACGTTTGATCCGATCCATATCGGCATGTGCTGTGGTAAAAATGATAGGGATTCCCCAGCGGCTGCGTATGATCTCTGCCGCATCAACCCCGTCCATTTTCTCCTGAAGACGTATGTCCATGAGTATGAGGTCAGGAAGATTTCCTTCGATGAGTTTCAAGGCATTTTCAGCAGAATAGACATGCCCCAATATCAAATACCCCGCATTGGCCAGGCGTGTGCAAAGATCAAAGCCAATGACGGCCTCGTCTTCGACAATCAGGATTCGTGCCTTATTGGTTTCTTCGGAATCGGGCATAATCATATCTCGTATTATGAATATTATAATTGGTAATTTATTGGCCGGATGTATAACGCTTTTCGTTCGAAACGTTGGATACTCATAGACATTTAAGGCACTCTCTTACAGGAAGCAAGTGATAGGAGCCCGACTTATTTCAATCAGTTAGTTCTTCTGGTTTGTGTAAATGTGATGAATCTTTTGCTACCCTTGCACACTTTAAACAGATATACTTGGGCTGTCGAACGATATTCTTCAGTTCATTAATATTCTCCTTTATTTCATCTTTTTTCCACTCACACAGCTGTTTATTATCTTTTCCCATCTTTTCACCTCCTGTGTCTTTCTGCAACCGGACGCCGGTTCAGGCGGAGATCGAGACCGCGTCGTCGGTCCGGTCGATGAAGGCGCGTAGCGCATTGTTGAAGGCTAGCGGCTGCTCGATGTTGGAGAGATGGGCAGCCTCCTCGATGATGACCATCTCCGAACCGTCGATCATACGGTGAA
>Ga0247840_10010810_pt1 | contig 11304 bp, 18 predicted proteins | sample LaCruzMarch2015__FD_192404 | JGI IMG/M metagenome (GOLD analysis project Ga0247840, IMG submission 192404) | Freshwater microbial communities from meromictic Lake La Cruz, Castile-La Mancha, Spain - LaCruzMarch2015_17m | ecosystem: Environmental > Aquatic > Freshwater > Lake | place: Spain...
GAGGATGATTTTTATGTATATATATATACAACACAGTGTCGCAACTTCTTCTTCTTCTTTTTACCCTCCTCACTGTGGTTTCATTCGCTTCCTCCTAGTGAAAGCCACATGTTGTTTGATAGTGCTACCATCAATGTTAGCAGTGCTTTCGCTCATTTCAGCAATATCATATCCAGAAATTCTTTTTTTCTGCTTGTCCTCTTTTATTATACCAGGCATAATATTTGAATAAATATCTTTGACTGTGTGGTTTGATGGGGAGTTTATATGACAAATATCCCCACTCAAAAAGTCTGAAATGGTGGTCTGTTCAGTACATTCAAATACATTTTTTACCATTGATATCCCACCACAACCCCCTATCATTTTAGAAACATCTTTTTTTGTAGGTGTGATAAATGCAGCTGCAGACATATTTGTAGCTGCATCTCCATCCTCCATTAACATTCTTACATCTGAATTTAAAGCCTGTATAACAGCTGCCATAATCTCAGAGGAAACAGAAACCCTTGCCATAAAACGCTGCAATATAATATGACATAATGTGCCACGTATAGAGACATCATCATACATACTAAGATTTCGCATCACCCTAACAAATGCAAACAATAATTTTTTTTTGCATAATAGTGGAACACTGCCATTACCACCAGAGAAAACTGTAGATAACGAGGCGGCCTGTTGCTGTTGCAGCTGGTGACAGTGAGAATGAGACATAATTGAAGACGAGATAGAAAGTGTATATTGCCCTGAAGATTCTACTGTATCATGAAGTTGATCAGTGTGTACCTATTTGTATTTAAAAAAATATCCAGTTATATCACAATATCAGTACTAAAAATAGTATGTTTTAAAAAAAAACGAATAATAATAATACACATACCAGTGTCAGATGTGTATATAGATTGTTTTTCTCGTCATGGTGGAGTAATGAGTATGGAATCACAGGCAGCAGGTTTGTTTTAAACAAGAGTAGTCCAGTCTCACAAAAAACAATCTGGATAGGTGTAGTGGCCATCAAGACTATAGTACTAGTTAGTGGATCAGAGAATTCCTGTACTCTGTGATTAATCATGTGAATAAGCATTCTTTGGATAAATGATTCATCGTTAACCAGACTGAAGAAAAAATTCCTAAATGATAAGACATGAGAGTTTTTTGCACTTATGGTATGAGTCATAAGGCTTTCCTATCTAATATTTTTATTTTTATTTATTTTCATATTTTAATAATGCAACAGGGATATATATATATATTTTTTATTTATTTTACCACTCTAAAAATATATTTTATATATTATTAAGAGCATCATGGTTTTCCATTCATCTGTCGAGCTTGTCGTGTGTCTCGTCGTTTTGAAGTTGGTGAAACCACCACAACTGGGACATGTGTGTTTTTAGAGATTTGGTCTATGGGACCAATAGAGCGATATCCTGGCATTTCCTCCTCGTCCAAAACGCTTGTGATGGAAATATTTCTCACGCCCGATAAGTCCAATGCATTTGAGGCATCACCTTTACGTGGTTCAATGTCTAAAACATATGTTGCTGAAACACTTCCTGGTACCACCACTAGCACCCCTCTAGAAATACACATGCTGCCTCTCATTTCCATCAATGGCATTCCTATAGTATCCTGTGGAATTTGGGCCTCTTCACATCTACCAAGTGAGCGGAGCATCATGATGATTGCCTCCTCCTGCTTCAATTCCAACTGCTTTGCTAAATATACCTTTTTTATACACACAAAAACAAATCTCAAGATATGAAATTTGAAAATGGGTAAGTGAAAAAAAAAAACTCACTTGTATGTTTCGTTGACCACTAAGAAAATTAGCCAATATTATCTCAGCCACAACTAAAGTTGCAAAGTGGTGATAGATTACATCAGATCTTCGAAGTGCGTTAGCAACACTTGAAATACTACCCAGAATGCTGGCACCACCTATTTCTTGGCCTCCATGCTCATTATTACTATTATCTTCTCTGGCATCCTTACCTAAAAAGTTTTTAAAATCATAACCTGCCCACTTTTTACCATTATTTCGTGTTTCATTGATCAAATTATTTATTGCCACATGCTCAAAACTTTGCACCATGCGCGAAACTGTTTTTACTACTTCTTGACAGCCAGCCTCTTGCTTATCTTTCCATTCAGTGAGTTTATCTACAGTATCCATGTATTGTTCAAGGCTTTGTTCATGTTCCTTCAAGTTGGTAACATAAAAAAAAAATCTAGTTAAATTTGATAATGATATTGTTTTTGGGGCTCAGCTGACCTGTGCATTTGCACGAATATAACTGCTCACTGCTATTGATCGTTGTAATTTATCTACCTTTCTTCTCTTTGACGTATCAAGCACATGCTCTTCTACCCAGGGTGATTCCCAAAACATATCAAAATCTTTCTTGCCTGAAGTATTCATGAGACCATATATTATCTGAATATATCGTAAATCCTTGTTCATAAAACCTTCATGTACATATTTTGTCATTCTTTCCCTGAGTTGATTTGTCATTGGTGAGAGTTTATACAACACCCCCTTTGCCTGTCTTCCTTGGAAGGCATGGTATCCATTTGCCTGCTGTCCTATTATAGAAACACTGTTGCCATCATCATTGTTATCATTTTCTACAGAAATTAAATCTCCTCTATTTCTCACAGAACCAGTGCCGTCGGTTGGCATCATACCAACCTTGACATCTATATTTAAATAGCAATAATGGGTATGTTTAAGGTATACCATACAGCACAAAAAAAATGCATAATAATTTGTTATGGGAAACAGTCAAAAAAATATGCAATGAAACAGGAGGAGGCCGTGCCATGCAGCAAACTGATGGTATTATATGCATATTAGATTGCCCCAGGTGGAACAGACGATCAGATGCCATGCTTCATCTTGAATGCCCTAGTGCAACTGTATGTGTTGAAAGTTCCATTGCATCACTGTCTGGGTTTATGTTAGTGATCCAGATGCGACAAATTCCCAACAGGCCTTCATTCCTCTCTTCACTGTACCTTTCTATTGTCATCATTCTGGCTGTGATTGTTGTCTCTATTGGGGTCCTTTTCACAGCAACAGTGATATTTATCCCCCCCTTGTCTACAAATTACAGTGATATCTCTTCTGATTCAAAAATAATTAACATGACCTATTTTGAGTTTCAAAAGACAGTAAAGTCACAGTGGGAGACAACAATAGAATTGCTCAGGCCTTTTTTTTCTTCCAATGCATGTTTTTGGACACGTGGCACAACTAATAATCAGACTCTATGGTAAACAAAAGTCAGTCATAACTGGTTAGTTATATCAAGGATAACTTTCAAATCTGATGTGAATATCTTTATACATATCCAGAGCAATCACTATGCACATATTCTGAGCTACAGAAAAAAACATAAAAATAAATTCAAAGGCTACAGCAAATGATCTGAGAGTCGCATTGCCCCCCTGATCCAACATGCTGATCATCCCCAAAATACCAAACAGAAGAGCAAAAAAACTAGCCAATATATTCACTCTAGTATACATTAAAGAGCCATAGCTTGGATCATATCCAGCCATAAAATGAAAAATCTGACCGCCCAGCAAAAAAAGTGCAAGACCAATGTAGTGTAGTGTCCACCCTGTATCAACAGCCCCCAGCACTATATTCCAACCTATAGTTTGAATCACTGCCCATAATGCAGCAAGGTGTTTTGCCATATGTGCTGCAGCCACCAGCTGGCAAATGAGGATAAACAAACTGCATGTGCCAAGTATCACAGCGCTCCAGCCACAATGAGAGTCCATTCCATCGGATATAAAACGCAAGGCTCCTGTATCTGGTGAGATTGGACCTGGAGGCAGCAACACAAGCAATATACAAAATATCACAGACACAAAACACGAAATACAACCTCCTACAACCAACACAGGCCTAACTGAAATGATATCATCATTGTGTTCATATGGATATTTTATCATGTTGTGTTTTCTCTTGTGATCAATGTTCCCCTCAAGCTATATATTTTTGTATCTGTTGAATATGTATTTTATTCCTTAAATCCTCTCGCGGCCCTGTATCTGCTGATGGGTTTTTTCATCTACTAGTCTGTTTTAAAAATGGTTTTAAATGAGAGAATAGTGGCTATGGAGGAGGAGAAGCAACAAGCAGCATAACTTGCCTAGTGGCAATATACAATGGGGCCCATCCATATAATCTAAGCACCCTGGCCAGCACTTCCCAATACACTAAAAAGGATGTGGCTCTTGTTAAAGTTTTGACAGGGTCATCGATTATAGCTGAACTTCTATCCAACCAAAGGCCATTTAACTGCATTATGATGCCTAAAATGATATTGAATATTATTCGTGCAACATGTGCATCCTTTGGACTGAAGAGACCAGGAGATTCATTTTTTTCATTCTGTTGTATATCATTGAGGGGAGTGGAGTAAAATGGATGACTCTCATACAGATTGCGTAAATGATATTCAAAAAAATCATCCTCATCTCCCTCTTGCTCCCCTTTTTCTGCAGCTACATCAGCATCAGCTGTATTCTTTTGAGCATAGAATAAACCTGTAATTCTAGAAAACAGTCCTTTATCTTGTGTCTTATCTGCTGTTTCATCCGCTTGTGGATCAGCTACATGTACTCCTTTTCTATGGTGGGTTGCTGCATGAAGTCTGATTTTATCACGCATCTTCAAGGCGCCCATATTATGCAGGTATAGGAGGATGAATCCTAATATCAATATAGAAAATGACATGCCTTTAGTTGATCTAATCTTTGATATGTCAGCTGGAGATGTTCCCTTCCCCAGGGCAGCCAATCTTGATATGTGGCTAAATGTATCTTGTTTACTTAGTGCCTGTCTATCAGAAGCATTCCAAACCTTGTTCATAGTTGTACTGAGATCACTGACTAACTGTGTACCATAGAACTTCGTAAATGCTTTGGATCCTAGCTTGAACATGGCATATGCTGACATAAAACTCACACTCCATGAAGAAAGTGTGATGCCAGCATTATAAAAAGCCATAGTGCTCTTGTATGTACTGTATAATGTTACTGCCACAGAAGGGACTGCCATCATTACAGGTATAAAGGCAGCTTCTTGATGCACTATAGGCAATAGAGACATTTCAATGTGCCTTTTTTCTTCTTCGTTAATACAAACTCGAGATCTGCATTTATAGCGTGTGTGTTTTTTTTTAATAGATGACATATATAGATCCTTGTTGCTAAGAGCCAACTAATATATGTTTTATACTAATCAATAAGCTATATACAGGAATAAAAAAAATCATTATTTATTTTATGTTGATTTCTTATTTGAAATCTGCATTTGTACACTCTTAAGAAAAAGATCAAGTGATGGTTTATGAACCACATTATTAGCTTTGCTGAAGTCATAATCTATAGATTTAAAAAAAACTATAGGCCCTTGAACCTTTTTTCCTTCTTCTTTCCTTTCAGCTTTTTTTTTGCTTCCTGTAATAGAAAACCATCTGTTGAGATACTTTGGCATTATAACAGAACTGAAAAAAATATGCATAAGTTGCCCAGCTGAAATCACAGCAACCAATTTTTCAGCTGGAACAAGCTCATGTTCCCAAACTTCCTTTGTCTGTACCCATGTTCCTATTTTTGAGTTTTTTAGGGATCTAGCTGTTTTAAGTTTATTATTATTATTATTATTATTATTATTATTATTTATATTCATTTTTGTTACTGTGGGTAAACATACACAACTTTATATAGTTTCCATTTATTAAAAATACATGTTTCGCAACATACACACAAACATTATAGAGTTTGACGTGAAATCTTAATATCAACTCTTTCATATGACCCAGCATTGCTGCACGCAGTGCCAATTACTCTAGATTTATCACCACGCGTTGCCCCTTCACCATTCACCCCCATGATGCAAGGTTTGATAAAGGCTGGTCGTTTAAGAATAGCACGCTCAGCATAGGTAATATCACGCACTTTTTTTTGCTGTTTTGTAATTGGACTGGGGTCCTTGAATTCTATTGCCTGTTTTGCGTTACTGGGACTGCGCCGCTTTCTCAATCCAGCTGCATCAAACATTTCAGCTTCTACCTCCTCATCAAAATACCACATGATTTCATCTCCTGTTTGGACTGGATAGTGTCCATTTCTAATGGTCATCTTCCCCCCAATGAATAATGTAAGGGCAGTATCTCCATTTTTAGGATCAGCCTATAAAAATGGCAAGATTAACATTATGATGACAGCAGAGAAGCTAAAAATGGTATCAGATTTTAACACAAATGAAAAGTTAGATTTACCTCTGCATCTGAAATCACAAGTCCAGCAAAGTAGAATTCTGAGGGGTAGTATGCTTGGTTTTTCACAGAACAGGATGTTGCACAGTGCCTCACCCGCTCTGCCACTGAGCGACAATCATAATACCTGATGTACCAGCTGATCAAATCATCTGGTTTTTTTGAACCAATGACAGCTGTATTTGTGATGATGGGAGGGAGCCCTCGTTGTTCAGCGTATGATACACCAAGAGGATTAAAAGGTCTACCTAAACCAAGAGCAATCTCCTCCTTGATGGCACGAAATTCAGCTTTGTTACTTTGCACTAAATTGGGATCTGCTAAAGAATTGTATAGATTAACACATACACGTGCTGTAGTGTGCACTCGTGCACTGGTATCAGTGTTTGTATTGGTTGCATTGGCAATCCCTACTCCACGCCCATCAAAGCTCATTTTTCTATATTTTTAGAGAAGAGGGTTATTATTATTATTATTATTATTATTATTATTATTGTGATGCTGAATTATATCACCCCAATGCTATAATCAGAGCTACTAACTACCACAACAACCACAAATATATGACAAATACTTGGATATGAAAATGGGGTTGTAATATATAAACAAAACAGCTTGATGACATCAATACATGTCACAACATTTTTCAATATACAAAAAAATCACTTTCTTTTTTAAATGGGAGTGGATCATCACTCTTGCCTCCTAACACCACCACCACTGCATAAAGTGCTGCGTGTCCTCCTTGAAGAAACAGCCCGTGGGGCTGCATCTGAAGATCCAGGGGTTATTTTTATTGTCTGCCCCCAGACAACTCCTGCATCCCTTAAGGTATTGTGGATTCCTTTTCCATTTGTCACATTATTTTGATACTCCTGAAGGCAGAATTGAGGATAATCATAGCACTTCATGTTATCCAATGTGGCGTGTCGCATAGCATATTCAATGAGATCCAACACTTGCTGCACTGTATTTTCATTTGGTACAATAGGGGGGGTCCTGTACTTGCATTGAGGGGATCCATTGAATGTACCCCCGAGATTAACCAAGATGCGCTGATTACACTCATGTGAATACATCATTTTGTATACTTGGAGCTCACTTGTGCTTGTTGAATTAGGCTTTTTGTCATTAAACTCATCACAATTTGCAACAAACACAAAGGCCTTTCCATCATTGCCTTCCTGGGGGCAATACCCCATGATCCCATTTTTAAGTCTAGCTAGGGATATTTTCCCACTGACATCATCAAGCTGCAGCCACTCTGCCATTTGACTGGACATCTCAATTGGCATTTCATATACATTTGATCTATTATTATCAGCCTGTGATACCAACTCTAAAAAACTGTGTTTAATGATGTTTGCAATGTCACCCTTGATAACCTGCCCCATCAGAGTTCCTAGATTTGACGTCTGTTGTTCAAACAAACACAACAAGCCAACATGCATGCACACACTAACAAATTAGTATTTAAAATGTAGTAGTACATACAATAAGTTGAATGAGAATGAAAAAGACATAAGAAAAAAAAAGATTGCATCATCATCATCATCATGACACCTGCATGATAACTCGGGGTGCTGTATCCAATGGCTTGGTTGCAGCCATTTGAGCAATAACATGATCAGCTGGACTGAAACATGAAACCTCATCCACTCTCGTTGGATTGTTATGAAATACAAATTTGAGTGGTTTTGTTTTGTTTTCTTCTCCATCTGGAATAACAATTGAATAGAAAGAACTATTTGCCCCATTTGGGGCAACTGATACAGGCGCTTGATTTGTCCCAGGTGGTATACACATGTGCGCATCTTTCAAAACACTCAAGAGTTGATAGTAATCCTTCACTTTCACAATCATGGAATAGCCATCTGCTATTTTAAACAAATCAGGCTTCTTGTCCCTGTGCGCCTGCTGTAGAAGATTTAATACTTCTGGCCCAAGAATGTTCTGTGTCCTCATTCAATTTGCACCCCAAAAAATAGTCTCATATACAATATATTTTTAAAAAAAACAATGAAATGTGCAAAAAAAACAGTGTTATATGCGTATTATTATTATTATTCACGTACATACCTCTACATTTGAGTGACAAGCGCAGCAAGAGGTGCTGGCGCATACTTTCCTAAGTTTATCAAGGCTACTAGAGGGAAGCGTGCCTGCATGCAATTGACCAAAATTACCAAGAGAGTGCACTACACTAAGAGGTTTTCTATCATTGTTATTGTCACTCATAGTAAGAATTGTCACGTGTGATAATATCCACATGGCTCCTTGTCCTTTTATATGTGCGAGCCTGGCTTCGGATGGTGCTGATGATCAGTGTACCATATTTTTTAAACATAACAAAAACAAGTGACATTTTGATTTTAGAGAAAGACATTTGCACACTCATGCAATGCCCAGGGAGAACATGCACCTTTTTTCAAAGTGCTGATTATATGACTCTCAAAATTGCCATTATGCACTCTATACAGTCAAAACTCCATGCAGTTTCACCTGCAGACGAAACACTCTGCTGTGGAGATGATGGTGGTGTTATACACATCCCTGGATCCACATTAACATTATTCACCCCAAAAAACTTGAGTTATATTCTGATAAATAGTGGATCTCCTCCCTCACTTACATCCACTGTACAAACATTTTCACTTGATCCCACATTGCAGCAACATGCACATTTATTCTCTGATGTGAAAATGACCAATGGGCAAAATGTAGCACAGCAGCAGCAGCAGCAGCAGCAGCAGCAGCAGCAGCAGCAGCAGCAAAATGACGAAAGAGACACAGAAATACAGTATCTTTGCAAGCGAAGACGAACATCTTCTATACACAAGCCCAACAAACCAACAAACATGCCTGAACTGAGTACATCCATGACAGCACAAGCAGCAAAAAATGCAGCAGAGCCAACTACTATATTAGCAGTAAAAACAAAACTGGATAAAATGGAAGGTTGTTTTTTGCAGGCTAGAAAGGGCAGCTGCAGTGAAGTTTGATACCATTATGTGTTTTCAAAATGAGAAAGACTAGGAGGAGCAACCAACACAATATGATGAATGGCAATCACTGTGAGCAAGGCACATATGAGACAAAGCATTACATCGCTCTCCACTGCCCCAGGACTAAATGGATGCACTAGATGCCCATCTTCAGTGAAAATAAGATTATTATCATCATCCCGTCTCCATCTACTCGCGCCTCCTATGGCAGCTAAAAGAGCCAGACGATATAGATCTGCATCTGAGAGAGCTCGTAAAGAGATGGTTTGTGTGGGAATGCCCTGACGTGCCATTAGATCCAACAGACTTTTTCTGCATGCCTGTTTATCAGCGGGGCTTCGTGAGCCACTCGCCAGTGCAAAAGCACTGTTAATCGCCTGATCAAATGCTGATTTGTTATCTGGTTCAGCTGGAGGACCCATATCGTTGTTAACTGAGGCATTTGAGAACGTCTGAAGATTACCAGCAAAAAAAACCAATGTATACATATAAATTTTTTTATTATTGTATCTCTGTCTTGAATTATTTATGTTTGTCATTTTAATCTAGAAATAATACTTTTATTTTTGTTTTTTGTATAACAAAGGGAATTTGGATATCTTTTTAAATACATTTATAAAATGCAGTTTCCCATTGAAACACAGCATATTCTGAGAGAGGAAGCCAAGGCACGAAAGCTTTTTCCTCCTAATATTGTAGCATCAATGAACATGGACCTTGTCGCCAATGCAATCATCAAAGATGAAAAGGCAGATCGTATGCTGCATCTCTGGGCTATAGTTGGGAGATTAGAGTATTGTTTATCAGCTTGATGTCACACACAATAAAAATACCCCCATTGCAATATAAAACTAAAACCATAAAAAAACAAAAAAAATGGGTTTTTTTCTCAACAGTGTGCTCATAAAAAGGAAACTGCTTTGTTTCCCCCAAGCAGTAAATAGACAATGCAGCACATTGAGGAACTGCACGCAGGAAATCAATTACATAACCAAACGAAGATTGGACAATGCCTTTGCGTATGCGTTGATGTGTATTCCACAAAATCATCCATGTGGATACAGAAAAACAAAAGGTTTCTTGATTGTATGCAGCACAGGGTCGCCAGTGCGTTCAATGTGACGCTGCAAAGTGTGAAGTTCAGGCTTTTCCACCAAATCAAACATACAGCAGGGGGGTGTCATTTTTCCATACTTGTTGTTGCTCCTGCATATGCACCTGAAGGAGTATTATTTTTATAATAATAAAAAAATCAGTTGCCATCATTATCATAAAGAAAGAAAAAAAAAATACAACTTCAACACAGTGACAATATATATCATAATATAGTGTGTTATAACCCATATTCATCTTTTTTGTTCAAAAAAGCACAAAAAAACAGTCTAACCACACACATACATGCTGGCATTAGACATTGAAACAGAAAACCTTTTACCATCATCTCATGATTCATCATCCACCCCACTCCCCAAAATTACATGTGCATGTCTCTATGATGGGCAAAATTCATATAAGCTTCAACTTCAGGACTTGACTGAAGCAGAAAAAATAAAAAACATAAAAACACTGCTTGAATTACTTGATACAGCTGAAACTTTGTGTGGTTATAATGCTGTATTGTTTGATCTTGAGTTCATCAGGCGAAGTTTCCACATAGATGATAAACGATACTCAGGATGGATATGCAAATGCATTGACCCCTTTATGTATGCAAAATATTTACCAGGCATACCATGCAAATTGCAGTATCTATTAGAGTTGAACCATCTGGAATCAAAAACAGGCTCTGGTGCAGATGCTATCCTATTAGCTAAAAATCAGGAATGGGATAAGCTACTAGATTATTGCCTAATGGATGCAAAGCTGACCTTTAACCTCTGCAGTCTACCCTGGATAAAGTTATCCCCCATCCTCTTATGCAGCTCAAGCCTTATTACTGCTACAAAGCCTCCTATTTTTAGACTCTTGTTATTGGGGTGTGATGAAAAAAGCATCTC
>Ga0247840_10010812_pt1 | contig 11301 bp, 6 predicted proteins | sample LaCruzMarch2015__FD_192404 | JGI IMG/M metagenome (GOLD analysis project Ga0247840, IMG submission 192404) | Freshwater microbial communities from meromictic Lake La Cruz, Castile-La Mancha, Spain - LaCruzMarch2015_17m | ecosystem: Environmental > Aquatic > Freshwater > Lake | place: Spain...
CGTAGCGGTGCGCGTCATCCCATTCCGCTTTGGCAAGATAGTCAGTAAAAGTTACTTCGTAATTTACAAAATCGTCAACAAACATCGATAGCATTCGCTCATATAATTCCCAATCATCGCCCACACGTTTAACCGCTTTTAGCACGTCTATCTCTTTAATTTCTAACAGTTTCGACGTGGGTAAAACTTCTGTTTTACTCTCTGATTTTGGATTTATTAACGTTATCGGTTCATCGGGATTGGTGTAATAGTGCGAAAGTGCGCTGTAAAAATCATCGGGATCAATCGGTTTGCTAATATGCCCATTCATGCCAATAAGGCGGCAGCGTTCACGTTCTTCAAAAAACGCATGAGCCGTCATGGCGACAATTGGCAAATCAAGATAACGTGCATCAGCGCGAAGACGGCGTGCCGCTTCATAACCGTCCATCACAGGCATTTGCAAATCCATCAATACGACGTGATAAAAATCAGGCGCATTATTTTCCAATTGTTCTAAAGCCTCTTTGCCGTTATTACTTACGCTGACGGTAATACCGCGTTTTTTCATCAATTCAACCGCTAACTGTTGATTGATCAAATTATCTTCAACAAGTAACACACGCATTCCGTTTAAATTTGCATTGATGTTTGCAATGTTTTCGTGCCATTTTTCTTCAATTTCATGCCCCGTTAATGTACAAAATAATTTGCGTAGTGCGTGCGGCAAAACAGGTTTTGATAAGAAATATGTAACGCCAAACCCTTCCGCGCTATCCGACAGAAAATCGATGTCGTGTGCTGAGACAATCACAATTTCAGGCATGTGAGATAAGGGGATTTGTTTTAGCGCATTCAAAAACTGACTGCCATCCATATTCGGCATTATCCAATCCAAAAATACCAAATCAAATGGTGCATTTTGCAAATCTGCTTGTTTAATCGCGTCAATAGATTGTTCAGCGTTAGACAAACTCATTATGCTTTCAGATACCTTTGCACCAACGCCTAAACTGGTGAGTAAATCTGAAAGCACTAAACGCGCTTGGTATTGATCATCGATGACTAAAACGCGCAAATTTTCTACATCAGCAAGCACAGCCGATTGATTTTGCGTGAATTTTGCTAACGGAAATTTTGCGGTAAAAAAGAAACTCGAGCCTCTGCCTTCGATGCTTTCAACCCAAATTTCACCGCCCATAAGTTCAACGAATTTTTTAACAATCGTCAGTCCTAAACCCGTGCCGCCGTATCGACGAGTTGTTGAACCGTCAGCTTGTGTGAATTCTTGAAATAAATGTTTTACTTGATCAAGCGACATTCCAATGCCCGTGTCGCAAATACGGAACAATAAAAGCACATCATCTTCGGTGCGTTCTTGACAACTAATTGTTAATTTAACAAAGCCTTGATGCGTGAATTTGACGGAGTTAGAAAGTAAATTCGTCAAAATTTGCCCTAGCCTGAGTGGATCGCCTAAAAATGTGCCATTTTTACCCAGCAATGTCGAATCAGAAATGTGAAAAAGTAACTCAATTTCTTTTTCTGAGGCGGGTTGTCTTAACAGCGAAAGCGTATTACTCGCTACTTCTTCAAGAACAAACGGCGTGTTATCAAGCTCCATTTTACCCGCTTCGACTTTCGAGAAATCCAAAATGTCATTGATAATCCCCAGCAAGGCTTTTGCCGCGCTATACACTTGATTGATGTAATCGCGTTGTCGCTGAGTTAAATCGGTTTTCAATGCTAAATGCGACATGCCTATAATTGCGTTCATCGGCGTACGAATTTCGTGGCTCATGTTCGCCAAAAACATTGATTTTGATCGCGTGGCATCTTCAACTTGTTTATTGGCAAGCTCTAATTCTTGGCGATTTTGATCGCGCAACGCAATATCTTCTTGAATTGCTTGCGCCATGCTGTTGAAAACGCGACCTAATTCAAGCAATTCTTCGACGCTGCCGCGATATTTCGTTTTGTCCGACACACCAATCCCCGCACGAGTTGAGTAATCACCATCGGCTAATTTGCGTGCGGCTTTAGAAAGTAATTCAATTGGTTTTAAAACGCGACGACGCATCACTTGTGATGCAATAACAATCATTAAAAAACCGAATATCACATTGGCTAAACTTAATAAAATCCAGTGTTCTAGCGTTTTCGAAGCCTGATTGATTGTGGCTTTTGTGTTGGTATCAACGGCTGAAACAAAATTTGTAACTGACCTCGCCAATTGCGCTTTGAGTTGATTGTATTTGTCGCTGTGAACTAACTCGTTTGCGAAAATTAAATCTGGTTTGCCATCTGACACAAAATCTTCTGTTTTCGTATTATAAAGTCCTTGCGTAGCAGCAAATGCGACCATTTCAATTTGCTTCATTGCCTCAGTTGCCGCTGTTACGTTATCAAGCGCGGTAAACTCATCTTCGCTAAAAACCAGTAATTTCATGCGTTCGGCAAGAGCTTTTTTTTCGCCTGTGGAAAATTTGTGTTCAATGTCACCTGCAACAACTTGATCCCAATAATCGGCTGACGTGTAATTGTCGGGCTGCGGTTTTTCACCTAACCGAATGGCTAAAATGTCGTAGTAATACGTTAAATAACGGGTTTTGGCAGTTTTGGTATAAGCACGAACTAAAAGGGTCAATTGCTCGGTTTCTTGGCGTAAATCATAAGCAAGAGCCATCGCTTGCTGGCGATGCTCTTGTACGATAACCACATCGTTATAGGCTTGCTGTATCATGAATAAAAAAATCGCATTTGCACCTAAAGCAAGCGTCACAACAAGCGAAAACCACAGCGAAAAGCGTTTCAATTTTAAAGGTTGTTGCATAAGTTTTGTGTGAGTGAAATTAAAGCCAATTTTTTAAGGTTGTATTAAGCATTGTAGAATCAATCGGCTTGGCAATGTAATCGTCCATTCCCGCATCAAGACAATCTTCCTTATCGCCTTTCATTGCATTGGCTGTCATCGCAATAATCACCGCTTTTTTTCTTGCACTTGCTTTTTCTCTTGCTCGAATCACGCGAGTTGCTTCTAAACCATCCATCACAGGCATTTGATAATCCATTAAAACAGCCGCAAATTTTTGTGTTTCTAAAATATCAACAGCTTCTTGTCCATTATTGGCAATTTGCACTTGATAACCTAATTTTGTGAGAATGGTTTTCCCAACTAGTTGGTTAATTGCATTATCTTCAACAAGCAAAATAAGTGGCTGTGTTTCTTCAGTATTTTTAATGCTCGTTTCAATAACGGGCGGATTTTTTTCGGTTTGCATTGCGAGCGCGTGCGTATGAAAAATAGCAATAATCGCATCAAATAAACTCGATTGCTTCACGGGTTTAGTTAAAACACTTGATACACCGCAGACAAATAATTTTTGTTTTAATGCGTTATCAATAACATCTTGGCAAGTGACAATCGGCAACTGCTCGCAAGTGAATTCATTTCTAACAGCATTGACGGTAGCAAGTAATTCTTGCGATTCTAATTCGGTAATCAAAACGCCGTTATATTCTTGCCCTAGAGATTTTGCTTCACGAAGTAAAAACAGCATTTCATAGATATTATTTGAAGTGTTAATTAACACTCCCCACGAACTTAAATAGGCTAAATAAATATCGTGATTGCCGTCATTTTTTCCCACCACCAGAATGCGCTTGCCTTGTGATTCTTCAATCGGAAAAATTTGTTGCTGCTTAATAATTTTAAGTGGAATTTCAATCCAAAATGTTGAACCGTGTTCCGCCTGACTTTCTACACCAATTTTACCGCCCATCAATTCAGTGAGTTTTTTTGCGATTGACAAACCCAAACCCGTGCCGCCGTATCTTCGGGTAGTGGAATTGTCGGCTTGCGAAAAAGGTTGAAACAATTTTTGTTGTGCTTGCTGCGAAATACCAATGCCGTTATCGCTAACTTCTATTCGTATACAGGCTCTGTCGGTATTTTTATTGACGAGCATTGCTCTTGCGATAATCGCCCCGTTTGACGTGAATTTCACGGCGTTACTTAAAAAATTCAACAAAATTTGGCGCAACCTTGTTTCATCACCTGACAATTGCATCGGAATAAGCGGGTCAATATAAGTCATCAATGAAAGGGATTTTTCATACGCTTTATTCGCCACGACATCGGCACAGGCTTCCAATACACTTGAGAGTGAAAAATTGGTATTTTCTAATTCAAGTTGCCCCGCTTCAATTTTAGAAAAATCCAAAATGTCGTTAATAATCGCAAGTAACGCTTGAGCAGAAGTTGTGATAATGGTGATAAATTCTTTTTGTTCTTGATTGAGTGACGTGTTACTGAGCAAATCTGACATACCGATAATGCCGTTCATTGGTGTACGAATTTCATGGCTCATAGTGGCTAAAAATTGAGATTTCGCCACGTTTGCAGCTTGAGCTTCTTCCATTGCAATTCGCAATTCTGCGGTGCGGCGTTCAACTTCAGTTTCAAGCAAATCGTTTTTCTTTTGCAATTCCGTTTCATGTTGTTGAATTTGCTCAACCATGCAATTAAAGCTGCCGACCAATTTGCCTATTTCATCATCGCCTTCGCCGCTTGCACGAAGTTGGTAGTTTTTATCGATTGAAACAGCCACCACCACGTCAGAAAGTTCTTCTAACGGTTCAATAATTTGTCTGGAAATTTTTCGACCGTAGCTTAGAGACACAAAATAAGCTAACGACATCACAAGAAAAATTTCTAAAAATTGCCAAAATACGTTTAACCACATTGGCAGTAAATCAATCGTTAAACTCAACGTGCCAACAGTTTCAACATCTTGTACAACAGGATTACTTACGACTAAATAACGTAATTCAAATGGATTGGCTTGAGATAAATCGTAATTTTGTGCTTTGTATTCGGCGAATAATCCGTCATTTTTATCGCGTAATTGTGCGGCTACAACATCCTCATGCCCACGCAACGAGCTTAAAATATCTGTGGCGGATTTACTGTCGTTAAAAAGAAAGGTTGCCGCCGCGTTAAAACTAATCACCGAACTAAGTGATTTGGCTTGTGCATTGACTTCAACGCGCTCTTTATAAACTTGCACTACGCTAGTAATCAATAAAGTTAAAAGCAACGCCACGCCCACTGTCACTTTTTGCAAGTGACGAAGTTTTAACCGCATTGGCAAAGAATAAAAAGTATTTTTAGGCATGATATTGGGTAAATATTTTGATGATTATTTGCTGCTTAACACAGATTTTGCCAGTTTTAACATTGGTGTGCTGATTCGTAAGCCTTTTTTTTGCGCGGCATCTAAATTGATTTCAAAACTTAAATGCTCACTTTCTGATACGAAGCCAATTATACCGCCTTGTTTTGCAAAATCAGGGCTATCTGAAATGGTTACAACAGGGGAGTTTTGCAAATCACGCAATATCGAGGGAGTGAATTCTTCTAAATAAACCGCATGACAAGCTGAAAGATTTTCTTTTTTGACATTAGTTTGCACGATAAGTGATTTTCCGTTCACCGCTTTACCGTCGAGCAGTTGTAACGCTTCACTGATTTCGCCCTTGCCATAACTACAAAGTACAAAATTGTCTTTATTTGCCTGCTCCGACCATTCAATAAATTTGAAAAAATTAAAAATGAAACCTGTTTTTACTGCAATTTCTTCAGATGTGTCGGCATAAGCACAAAGTGAAATAAAAAAAATAGCGGTTTGAATAATACGGCGCATTGATTTTTATTGGAAGGCGTACAAGGCTTTAAGGCGAAAATTGCGTCCATCTTGATCGATCGATGACATCCAATTTGACTCCGAAATGGGTTGTTTGTAGCGTGCATCAAATAAATTATAAATCCCGACCGAAAGCTCTAAACCTTTTACCCATTTGTCTGCCATTAAATTTACATTGGATAAATTATAGGCGGCTAATGTTTCATTTTGCGACGTATTACGATCGCCGTAATACTGAAATTCATAACCAACTCGCACGCCAGTTTCAAAAATCGGACTAGAAAAATTGAGTTTGCCGAGCCAAAGCGGTGAATTATGCGGCACCATGTATGTCCTTGAACCCGTATCGACATAAGATACATCTTGATAAGCAACGCTATTTCGTAACCGTCCGCCAAAATCCCACGTTGTATCGGTTGAAAATTCAACGCCTGTGGCTTTTATATCATCACCATTTTGATATTGAGCAATTTCAGATTTTGCTTCCTCTTCCAATTCAATCAATCCGCTCATTTCCCAATGATACAAAGAAGCGCGTAAATTTAAGTTCCGCGACCAGCGATAATCGGCAACTAATTCAAACGTATCAATGGTTTCACCGTTTAAATTAAGATTTGCGACTTGCGTAACACCATCATCGTAATTTCGCTCATACGCATTTGGAGCGCGATGCGCCCTGCCGTATAAACCTTTTAACGTCAAATCAGAAGTCGCTTGCCAAATTAACCCACCGCGTGGACTTAATTGCTGACCAATCACATCGTTATATTCAACGCGCATTCCAAGTGTGGCGGTTAATGTTTTCAAAATTGCCCATTCATCTTGCACATAAACGCCGACCCGATAACCTGATTTTGTCATGTTTGTGTCAAATTCTGGTGTACTGGAATCGTCAAATTTTTGTTGTTGGCGCGAATTAGCTTGATATTCAGTGCCAAATAACAGTTTGTGGTCAGCAAAATTTGTTGAAAGTAAACGTAAATCTACGCCTTGCCAATCGCTTTGGGCTGATTGAACATTGCTAAAACCATCAAACATTAAAGGCATTGAATAACGTTCACGACCTAAAAAAGCGCGGCTGGTAAAATGCAGCGTATTTTCAGCAAAATCTTCTTGATATTGCACTTGCGTGAGTAAATGGCGATCGCGTTGATATTGCCCACGAATTAGCGGGTCGCTTTGATATGCGCTATTCGGTGTATCTTTGCGCCTATCCCCATACGAAAAATCAAACGAAAATCCGCCATTTTCAAGATGCGTGAAGGCTTCTTTATCACGCTCGCCGTCCATTTTTTTCGCAACACCTGAAACGCCTGCTTCACCAAAATCATAAAAATGATCTTCGCCGCGAGCTTGATAACCTGAAAAAGAAATGAGTGCGTCCGTGCCGTTTTCAAATTTTTTGCCCCACGTTGCGCGACCTTCGCCACCGATTTTTGGATCGTGATAAGCGGCGGCAACTTCGGTTCCATTTACGTTTGAACCTTTGCGCGTTACAACGTTCACCACACCAAACAGCGCATTTTGCCCATAAACCGCGCCACCAGGCCCTGGAATAAATTCAACTCGTTCGATTAAATCAATATCAATCGGAAAATCACGTCCGATATAGGCTTGATCATAAACCGCGTCATTAACTCGATTACCGTTTATGGTGAGTAAAACGCGGGTATTAAAATCACCAGGCAACCCAAAACCGCGTGCGCCAATATAGCTATATTGCCTGTCGCTTGACGTGTGAATACCTGGCAAACTCGCTAAAATTTCATCGAGTGTGCGCCAACCAAATGCTTTAATTTCTTTTCGTGTCACCATGCTAACAGCAGCGGCAACTTCACTTTGTTTTTGTTCGTATTTTGACGCGCCAATGACATTGACACTGAGTAATTGTTCTAATGAAAGGCTACTTAAATCCTCGATTTTTTCCACAGCAGTAACGTCAAAGCTAATCAATGCGCCCAAGCATCCAAGCAAGAAATAATTTTTTTTATTTGGCGTTGAGAACATTGTTAAAACTGTTGTGGTTTAAACTTTTGCCGCGCAAATTTCAGCCACAATATCAAGTAACGCCATTGGACTAAATGGCTTTGTGATGTACTTATCCGCGCCTGATTTTAAACCTGTTGCAATATCTTCTTTTTGTCCTTTTGCTGAAAGCAACGCCACAAAAATCGATTTAAATTCATCAGAAGATTTCACAAATTCACAAACATTTAAGCCATCCAATTCACCAGGCATCATAACATCTAAAAAAATAATGTCGGGATGCTCTGCTTTAATAACATCAATGGCTTCTTGACCACTTTGGGCTTGAAAAAAGGCGTATTGCGGATATGAGTTAAAGGTGATGCGAAGTAAATTCCGCATTTGCGCGTTGTCATCTACCACTAAAATTTTAGTTTTTGCCATCGTTTTACTTTTTTAAGTTGTGTGAGAAGTAGGAAACCACAGTGAAACGGTTGTGCCTTTTCCAAGCGTGCTTTGTACGTCAATTTCACCATGATGTAAATCGACAATTTCTTTTACAAGTGCCATGCCAAGCCCTGATCCGATGATGTCACTCACGTTATCGGCTCGCCAAAACTTATCGAAAATATATTCGATATTTTCAGTTGAAATGCCAATCCCTTTATCTTTGACGACAATGCCAATTTGTTTATCATTACTCGCATTGGTTCGCGCTCGAATTTCAAGTTCAACATTTTGACCATTGGGCGAATACTTAATTGCATTGCTTAGAATGTTAATCAATGCCCGTTTAAATTGATCGCTATCGGCATAGATTTTGGCAAATTCATCAATAAAATAATGCACCTCGATTTTACGAAAATCGTTGTAAATGTTGAAATCAGCGAGTGTTTCTTTAATAAGTTTTGTAATCGGTTGCCTCTTAAACTCAAATACATTCGAGCATTGAGCTTCAATTCGCGCCAAATCGAGTAATTGATTGACCAACTCCACCACACTATTACAAAGTCCATGTACCGCTTGCAAAATCTCCTTCCGCGTCATGTCATCAAATTCACGCATTATTAACAATTCGCTGTAACCGTAAATGCTGGCAATCGGCATTCGTAATTCGTGTGCGGCAACCGATAAAAATTCATTTTTCATTTGATTCATCTCGGTTTCGAGTGTCACATCTCGAAAATAAAGAATCACGGGGGACACGGTATCTTTTGACAAATATACGGTCATTTTCAACACACGATAAGGCTGTTGACGTAATTTAAAATTGAATTTTGACAGATTTTTTTTCACTTTAGGTACTTCACTAGGAAGGTATTTTTTTAAAATCCAAATTAGTTGTGAATTGTCATGTGTTAAATGGCTTTTTTGGTAAGGCTGCGTTTGCTCACTAATTTCGAGCATTTTTTGGTCAAATTCTGATTTTTGAAGCGTCAATAATTCATCATGTGTGAAGCCAGTCATTTTTAAAAAAGCAGGATTTACCGAGCTGATAAAATTCTCTTGATTAAACGTCACAATTCCATCGGGGCTAAAAGAAACGATATTATTGAGTTCACGCTCGCGTTGCATTAAGGTTTCTTCAGTGGTGTGAAGTTTTGTAATGTCGGTATGCGCTCCGTAAACGCGCAAGGGTTTATTATTAGCATCCCGTATTGCCACGCCGCGATCTAAAATCCAAGTCCATTGCCCATTTTTCTGTTTTAAGCGATGAATACTTTCATAAAACGTTTCGTTACTTTTTAAAAAATCCTCCACGGTTTTCATCGCAAGAGAAAAATCATCGGGATGTATCAAACTCGACCACGTTTCGAATTCATTAGGTAATTCGTCGTTAGTATAACCAAGCATTTCCTTCCAGCGCGGTGACAAATACACGCTGTTATCTGTCAAATCCCAATCCCAAATGCCGTCGTTTAATTGTTCGAAAATTTTTGTAAAGTCGGTTTTGGATTTTTGTAATTCTTCACGCAACCGTGCATTTTCACTTAATAATAATTCAACGTCTGGTAGTACAGCAGAAGTAGTCATTTTTTAACTCAAAAGTTTTGGGTTTATTTACTAATTATTCGCATTTTAACAGAAAGCACTCGCCATCTAAAACTTTCATTACCGTACATTTTTTACACCATTTTCCACAAAATACGGCTGAACTGTGGTAATTATCGCCCGTTGCAAAGAAAATAATTGTAATAATCGTCTTGCGAACTGAATGGACGTAACTTCTCATTATCTACAGCTATATTTGAGTTAGAATTCACTCGTGAGTATACCAACTTATCATTTTCAATCGCTTCACGAATTCGCTTCTTAAATCTCAAAATTTAGCCAGCGCGACATTGAAACGGGCATGATGGCAGGATTTTTTCGCTATTTGACACACGCGATGTTTCACTTTTTTAACGTGTTGATTTCAAAGGCAGCCCTTTACCAATCAAACTTTCGTATAAAACATTAGCATTCTGAGTAATTGCCTGATTGACAAAAAAGTCGAACATGACGTTATTTACATAAATATATTAGGTAAAACATGACCAAAAAATCTATTCCCTTACCGTTCAAAAAAACCGCCCTCCAGAGTGCGATTTCCAACAGTACCAACATTGCGAGTATTGCTACGGACGCGATGGGGGTGATTCAAATTTTCAATGTCGGCGCGGAACGTATGCTTGGTTACACCGCTGACGACGCGGTTAATAAAATCACGCTTGCGGATATTGCCGATTCGCAAGAACTGATTGCTCGCGCTCAAATGTTGAGTGACGAATTCGACACGCAAATCGTGCCAAATTTCGAAGCGTTGATTTTCAAAGCGTCGCGGGACATCGACGATATTTATGAATTGACATACATTCGCAAAGACGGGAGCCATTTTCCGTCAATGGTGTCTGTAACGGCATTACGCGACGAGGCAGAAAATGTTATCGGTTATTTGTTCATTGCCACCGATAACACGGCTCGCAAGCAAGCCGAAGACAATGTTCGACTGCAAGCCAAAGAAGCAGCCTGGACTGTTTCCGAATATTCTCGCAGTTTGATAGAAGCGAGCCTCGATTCTTTTGTGACGATTAGTGCAGAAGGTAAAATCACCGATGCTAATGCGGCTACAGAACAAGTTACGGGAGTTGAACGCGACCATCTCATTGGCAGCGATTTTGCCGATTATTTCACTGACCCTGAAAAAGCGCGTGAAAGTTACAAGCTCGTATTTGCACAAGGTTCAGTCACGAATTACCCGCTGGTTTGTCGTCATGTATCGGGTAAAGTCACGGATGTACTTTATAACGCGAGCCTTTATCGTGGTCATAACGGTGAAGTATTGGGCATATTTGCTGCCGCGCGTGACGTAACGGAACGTAAAAAAGAAGAGGTTTTACTCAAAGCAGGCGCGTTGCAAAGTGCCATTTTCAACAGTGCGAATTTCTCCAGTATTGCGACCGATGCAAAAGGTGTCATTCAGATTTTCAACGTGGGCGCAGAGCGAATGTTGGGCTACACCGCTGCGGAAGTCATGAATCAAATCACGCCCGCCGATATTTCTGACCCGCAAGAAGTGATTGCCCGCGCTCAAGCCTTGAGTGACGAACTCGATACGCCGATTACCCCAGGCTTTGAAGCGTTGGTGTTCAAGGCTTCGCGTGACATCGAA
>Ga0247840_10010814_pt1 | contig 11299 bp, 7 predicted proteins | sample LaCruzMarch2015__FD_192404 | JGI IMG/M metagenome (GOLD analysis project Ga0247840, IMG submission 192404) | Freshwater microbial communities from meromictic Lake La Cruz, Castile-La Mancha, Spain - LaCruzMarch2015_17m | ecosystem: Environmental > Aquatic > Freshwater > Lake | place: Spain...
GACATGAACTCGGCGCGCGTGAGCTGGTTGTTCTCGAAGGACCCGCGCATCGCGCTGGAGACGGTGGTGCTGCGCTGCTTCTGTACGCCGCGCATCATCATGCAGGTGTGACTGGCCTCCATGACCACCGCGACCCCGTGGGCGCCCAGGTGCTCGATCAGGGCGTCGGCCACCTGGTTGGTAAGGCGTTCCTGCACCTGGAGCCGACGGGCGAAGCAGTCTACCACCCGGGCGACCTTGGACAGGCCCACCACCTTGCCGTTGGGCAGATAGCCGACGTGGGCGTGACCGAAGAAGGGCAGCATGTGGTGCTCGCACATGGAATAGAACTCGATGTCGCGGATCACGACCATCTCGCGGACGTCCTCCACGAACAGCGCCTTCTTGATGATCTCCTCGGCGGAGAGCTGATAGCCGCTGGTGAGGAAGTCCATCGCCTTGGCCACCCGCAGCGGGGTGCGGCGCAGGCCCTCCCGGTCCGGGTCCTCCCCGATCTCCAGGAGCATGGAGCGCACCAGCGCCTCCTTGCGGCGGTCGTAGACCTCTTCTTCCGACTCCGCCTCAAAGGTGGCGGCGTAGCGCGCCTCGGCGAGGACCTTGGACAGCTTGGGTTTTTCTGACATGGTAGTTCCCTGGGGTGGGGCCGCCGGGCACGGTGCCGACGGCGGTCGAACATGATCCGTCAACCAGGATTGGGGTTGGTCCTGAAAATGGAACGGCCGCGACCGAAACTCCACCGCTGTGGTGTCAAGCGCCGGGCCACCTCAGGAGTCCAAGGTTCAGCCTTTGGAGTCCAAGGCTTCAGCCTTGGAGGGCGCCAAGGCTGAAGCCTTGGACTCCGGAGTGCCAGGTCCAGGCGCGCCGGCTAGAGGCCGTACCTGGCCGGGTCCACCCGGGCCCAGGTCTGGGTCTTGCCGATCAGGGAGACCAGCATATAGCCGCGCAACTCCAACCGATCCTTGCCGATCATGCTGATGGTGCCCGAGTAGGTCTTGCCGTCGCGTGGGTTGTAGACCTGGCCGCCCTCGCACACCCCTTTGTCATCGGGCGGCCCGAAGCCCCAGAGGATTTGGAGCCCGAGGCGCTTGCGCTCCCGCTTGGCGGGGTCCGGGTTCAGGTCGTCCAACTGCGGCTTGCCGGCCCGTCCTTGGGCGTCCCCGGTAGGATAATTGGGCTCCTTCATCCAGACGGTGCGCCCGCTCAGCCGACCGCCGGCCTCCTCGACCCGCACCACGGCGGTGCCGTCCTGGAGCAGCCACCAGCCGACCGGGGAGGGGGCGGCCGACCAGGCGAGGGCCGGCAGGCCGAGGGCGACGCAGACAAGGATCAGATAGGACCGACGGTTCATTACGGGGCTCCAGTCTCGGTGGGTGGTGTGCGCGCCGCCCGTGCCGGGGCGGGCCGCACTACTTCAACACCGCGGGCGGGTGCGACGCAATCGGCTGGCCCGCAGCCCCCGCTGGTCCGCACAGCGGACCCTACGCGTTCGTTGGCCGGAACGACGATCGGGGCACGCGAAAAAAGGATGCTCCCGGCCACCCGGCGCGCGCCCGTTGGCCTATCCTTGATTACCCCCGGCGCCGGGGGGCGGGGGTGCGCGGGGCGCACCGGTCGCCGGGCCGTCCCGGGTCGCGGAGCCCGCCGCGCCCGCGTCGTCCTGGGGTCAAAGGCCAGCCGCCGTCTGTGAATCCGATGTCATCACCGCACTTGGGGAGGAATCGCGTGTCCCTGCATCGCCTCGTCTTCGCCGTCGTCCCGGCGCTCCTGCTGGCCGCCCACTCGAGCCTCGCCCGCACCAGCTTTCCGGAGCTGGAAGCCGATTTCGCGGGGGTCTGTCAGACCGCCTTCGAGCGGGCGCGCCAGCCTTATGTGGAGGCGGAGGTGCCGCCCCTGCTGCAGTTCGATCCACCGGCGACCGGGGTCAAGGAGGACCCGGGCCTGGTCTACGAGGAATACAACCAGATCAAGACCCTCAACTGGCTCTACAACGACCGGTTTCTGTGGGTCACGACGCGGCCGCGCGGCAACGTCCATCAGGGGGCACTCGACCTGTGGGTCGCCCCCGGCGTGACGCGTCCCTTCCGCCCGGGGACCTACCGCCTCGCCGACTACGACTATCAGGCCCCGGGCATCCAGCCGCCCCTGCCGACGACGATTCCCGACGCGGCCCGGGTCATCGCCGGCCTGGAGTTCGGCGCCCAGTTGGGCCGCTCCGGGAGCTGGCCGCAGTACGGCTATCTCGGGCCCAGTGCCTACCTGCGCCTCGCCGGGCTCGATACCGGTTTCGGCACCAGCCTGCGGTTGGGCGCCTATGACGTCGGCTGGGTCGAGTCCAAGCCGCACCTCACCCGGGTCCAGGTGCGGCCGCTGGGGTACCGTCGCCTGGGCCTGCTCGGGGTGATCGAGGCCGCGCCCTTCACCGCCTGTATGCAGTCCGTGACGACCGCGGATCTCAGCACCCGCATCCAGACCACGCTGCGGTTCTATCCCCGCGCGGGCCACGTCGGGCTGCCGGGCGCCAAGGTCAGCCCGCTCGCCATGAGCAGCATGTTTTGGAAGGGGGAGGCCCAGACCCCGGACGACCCCGCGGACGAGGCGCACGACGCCGATGCCATGATCGTGTGCGGACAGGACGCCGCCCCCCTGCAGGGCTTCATCCCGAACCCCGGGGCGCGCGGCGCCTTCCGTGACTTCGGCTCCGCCCCTTGTTTCGGGCTCATCCAGCGTGATCGCGTCGCCGCGCACTATGCGACCTATGCCGCGGCCAAGTACGCCGAGCGCGTCAATTTCTGGGTCGACGATATCAAGTCGGACCTGGCCTTCTCCATCAAGCTGATGGCCTACGGGACGGAGTATGAGGGGGAGGACAACGTGGTCGCCTATGCCGAGTTCCTGGACGACCTGCCGGTGCCCCTGGCCGCCGACGACGCGGCCGCCTTCAGTTACACCCTGACCGCCTCGGCCCTGCCGCCGCCCCAGCCCGGTCCCCGGATCGTCGTCGGGGACGCAAGCCCGGGCGCCCTGACCGGGGCCGCCGTCGCCGTCAGTGGCGACACCCTGGCGGTGGGGGCCCCGGTCATCCTGGGCCGGCAGGGCAGCGTCTACCTGTTCCGGCGCTCGCCGCTCGGGCTCATCGCGCAGCGGCGGCTCACCCCCGACGACAGCGTAGCGGGCGACCACTTCGGCGCCGCGCTGGCCATGTCCGGGGACAGCCTCGCGGTGGCCGCACCGGCCCACGGGGCCGTCTATGTCTTCGTGCGGCGCGGCCGGGACTGGGTCCAACAGGCCAAGCTCGCCGTCCCCGTCACCTACCGTTTCTGGGCCCTGGGGTACCCGGTCGCCATTGCCGACGACACCCTCGCGGTCGGGGTGCCGGGGGACGACGGCGCGGCGCGCGGGCCGGCGACCGACTTCGGCGCCGTCTATGTCTTCCGGCGCCACGCCGAGACCTGGACGCGGGAGGCGATCCTGCGCGCCGCGGACGGCGAGGCCTGGGACCACTTCGGCCAAGCGCTGGCGCTGGAGGGCGACCGGCTGGCCATCGGCGCCCCGGGCGACGACTATCCGCAGTCCTGGGAACAAGGCTCGGTCTATCTGTTCCAGCGCACCGCCACCGCCTGGTCCCAGACCGGGAAGCTGACGGAACCCGGCGGCTGGAAGGACTATGGCGCCGCCGTCGCCCTGTCCGGCGCCCGCCTGCTGGTGGGCGTCCCCCGCGCCCACGGAAACGGCTGGCGCACCGCCGCCGGCGCCCTTTGCGCCTACGCGCGCAACGGCGACACCTGGTCGCTGCAGGAGTGCCTGCGCCCGGACGACGGTCGCAACGGCGACGAGTTCGGCGCGGCGGTGAGTTTGAGCGGCCGCGGCGCCCTCATCGGCGCCCCCCAGGCCCGGGACGGGCAGGGCGCCACCTATGCCTATCGCTTCGCCCAGGGGCAATGGACCCAGGACGCCAAGGTGACCGGGGATCCGGGGGCCCGCGCGCAGTTCGGGGCCGCCGTCGCCACCGACGGCGCCACCCGCTTGATCGGCGCACCGCCGCCCCCCGGCCCGGACGGGACCGTGCAGGGCGCGGCCTACGCCTTTCCGGCGCCCGGCTCCTGATGGGCGGTCGGCGTACCAGGACACGGATTCGGATGCAAACCGTGTCAGAACTGGGCTACCCTAACCGCCGAGCAGAACACACACCAACGAGGCCCCCATGAGCGACACCGCCGCCACGATCGATTCCGCCGCCGAACTGACGCAGCGCATCGGCAATCGCCTGCGCGAGGCCCGCCACGACCAGCAACTCTCCCTCAGTGAACTGGCCGAGCGGACCGGGTGTTACTCCAAGTCCCGCATCAGCAACTATGAGCAAGGACTGCGCCGCATGGGCCTGGAAGAGTCGATGGTCCTGGCCTCCGCCCTGGGCACCGTCAGCCCCACCTGGCTCCTGTGCCTGGACGACCGCCCCGCGCTCGCCACCGCCGAGGCTGAACTGATCACCCGCTATCGCGCCACCGACGATGAGGGCCGGGCACGCCTGAGCGAGTTGGCGGGGACTCTGCCGACGGTCAAGGCCAAGCGCGCTAAGAAGGCGTAGCGGACCGACTGCGGCCGGCCTCAGGCCGGTTCCAGGCCAGTCGTCCGCCAGATTTCGGCGGTGGGCGCTCGACCCGACATCGCCCCTGTCCCCATGCCGGACCCATGCCTCCAGTTGGGGGCGGTGCAACCTGCGGTCGCGGGGGATGCGGGGGACGATCGATCCGTCGGGCGGAACGCGGAGCGGTTCCGCCTCCGCTTTGGTTCTCAAGACACATAATGGTGCGTGATGCCTCAACCGCTGACACCTGCTGCACTCCTCACGGTCAGTGATCAGTTCGTCCATGTGCGAATGATGCTGGGTATTTTGGTCGGACTCAGCATTGCCCGCCTGCTGACCGGACTGGCGCGCTTCGTACAGCATCCATCCCGGGAACAGGTCTACGGGCCACACTTGGCCTGGGCGCTCTTCATGCTCCTGACCGTGATTCACTATTGGTGGGCGGAGTTCAATCTCGCCCAGATCCCTACCTGGTCATTTGCGCACTATCTGCTGCTCATCGTCTACGCCTCGCTTCTGTTCCTGATCTCCACGCTCCTGTTTCCTGACAAGATGGATGAATATAACGGTTTCAAAGACTATTTTCATGCGCGTCAGCGGTGGTTTTTTGGGTTGCTGATTGCCATGTTGCTTACCGATATCGCCGACACTCTGCTCAAAGGCCGCGACTACTTCATTTCCCTCGGCATCGCTTACGATTTGTGGCTGGCGCTGCTGGTCTCACTGTCCGTAGCGGCCCTGTTCATCGCGAGCCGCCGATTTCACATGATCTTTGCGATCGTTGCGGTCGTCTCGAGCGTGGGTCTAATCTTCTTTCGGTTCGACTCACTCTGATTCATGAGCGGAAAAGGGGTCAGGGCCGTAGGTTGGGGTGACGAAGGAACCCCAACGGTGCGCGGGGGATGTTGGGGTTCGTTCCTCACCCCAACCTACCGGGCTTCTGTGGCGAGTGGCAAAAATACGGCTATACTCATGGGAATGTCAACTGCCCGGACGACCCGGATGCCTCGCAAGACACGCTTTTTCCTGCCCGGAGTGCCGGTCCACGTCGTCCAGCGCGGGAACAATCGGCAGCCGGTCTTCTTCGACCCGGACGACTATCGCTTCTATCTCGAGCGGCTCCGGGAGGCGTCGCTGGCGCACGGCTGCCGCGTCCACGCCTACTGCCAGATGACCAACCACATCCACCCGCGCACTATCCCTGGTCGAGCTATCGTGCCAATGCCCTGGGCGAGGCGGACGACTTTCTGTCTCATCATCCGCTCTATCAGTCCCTGGGCGCGACGGCACCGGAGCGGTTGACCGTCTATCGGGAGCTCATCGAACAGGCGCTCGACCCCGCGACGGTGAAGGAAATCAGGGCGTGCCTGCAAACAGGCACGCCCCTAGGGAATGACCGGTTCCGCGACGAGATCGAGCGGGCGCTCGGGGTCAAGGTCGGTTACGCCAGTCGCGGTCGGCCGAGAAAGGTCAGGGATGAGATGGGGCCGCTGGGTGGTCAGATGCCATTGGGTATTTGAATAAGGGTACTGACCCCTTTACCCCCTCTGACCCCTTTACCCCCTGACCCCTTTACCCCTTCTGACCCCTTTACCCCTTGACCCCTTTACCCCCTCCCTCGGCAGTCGTGGGTAACTCCATGCTGGTCTCAGACCTGGGTCGGAACGATCGGCCTGGAATTATCGCACAGTCGGCTTGGGCGCTTGGTGTCGGTATCCCTCGTTCAACCTAGAAAGAGCATCTGCGCCCCCAGACGACTAGCGCTTCTATCTCCACCGGCCCGGGAGGCGTCGCTGGCGCACGGCTGCCGCATCCACGCCTACCGCCAGAGATTGAGCAGGGGCGGCCGGAGGCCTTGATCTCTATTCCGGCCACCTCGAGGGTGATAGCCGTCGCGGCCGGGGGGCCGCTCCTACGGCGTAGGAGCGGCCCCCCGGCCGCGACGGCGCGTGGCCGAAGTTATGATCAAGGCCCCGCCGGATCGTCAGGTCCCATTGGGGACTTGAGTAAGTCTACTGACCCCCATTTGACCGTAGTGATGCCGGCGTCGACTGCTCGACCAGCCGATCACGGCCAAACCCAGCAGCATCAATGCATAGGTCTCGGGCGCGGGTGCCGCCGCGGCGAACTGCCCGGCGAGCAGCCGGTGCCCGGCGGTGCTCGGATGCACGTTGTCGAAGTAGAGATAGCCCGTACATTCAGGGTCGGTGGACCACACCGCTGTAGGGCAGGCCTCCGTGATGTTGGTGAACCCGTAGGCCGCCGGATTGGCGGTCACTTGATTGAGGAACGCCGCCGTGTCGAAGCGATAGAGTAGCGTGTCCGCCAGCAGGTTATCCAGCGTATCCAGCAGGTCGGTCAAGCCGAGGTTGTAGCCTGCACTGATCTGGGACATCAATGCCGGCGCGTCCGGGCCCGCTTCCAGCGCTGCCGGCGTCTTGCCCAGGTCGGGCATACCGGGAACCAGGATGTGCTCCGCGCCCAACCCCACCAGCGTCTGGATGTTGTACGCCATGGCCGTCAATGCTCCGGAGATTACGTTGGACATGTCCCCCGGCCGCGTGGCGAGCCCGAGAAAAATGTCATTCGGCCCGCCCCACAGCAGGAACAGCGTCTGGTCTGCAACCGGCGTGCTGTTTTCTTTGTACTGTGCGATCTGCTGTGCGATCCCCGTATTGGCCACCGTCGGGTAGTTCGTCAAGCCGGTGGGCGAGTCGACCGTGAAGTTGTAGTTGCCGTTGCTGTTCAATGCCCCGCCGACCGCGAAGTTGTTGGAGGTGGTCATAGCCGTCGGCCAGCCGAGATTGACCGTGACCCCATAGGATTGCGCGAGGTATTCGGCGGCCGTCGGCCCGTTTGAAAAACGGTAGGCATAGGGCGGGGACGGAGGGAAGAATGGCTGACCGCCGCTGGGGGTGGTCATGGCCGCCGCATTCCCCGGGTCGGACAGACTGTCGCCGAAAACGACCAACTGCGAGAACGCGCCGGCGTTCACCGTGGTCACCACGGACATCGCCAGGACACAGGTGCCGGCGAATTTGGTCAATGTACGCATCGTAGGTTCTCCTCTCTTGTCGAAGATTCCGGACGGGTGCGGCCTCTAAATAATGTGGCTAACCACAGCACTCAGCCCCAAACTGGTCGATCTTCTGCCAGAACTGCGCCCAGCGTCCGGTGGTGTGCGCCAGTGCGCGTAGGCTGAGCACGATCTTGGCCCCGGTGTTTTTCCAGCGCATCCCGGAGGCACACAGACGTTGCTTGACCAACGTCTTGCAGGCGGCCTCGGTGACGCCCGATCCGATCGGCAGTCCCGCGGCGACGAAGGCGGGGTAGTCCATTTGGTGGCGATGGTTGGTGAAGTAGGTCCAAGCGCTGAGGACATCGTCGCGGAGCGTCTGCGAGAGGGCGTGCCGCTGCGACAGGCGCGCGGCGTCGCCGATGAGCAGGTCGAGGGCGGCGGGGTCGTGCTTGAGTTTCCCGCAGTGCTCATGCTGCCACTGTGAACGCTTGCTCGCGGCCTGGCGTTGCGGATAGGTCGCTTGGGCGATCTTACCAACGTATTCGGTGGCATGGAAAAAATCGATCAGTTGGCGATCGGTGTGCTGTTCGAGGAAACGCCAATTGCTCGCCGCACCGTCGGCGATGCCCAGATACAGTGCCGTGGGGAGGTGCCGCTTGGCGCGCAGGATCTCGCGCTCCGGTCGGAAAAGGGGTCACGGAAAAGGGGTCAGTACCCTTTTCCCGATTCAGCCCCCGCAACCTCGCCCCGCAATCCACGACCAATGAGCCGCGGCCCATAAGTTCGGTCGCTACCGGTGGAGGCGATCGGCGTGCCAATTTCGCGCGATCCTCATCGAATCACGGCTGGATCCAGCAATCGCAAGGCTTGCAGCGGCATGGGCGCCGTCATCCAGTGCCCGTTTCGTGGATGCTGGACGCGGGACTGTAAAGAAAGCTGACAGTCGAGCCGTTTTCGGGGGGGATTTTGGCGCTTGATCTCAGGATTCTTGACATTTTCTCGGGGCCGAACGACACGAGTTGAGGGCGTATCCTTAAAATACAGATACCTAAGCTCGATGCAAGGTGTAATGTCCGCTTTACACCAGGGGGACCTTGCCCGCCTCGGCCCCGGTCTTCCGGGCGGTTGGGCGCCTCAGCGACCAACACCAAAATATGCCCGCCCACTGGGCCGCCCGCCTGCCCGCCTCCCGCGCCGAAGCCTCAAGCCCTATGCGCACCCGCAAGGCCAAGTCTCTGAACAATCGCCCCAACATAGGGCACAAACCAACATGGACGGGCGCGGACCCGGCCGGTACCATGGTCGGCTACGCTGGAACAGTTCCTGCTTCCCCGCTCTATCGCCTTCGCCCAACCTCGGAGTCCGGCCCCCCTCCATGTCGATCCTCGTCCAGATCAATCATAAGACCGAGTACCAGTTCGACCGCCCGGTGAACCTGTCGCCCCATGTGGTCCGGCTGCGCCCGGCCGCCCACTGCCGCACGCCGATCCGCGCCTATTCGCTGAAGGTCGAGCCGGCCGAGCACTTCCTGAACTGGCAGCAGGACCCCTTCGGTAACTACCTGGCAAGACTTGTTTTTCCTGAGAAGACGACCAAGCTCTCGGTGGAAGTCGACGTGATCGCGGAGATGATCACGATCAATCCCTTCGATTTCTTCCTGGAGGAGTACGCCTACAACTTCCCCTTCAAGTACGACCCGCAGCTCGTCAAGGAGCTGGCGCCCTACATGGAGATCAAGGAGGAGGGGCCGCTGCTCACCAAGTGGCTGGAGGGGGTGGACCAGACCCCGCGCGAGACGGTCTACTTCCTGGTCGACATCAACAAGCGGCTGCAGGAGACCATCGGCTATGTGATCCGCATGGAGCCCGGCATCCAGACCTGCGAGCAGAGCCTGGGGCTGGCCAAGGGCTCCTGCCGCGATTCTGCTTGGGTGTTGGTGCAGGTGTTGCGTCACCTGGGCTTCGCCGCGCGCTTCGTCTCCGGCTACCTGGTGCAGCTCACCGCGGACCAGAAGTCCCTGGACGGCCCCTCCGGGCCGGAGAAGGACTTCACCGACCTGCACGCCTGGACCGAGGTCTACTGCCCGGGCGCCGGCTGGATCGGGCTCGACCCCACCTCCGGGCTCTTCGCCGGCGAGGGCCACATCCCGCTCGCCTGCTCGCCTGACCCCCTGAGCGCGGCCCCCATCACCGGCGCCATGGACAAGTGCGAGGTGGAATTCTATTTCCACAACGAGGTGCGGCGCATCCACGAGGACCCGCGCGTCACCAAGCCCTACACCGAGGAACAGTGGGCGGCGATCCAGGACCTGGGTCACAAGGTCGACGCCGAGCTCAAGGCCAACGACGTGCGCCTGACCATGGGCGGTGAGCCCACCTTCGTCTCCATCGACGACATGGAGGGGGCGGAGTGGAACATCGCCGCACTCGGGCCCACCAAGAAGGGCCTGGCCGAGGACCTGCTGCTGCGGCTCAAGGGCCACTATGCCCCCGGCGGGCTGCTGCACATCGGCCAGGGCAAGTGGTACCCCGGCGAGCAGCTCCCGCGCTGGGCGCTCTCCTGCTACTGGCGCAAGGACGGGCAGCCGGTGTGGCGCGACCCCGCGCTGTTCGGGCTGGAGAGCAAGGACTACGGCCACGGGCCTGAGCAGGCGCAGACCTTCATCCACACCCTGGCCAAGCACCTGGGCGTCGATCCGGAGCACGCGGAACCGGCCTGGGAGGACGTCTGGTACTACCTGTGGAAGGAGCAACGCCTGCCGGTCAACGTCGACCCGCTGGACAACAAGCTCAAGGACCCCAACGAGCGCAAGCGCATCGCCCGGCTCTTCGACCAGGGCTTGAACCAGGTGGCCGGCTACGCCCTGCCGCTGCGCTGGTGGGGCTTCGGCGACCAGGGCGGCTGGAAGAGCGGCAAGTGGACCTTCCGCGACGGGCGCCTCTTCCTGGTCCCCGGCGACTCACCCATGGGCTTTCGCCTGCCCTTGGACAGCCTGCCCTACCTGCCGGAGGCCGAGTTGGACCAGGTGCCGGAGCGCAACCCCTTCGAGCCGGTCGCGACGCTGCGCTCGCCCACCGACGAGGTGACGCGCCGCTACAGCCAACTGGTGCAGCCGGCGCAACCCCCGCAGACGCTCCGCGAGCAGGGCACCGACCCGCGGGGCATCGCCGCGCGCTATGGCCGCCTGACCCCGGCCGACGACTCGCACCAGTCGCTGCACCCCCAGGTCGCCCTGCCGGACGACCTGCACCCCGATTTGGTGCGCACCGCCCTCTGTATCGAGGCGCGCGCGGGCCGGCTCTACTGCTTCATGCCCCCGCTGACCCACCTGGAGCACTGGCTGGATCTCGCCCTGTGTCTGGAAGACACGGCCGCGGAGCTCAAGATGCCCATTATCATCGAGGGTTACGAGCCGCCGCGCGACCATCGGCTGCAGAAGCTTGCCGTCACCCCCGACCCGGGCGTGATCGAGGTCAACATCCACCCGGCCGAGTCCTGGGACGACCTGGTGCGCGACATCGATATCCTCTACGCCGAGGCCCGGCTCGCCCGCCTGGGCACCGAGAAGTTCATGCTCGACGGCCGCCACACCGGCACCGGCGGCGGCAACCATGTGACGCTCGGCGGTCCCACCCCGGCCGACAGCCCGCTGCTGCGTCGCCCCGACCTGGTGCAGAGCCTGATCACCTACTGGC
>Ga0247840_10010816_pt1 | contig 11299 bp, 8 predicted proteins | sample LaCruzMarch2015__FD_192404 | JGI IMG/M metagenome (GOLD analysis project Ga0247840, IMG submission 192404) | Freshwater microbial communities from meromictic Lake La Cruz, Castile-La Mancha, Spain - LaCruzMarch2015_17m | ecosystem: Environmental > Aquatic > Freshwater > Lake | place: Spain...
AATAATCTCACCCACAGTGGTTTGTAGGTTATCGGCTATTTGTTTGAGGGTAATAATAGACGGAAATGTTTTCGATTTTTCGATTTGCGAAAGCGCACTTGGCGAAATGCCCACGCGCTTAGCCAAATCGTTTAATTGTAGTCCTTTGTGTTCGCGGATGCGTTTTATTCGTTCTCCTATTCGGTTCATTTATTCGAAATTTTTCCGCAAAGATAGAATAATTTATTTAAAAATTAAGTAATACTTCATTTTCAGAGAAAATAATGAACCAAATTACTTCTTTTGTCCGCGCGTTTTGGGTTTGCCGTATTTATTACGCATGGATTCGGCGCGACGGATTTTGTTGTTTACCTTTTTGTTTTTATCGCTTTTTTCGTGAAAAGCTGGTCCTGCTTCCGATTTGGATGGCACTTTTACCAAGGCGTTTTTCATCACCACTTTTGGTAATTCATCTTCTGTCAAAAGAGTTGAAATCTCAACTTCTTCGGGCATTTTCATGGTGGCAATTTTGCAATCCATCATCGCTTCGATGTTTTTACGCAATTCGGCATCGGCTTTGGTAATGAATGCCAGTGCCACCCCTTTTTTGTCGGCACGCCCTGTACGACCAATGCGGTGCATGTAGCTTTCGGGCACTTCGGGTAAGTCGAAATTAATAACGTGCGTAATATCATCAAAGTCGAGACCACGTGCCACAAGGTCGGTTGCAATAAGCACGCGTAAAGTATTTGCATTAAACGAACGGTAGGCTTCGATACGGTAATTTTGCGATTTGTTGGAGTGAATAATGCCAATTTCGCTTTCGAATTCAGCCGAAACTTGTTCAAAAACATCATCAGCCATCTTTTTTGTCGACACAAAAACCAATACTTTCGACAATTCGGGGTGCGTTTTGAGCATGAATTTCAACAAATTAATTTTGGTGTTGAAATTAGGCACTTTAATACCAGCTTGTTTAATGTTGGCAAGTGGAGTTCCGGTGCGAGCAGCTTCAATTTCGAGTGGGTCGATAAAAAAGTCGGCAATAAACGCTTTCAAATCGTCGGTTATGGTAGCCGAAAACATTAAATTCTGACGTTTGGGAGGCAACAAGTCGATAACGCGAATCAATTGCGGGCGGAATCCAAGATTTAACATTTCATCTACTTCATCAATTACAAATCGTTTTATAAGCCGAAGTTTCAACGTTCCATTCAAAGCAAAATCCAACAATCGCCCGGGAGTAGCCACCAAAATATCCAAGCCCGCAGTCAAAAGTGGTGTTTGCTGAATCATATTTACACCACCATACACACCTGCCACGCGGATATTCATGTATTTAGTCAGTTTCTCAATATCGTCGACAACCTGCAACACCAACTCGCGTGTAGGAACAACTATCAACATTGAAGGTGCTTTTTCTTTCGAAAATTTCCACTGACGAAGCACCGGGAGTAGGTAAGCAATTGTTTTTCCTGTGCCCGTTTGCGCAATTCCCACCACATCGCGACCGGACATAATAACCGGATAAGCTTTTTCCTGAATGGTTGTTGGTATAGTTATATTTAAGTCGTTCAGAGCATTAAGCAGTGGAGCATTTAAGTTTAAATCGGAAAATTGCATGGTAAAATGGTGTTTTTGAAATTTTATGCAAAGATACTTCAAAAATACCGATTCTTAACTTGATGGGCACGAATGAAAATAAAAGAGAGAAATGCTGGTGAATTGATTAATTCAGATGGGGAAAAATGTATTTTTTTATTTAAGCGCAAACTAAATGATTTAATACGAAAACTAACGCCCATTTTTCAGCATTTTCGCTGCTCACGCAGAAAAACTCTCTCTCTCTTTTTTACTTGACAACAATAATAGTTACTTTGCTACGGCAATAAAATCATGTAGTGTACTACCAATTTCGATATGCTTTCTTGTCTGGTTTTTAGCTGGATACGTATTGGTGGCTAAGTTTGATACCGACTCCGAAAGTTGAAATACGGCAAGGTCATCGGAGTTGAAATGACAGCATTTTCCTGAATTTTTATGTTTTAAACCCAACGCATGACCCATTTCGTGGGCTAATACAAATTTGTTGTTTTTATAAGCATTAGATATTCCGATTGTTTTTCCATCGTTCACACTTATAGCTCTGCTTAGTATTTCATCGCCATTTTCGTTGTGTGTAGTTTTTTGTTCGAAAAAAAGATGATTATCAGGAATTACAGTAATCATATTTAAAGCAGTGTCGCTTAGTGGGTTTTTATTTACAACTAATTTAAAATGAATAGAATACTCTTTCTGTTTTCCATTAACAGAAATAAAGCATTTGTCTTGTCCATTTCTATTATTCCACAAATCGGCTGCTTTGAGCATTGATTTTTCGATAGGGGCAGGCGAAACAAAATTCGCCAGAATAGTTACAGTTTTGTTGTTGTGATTTACAACAACATCGTGATTTGCAAAAACTTGCATTGCCACTGTGCTACACAGAACAATTGCCACTAAAATCTTTTTCATAACATTTATTTTTTTTTAAAGTGAATTTGTATTTTAATAATACGACGATTAAATAAGAATAATATAACATCGAATATCGATATTTTTTTAATTAGACGCAATAAATAGAGTGTTTAGATTTTTATTAGAATGTTTTTGTTGAAATTTTTTTAAATTGTGCTGCAAATAAACATAAATTAATTTGAATATCAAAATTTATTTATTGAAAAACAATAAATAAATATTATATAACAATAATAATTTAGTTGCTTTTTGTTTCTTAGATTTGGTTAAACACTAAGTCGTTTTGCACTTTTCATTATTTACATTACTTTTGCAATACACAATATTATTTTAAATAGTTATGAAAAAATATTTTTTATCACTTTCGGTTTTGGTGTTTCTGTTTTCGTGTAATCAAAGCACAAAATTTAAAGTGGAAGGAATTGTAGATGGTTCTGAAAATGAATATATTGTTCTTGAAAAGAATGGTTTACTCGCAACAACAGTAATTGATTCGGTAAAACTCGATAGCGATGGTAGCTTCAGTTTTAAAGCTCCACGTCCAGAGTATCCCGATTTTTATCGACTAAGAGTTGGTTCTAAAGCGATTGATTTTGCTGTCGATTCGTGCGAAAAAATTACCATTAAAGCAAGTATTGCTAATTTTTCGACCGGCTACAGCATAGAAGGATCACAAACAAGTAGCGATATTTTAAAATTGCGCACTTCACTATCATCTATTCAAGCTAAGGTAAATATTCTGACATCCGAAATGTCTGCCGAGGTTCGTAATGCGTATATGTCTGAAATTGAAGCCGATATTGAAAAGCATAAAGAAATGGCTCGCAAACTTATTTTACAAAATCCGCGTTCGTCAGCTGCTTATTTTGCAATATATCAGAAAATAAATAATGCCTATCTTTTCTCGCCTTATGTAAAGGCCGATAAGCCTTATTGTGCTGCTGTAGCTACTTCTTACAATGCTTTTATGCCCGATTATATTCGTTCGAAAAATCTCTATGCTTTGGTAATGGATGCAATAAAAACAGAGCGCCAGGAAAGAAATGATGCCGCTTGGAGTGAGATTATTGCCAACTCCTCAACAGGTTATATCGACATTGCCCTGAAAGACAGAGCTGGCACCGAACATAAACTTTCGGAACTCGAAGGCAAGGTGATATTAATTGATTTTTCGGCTTACGAAATGGAAAATAATGTGGCTTATACTTTCGAATTGAGAGAGTTGTACACTAAATATAAGAGCCGCGGACTCGAAATTTATCAGGTTTCGCTTGATAGGAGCAAACTATTGTGGCAAGATGCTTCGGCTAATGTGCCTTGGATTTCGGTACGCGACGAAAATGGTCCAAACTCCTCTTATGTAGCTTCATACAATGTTCAGTCTATTCCCACTTTATTTTTAATGGACAAAAAAGGCATTATTGTAAGTCGTGCAAACGACTTTAAATCTGTAGATGCTGAAATTGCAAAATTACTATAATGTGGTGCCCCGATAGCTATCGGGGTGATGATGAGATGATGTGTTGATTTGATACGAAAAAGAATAAATGACAGATTTCATTAAACAAAAAGCGCTCGAAATAGGATTTGATGCTTGTGGAATTGCCAAAGCTGAAGAATTAAATGATGATGCTGCGTTTATAAAAACATGGTTGGTAGCTGGTATGCATGGTGATATGCAGTATTTGGAACGTAATTTTGAAAAGCGCATAAATCCTGCTGTACTTGTACCCGATACAAAATCGGTGGTGGTTGTTTTGCTGAATTATTATCCCGAAAAAAGTCAACCCACCGATGCGCCACTAATTGCGCGTTATGCGCATTCGCAAGTTGATTATCATACGGTTATAAAAGCGATGTTGTCCAAACTCGAAGCTGAAATTGTAGATAGATATGGTGCGGAGATTATCAATTCGGACTTTCAACATGCGTTTGTGGATTCGGCACCTATTCTCGAACGCCGTTGGGCGCAGCGTGCTGGTCTTGGATGGATTGGAAAACACACGCAACTCATTGCGCCGAATATCGGTTCGTATTGTTTTGTTGGTATTTTGTTAATAAACAAAGAGTTGACCTACAACAATCCGTTGCCTGACAGATGTGGAACTTGTACCCGCTGCATTGATGCTTGTCCGACAAATGCATTGAACGGTCGAAGTTTAGATGCCCGAAAGTGTATTTCGTATCAAACAATCGAGAATAAAAATCCGGTTGCTGGCGAAATAAGACCAAAATTAAGTGGTTGCGCGTTAGGATGCGATATTTGCGCCGAAGTTTGCCCTTGGAATAAAAAGTGGGCAAAACCGCATCAAAATGTACAGTTGAAAGCGGTTGATGAAATTTACACCTACCAAAAAGTAGATTGGCAAAATTTGAGCAAAGAAAAATTTAACTCAATATTCAAAAATTCAGCTATTAAACGGGCAGGGTTCGAAAAATTCAAAGAAAATATACAATTTATTGAAAAGAAAATGAACGATTGAATTCGCTTTTTTGTTTGCATTTTGATAAGGTATAGTTACAAAATATAAATGTCTTAAAATTGTAAATTGTTAAATTGTAAATATTTAAAAATTATGTGGAAAATAAATCCTTTTAAATATAGTCGGCGTCCGGCATCCGAAGTAAAAATTGGCACATTGTTAATGGGTGGTAATTATCCTGTTCGCGTGCAGTCGATGGCAAATACCGATACCAACGATATCGAAAATTCGGTGGCGCAGGGTATTCGCATTGTTGAAGCAGGAGCCGATTTGGTGCGTTATACAACACAGGGCATTCGCGAAGCCGAAAGCGCAAAAGTTATTCACGATTTAATGCGAGCCAAAGGGTACACCGCACCTTTAGTGGCTGATATTCACTTCAATGCCAATGCCGCGGATGTGGCAGCACGCAATGTAGAGAAAGTACGTATCAATCCCGGAAATTACGTGGGCAGCGTTAAAATTGGCGACACTTCCGATTATACCGACGAAGAGTTTGCGCGCGAATATCAAAAAATCCGTGACCGTTTTATTCCTTTTCTCGAAATTTGCAAAGCCAACAATACTGCTATACGCATTGGCGTAAACCACGGTTCGCTTAGCGAGCGCATGATGAATCGATATGGTGACACACCACAGGGCATGGTGGCTTCGTGTATGGAGTTTTTGGAAATTTGCCGTGAGCAGAATTTTCACAATGTGGTTATTTCGATGAAGACCTCTAACACTGTGATGATGGTACATACTGTGCGCTTGTTGGTGGACGAAATGGAGAAAAACGATTTGCATTATCCCTTGCATTTAGGTGTTACCGAGGCTGGTGACGGTGAAGATGGTCGCATAAAATCGTCGGTAGGTATAGGTGCATTATTGCTCGATGGTATTGGCGATACAATTCGTGTTTCGCTAAGCGAAGAGCCTGAATATGAGATTCCTGTCGCACGTTTGTTAGTGGAGTATTGTGCTGCTCGTCAGCAACAATCAGCCTTACAAGTAGTTGAAAGTCAGCTTTATTCAAAATACGAATATGAACGCAGAAAAACACATGCTGTTGGAAATATCGGTGGCGAAAATGTACCCGTAGTTATTGCAGATAGAGATGGTGGATTTGCAACTATTCCCGATTATTTGTTAAAAAACAATTCAATTCTTAGCTCCGAGGGTACTATTTATCCTGTTTACGAAGCGAACGAAATTGAGAAATTGATTGAGGATAATGCCAAAATCAAATTTATAAAGTTAAAATACAATGATTTAACGCCAGAATTTTTGATTTTATTAAACGAAAGTACCGATATTGTTATTTTATTGGAAGCTTCGCAATACAATAGTGTGAGCGAACAGCGTGCTTTTTACCATACTTTGTTGAATGCCGGTTGCACTGTGCCGGTCGTTCTTTGTCGAATATACAACGAAGAAAACGTTCAGAACCTCCAAATTAAAGCTGCTGCCGACCTCGGTGTAATGTTTATCGATGGTTTTGGAGATGGCATTTTTTTACAAAATACAGGAAGTATTGGTGTTGAACAAGTTAGCTCCGTTGCTTTTGGTATTTTGCAAGCGGCGCGTGTACGTGTTACCAAAACCGAATACATTTCGTGCCCAAGTTGCGGACGAACCATGTTTAATCTGCAAACAGTCATAGCACGCATAAAAGCACGTACATCGCATCTCAAAGGCTTGAAAATTGGCATTATGGGTTGCATTGTAAATGGTCCTGGCGAAATGGCCGATTCGGATTATGGCTACGTGGGGGCTGGGCGTGGCAAAATAAGCTTGTACAAAAAGAAAGAGTGCGTAGAACGTAATATTCCAGAAGACGAAGCAGTGGATAAGCTCATAGATTTGATAAAAACGCATGGCGACTGGCACGAATAGGTTTTTAATAAATAATAAAAAAAATGCAGCTAAAGAATTTTTTGCTGCATTTTTTTTTAACTCAATAGAACAATATCGTATTATGTTTGTTGTTATTAGTACATAAACAAACTAATTATATTTACAATAGAATTTTAAATAAACAAAATATGAGAAAAACGATTGTTTTATTCATTTTTATAGTGAGCGGGTTATTCGCATTTGCTCAAAAAGGCACCATTAAAGGTAAAATTTTAAATGCAAAAAGCAATGAGCCGCTTGAGTTTGCCAATATTATTATTCAAGGTACACTTATCGGTTCTACTTCCGACCTTGATGGTAACTTTATTTTTACAGGCATCGATCCTGGATTTGTGCGCTTAGTTGTAAGCTCCGTTGGTTTCGAAACTACTGTTTCGAGTGAAGTGCAGGTGCAAGGAAATCAAACCTCGTTTGTAGATGTTTCTGTACCCGAAGCGGCTTTTGCAATTCAAGAAGTAGTTGTACGCAAAAATATTAATATAAAGCGCATTGAAAGTCCCATTTCAGTTTTGTCCATTGGCGTTCAGGAAATTGAGAAAAGTGCCGGTGCCAACCGCGATGTATCGAAAGTGGTGCAGGCATTGCCGGGAGTTGGTGCAACCGACCCTAACCGCAACGACCTGATTGTGCGTGGTGGTGGTCCTTCCGAAAACGTTTTTTACTTGGATGGTATCGAAATTCCTGTTATCAATCACTTTGCTACGCAAGGTGCATCTGGTGGCGCTGTAGGCGTTCTAAACCCCGATTTTATTCGAGAAATAAACTTTTATACAGGAGCATTTCCGGCAAGTAGAACCAATGCGCTAAGCTCGGTAATGGAAATCCGTCAGAAAGATGGAAGTAGGGATAGAGTACATACCAAATTGTCGGTGGGAGCCTCGGATGCAGCTATCACTGTTGATGGCCCTTTAAGTAAAAAAACGACTTTTATTGTATCGGCACGTCAATCCTATTTGCAATTTTTGTTTAAAGCTATTGGTTTGCCTTTTTTACCCACTTACAACGACTTTCAACTGAAATTAAAATACGAAATTGACAAGAAAAACGAAATTTCGTTTATCGGAATTGGAGCAATCGACGATTTAGTACTTAATAAATACGATGACCCTGCTAAGCCTGCCTCCGAAAGTCAGAAGTACTTGCTGTCGTATTTGCCAATCTACAAACAATGGAATTATACAGTTGGCGCTGTCTACAAGCATTTCGACGATAAGCATATCGATAATTGGATTTTGAGTCGTAACATGCTACGAAACAACAATTATAAATTTATTGGAAATGACGATAAGTTACCCAAAATAACTGCAAACTTAATTTCGGACTATTTGTCCGACGAAGCCGAAAACAAATTACGTTTCGAACGCGACTATCGGAGTTTGCCCGTAAAACTAAAAGTTGGTGCAGGACTTCGCTATTCGCACTACACGAATTATACATATCGAAATATATTTGGATTGCCACAACCATTAATATATAACACAGAGCTTAATCTTTTTGGTTATCAGGCATTTGCACAGGTATCTGATGAATACTACGACAATAAATTAAAACTATCGGCAGGGTTAAATGTGGTAGCAAATAACTACAACGATAACATGAAAAATCCCTTGAATCAATTATCGCCCCGAATTTCGGCATCGTATGCTGTAAACGAGCGTTTTGATATTAACGCTAATATTGGTCGTTACGCCATGCAACCTGCTTATACAACCTTGGGATTTAAAAACTCGAACGATGAATTTGTAAATCGTGCTAATTTGAAATATATAGCTTCAAATCAATTTATAGCAGGTGTTGAATTTCGTCCGAGAGACAAAATGAGATTAACCCTCGAAGGTTTTTACAAACAATACGAAAACTATCCTATGTCGGTCAGTGATGGTATAAGCATTGCCAGCAAAGGAGGCGATTTTGGACAAATTGGCGATGAGGAAATAACATCTACAGGTAAAGGAAGAGCCTATGGGGTAGAGTTTTTATATAAAATTATGGAGTGGAATAATTTAAATATCACATCCACTTACACCTATTTTAGAAGTGAGTTTACCGATATAAAAGGTGAATATAAACCTTCGTCGTGGGATACACGCCATTTGTTTAATTTGATAGGAAGTTATAAATTTGCAAAAAGTTGGAATGTTGCCGGACGTTGGCGATTTGTGGGTGGTGCTCCTTATACTGGTATAGATTCGATCTCGTATGTTAGAGCAGCTTGGCAAGTTACTAAACAACCGTATTTGGATAATGCGAATTTCAACTCGCAACGTTTACCGAACTCACATCAGTTGGATATTCGTATTGATAAAGAATTTTATTTTAAAAAATGGGTTCTAAATTTTTATGTCGATGTGCAGAATGTCTATAATTTTAAAACACAAGGACGGCCAATTTATACGAATGTTGTACCAAATGGCGACCCTAACAACCCAAGTGATATCCTTCCCGACCCGAATGGAAATGTGGAAAAACAAGATTTAAGAACACTCGATTCGTTTGGAGGGAATTTATTACCAACCATTGGTTTAATATTTAAAATTTAAAAGTTTATAAAGTTCATAAAGTTATAAAGTTCATAAAGTAGAAAAATATGAGAACAAAAATATTTATTGCATTGCTACTTGTAACAGGTTTTACAATAGCTGGTAAAAAAGTAAAACAAGAAAAATTTTCGGTTGAAAATTATGGTAAAAACAATTCGGGTACTGCTTTGGAAATAAAATTTGAAAAAGGTGCCGAACACAATAATCCGCTTTTTGCGGTTTGGCTTGCCGACGAGGAAGGACATTATATTCAAACACTTTACGTCTCGGAAAGTATTGGAAAAGGCGTTTTTAAACGTATTAATAAATCGAAAGGCCGTTGGATGCCGGGTGAAATTCAACGTCCAGCTGCTTTGCCTTACTGGACTTATCAGCGAAACGAGAAAAATGAAAATGGTGGGGTACTTCCAACACCAAAAAATCCGGTTCCCGATGCATATACGGGCGCTACACCTCAGGCTTCGTTTGTGTTGAATGTTATTACCGAACAACCTTTGAATGGTAATTACAAAATAATGGTGGAGCTAAACCAAAGCTGGGATTGGAACGAGCATTGGTTTAATGCTCGGTTTATGGACGATAAAGAATACAAAACTTCGTGTCAACCAGCATTAATATACGCTGCCAAAATAAATACCGACACTAAAGGAGTGGAAGTGCTTCTTAAACCTATCGGGCATGGACATTATTCAGGTAAAGATGGAAGCCTTACAACCGACCTGAGCACCATTTCTACAGCTTTGAAAATTGCCAAAAATATAACTGTAAAAGTGAATTAAAAAACTTTCTATGTAGCTTAACTGAATTATTATTCGGTTATAAATATAGCGGACTTGCCAAAAAGATGGTAAGTCCGCTTTGTTTTTTTACTACTATCGAAAAACTACATTTAAGTTGTTTTTAGCTATTTCTCGTACATTTAAGTGGGTTCTTTTTGCACGAGAATATTGCATTTTGTTTGTATGTATATGATAATTAGGGCGATATGTTTTCGGCACGCACTTTGAAAAACAAAACTGCAACAATGCTATTTCGGGTGCACAAGAATAGTTCTGTTTATTATCAAAAAAAATGTACAGTTTATGAATCAACATGCTTCGTTTTATCTCGAAGGAACACTGACTATTTGCCGAGAAGGAGACGTCTTTCTGGGAAATACTCAGATTCGATTGCTGAAACAGGTTTTGAAAGATGGTTCGATACATGCAGCTGCCAAAAATCTGAAAATGTCGTACCAACATGCTTGGCATTTATTGGATAAAGTAAATCAACTGTCGCCACTGCCGGTATTAATAAGGCAAAAGGGTGGGAGAGATGGAGGTGGTTGTGTGATAAGTAATTATGGATTGAAATTAATCCGAACTTTCGAAGCTAAAGAGTTGGCTTTGAAAGAATTTTTAGCTAATAACAATGCTGATTTCGACAGCTGTTTTTTTTGACAATCGATATACTTTCGAAAGCATAACGGTTATTTGCCTAGCCCCCTAAAGGGGGAACAAGAAATTAGTATTGAAAATATAAAAAATGACATTATGGATGAACATAAAAAAGATGGAAGTTGCTTATATTCCCCCTTTAGGGGGCTAGGGGGCAGAATAATAAGGTATAAAACAGACAAAAGTAGCTTCAGTTCCCCCTTTAGGGGGTTAGGGGGCAGTTTAATAATCGCTTTTACTCTTTCGCAATTTTCTAATGCACAAAACGTTGTTATCGACGGAGAAATTCGTCCGCGTACCGAATACAGGGATGGTTTTGGAAAACCATTGCTCACAACAAACGACCCAGGAGTATTCACCATTCAGCGCACTCGATTGGGACTGACATTTACCAGCGGCTTGCTCACCACACAAATCACGTTGCAGGATGCACGTACTTATGGTC
>Ga0247840_10010817_pt1 | contig 11298 bp, 10 predicted proteins | sample LaCruzMarch2015__FD_192404 | JGI IMG/M metagenome (GOLD analysis project Ga0247840, IMG submission 192404) | Freshwater microbial communities from meromictic Lake La Cruz, Castile-La Mancha, Spain - LaCruzMarch2015_17m | ecosystem: Environmental > Aquatic > Freshwater > Lake | place: Spain...
GCGCCTGAATGGCTTCAAGATCCCGGTCGAAGGCGGACATGATGTGGTTGCTGTTCATTTCGCTCTCCTCAACCGATCCGGCCAGTGATGTAGGCTTCGGTGCGCGGGTCTTTCGGGTTGGTAAAGATCGCCGGGGTGTCGCCGTATTCGACGAGGTTCCCAAGGTGGAAAAACGCGGTTTTCTGGCTGACCCGGGCGGCTTGCTGCATCGAATGGGTGACGATCACCACCGAAAAGCTGGAGCGCAGTTCGTCGATCAGCTCCTCGACCTGGGCGGTGGCGATCGGGTCAAGGGCAGAGCAGGGCTCGTCCATCAAAAGGACCTCAGGCCCGGTCGCAATCGCGCGGGCGATGCACAGGCGTTGCTGCTGGCCGCCGGAAAGGCCGGTGCCCGAGGCGTCCAGCCGGTCCTTGACCTCGTTCCACAAAGCCGCCTTGCGCAACGAGGCCTCGACGATCTCGTCAAGTTCGGCCTTGTTCCTTGTCATGCCGTGGATCTTCGGGCCGTAAGCCACGTTGTCGTAGATGCTTTTCGGGAACGGGTTCGGCTTTTGAAACACCATGCCGATCTTGGCGCGCAGTTGCACCGGATCGACGCGGGGATCGTAGATATCCTCACCCTCCAACAGGATCTTGCCGGTGACCTTTGCCGAGGAAACGGTGTCGTTCATCCGGTTCAGGCAGCGCAGGAAGGTGGATTTGCCACAGCCCGACGGGCCGATGAAGGCGGTGACGGCGCGGTCAAGGATGTCGACATCGACATCTTTCAGCGCGTGGTTCTGGCCGTAGTGGACCTGAACGCCGCGCGCCGACATCTTGGCTGCGGTGGTGCCGGCTTCTAGGCCAGTGCGGGTCATGTCGTTCATTTCAGCCATATCCTTACCAGCGGCGTTCGAAGCGGCGGCGCAGCAGGATCGCGCCCACGTTCATGATGACGAGGAACACAAGCAGCACGATGATCGCGCCGTTTGACCGTTCGATGAAAGCCGGGTCAGCGCGGCTGGCCCAGGAATAGACCTGAACCGGAAGTGCGGTTGCCGGGTCAAGGAAGCCTTCAGGCGGGGCCGAGGGGTAGTTGTCGACGAAAGCCACCATCCCGATCAGCAGCAGCGGCGCGGTCTCGCCCAAAGCGCTGGCAAGGCCAAGGATTGTGCCGGTCAGGATGCCGGGCATCGCCAGTGGCAGGACGTGGTGGAACACAGTCTGCATCTTCGACGCCCCGATCCCCAGTGCCGCATCGCGGATCGACGGCGGCACCGCCTTGATCGACGCCCGGGTGGCGATGATGATCGTCGGCAGGGTCATCAGGCTGAGCACGAAGGCACCGACCACGGAAGACGAGTTCGGCAACCCGGCAAAGTTGATGAAGATCGCAAGGCCAAGGATACCGAAAACGATGGACGGCACCGCGGCGAGGTTCGAGATGTTGACCTCAATCGCGTCGGTCCAGCGGTTCTTGGGGGCGAATTCCTCAAGGTAGATCGAGGCGGCGACGCCCACCGGCACACAGGTCACAAGGACGATCAGCATCATGTAGGCCGAACCGAGGAGGGCGACGCCAAGGCCGGCCGCTTCGGGACGCTGGTCCGAGGCATCTGGGCTGGTGAAAAAGCTCCAGTTCCAGCCGGTGGTCAGGATGCCCGCTTCGCTCAGCTTGTCGGCCAGAAGCAGTTGTTCGGGGGTGACGTTGCTGTCGCGTTCAGCGGTTTCAAGCGTCACGCGGCCCTTGAGGTAGCCGTCGATGCGGCCCCCTGCCAGCACGTCGGCGGTGATCGTGGTGCCGACCAGCGAGGTGTCGGCAAGGACCTGTGCCCGCAACTGGCCGGCCGCGTCCTTCGAGATCAGCTCGCCGATTTCCTTGTCGGTAATGCCGTCCTGAACGATGCCCTGCTTTTGCAGTTCCGCCTGCAGGGCTGCGACCAGCACCTTGGAATAACCGACGGTGGTGACCTTGGTCATCTCTTCGCGGTCGCGGTTGCCTTTGGGGTCCAGAACCTCGGCCGTAAGTTCCATCGGGAAGGCAAGCTGGGCCTGGGTAAAGGACGAGGTGCCATCGCGAAAGATGGTGAATAGCATGATCGCCAGCGACCCAAGCGCAATTGCGATTGCGGCCACACCGTAAGCCTTGAACCGGGATTCGGCGGCATTGCGACGCTTCATGTTGGCGCTGGCGGTCAGGATCGACTGCTTGGGCGGCGTGACCCGCATCGGACCCGCCGGAAATTGCGAGATGTCGGTCATTCGTATTGCTCCCGGTATTTCCGCACGACCCAGAGGGCGAAGATGTTCAGGCCAAGCGTGATGATGAACAGCGTCATGCCAAGGGCAAAAGCCACAAGGGTTTCAGGCGCTGCAAAGTCGGTGTCGCCGGTCAGCTGGCCAACGATCTTGACGGTCATGGTGGTCATCGCTTCGAACGGGTTGAGGCTAAGCTTCGCGGCAGCCCCGGCCCCCATGACCACGACCATCGTTTCGCCGATGGCACGGCTGGCGGCCATCAGGATCGCGCCGACGATACCGGGCAAGGCGGCGGGCAGGATCACCTGACGCACGGTTTCGGACTTCGTTGCACCAAGACCCAGGCTGCCGTCACGCAGGCTTTGTGGCACCGCGTTGATGATGTCGTCCGACAGCGACGAGATGAAGGGGATGTTCAGGATGCCGATCACAAGGCCGGCGGTCATCACCGACGAGCCCGAGTTGCCAAGGCCCAGCGGCTCGGCAAAGTAGTCGCGCAGGAAGGGGCCGACGGTGACCAAGGCGAAGATACCGAAGACCACGGTAGGGATGCCGGCGATGATCTCGATCAGCGGCTTGACCCAGAACCGGACCCGGGGAGAGGCGTATTCCGCCAGGTAGATCGCGGCGAAAAGGCCGATCGGCACCGAGACCAGCATAGAAACCACGGTGATATACATCGTGCCCCAGATCAGCGGCAGGATGCCAAGGTCCGACCCTCCACGGAAGTTCGGCGACCAGGTCACGCTGAAGAGGAAGTCCTTGATCGGGTATTTCGTGAAGAAGTCAAAGGTCTCGGACACCATGGACCAGACGATCCCGACCGTGGTCAGGATTGCGATCGACGAGGCGGCCATCAGGAGGCCAAGGATGACCTTTTCGACCTGGTTGCGGGCGCGGAAATCCTTGTGGGCGCGGGTAACGCCCCAGTAAAGGCCGCCAATGGCGATGACAAGGATCAGGAACGTGCGCCCTGCGGCGCCCCATCCGGTCAGTTCGCGGTAATCCTGCGCGGCGGCGAGGACGTCTTTCGACACGTCCGATCCAAGGGCGACGCCAACGGCGGCCAGCTTGTCGCGGACGTTGGTGAATTCGGTGCGGATCATTCCCGCTTCTTCTTCGGTCATCGTGCCCTGTGCCACGGCCACATCAAGGCCACCGGCGACCCTGCGCACATCGGCCATGGTCAGGTCACGCGCAGAGGCGTCGGCAACAAGCTCGGCGGGCAGGTTGCCGGCAATGCGGGTTTCGATGACCATCGGCTGCACCAGCAACCACACGGCCAGTGCGCCAAGCGTGGGGATCAGCACGCAAAGCGCGCCATACCAGCCGTAATAGAGCGGAAGCGAGTGCAATAGTCTGGGATTGCCATCACCCGAGGCCAGCGCGCGTTGGCGGGCCAGCAGGAAGGCTGCGAGAGAGAAAACCGCAATCGCGGCGAATATTATCAGGACGGACATCGGTCGACCTCTGGCAGTCAGAAGAAAGGGGAGGGACAGAGACGGCGACCTTGCCGCCGGACCTTAAGGCAACAGGCGGGGCACTGGGCCCCGCCTGTCAGTTTGGTGGTCTTATTCCAGCGGACCCATCGGGGTCTCGGCGGCAACGGCAGCCTGAGTGGCAGCCAGTTCCGGGTCCGAAACAAGGCCGTAGGCGGCAAGCGGGCCATCCGGGCCAGCCATTTCGTCGCTGACGAAGAACTCGATGTACTCTTTCAGGCCGGGGATCACGCCGATGTGGGCCTTCTTGACGTAGAAGAACAGCGGGCGCGAGACCGGGTATTCACCCGAAGCGATGCTTTCGGTCGAAGGAACGACGCCGCCCATGGTAGCCACTTTCAGCTTGTCGGTGTTGTTCTGGTAGAACGACAGGCCGAACACGCCGATGGCGTTCTTGTCAGCGTCAAGGCGCGCGAGGGTCTCGGTGTAGTCGCCGTCGATGTCGACCGACTTGCCGTCGGTGCGCAGCTCGTGGCAGGCTTTCTTGGCGTTGTCGCCCTTTTCCTTGTCGTCCTTGCCTTCGGCAACGGCGAGGAAGAGGTCCATCGCGCCGGTTTCCTTGCAACCAGCTTCGATGACCTTGACGTCGAACACTTCACGGGTGCCGTGCTTGGTGCCCGGAACCAACGCCAGGATGTCCTGGGCGGGAAGGGCTGCGTTCACTTCGGCCCAAGTGGCGGAGGTGTTGTCAACCAGAGCGCCGTCCTTGGCAACCTTGGCAGCGAGGGCAAGGTAGACGTCAGCCGGGGTGAAGGCGAAATCAGCGCCGTCAACGGCCGAAGCAAAGACGATGCCGTCATAGCCGAAGCGGACTTCGATGATCTCGGCGACGCCGTTGGTGGCGCAGAGATCGATGTCCGACTGGCCGATGCGCGAGGAAGAGTTCGCGATGTCGACGGTGGCTTCGCCAACGCCTTCACACATCTTCTTGCGGCCGGCACCCGAACCGCCACCTTCCACGACCGGGGTCGGGAAGTCGAAGTTTTCGCCGAAAGCTTCGGCAACGATGGTGGCATAAGGCAGAACGGTCGACGAACCAGTGACCTGGATCTGGTCGCGTGCCGCAGCGGGCATCGCAACGGCGGCGGCGATTGCCAGCACCGAGGCGGTAACGTGGATGGATTTCATGGAAGCACTCCTGTGAACGTGCGGCCTGACAATGGCCTGATGCTGCTCTAGTCGGGCTTCGTGACGCTTATTCAACAGCTTTGTAAAAACTGGATGACAGTTCGAGTTGGCTCACCGGGGAGAAGGTCGGGGAAAGGGAATCGCAAACGCGCCCGGAGTGATCCGGACGCGCTGTCTTCTGAAGTCGGGGCGGTCTGGCCCCGACCCATTGTCGCCGGTCCTAGAAGAAGCCCAGTTTGTTCGGGTTGTAGCTGACCAGCATGTTCTTGGTCTGCTGATAGTGGTCCAGCATCATCTTGTGAGTTTCGCGCCCGATGCCGGATTGCTTGTAGCCGCCAAATGCTGCGTGGGCGGGGTAAGCGTGGTAGTTGTTGACCCAGACGCGACCCGCCTCGACCCCGCGGCCAAAGCGGTAGGCGCGGGTGCCGTCGCGGGTCCAGACCCCTGCGCCAAGGCCATACATGGTGTCATTGGCAAGGGCCAAGGCTTCGGCTTCGTCCTTGAAGGTGGTGACGGACACCACCGGTCCGAAGATTTCCTCCTGAAACACCCGCATCTTGTTGTGGCCTTTCAGGATCGTCGGCTGGATGTAGAAACCGCCGGCAAGGTCACCGTTGAACCGCGCAGAATCGCCACCGATCAAGACCTCGGCCCCTTCTTCGCGACCGATGGTGAAATAGGACATGATCTTGTCATGCTGCGCCTGACTGGCTTGCGCGCCGACCATGGTTTCCATGTCGCGCGGGTCGCCCTGCTTGATCGCCTTCACACGGGCGATGCAGCGTTCCATAAAGCGGTCATAGATGTCTTCCCGGATCAAAGCGCGCGACGGGCAGGTGCAGACCTCACCCTGGTTGAAGGCGAAAAGGACGAAACCTTCGACCGCCTTGTCAAGGAAGGCGTCGTCTTCGGCCATCACGTCGCTGAAGAAGATGTTCGGCGACTTGCCACCCAGTTCCAGCGTGAAGGGGATCAGGGCGGCCACGGCCCCTTCGGCCACCTTGCGACCGGTGACGGTCGAGCCGGTGAAGGCGATCTTGGCGATGCGGCCGGACCGGACCAGCGCGTCACCCGCCTCGGCACCAAAGCCGTTGACGATGTTCAGCACACCTGCGGGCAGAAGGTCGCCGATCAGTTCCATCAGCACCATGATGGCCGCCGGGGTCTGTTCGGCCGGTTTCATCACGATGCAGTTGCCAGCCGCCAGCGCCGGAGCCAGTTTCCACGCTGCCATCAGGATCGAGAAATTCCACGGGATGATCTGACCGACAACGCCCAGGGGTTCGTGAAAGTGATAGGCCACGGTGTCGTTGTCGATCTCCGACATCGTGCCTTCCTGTGACCGCAGCACCCCGGCGAAATAGCGGAAATGGTCGACCGACAGCGGGATGTCGGCATTCACCGTTTCGCGGATCGGCTTGCCATTGTCCCAGGTCTCGGCCCGGGCCAGAAGGTCAAGGTTGGCCTCCATCACGTCGGCGATCTTCAGCAGCAGGTTCGAGCGGTGCGTGGCGCTGGTCTTGCCCCAGGCTTCACGCGCGGCGTGGGCTGCATCCAGCGCCAGTTCCATGTCGGCCTTGTCGGACCGGGCCACCTGACAGATCACGCCACCGGTGATGGGCGTCACGTTGTCCATATAGCGACCGTTGACCGGGGGCACGAACGCGCCACCGATGAAATTGTCATAGCGAGTCTTGAAGGGCGAGGCCAACTGGCCTGCCACCTGGGTCATGTCGTTCATGTCTGTCTCCTCCAACAACCGCACCCTCCCGGTGCGGCTCTGCAGGGACTGTCGGGCATGGCGGCGGGACTGTGAGCCGGGGTGGGGCAGGGCCTGGCGTGCGACTGTCTCAGGAGTGAGACACATCAGCCCCTCTCATCAAGGCCAAGCCGCTTCATCCGGCGGTAAAGCGTGGCGCGGCCTAGGCCAAGCGCGCGCGGCCTCGGAGACGTTGCCTTCGGCCCGGGTCAGGGCGCGAATCACTGCCGCCCGTTCCGCACCCTCCAGACCCGCCGGACCATTCTCACGGCCCAAGAGATCGACGACCGGGCGCGGGCGGATCAGGCCTGATGCCTCCAACCCATGGCGACGCCGCGCCTCACGCGTGGCAACGACGACGACATCGTCAGCGTCAACGGCCAGAAGTGCCGCGCTGGAAGGTTCGGCACCGGTCGCCAGCAAGATCCTATGCTTGGGAAAGGCCGCGCGGAACAGGTCGGATTCGATCTGGGTGGCGACGCGGGTGACCATGGCCTCAATCAGCCGGTTGAAGCCTTCGGTCAGATCGGCCCGGGCCGAGGACACGTCAAGCGCCGCGATCAGCCCACCGTCGGGACCGAATACGGGGCGTCGATGCAGCTCATCCCGATGTTCTGCGGCAGGTAATGCTGGTCGCGGTGGATCGTCAGCGCGCGGCGTTCGGCCAGACAGGTGCCGATGCCGTTGGTGCCTTGCGCGGCTTCGGACCAGTCAACACCGGGGGCCAGACCCCACTGGCGAAACACCTCGGCATCGGCAGACCCTGCGCGGGCGTCGATCACCAGCCCTTCGGCATCGGTCAGAAGGATGCCGCAGCCGCAATGGCCGATCATCGCGTAAAGATCGTCAAGCTTTGGCGCGGCCACGACAATGACCTGCTCCATCGCCTCGCGCTGCTGGCGAAGCCGGTCGCCATCGGGGGCGCTGTTCGCGGCAGGTGCTGCGGGGAGAAGCCCGTGTTTCTGAAAGGACCGCTGCCAAGACGCGGCCAGCCGCGAATGTGCCGCAACGTTGCCCGAACTAAGCGAGCCGATGACCTTTGCGACGTGGTCCCTGCCGTTTGTCATCCGGACCCTTGCGGCGAAAGTGCAACCGTGAGGCTAAGCGGTTCCGACGACAAGGCAAGTGCTTCGCGACGGGGTCAGCCAGAAACCGCGGTGTTCACGACCGATGAGGCGACTGCCGGGAGGTGGGCCGGGCAGGCGATCTCCAGCCCTTCGGCATAGACCACTTCCTCGTCGTCAAATTGCAGTATGAAAAGCCGGGCTTCGGGCAGGGTTTCTCGCTGGATGAATTCCCCGTCCACCAGGCGGGCAGCAGGAATGGCGGCAACCGCAGCCCCAAACAACGCCTGCGCCCGCCAGTCGCGGATCACGATGGGCTGGGCGGGCAGCACCAACAGGTCCTGATCGGGGCGGTCGTGGCCAAGGGTTGAGGCGCGAACGCGGATCAGATCGGCATAGGCCAGCACAATCACCGAAACGCCGACCAGCCGCCGCGCACCGGAGCGGGTCACGATACGGTCGCCGGGTTCCAGATATTCGACCGGCAGGGTGCCCTCCAGCGTGCGGATCCTTGTGCCGGCAAGCATGCCGGACCGCTGGGACTGCAAGGCCCCGTGATCCGTCGTTGGCTGCTGCAGGCTTTCGGTCATTGCCATCCCCGTACCTTCACACGTCAATTTCTGAATTCGATTTGTGGTGCGCGTTCGGTGCCGGTTTGGTGATTTCGCGGCAGTTGTGTTGTGATCGCGCAAAGGTTGTGGCGACAAAGTGGCAGTGCGAATGCCTCTCGCCTCGGCGCGCGGGCTTTGCTAGAACACCGTCGCGCGACGCATGCGGGTGTGGCGAAATTGGCAGACGCACCAGATTTAGGTTCTGGCGCCGCAAGGCGTGGGGGTTCAAGTCCCTCCACCCGCACCAGCGCAGGCCCCGGCAGGCCTTCGCGATTCCCCCTTACACCGGACGGAAAGCTTTGCTAGAACGCCCGCGACTTCGCGCGGGGCTTTTGCCTTGCGCTTTGTGAACTATTGCGCAAATGCGCCCGAATGACCCTAGGAAGGACGTCCCAGCATGCAGGTCACCGAGACCCTGAACGAAGGCCTCAAGCGCGGCTATACCATCACCGTAACGGCAGCCGAGCTGGACGCCAAGGTGCATGCCAAACTGCTTGAAGCCCAGCCCGAAGTTGAAATCAAAGGCTTTCGCAAGGGCAAGGTGCCGCTGGCCATCCTGAAAAAGCAGTTCGGCACCCGCATTGTTGGCGATGCGATGCAGGAAGCCATCGACACAGCCATGAAGGACCATTTCGACGCTACCGGCGACCGCCCGGCACTGCAGCCCGAGGTCAAGATGGTTGGCGGCGAGACCTGGAAAGAAGGTCAGGATGTCGTGGTCGAGATGTCTTATGACGCTCTGCCGCCGATCCCGGAACTGGACGCTTCCAAGCTCAAGCTGGACAATTTGATCGTCAAAGCTGGCGACAAGGACATCGCCGAAGCGCTGGAAAACCTTGCCGGCACCGCGCAGTCGTTTGACGACCGCAAGAAGGGCGCCAAGGCCAAGGACGGCGATCAGGTCGTGATCGACTTCAAGGGCTCGGTCGATGGCGAACTGTTCGAGGGTGGCTCGGGCGAGGATTATCCGCTGGTTCTGGGCTCGAACTCGTTCATCCCGGGCTTTGAGGCCCAGCTTGTTGGTGCCAAGGCCGGTGACGAGGTTTCGGTCAACGTGACCTTCCCGGAAAGCTATGGTGCCAAGCATCTGGCTGGCAAGGCCGCGGTTTTCGCCTGCACCGTGAAAGCGGTCAAAGAGCCGAAGCCGGCCGAAGTTGATGACGAACTGGCCAAGAAATTCGGCGCCGAGGATCTCGCCGCGCTGAAGACCCAGATCGCCGAGCGTCTTGAGTCCGAATACAAGGGCGCTGCCCGCACGGTGCTGAAGCGTTCGCTTCTGGACCAGCTGGACGGCATGGTGTCGTTCGACCTGCCAGCCAATCTGGTCGAAGCCGAGGCGGGCCAGATCGCCCACCAGCTTTACCACGAAGAGCACCCGGAAGATCACGGCCACAACCACGGCGCCATCGAGACCACGGACGAGCACAAGACCCTGGCCATCCGCCGCGTTCGTCTGGGGCTGTTGCTGGCCGAAATCGGTCGCAAGGCTGAAATCACTGTGAGTGATGCCGAGATGACTCAGGCCGTTCTGGCCGCTGCCCGTCAGTATCCGGGGCAGGAGCGTCAGTTCTTCGAATTCGTGCAGAAGAACCAGCAGATGCAGCAGCAGTTGCGCGCGCCGGTGTTCGAAGACAAGGTCATCGACCATCTGGTCGGAATGGCATCGGTTTCGGACAAGGAAATCTCGAAAGAGGACCTGCAGAAAGCCGTCGAGGCGCTGGACGAAATGTAATCAGCCCCCAGGGGCGACAAGATCAGGCCGCGCCTTAGGGCGCGGCCTTTTCCTTTTGCGGGGCGCGGATCACCAGAAGCCCGGCGGCGATGATGACGGCAATGCCGATCCAGCCCAGCCCGTCCGGGAAGTCGCCCCAGAACACCCAGCCCCACATCACGCCCCAGAACATGAAGCTGTATTCGAAGGGGGCTACGGTCGATGCCGGGGCGATCCGGTAGGCATAGGTCAGCAGCGTCAGGCCAATGGCGGCAATCACGCCGCAGCCGGCCATCAGCGACAGGTCGGCAAGATCAGGCGTGACCCAGCCGCGTGTGAGGAAAGCCAGCGACGGGTGCGACGCGCCGGAATAGGCGCCCGAACCATAGACCGCCGACAGGGCCAGCGCGCAGACCAAAAAGCAGATGTTGCCCCAGAACGCCATGGCAGCGGCAGTTTCCGTGCGCCCCAAGGGACGCGCGACCACCATCGACACCGCATACCCAAGCGCGCCGATGATCGGCAACAGGGCGGCAAGATCAAAGCCGTCGGCCCCGGGTTTGACGATCATCAGCACCCCGGCAAAGCCTGCTCCAAGCGCAAGCGTGGTCATCAGGCTGACCCGCTCGCGCATGAACAGGACCGCGGCAAGGGTGATGAACAGCGGGCTGGTGAAGAATAGCGCCACCGCGTCGGCCATCGGTACATAGGCCAGACCAAGGTAATAGGCGGTATAGGCGACAAAGTTCAGAAGGCCGCGCGCGAACATCTTCCACCAACCGGGGGTGGTGATGGTGGAAAGCCGCCCGTCGAACCACCACACGATCGCCAGATGAAAGGGCAGGGCGGTCAGACTGCGCAGCACCATCGCCTGATGCAGGGGATAGTCGCCCGAAAGCTGCTTCAGGATCACGTCCTGAACCGAAAAGATCGCGATTCCAAGTGTAAGGGCAAGAATGCCGCGGGCGGTGGCTGTCATCTGCATGGCGGTAACGCTAGCGCAGAGGGAACCTGTCGCTGTTTCACCCCCGACATCCGAAAGTCAAAGCGCGCCAGATCATGCCTTGGCCAAGCGTCAAAGGCCGGACGCGGTGCCGGGTCTTGCGCACCAGACCCTGACAATGCAGCCCCAAAGAAAAACCGCGCCAGGTTGCCCCGGCGCGGTCTGGTCGTTTTGCCTTGCAGATCAGTCGCGGCCGAGATCGGCCCCGTCTTGCGCTGCACCCATTTCGTCGAACAACTCGGCAATCTCGAACTCGGCTTCTGCTTCTGCTTCAGCAGCGAGTTC
>Ga0247840_10010818_pt1 | contig 11297 bp, 7 predicted proteins | sample LaCruzMarch2015__FD_192404 | JGI IMG/M metagenome (GOLD analysis project Ga0247840, IMG submission 192404) | Freshwater microbial communities from meromictic Lake La Cruz, Castile-La Mancha, Spain - LaCruzMarch2015_17m | ecosystem: Environmental > Aquatic > Freshwater > Lake | place: Spain...
ACCGCGGGCAGACCGCGGGTCGGCCATCAGTGTCCGCGACCTTTGAGCCAATCCTCGACGACCGCGGGGTCCAGGGCGCGCAGCAGTTCCCCGGGGTCCAGCCCGCGCAGGCGCTCTTGCGGGTCCAACCCGCGCAGGCGCTCCTGCGGGTCCAGCCCACGCAAGCGCTCTTGCGGGTCCAGCCCGCGCAGGCGCTCCTGTGGGTCCAGCCCACGCAGGCGCTCTTGCGGGTCCAGCCCGCGCAGGCGCTCTTGCGGGTCCAGCCCGCGCAGGCGCTCCTGTGGGTCCAGCCCGCGCAGGCGCTCTTGCGGGTCCAGCCCGCGCAGGCGCTCCTGTGGGTCCAGCCCGCGCAGGCGCTCTTGCGGGTCCAACCCGCGCAGGCGCTCTTGCGGCGGGATCTGCTCCAGGATGGCCTGGATCTCGTCCGGATTGAACTCGTGTACATGGGCGATCAGCAGGCGGCGGGTGTCGCGCTCGAACTCCTCCATCGTATACGCCATGTCAGGTACCTCGATACGGTAATGGAAATACACCTGTCCCAGCAGGCCGCGACTGTGCGGGTTGCGCGCGTGCCAATTGCGCAGCCCATGGCGCACGCGCTCCAGCCGGGCGCTGAAGACCTCCCAGGGGGCATTGCGCGCCTGCGCGGCGATCTCCCCGAGCAGGATCAGCCGGATGGTGCGCCCGCCCCAGCGCAGGTCGAAGACCCCGGGCCAGGGGGTGGCGGTCAGGGTGTCCGGGGGCACCTGGGCCAAGAGCCGCTCCGGGGTGCGCGTGGCCACCGCGTAGAGGCCGAAGTCGTCCTCCGGCAGCAGACGGTAGGTCTGCGCCGGCGGCTCGACAACCTCGTGCGCCGGTTCTGCGCCCGCACCGGGCGCGGCCGGGGTGCGTGCCCGTTCGATGGAAACCAGCTTGCGGTAGGTCACGAAGTGGCCGATCAATTCATCCAGCGCCCAGGCGTCGAGTGGCTGGTGCTGCGACTTGTAGGTCAGGACATTGTGCGCCGCGAGCCGCTCCAGGCCGTCGGGCAGGTCGGCCAGCGCCGCGGGACCGGCGTCCGTCACCGCGCCCGGCCGGCGTTCGATGATGAGGATGTCGAGCCGCTGGCTCTTGAGCGCCAGCTCCTTCTCGACGTCCACCCGCCAGGGGCGGCCGGTGAAGAGGTCGGTGAGCGCGATGCCGAAGAGTCGGTGCCAGGGGGTGAGGGTGTCCATGGGACAAGTGTAGCAGCCGAATGCGGTCCATCGGCTGTGCACGGCGGGCCAGTGCGGCGCATCCGGCGCCACCGCCGGGGCGGGATCAAGAGGCGCAGCGCTCCTGCCCCCCTGACCCCGGGCGGCAGACATCCGTTTACATGGCCTGCCTTGCTGTCAAGATGTAAAGCAGTAAGGAGTTAAGGGGGTAATGTCCTGGCGAGACGGACGCCTGATATGCTGAAAAGCCATTCGATTAAACTGGGATAGTCCCTGAAGAGCCTGGGATCGTCGCGGAGGCGCTCGGCAGCGCGCGCGCACTTAAAAACAACGACCGGGACCAGGAAGTTGCGCCTTCGGACACTCCGGGCTGGGTGGCCTGGCTCAGGGGGCCGGCGGGGCGGGCATGGTTTCCAGCTTCAGGGTAGCGACCGCGACCCCGGACTCGTCCGTGAGCGAGTCGATGATCTCGCGCAGCAGTGGTCCGTCCGGCGGCAGCGGGGCGGGGCCCTGCAACGGGGCCAGGTGGGCGACGATGCGCTCGAGGAAGGCCGGGCGGTTGGCATAGACCAGGGCCAGGACCAGGTCGGTCCCCAGCGGCTCGGTGACCTTCAGGCTGTCGTCGGCTGGGAGGCTGACCTTGGCCCCGGCGGCGAGTGGCTGGGTCTCGGCCGGGCGCGCCGGGTAGAGCGGGGCCACGGCGCCCTGCGCATCGACATAGAGCAGGACCAGCCAGCCCTGGCGCGCGGGGCGCAGGTCCAGGTGGACGGGGCTGTCGAGGTAATGGATGGTCCCCCGGCTGGCGTCGGTCGGCGCCAGGGCCAGGGCGAAGGGGTTCTGGCCCCCGCGCCAGGCGAGTTGGTGGAACCAGGCGAGTTGGCGCAGCCGGGCGGCCAGGGCCGTCGCATCCGCGGCCGTGCCGATCCGGTCGCCGCCCGGGTTGGTCAGCAGCCAGGCGCCGTCGCGCCGGTCCACCACCACCGCGGGCGCCGGATCGGCCAGGGTCAGGCCCGGGAGGGTCCCGATGGACTCGGCCAGGGCCGCGGCCGCCGGGGCGAGGCGCACGCCGAGGTCGGGCACCCGCCGCACGGCGGCCTGGCCCGGTCCGGGCGCGGCCGGGACCGCGAAGATGGCACGGGCGCCCAGGTGGTCGGGGTCCTCGGTGACCTGGGGAAACTGCTGCGGGCGGTGACGGAAGCCGCCGCTGGTCAGTTGGCGGTCGATGGCGTCGCGCAGTTCCAGATAGCTGACGGCCCCATCGCCGTCGGCATCGGCCGGGTAGTCGCCGCGCAGGACCCCCAGCAGGGCGTTGCTGAAGGCCCCGTGGGGGCGCCGATCGAAGGTCGGGTAGCGCCGCAACTGCGCCGCGCCGATGTCCGCGGCCGGCTCCCCGGCCGCGGCGGCGGCGAGGGTCAGGACCCGGGCATAGGGATAGGGGGGCGGCGGGGCGATGCGGCCCGTCCCATAGGCCCCGAGATCGAAGCCCGGCTGCGGCGGCAGGGGCAGCAGGCGCGTGGCCAGACCGGCGGGGCCCGCGGCATAGAGCCCGCGCGTGGCGTTGGCGGAATAGCAGGCATCGATCAGCACCACCACCTGCCGGCCCCCGCGGTCCAGGGTCGTCAGCCGCGGCACCAGGTCGGTGCGCCCGACCAGGAGCGAGGGGATGACCCGGTCCGGCGGCTCGAGCACGCCGTCCCAGGCGGTCAGGGCGCCCGAGCCATGGGGCAGCGGCAACCCGGCCGCGCGCGGGTCGAGCGGGCTGGTGCCGTGGCCGCTGTAATAGATCAGGACCAGGTCGCCGGGGCGGCTGTCCCGGGCCAGTGCGTCGATCCCGTCGAGGATGGCGGAGCGGCTCGCCTGGGCATCGACCAGGGTGCGTACCGCCTCGGGTTGGAAGCCCCAGCGCGTCGTGAGGACCTCACTGACCGCGGCCACGTCGTTGGGCGGGCCTTCCAGGTCCGTGATAGCCGCGTCGCGGTAGTCGCCGATGCCGATCAGGAGCGCCAGCCCGCGGGCCGCGGCCGGCGGCGGGGCCAGGGCCGCCGCCGCGAGCGCCCCGGCCAGCAGCAGCAAGGCTAGCGGGCGGCGGCCGGCCGCGGCGGGCGGGCGCGTCACCGGTCCGGTCGCCGCGGGAACCGGGAGGTAGGGGGACGGCGGAGCGCGATGCAGGGTCATAGCGGGTCCTCGCAGGGAACGCGGCGGCAGGGTCCGGCTCAAGCGCTTGGCCCTGCGCCCGGGTTCGGGATAGCGGACGGACCTGCCCGGAGACAGGCCGGCGCCCGGCGATTATTCCACATAGACGATGGCTTGGTCTGGGGCGGCGCGCAACCTGGAAAGAGCAGTCATCCACAGATGAACACAGATGAACACAGATGATTCATTGACTTACGCTTGATCGGGGACTCACCTTGCCGGTCACTGTAACAATAGCGATAAACGCATGACGATCCGAAGAAAATCTGTGTTCATCTGTGTCCATCTGTGGATTATAGGTACAAGGGCTCCGGATTCGCCCCGCGCCCGATCCATCGGGTATGAACGTCGCCCGGGGACCATGATCATCGTTCCGGCCGCTTGCGCCAAAACCGGAGGTCGAGGCTTCAGCCGGATGCGGCGCCGCTGCCCGCTAAAGCGTCGGCCTCCGGTTGAGTCATCCCGGCGGCCTTGGTCATAATCCCGGCCACCCGGCACCGGCGAGCGCATACGCGCAGCCCGGGTCGAACGCTGGGAGCGCCGCACCCCAGTGCGGCGCGGCCTCGCGGGCGACCGCGACGTTGCGTGCCTTCAATGCCCTGTTGTTCTTTTTGTTCTTTGTGTCTTTGTGTCTTTGTGAGAGCAATTGGCGGCTTTGGGGTAAGGCCGCGGCCTGCGGTTGGGCGTAGTATTCCTGCAAGCGCCCGCCGGCTATCCCGAAGCTGAGATCGAGTCCCCACCAAGAGGAAGGCACCATGTCGCACCGTCAGGTCGGCCGCAACCGCACCGCAACCCTCGGCACAGGACCGCTCCCGGCCTGGGCCGCCCGTCTCGCCCTGGTCCTCGCGCTCTGGGTCCCGGCGCTCGCGGCGCGCGCGGCCGAGGGTCCGCCGGAGGCCCCGCTGCTGCGCCTGGAGACCGGGACCCATACCGCCATAATCCAACGCATCGCCGCCGACGCCGCCGGGCGCTGGCTGGCCAGCGTCGCGGACGACAAGACGCTGCGTCTGTGGGACGCCCATAGCGGCGCCCCGCTGCGGGTGATCCGTCCGCCGGGCGGGGAGGGCAACGAGGGCAAGCTCTATGCGGTGGCCATGGACCCCGGCGGGGACTGGGTGGCGGCGGGGGGCTGGACCAAGCTTGGATATGAAGGACCCGGAAACCACAATATTCTCATTTTCGACCCTGCGACCGGCCGCCTGACCCGGCGCATCCCGGGGCTGGAGAACGTCGTCAATCACCTGTGCGTCGCCCCGGACGGCAGCCGGCTGGCGGCGGTCCTGGGGGCCGGCGCGGGCTTAAGGGTCTACGACCCCGGCGCCGACTTCCGCGAGGTCTTCGCCGACCGGGACTACGGGGCCAACGCCCTCGGCTGCGCCTTCGGTCCGGACGGGTCCCTGGTCGCCGCCAGTTACGACGGCGACCTGCGGCTCTACCGCCCTGAAGGCGGGGGCCTGAGCCGGGTCGCCCGCGTGCCGGCCCAGGGTGGGCGGGGGCCCCACGCGGTCGCCTTCCACCCGGACGGCTCGCGCATCGCGGTCGGCTTCTCGGACAGCACCCGGGTCGCATTGGTCGATGGTCGGGACCTGAGCCCCCGCGGCGAGGCGGATGCCACCGGGATCGACAACGGCGACCTGTCGTCGGTCGCCTGGTCGCGCGACGGCTCCCGGCTCCTGGCGGGCGGGCTATACCGGGACGGCAAAGGCCGCCCGGTCCTGTCCTGGCCCTGGTCCAACGGCCAGCCCGGCCGGCGGGCGGTCTGGGCCGCGGCGGACAACACGGTCATGGACCTGGCCGCGCTCCCCGAGGGTGGGGTCGCGGTCGGGACCGGCGACCCGGCCCTTTTGGTACTGGACCCCGACGGCCGGGCGGCACTGGACCTGCGCCCGGTGATCGCCAATCTGCGCGGCAAGCTCGGTGATGCCTTCCGGGTCTCCGCCGACGGACAACGGATCGCCTTCGGTCTGGGCTACGGCAGCAAGGACCCCGTCTGGCTCGACCTCGCCGAACGCCGTCTCGCCCGCGGCGCGCCCGCGGCCGACGGGCTCAAAGCCCCGCGCACCCAGGCCCCGGGGCTCGACATCCAGGGCTGGCAGGGCACCACGGAGCCCAAGCTCGACGGCAAGCCCCTGGCCCTGAAGAAATACGAGATGGCCCGCAGCCTCGCCATCGCCGCCGACGGCCAGCGCTTCCTGCTCGGAGCGGACTGGTCGCTGCGGCTCTTCGAGCGCACCGGCAAGGAGATCTGGAAGCGCCCGGTCCCGGGCGCCGCCTGGGGCGTCAACCTCACGGCCGACGGACGCCTGGCCCTCGCCGCCTTCGGCGACGGCACCGTCCGGTGGTACCGGGTGCGCGACGGCCAGGAGTTGCTCGCCCTGTTCCCGCACCAGAACGGCACCGACTGGGTCGCCTGGACCCCCGCGGGCTATTACGACGCGAGCCCCGGCGGCGACCGGCTGATCGGCTGGCAGGTCAACCGGGGCGGGGACTCGGCCGCGGACTTCTTCCCCGCCGCCCAGTTGCGCGGGCGCTTCTATCGCCCCGAGGTCGTCGCCGCGGTGCTGGGGACGCTCGACGAGTCGCAGGCACTGGCGCAGTCCGGGGTGCGCCCGCAGCCCTTCGACGCCGCCGCCCTGCCGCCGACGGTGGAACTGCTGGCCCCCGCCGCGGGCGAGCGCTTCGACCGCCCCGAGGTCGTGGTGCGGCTGCGCATCGCGGGCCCCGCGGGGGAGCCGGTCACCGCACTCTATGCCACGGTCGACGGCCAGCGCCTGCCCCTGGAGCGCGGGCTCGCGCGCCTGGAACCCGGCACCCTCACGCGCACCCTGACCCTGCCGCCGCATGATCTCACGCTCGGCCTGATCGCCGAGAACCGCTTCGGCGCGAGCACCCCCGCCGCGGTGCGTCTCACCTGGGCCGGCGAACGCGCCGCCTTCGTCGTCAAGCCCAAGCTCTACGCCCTGGCGGTCGGGGTCGGCGAGTACCGCGACCCGGGCCTCAAGCTGACCTACCCGGTCAAGGACGCCCGCGACTTCGCCGCCGCGCTCAAGTCCCAGGGCGGCGGGCTCTACCGCGAGGTCGAGGTCCGGGTGCTGGCCGACCCCAAGGCGGCCGAGGTCATGGACGGACTCGACTGGCTGCGCGCCCAGGTTACCGGCAAGGATATCGGTATGCTCTTCCTCGCCGGTCACGGCACCAACGACACCGACGGCGATTACTATTTCCTGCCCGCCGATGTGGACACCGCCCGGCTGCGCCGCACCGCCGTCTCCTATTTCGAGATCAAGAAGACCCTCACCGGGCTCCCCGGCAAGGTCCTGGCCTTCGTCGACACCTGTCACTCCGGCAATGTCATGGGCGGGCGCGCCGGCCCCGTGGACCTCAACGCGGTGGTCAACGATCTGGCCGCGGCCGAGAACGGCATCGTGGTGTTCGCGAGCGCCACCGGCAAACAACTGTCGCTCGAAGACCCGGCCTGGGGCAACGGGGCCTTCGCCAAGGCCCTGGTGGAGGGGCTGCAGGGCAAGGCCAACTACACCGGCAGCGGTACCGTCACCGTCAATCAGCTCGACCTGTACCTGAGCGAGCGCGTCAAGGCGCTCACCGGCAACCGCCAGACCCCGGCCACCCGCAAGCCCGATACGATGCCGGACTTTCCGATCGCGGTAGTGCGCTGAGGGCGGGTGCGGCGCCGCGACAAGCGTGAGGCCCTTAGGGTGCGCACGGCGCACCCTACGTCAACCCGGAAAGAGTGGTTCTCTCACAAAGACACAAAGACACAAAGATTACGCAGATTTTCAACGCTATAGGTCGGTCGCGGAGGTCGCCTGGGCGGTGATTGGCCGAGCAGAACCAGGGGCGGCGGGACGCGGCGGGGCTTGGGTGCCATGGTTGGGGTCCTGGTCGGGGGCTCAGGGACAGCCGGCGGCGGGGCAGATTCGGACCTCAATGGTCCCGGCAAAGCCGGCGGGGGCGCTGGGGGCCGTGGGTGGGAAGCCGCGCAGACCGGCATAGGACGGCGGCGGGTAGGCATCGAGCACCTTGCCCCGCGCGTCGCGCAGACCGTCGGAGGTCTCGAAGAGATTGACCGGCCGGTCGGTGAGGAATGCGGCCAGCAGGGTCGGACCATAGGGGGCTTGGGCGGGAAGGTCGAAGCGCAGGGTGCCGGGGAGACGAATCTGACCCTGCTGGACCTTGTTGTCGGGATAGAACCGGTTCGGGAAGGCGACGATGGCGTGGTCCTCGGGGTCGATGCCGACCACGTTGAGATAGCCTTCCTGAGGTACCTCGATCGTCAGTTCGAGTCGTTCGCCGACGCGGAAGGTCTGGCGGTTGGCCCTCATGGCCAAGGGTGTCATGCCGCCGGCGAGGGCCTGGACGGCATTCCAGATGGGACCCTGACCATTGGTGGTGGGGGCCAGGCGCAGCGGTTTGTCGAACAGGTTGGGGTCGCCCCCCAGCATCGGGTGAAAGACCCGCGCCTGGTCCGACTCGCCCAAGGCGTCGGCGATCAGGCCGGTGGTCTGGTCGCGGATCTCCGTGGGGGTGAGTGACTTGCGCAGGTCCAGGCCCTTGGCGATGGCCTGGGCCAGGGCCTGGGTGAAGAGACTGCCGCGGGGGGTGGCGATGGACTCTTCGTCGTCCGCGGCGGCGGCGAGGCTCACGTAGTTGAGTGCCTGGGCCGGGACACCTTTGCTTACCCCACGGGGGCGGGGCGCCGACATCCCCGGATAGGCATAGAACTTGACCTGCGCCTCGTCCGTTCCGGTCCGCAGGGAACGCAGCTTCAGGTCCCGGGTGACGGTGCCGCTGTGGCAGGCGTCGACCACGACCAGGACATTGCGGCTGGGGATGGCGGCCAGGGCCCGCTCCAGGTCGTCGTCGCTCAGGACATTGGCGAGGGTCGGGGTGCCGTCGGGGGTCTTGTCCTCCCTGACGTCGTACATGACCAGGGCCTCGTCCTCGCCGTCGTCCGTCTCGTCGCCGTCGAGGTCCGGGACCTGGGTGCCGTGGGTGCTGAAATAGATCAGGACCTGATCGTCGGGCCCGACCCCGGTCCGCACCCAGTCCGCGAGTTCGGCCTGGACCTTGGTCAGGGTGGCATCGGCATCGCTCAGGACCCGCGTCGCGGCGGGGGTGAAGCCGAGTTGGCGCGCTACCGTCCTCATGCTGTCGAGGTCGAGGTCGATGCCCTTCAGGGCCAGGGCCGGGGCGTCGCGGAAGTGCCCGACGCCGACCAGAAGGGCGCGGTCGGCGGCGGCGGCCTGGGACAGCCCCAGGGCGGAGACCAGGGCGACCAGACAGGATAGGGATGTGCGGCTCGGCTGCATGAGGTTGGTCTGCGGTGACATGGCTGGGCGTGGCTCCTGGAGCGGGCGCGTTGGGGGATCAGGGGAGGATGGCGATGCGCTGGGTCGCCAGGGCGCCCGGGAGACTGTCCGGGACCAGGCGCAGGCCCTTGTCTTGCGGGCCTTCGCGCAGCGCCTCCAGGACCCGTTCGTCGAGGTCCGGACCCGGGGTGTAGACCGCCACCAGCAGGTGGTCGCCCGCCGGGGCCGCGGCCTGGGTCTCGACCGACAGGACCGAACGCCCGTCGGTCTCACGCTTGGTCAGGGGGGTGCGGGTGCCGTTGGGGTCGATGACCAGCAGATGGACCCAGCCCTGGCGATCGGCACCGAAGACGATCCGCAGGGTTTCCCCAACCCGCAGGCGGTTCCCGGCCGCGGCAACGAAGGCGATGCCTTGAGCCCCGGCGGCGGCGTCGCGGGGGCTCGGCGGCGCGGCCTGGGTGGCCGCGGCCACCCGCACCTCGAAGCGGCTGACCTTGAGCTCGTCGCTGCCGATGCGCAGGTAGCCGCTCCCGGCCCCGATGCCCGTGGTCCCGAAGGTCGCGTCGAGGTCCTTGACGGAGAGCAGCGGGAAGTCGCCGTCCGGCCCCGCCTGGGTCGTCACCTCCAGCGGTCGGGTGCTGGAGACGGCGGTGACCTGCCGAGTTCCAGGGGTCGCGGCGACATAGGCCACCTCGGGGCCGGGGACGCTGAGTGGGACACCGCCGGAGAGTCGGTTGTCGGGCTGGCGCCGATTGGGCACCAGCAGGGTGGTGGCCCCGGTCGCCGGGTCAGTGGCGTAAAGATACAGGTAGCAGGGGCGGTTGGCACGGGCCTCGAAGCGGATCGGCTCGCCGACCCGGGCCGCGGGCTGGAGGGGTGCCACCTCGACCTCGAGGGGGGCCTCCGGCCCCGCGGCGGCAGGACCGGCAACGAGTATCAGGATCAGGGCCAGGCGTTGCAGGTGGAACAGGGGGCGCAGCAGGTCGATCGGTGCCATGGTTATCGCTCCAGTGGGGCGGTGGGGGCCCGGCGGCGTTTGGCGCCGGGCGCGAAATGGGTCAGTTGGCAGTGCGCAGATAGACATCGAACGCCGGGGCGCTGGCGCCGGCCGGGAGCGGGCCCCGGGGGGCGGTCCGCTCCAGTTCCCGGGTGGTCCCGATAGGGAACTGCTCGATGAGCCGCGCCGTCTCGTCCAGGACACCCTCGCTCAGGCGCCGCCCGGCGGCGATGGTGCGGTCTACGTCGGCCGTCGAGCGCTGGGCGCGGACCATGGCGATCTGGGGACCAACCTCTTGGATGGCGGTCTCGACCTTGCCGGATTGCAGAAGCATGGCATAGAGCTGGTCCGTGAGGCGGGTGCGCGTCGCCTTGACCTGGACCAGGAGACGCTCACCCTCGACCTTCTCGTTGAAGAGGATCTCCACTTGGGCCTTGAAGGTCGCAAGGTCTGGGTAGAAACGACCGGCGAAACGAATGCCAGTCGGCGGCGACTCCTGGCTCGCCTGCTGAAAGAGGCCCCGCCCCTCGCGCAGGAAGGCCTCGGTCTTGGCCAGCGCCGCGGCGCGGTCGTCGATCTGGCCGTCGAGGGACCCGAGGTTGGCGCGCAGATCGGCGATCAGGCCCCCGAGGCGCTGCTGTTCGGCAGTCAGGCGTTCGCGGGCCGCCTCCAGGAAGGCAACGGGGTCATCGCGCATAGCCTGTTCGCTCCACTGCTCACCAGATCGGAGCAGGCTGCGCAGCTCAGCGCTCCAGCCCGGGGCGTAGCGGTCAGCCGCGCCGTAGGCGAGGGCAAGGCTCAGGGGGATGGCGACGAGGGTCTGGACGGTCTTCATGATGGGTCTCCGTGGCGTCTGGGATTCGGGTGGGTGGCCGGGTCGGGTCCGGCCGCCCCGCTGGGGGCACCCCTGGGTTCGGGATAGAACCGGGGGCGCCGCGGGGGCGGCTCCAGGCGCGACCTCAGCGGCCTTCCACCAGGGGCGAGACTCCCCCAAGGACCGGACCAAGGCCCTGAGCCTGATCCTGCTTGATGCCTGCCGAGACAATCCGTTCGCCTTGCGGCGAATCAATCCGATCCCGGCGTTCCCACGCCCAAGTGTCCCGTCTTCGGTCGAGACTAGCCACCCTGTCAAGATACCCGGTAACCGCTATCCGACCCGCGCCCGGTATTGCTGAATCAACCTTCACGGAGACCGCCAACCTTCACCCCGAGGGAGAGCAAGGCAGTCACAATCTTGCGCATGAAAGGGGCCAGTTCCCGGCCGGCGTGCGAAGCGCTCGCCGTCCCATCGATACTGCACCAATACCATTGCCCCAGGCGGCCGAGATAACTGAGATGCTGGTAGCGGATATGGATATACCCCCCGACCTTTGTCTCGACCAATGCCTCCTCATAGGGCAGAAGCCCAGGTACGTCTCGACCGGTCACAGGATCGAAGCGGACCATGCCGGCGTCGGCGGCCTTGATCATAACTCCGCCCACCCCCGTCACGCCGCCGCCAGCGTCAGCGCTGGGCGCGTGACCGGTCGCGGTCGCCGCCGCCGCGCTGGCGGCGGCAGAGCGACGTGCGCCAGCACGTGGTCA
>Ga0247840_10010820_pt1 | contig 11296 bp, 15 predicted proteins | sample LaCruzMarch2015__FD_192404 | JGI IMG/M metagenome (GOLD analysis project Ga0247840, IMG submission 192404) | Freshwater microbial communities from meromictic Lake La Cruz, Castile-La Mancha, Spain - LaCruzMarch2015_17m | ecosystem: Environmental > Aquatic > Freshwater > Lake | place: Spain...
TCCTCAAAGGGACCCCATTTGACAAGATCCCTGTGACCATAGACCAGGTTGTCAAAAGCAATGGGCAGGTAGTCCGCCCCACTGAGCGCCTTGCAGGCATGCGACCCGATGTATCCTGCGCCGCCGGTGACTAAGACTTGGTTGTATTTTTTCATCGGAGGCTATTTCGAATCTTTCTTAATCACATTTACTATGGTTTCAACAAACATTGCCGCCTCTTTAAGCCAGGGCTTAACATCAGTTTCTTTGAATGTGACAAATACGTCATAATCACCTTCCTGCCTTCTCTCGAAAAGAGAATTATAAATTATCGCCGTCTCCTTGGGAATAATACCCGTCTTCACGAAATTATGGTTAAAAAAAGACCGTAACCCGGAATGCTTTGAAGAAGAAAGATCATGTTTGCTTAACAATGCTGATACCGCATAAAAGCATGCGTAGTAAAGCCTGTTAACACAGGCATTCCAATGTCCGGAATCGGCTAGAATTTCTGCTTCATCCAACGTTTCCCGTGCCCTGGCGATACGATATTGTATGAAATCGTCCAGTTCCTTGTTCATACACGAATTCCTTCTCTTTCAACGTTACCGTGCAATGGCACGACTGAATACCTGGGACTGTCCCATTCCTGACGACTGCGCACAATGGAGCTGATTATTTGATCTGTGTCCAATTCTATCTCATAAAGTACACAACGTATTCTGTCGGTTCGCTTGGTATCTATCTTACCGACCAACAGGATTAGAAAATCCCAATCCGAGTGTTCGCGATAATCATCTCGTGCACGTGAGCCGTAAAGAATTATTTCAGCGGATGGTTCCAGTTTTAAAACGGCTTCTTTGACTTTTCTTAAGATTTCTTCGTGCATTGTGGGCATCCTTATTTGGTCCCCAATGGGGCGAAAAGCTAACACATCTTACTTCTACGGCATCTACTACACCTACTGCATCTACGTCTGCGAATTCCGGAAAACTCCTGGGAAAGATACAGCTCCGCCCTCTCGATTACATAGGGGGCCACGTTCTTGTCGATATTTGTTCTGAAAACTGCTTACGATTAAGCAATATCGGTGCCATTGCACAGCAGAATGCCAATATTTAAAATGATAATACCTTCTTTAGTTAACAACCTTCTGGCCGTAGGCTTCAGCATGAAACCGGCCGACCAGATCGGTCCCTATTTTGGAAATGGCATACGGCGAGGCGGGATGGAAGGGGCAATCTTCATTGATCGGCAATCTTTCTCTCGGGACTCTGCCAAATACTTCCGATGACGAGCATACATGAATGACAGGGTCAATATCTTGACACCCCCCTTAGTGCCTCAAGCAATCGCAGGGTGCCAAGGATATTTGTGTCCAAGGTATGAATTGGCGAGGTGAAGCTCGTTTTCGGATAGCTCTGGGCGGCCAGGTGGAATACATAGTCCGGCTTGGATTCTTTGGCGGCATTACCACGCATGAGTCCAACGATCACCGCTTCACGAACTCTTCAATAATGGTACCTGCATTGAACAATGTACACACAATCCGCATGAACCTTGTAAACGAGACGATGTGCTTTATTGATCCTGCGCGACCAGTATCCCGACCACTGAAAACGTAAAGGCTCGGGCTTCCCAATCCCTGAAAAAGGGTGTTGACGGATGTCTTCGATAAGCGACTCAATCCGTTGCATGATCTTCTTGCTGTGCTGCCTCCAGTACGCGAAATCTTCTTCAGCCGGGGCAGAGTAATGAACGATCATCTTCCTCCGCGTGCGATTATTTGCTCAATCTCTTCAATCCCTCGCACAAGTCGGGCTGCATTGGCCGGGCTGCTTAAAAGATATTTGGTTTCCGTCAATGCCCGGTAATCTTCAAGCGGCATCAAAACAACCGATGAACGCCTATCCTTTTTGACTACTACCGGCTGATGCGTTGAAACGATACCCTGGATTGTGCTTTCGATGTTTGTTTTAAATGCTGACAAGGTAACAGTGTTCATATAATTCTCCGATCTTGGTTGCGATAGTACTTGTCTGGTTTCTGGACCGATTCGAGATTCCCGGTTTTGACCACAGGGGGAATCAAGCCCTGCTCTATCATTGCGATCTGTTTGGCAAAGGTAGATTCAGCAAAGACGTCACCCCGGCGGGGTCCAGAATGCGTAAACATCCGCGTGATAACCACCTTCTGGCCGTAAGCTTCGGCATGAAACCGGCCAACCAGATCGGTCCCGATTTTGGAAATGGCGTAGGGCAAGGCGGGATGGAAGGGGAAATCTTCATTTATCGGCAATCTTTCTCTCGGAACTCTGCCAAATACTTCCGATGACGAGCATACATGAATGACAGGGTCAATATCTTGACACCCCCCTTAGTGCCTCAAGCAATCGCAGGGTGCCAAGGATATTTGTGTCCAAGGTATGAATTGGCGAGGTGAAGCTCGTTTTCGGATAGCTCTGGGCGGCCAGGTGGAATACATAGTCCTGGCTTGGATTCTTTGACGGCATTCTGCAGAGATATAAGGTCGCAAAGATCCCCATCTATAAAAAAGCCGGTCCTTTTGATTCGCCCGGTCCAGCAAATGCGCCACATTATCCAAAGGGCTGCGCCAGCGGCACATGCCGAATAGATCCCAATCCGTATTTGCCAATAAAAAATCGGCCAAATGGGAGCTGATCATGCCGGTGCTGCCGGTGATAAGGGCTCTTTTCTTCATTGGTTTTTGCTCCTGGGTTAGCGTTTTGCCATTTTTTAGTTACGGTCTAGGTGCTGTTTCTTACCCAGCGTCATTGGATATTACGCAATCGCCTTCAGTCCTTTTTCCCCTACTACTGTTAGTAGCCGCAAGGCTGGGCCACCCGGTTTTTTGACACCCCGCTCCCAATCCGAAACGAGGTTTTTCGAGACATTCAGATACCGCGCAAAGACCGGTTGGGAAATGTGTTCACGCAGGCGCATTGTCTTGATCTCCTCGGGGCTGAGTACGCGCACCGGCGTCAGGCAAGCCTCATCGAACTCGCGCATCGTCTGCTTGTCGATCGCGCCAACCTCATGAAGCGACTCCATGGTTTCATGGATCGCGGCAAAAACCTCACTTCGATATCTTTTCGTCATTACTTTCAATCTCCTCAATCTGGCCGTTTGCAATCAGTGTGTTCAATTGGGCTTCGGAAAGCCCGAAGATATGCTTCGCCATTTTCTTGAACTGCGCGGTCTCGTCCATGCGGATGTTCTCACGATCGCTTTTGGCAAATCCGTACACGAAAAACGCCCTGTGTCCCGCACAGTGCAAAATGATTGTTCGATAGCCTTTAGACTTTCCCTGCCCGGGGCGGGCAAGGCGTTGCTTGAGCACACCCCCGCCCAAGTCGGCATCCACCTACCCTTTCTCCGCCAGCAGAATCGCCTCGCGAAGAGTGTCATCGGAAATCCTGTTCGCATGTGCAAATCGAAGAAACCAGGCATTTTTAAAGATCCTCACGAGAGTGTCCTCATCCTATCATACATAGTGTTACTTTTCAAATCTGATTTTGGAATTATCTTTAAAGAATGTTTCTGCCTCTTCATATGAGCTTGGGGTGCCGATGTCGATAAATTTTGCCTCTTGCGGAAATGCAAAGAATTGCTTGCCGATTAGCGTTGGGAATAAATCTTTTTCAAGTGAAATATTTTTGTTTCCCGGTAAAGCTGCAATGATTTTGCGGTTTATGCAATAAAAGCCGGCATTGATCCACCCACTTTTTTTCTCAGTTTGTTTTTCATTGAATGAAGTGACCATGCAATTTACGTCAAAATCAACGCTGCCATACCTGCTAACATCTTCCATTTTTACCAACGTCAGCGTGCATGATGACTTTTTTTCTAGATGCCATACCAACAAGTCTTGCTGGTTAATATCGCAATATGAATCCCCGTTAACAACCATGAATGTGTCAGATTTGATCATATCAAGGGCATGCCTGATAGCGCCCGCAGTGCCTAAAGGCTCTGGCTCTTTCGAGTAATGCAGGGAAAGAGTTTTGTATCTTTTTCCCAATAAGCTTTCAAGCTGCTCGCCCATATATCCGGTGCATAATATAACATTTTCACCACCAGAAGCCGCTACTTGATCAAGAATGAATGTAATAAACGGCTGCCCGGTAACGTCGGCAAGAACCTTTTGACGGTCCGAGACGACCGGTTGCAGCCTCGAACCGAAGCCACCGCACAGGATCAGGATGTTGATTGTTGATAGCGGATTAGTGACCATGCGAATGCCTTCTATATTTTTCCTGGGTATGATGTGTTTCCAGGGTATGATCTTCTCCCGTCTCGCTATCCGGGTCGGCGTCGGCAGCATTGAAATATCGCAGCGATATGCTCTTCAGGCCGTAAGCTGTATCGAAGTCTCGCAGCATTTTTTCGACGATCAGTTTGCTCTGTCCGTAAGGATTGACGGGGGTTTGAATGTGATCCTCCGCTATCGGGAGCGACTGCGGATCGTCATAGGTTGAGCAGGTGGATGAAAACGCGATTTTGTGAATGCGATGCTTTATCATGGATTCGAGCAGGGTGAGGGAGCCGACGACATTGTTTCGATAATACTTGTCCGGATTCCGGACCGATTCGCCGACGTATGCAAAGCCAGCAAAATGCAAGACGGCGTCCGGCTGATACTTTTCCATGACGCCGTCAAGTCGTGTTGAGTCGGTAATGTCTCCTTCTTCAAAGAAACCCCATTTGACAAGATCCCTGTGGCCATAGACCAAGCTGCCGAAAGCAATGGTCAGATAGCCAGCCCTGTTGAGAGCCTTGCACGCATGCGACCCGATGTATCCTGCGCCGCCGGTGACTAAGATTTGGTTGTTCATTGCTTCCACTCTCACGCATCCAAGTTGATTATTTCAAGTTCACTGCAATTATTGCGCAAGTTTCAGGCCAAAGCATGGTTATGTGTGCGATAATTCCATGAAAAATAAAACGCATCTACTTCCGTGTCATTGAAGCTCACGGTTTTCTATTAAACCTGAGAATGTTGTAGGCTGGTAGACTGGTGGGCGATGGGATGCTGGCGATGGGATGAACTGCGCTACCTCACCGTTCTCTACATTTTCGAATAAAGCCAACTATTTCATCAGCAGATACACCTGCCGGAATACCGGGCACATCAAGCGGCGAGCTTTTCCGTTTCTGCGGTTTGATCATAAACAGCTCCCCATTGGGGCGTTTTACAAGCACTTCACCAATCTTGCTTGCGTAATCCAGTGCTCCCGCACTACCTCTTTTTCCGCCTCTGTATAAGTATAAATCTGCATATTTAAGTTACCTCCAACAATTTTATCCCGGCTTGCGTCGCTGCCGACTTTAAACCTTTGTCCAACGAGAGGAGAGGCGCGTGCAATTTATGCGCACTGCATCCACTACATCTCCATCCGCGGATTCCGGAAAACTCCTGGGGAAGATACAGCTCCGCCCTCTCGATTACAAAGGGGGCAGCGTTTTTGTCGATATTTGTTCTGAAAGCAAGCGAAACAGGAGCAATATTAACGCCGTTTGAGATCATCACTTCAAGAATTGAACGTGAGATCACCGAGCATGCTTCCAGTGTTTTCTTTTTTACATATTGTGTTAACCTGAGTCAAGACGATATTGACCCCGGATTTACCAATTTATTACTCAAGTTTCATTGCCATTGAACCGATAGGAGAGTATCGATCCGTTTGAGGATTGAAACCGTTGTCTATTGGGGTTGACAAGTTCATGACCGTATCGGCAGAAAATATAAACTATCTCTTCTCCTCCACTGCTACGTCGCAGACGCAGTTGGACGGTCTGGCGAACCGCGCCCTGTCGCGGGGAATTGACCTCTACATGAAGGAGAATTATACCGATGCCGTCAAAGAGTTCCGGCGGGCTGCCGGGCTTTCCCCTTTTTCCGAAAACTCCGCCAAAGCTTATGATTTCATGGCGCGCGCCCATTTGCTGAATGGCGACTCGGATGCGGCTATCAAGACATACCAGGAAGCAATCCGGATGTACCCCGCACGGGATACCCTTCGGGTAAGCCTCGGCGACATCTACTACAAACAGGGGCAGATTTCTGAAGCGGAAACGGAATACACGGCCGCAGTTAAACTTCAACCTGATTCACCGAACAGCCGGTATGCGCTTGGTCAGGTGTATCTCAATTCCGAAAAATACAGCGAAGCGGAGGTCGAATTCAAGAAGGTGGTCGCTCTATCCCCGCAGAGCACGATCGGTTATTACGGATTGGGTCAGACATACCGGAAAACAGGCGATTACAATGATTCGATTACCCAGCTCGAAAAGGCGGTTGCGCTGGACAGAACCTTTGATAACGGTTTTGTCGAGCTGGGAAAAACCTACGCCGATATGGGCGACATGGACAACGCCAACAGTATGGCGGATACGCTGACTGCCAAAGGATCATACTCTTCAGCGAGCGCTGTCACCGATTATATTTATCAGATAACGGCGCCGAAATTCCTTGCGGTTTACAGTACCAACGGCTTTAACGACACCCTGGGACCCGGCACGAGCGATGTCCGTACGCCGGTTTCCAGCCTTGATTCCACTCTCGCAGCATCGCTTGCTGAAAAGAGCTTTACGACAAGGTTCGTATTCACCAAGGAGATGGACGCCGCTTCAGTGCAGAATCCCCTCAACTGGTGGATCAGCCGGGCATCGGGAACCAGTGCCGGAGGGGCATACAACTGGGGTCAGACCATACCGGCTACAGAAGCAACGATCGGGGCGGTGCCAGCCGCTGTGCTCTATGACCCGGAGGCATTTTCCGCCGATGTGACATTCAAGGTGGCTCAGAACGAAGGTGACGGAACCGATGGCAACGCAACCATCGACCCTTCGCACATCATGTTCAAGTTTTCCGGCATGGACGCATACGGCAAAGCCATGGATTCAACTGCGGACGAGTATAGCGGGATCTCGGAAATCGTGTAGTCTTGGGTCGTTGAGCAGGCTATTAAAGGTTTTATTACAAGGTGCCGATAGTAGTATCGAAGGAAACAGAACGAATGGGGAGGTGACGAAAATGAGTAGCAATTCTATGGTGAATGGAGCAATGAATAGCGCTCCGATAATGGCGACTGCAACTGTACCGGGGAAAACGATGGGTTCTCCCCAGCCTGTGCAGCAGACGGGTGGAAATGGCGCGGGCGGAAATGGCGATGTCAGCCCTGCCCAGGTAAAAGAGATCGTCGCGGATTTGCAAAACCAGCTTGACAGCATGAATGTCAGCCTGCAATACAATCTCTATGGAGAGAATTCTGAAAAGATCTCTGTCAAGGTCGTGGACAAGGTAACGGGCAGTGTAATTCGTGAAATTCCGTCAAAAGAGATGCAATCCCTTCAGACCAAAATGAGCGAACTGGTCGGCATGATCTTCAACGGAAAGGGCTAAACCATTCCCGCAGTTCTTGCTGCGGGGATGGCAGTTTGAAGCGATAAGACTGAGAAAGTATAACCGCTGTCATTCGGGCCATGATTAACTCAGGAATTTCAGCAGGCTCCCCTCGTTCATTTTCCCCGCCACGGTGTACGTAGCATTCAGGACCAACGCCTGCATCTGAAACTCCATTGCCAATTTTGAGACATCGGCATCTTCACTTTTCGAAAGCATTTTTTCCACCCGGTCCTTCAGATAGGTCAGGTGGTTATTGGTAAATTCAAGATTACTCACCATGGCGGTCGTTTTTGTAATGTTGTCCTGCAGCAGTGTCTGCACGTCCTGACTGGCAGCCTTAAATTCCACAATAGCATCATAAACGTCAGCGCCAGTGCTGACAGGGTCCCGCAGAACTGCTATAAGATCGTCGAGTTTTTCAAATACGGTTACTCCGCCCCCCGTGGAAGCCGGGAAAACAGCGTCACCGGTTATGTTATAGGCGGCGGTCGAAGAATCTTGCCCAATATTGACGAGCAGTGACTGGCTGTCTCCCTCATAGGCGCTTGTGCTGTCGGGAAAAGGCTTGGTATCAGTCTTCGATCCGGAAAACATATACCTCCCGCTCAGTTTGGCATTGGCAAAGGAGAGTATCTGATTGCTGGAGTCCTGCAACGAATTGGCAACCGTCGTCCTGCCCGATGCTGATGCCCCTTGCGCATTTTGAGCCACCCCCTCTGCCAGCAGCAGGAGATTGTTGATACTGCTCAGATTGAGCCCTGTAACTTTCAGCCAAGTTTCACCACCGATTATATTTTCCTTGTATTGTTCGATGGATGCACCTGCTGAACGCAGGTTCAGCACCATCGTTGCTCCCTCGGGATCGTCGGACGGTCTGTTGATTTTCTTCAGCGAGGACAACTGGTCCGACGCACGACTCATAACATCCTGAAGATTTGAAATATTCCCCGCGATTGTGTCGAATCTCGTATTGTCCGCAATGCGTGTTATCATAACATCCCCCTATCGCCCCAGCGCCATCAGCACATCAAACATGTCATTGGCCGACTTAGCCAATCTCCCGGCAGTATTATACCCGAACTGGTATTTCATTAAATTGATAATCTCTTCATCCAAGGAGACACCGGACGCCTCGTCTCTCCGTGCCATCAATTGATTGGTAGCAGCGGTATTGCGCTCAATGCTGTTGTCAATTGAATTTACATCGGAGCCGACCCTTCCAACGAGCGAGGCGTAAAAATCATTAAAAGTGGCTGCGCCGCCGTCCATGAAAAGATTATCTTTAGCCGCGCCGATCAGGCGGGCAGTAGAAAAATTGGCCGGGGGGTAAGCGTTGACGTAATAAGTATTACCGACAGTTAAAAGGTTTGTCGCGCCGGAATTCGTAAATGTAAGTTCTACGCCGTCACCCATGCTGATGACGCCGCTGGAGGGCGTTATGCTTTCGACACCCCAGCTCTTGCCGCCGTCAGTTGATATCTGATATTTCGCTGCACCAAACGCACCACCGATTGTTGTAATCCTCATTGCATAGGCCATGTTGACATCGCCTGTGAAGGTACCTCCCGAAGAAACGGTTCCATCATACGAATTTAAAGGACCCTCCGCAAGAATCGGAACAATTGGGTTGCCAATAAAGCCATCGTTTCCTGAAACGAAAGGAACGATGTTTTGCGGGTCAGCCAGAATCGCGTCGCCGACCCGCATGTTTCTTGCTCCTGTTGCAGTGTCGTCAAAAAAAACTGGCCCTATGTCTTTATGATAACCCGCTGGGTAAGCGTTCACGTAATAAGCATCACCGGCGGCTAAACGGTTTGTCACGCCGGAGTTGGTAAATGTGAGATCCACGCCGTCGCCCATGCTAATGATACCGCTTCCGGGCGTTGTGTTTTCTACACCCCAGGTCTTGCCTCCGTCAGTTGATATCTGATATTTCGCTGCACCAAACAAACCGCCTGTTGTAATCTTCATCGCATAGGTCGCGTTCTCAATACCTCTGAAGTCACCGCCCGACGCAACGCTTCCGTCAAAGGAATTTACGTGACCTTCTGCAGGAATCGGGGGGTCAATAACGCTATCTTTGTAGCCAGCCCCCCATGCGGTCGTATGCAGATCGTTCACGGCGGTCACAATACCATCGGCCAATCGATCCAATCTGTCCGAATAATCCTCCACCGTCGTCCCATCCATTGCAATCATCGCCCCTAGCCTGCCGCCGGTGATGACGCTGTTTAGACTTGTTGCATCACTTCCCAGAGTCACGTTACCGTCTGAACTGTTCACGTAAAGTTGTGCGGAACTGCTGCCCCCGACCAAGAGCCTGCCTCCGGAAAGGAATACGCTTAATACACCGTTATCATTCTCATAATAACTGATATTCATATCCTTGGAGAGGCCTTTCAGGAGTTCCATTCTCCTGTCCAGCAGACTATTTGAACTCCCATCTTCCGCTCCCGTGGCGAGAATTTGTTCATTCAGCTTGGCAATTTCAGCGGTAAGATTGTTGATTTCGGAAACGGTGGAGGTCATGCTGTCCTTGATGTCCTGCTGTACCCCGATCAGGACATTGCTGTTCTCGCGAAACAGGGAGGAAAGATTGCTTGCGGTAGAAACCACGGCATACCGTGCGACCTGACTGGATGGATTGGAAGAGAGTGTTTCCCAGGAACTCCAGAACTGGTTTAATGAATCGCTAAGACCACTGCCTCCGGTTTCATTAAATACACCCTCCACCCTTCCCATTATCTGCTGCCGAGTTTGGTCGAATCCCAACTTTTGAGCCTGGTCCACGAGCTGCGTTTCCAGATAACGATTGTAGAGCCGCTCTATGCTATCCACCCTTACACCAAAGTCGGCCCGACCGGATTCGACATTAACGCTGCCGGTTGTAACGAGATCCGCGCGCTGCCGCGTGTAGCCCGGCGTATTGACATTGCCAATGTTCGCGCCCGTCATATTTATTGCCATTTGGTTGCTGGTGATGGCATCCCAGGATATATTTAACAGGCCGTTGATAGACACTTTTTCACCCTTCCTTGCAAAGAATAATCCCGTTCCGGTTGCTTGTTTTAAGCTTGCCGGTGTTCATGTAGTCCGCTCCGGTAGACATGATTTGATTGATAAAATTCACGGAATTTCTCACGTATGAAAGAGAGTAATCGAGCAAGTCCCGATTCATTTTGTTTGTTTCCTTAATGGCGCCAATGAGCGTCATCAGGATTTTTTGCCGGTTTTTTAATGCCGCCCTTTGACGTTCGCCAGCTTGGGAAGCAAGCAGGCTGATATTGATCTCCTTTTCCTCTCTGCCGAGGTGTTTGGCGATCTTTCTGACCACATTGGCCCGAGCCTCTTCCAGCATCCTGGCTTTTAATATGCAGGTCTCTTTTTTGCTGTTGCTCTCGGCGACAAGCTCGAGAGAAGGCCTGGTCAGAGTCCCCCGTTCTTCCCGGGTTATGGCCTGCAGCTCTTCATACACTTCAATCTCCTTGGCCAGCACCGACAACAGGGAATCAACGAGCTTTTCAAAATCGCCTTCTTTGTTCACACTTTGTTCCTGGTTTAGCTCCATCGTGATCATATCGCACCCCTCTCTTGTCACTCAGTGTTAGCAAAGGTTATGCCACGCAGAGATTACAATTGGAAACAATTGATATTTATAAAGAAACAATGGAAAGACGTCATTCCTGCGACAGCAGCAACCCACCCCTTTCAGGGATGCTCACCGGCACTCTTTTCTCAAAGACGGAAATAATTTCCCTATTCCCTTTCTTGACGAACAGATCATTTTCAGCCGATGAGATCTTCATGATAACCTCCATGCCAGGTGCGGGCACAATGAAGGAAGAAAATCACCCACACCGTAGGGGCGGGTTTCAAACCCGCCCCTACT
>Ga0247840_10010821_pt1 | contig 11295 bp, 15 predicted proteins | sample LaCruzMarch2015__FD_192404 | JGI IMG/M metagenome (GOLD analysis project Ga0247840, IMG submission 192404) | Freshwater microbial communities from meromictic Lake La Cruz, Castile-La Mancha, Spain - LaCruzMarch2015_17m | ecosystem: Environmental > Aquatic > Freshwater > Lake | place: Spain...
CAACATACGATCTTTTTACATGCCTCTGTTTTAGAAGCTGGGCATCCTAATTTAACCCTGTTAGAGGCTATGGCTAGTGGCCTTCCCGTGGTTGCAACATTCGAAGAAAATAATGAATTACCAGGTCTCATAAAAATAACAAGATCTATAGAGAGTGCTGTTTCAGGAATTCTGGTGGCAATTAAAAACTACGAAGATTATCGGTATAAGGCGATAAGAACAGCAAACATGTTAAATTGGGGAAAAAGAACACAAGAATTAATTTCTCACTACTTAAAAAAGAAACAAATGAAAGAATTACTTGAGGAAATTTACACAAAAACACAGATTGCAACTTTATCCAGAAGGGAGCCTACTCTTTTAGCATCAATAAATTACATTAAAGGGTGTTTTTTAGAAATAAGGGGATCATTCGATAAAAAATACCAAGTGAAATTTATTGACAAGAAAACCGGACAAATTGAGTATCAGGTTGAAATGGGAAACAACACTTGGGCAAAAACCAACAGAGAATTTTACGTTGATCGAAATATTGAGGTGTTTGACGGAAATAAAACAGTAAATTATGGAACCGATTTCTCTGAGAAAAGAGTTTTTGTTTCTTTAGACAGTAAATCAATTGGAGACACTATAGCGTGGGTTCCTATAGCGGAAGAGTTTAGAAAAAAACACAATTGTCATCTGGTACTTTCCACTTTTCACAACGATTGGTTTGAGCTAGTCTATCCTGAAATAGAATTTGTTTCTCCAGGATCAATAGTCCACAATATAATAGCACAATATACAATAGGACTTTGGTATTCTGATAAGGGTTATGATCCCAACAAACATCCTAGAAATCCCTTTGAAAGAAGTCTACAAGGGGTTTGCTCAGATATTTTAGGATTGGAAGAACGAGAAATTAGACCAAAAATCCATTTGGAGGATATGCCACCCGCTATCGAAGGAGAATACATCTGTATAGCTCCTCAATCAACAGCTCAATCAAAATATTGGAATTATCCAGGAGGATGGCAAAAGATTGTAGATCATTATAATTCTCTCGGATACAAAGTTATCTACGTCTCACACGAAAATCCTAATTCCGATTATAGTGTGAGTAGAATAGGAGCAAAACTTCACGGAATCGTTGATCGAAGCGGTTTGGACATCAAAACAATTATGAACGATATCAGACACTGTAAAACATTCGTGGGGCTCAGTAGCGGATTGTCGTGGATCTCGTGGGCTTTAGGAGCAAATATAGTTTTGGTTTCTGGTTTCACCGATTCTAAAATTGAATTTAGTGACTGTGAAAGGATCATAAACGAAGATGTTTGCCATGGGTGTTGGTCTAGACACCAGTTTGATAGGGGGGACTGGAATTGGTGTCCGGATCACAAAGGAACACACAGACAATTTGAATGCACGAAATCGATAGGACCAGAACGTGTTATTTTAGCAATAGATAAATTATTAAACAACAATAAATGAAACATTTATCAAAAATTATTATAAAAATAACAAATGACTAGGAGTCAAGCAATATCTGTTTTAATTCAAGCCTCTAGGCTTGCACACTCAAAAGGAATTTACAGTCTAGAGGAATCCTCAATCATTCACGCAGCAACTAAGATCCTTTCAGAAGAATTTAAAAAAGAAGAGGAACCCACTGAAAAAAAGACCGAAGAGGATCAAAATAAACCTAGAATTGTCTACTAAATAACAAATAATTTTTTAATTTTGCAAAACATAAAACCATAATATGAAACACTACACTCTTTTACTGTTCATCTTTTTTTCCTCCAATCTTTTATTGGGCTCTTCTCCGATTTGTGATACTGATTCCGCCGGATTAAAATCTAAATATCTGGAAACAAAAGCAAGTAAAAAATACACTCTTTACGTGAAGGTGACCTCTCCGACGTGCGTGGGGGCAAGGCACGTCATAAACTTAAAAAAAGACAGGGATCTAATTTCTCTTTTTGAATTTGAGATTTTAACTGAAAGCCAAGACTCCACGGATCAGAACGAATGCACTTCATACATTTCTTATCAAGGGGTATATCTGGGGGTTATCCATGGGGTTCCCACCAAAAATTTTCTCCTCACACTTCAACCGGTGTTTAGTGAGATGATCCGGGACCCAAAAATCATGGAGCAGGGAAAAGATTCCATGGCTTCTGTTATAAAGAAAAAAGGGTAAAGGAAAAAATCTTACATTACAATAAACCCAAAAACACGAGTTTTTGGGTTTTTTGTTAGATATATAAAAGATGAAAAATATAGAAGTTTTTGAAAACTTTAATCCAGACAATAAGCCTCAAAGAAGAAATTTTACAGATTCTGAAATAGCATACTATGAGAAAATGTGGAAAACTATGCCATATCGTTACACACAAAATAAGTTTTTTTCTAGTGTTTGGAACACGATGAAAACGAAAAAGTCGCTGACACAGAATCAATGGACTGAACTAGAGTTTCTGTTTAAAAACGGGAAGAGCAGATACGAAGCTGGGCAACTTTCCTCTAAGCACTAAGTAATCGAAACACACTGGGTTTTTTCCGTATAATGATTATGGAAAAAAGCTATCGTTTTTTCTTTCATTATCGGAGAAAAACTAAGGGTATGACTGTACATTTTCGTGGAACGTGCATCCCAGTCACTGATGTTGAATGTCGTGTTAAATGTGAGACAAAAAGAAACAAGGTCCAGCCTTACCTAGTTTTACAGGGGTTTTGTAAAAATGTAGAGGTGCACGGCGACAAAGCAATAATTTATTAAATCATATGGTGAGAAAGAGAAACTGGGGTCGATCAAACAAATTCTCCGAAGGTCACAGGACCCACCTTCCCGGTAATTTTTGTCTCTGGGACATAGATGGAATATTTCTAGGCGAAAAAAACCAAATTGAAGGGATTTACGAGGGAAAATATAAAATGGAATCTAAAGACAGAGGAGATTTTATAAAAACATTTCACTCAGAAAAAAACTTGCAGGCTAATTTTCTCAAAGAGGTTTCTAAAATAGTTCCAGTTTGGATAAACGAGGAGTCCACTTACAGATGGTGGCATTTAGAAAATGGAAATTTAAAGGAGGTCGAGAACCCTTGCATGGATATCATGAACACACAGGATAGGATATATGTAGAGGATATTATTACCTACCCTAGAGAATCTCATAAATTTTCTGGTGTTTTCTATAGAACTGAGGGAGAAAAATCTTCCATACAAGAATTATTTTCAGAATCCCTATCTTCTCTATTAAATTGCCCTTTAGTTCTCGTAAATGATGTGTTTAAGGACGAATCTATCTATTTTAAACAAGCAGATAATATCGTCGAGATCCCTATAAAAGAGTCGGAAACCTGGTTCGGGCTTTGGAAGGATCTGGATTTAGTTTAATCTTATTCTTATTCTCTGGCTTCTTTTTCTGCAGAGACAAAGTCTTTGAAATATTCATCACACTTTTCCCAAAAGTGTGATATTTGGTTCTGAACATCAGTTAAAACACTTTCTAAATCGCTAGCTTCTTTTAAAAGGTTTCTGAGATAGACTAAACAATCTGTTGATTCTTTTTTCATGGCTTGGAATTCCTCGTATCCATCTTCTAGCATTCCCAGCCTTTGGAGCAACTCTATTTTTCCTTCTTTTTCTAATTGGATAAATTTTCCCATTTCCTCTTTTGTTAAATCTGTAGAATCTGTCAGAGAGTTTAACTCGTTCACGCCATCTTGGATTTTTTCTTCATAATCTTCGATGAGATATTTTGTGTGCCTGTCAGGTTTAAGAAGGAGCCATCCTCCGCTTCTTCCTGTTTGCCCCCAGTCCTCAAACATATCATATTTTTCAAGAAAATCTGAAGCATACATTTCCAAATTGTCAGAAAGGAAAAGATTCCACATTTGATCGACCTCTTCTTCTGTAAATCCATATTGCTGAGCAAGCTCTTCACTGTCTGGCCAATTTCTAGCCTTAATATCAAACTCAAATCCTACAGGACTGTGTCTGTCGTGTCTTCCATATTCAAAATTATCCTTAATAGAAACAATTTTTTCCTCTATCTGATCTATGACATTTGATATTTCTTCAGTCCACGGGAATTCAGAATCTAGGCCATATTGTTTCTGTGAATCTACTGATTCGTTTATAAACTGAGAGAATCTTTTTATCCTATTCATGTGAAACTATATATCTAGCACTTAAATATAATAAATCAAAAAGATATGCCTAAGAGTTCTAAAAAGAGAAAAAATGGAAAGGTGAAAAAATACACGCCAAAGCCTAAAGGGATTTCCAAAACAAAGATGAAAAAAATCATGGATATAATCCAACAACAAAAAGATCTACAGAAAGAAGTTGTCGAGGTTAAAGAGGAGGGAATGGTTCACATTCCTGAGGATTTTACAAAAAAGCTAAACATAGAATCTCCGGAAAATTTTTCTACAGGGGAGGTGAAATTAAGTGAAGATTTCTCTTCGGGCAACACAGGTAATTAAGGTATATAACAACAAAAAGATTTATGCAACAGATTTTAAACGACGCCGAATTACAAAATGTTTTACTAGAGGATGGTAAAAAACTAGTTCTTTTTTCTGCAGATTGGTGCGGACCTTGTAAAATTCTTAAACCCCACTTGGAAAAAGTTTCCGATGAAATCTCTGAGGTGACTATAATCAAAGCTAATGTTTCGGAAACTGGAGAACACACTACAAGATTTGGTGTAAGAAGTATTCCCACGTGTATTCTTTTAGAAAACAACGAGGAATTAGGAAGATTTAGTGGTGTAAAAAATCCAAATCAAATAAAAAAATTCATACAGGAGCATCAGAATTGAATTTTTTATCTATATTTGCGATAGAAATATCGAACACGTTCTTTAAAATATTTTCTTTTTCTTGAAGCGGTTTAGGGAGTTACTTCACAATTACGAATGCCAAGGAATTCGAACTTAGGTTCTTTTCCAAGCCCGAAAGAACTTCGGTTCTTTCAAAAAAGTTGTTTTGTGAATTTTCTCTTAAAGAAAAGTCATAGTCCGGGAGTTGACTTACTGACCCAAACCTCCTTAAAGATTTCTCAGGAACAAAGAAAACTTATTGATTCGAAGCGGTACTAAGGGTTACTTCAAATATGATACATTGCAAAACCCCCTTGGTTAATATTCTCGGATTATTTTTAAAATGCTAGATTTCTAGTCAAAAATTTCCGGGATCTCGTCGATAATCGACTTGATCCTTTTTTGTTGAACTTTTTAATTTCTATAATATGTCAAGACTTTCAAAGTATTCTTCTAAAGACACAGCAACTCTCAGAAAACACGAAGATGAGAGGGTGGTTAATTTTATGGGTGGAACATCTTACACTCTAACTCCACTAAACACCTTGAAGATGGTGGCAGCTTCTTCTATATTTGGAGAGCCTCAGTATTATCGTGATGGGTTAGAGTCACCTTCCAATCTTTCCACTCTAACTGAATATTCGATCTTTTCTGAAATGTTTGGTGCCAACAAAAGTGCTGTTCAGGTTTTTGAAGAATCAATAGATTGTGCATTAGATTTTGATTTCAAAGGCACTTTAGATCTAGCATTAGAATTAAGAAGAGATTTTCTGATGAGATTAAATCCGTCTGTCATTTATATGAGAGCGTGCATGCACGAGAGCAGACAGAAATTTAACGAGGAAAATCCTGGTTATATGAAAAGCATCGGAAAGGCTATTGCAGAAAGACCAGACGATCTGACCAATCAGTTCGATTACTGGATGCTAAAAAAGAAATCTAAGAATGGCCTTCCGTCAGTGGTTAAAAGAACCTGGTCAGAAAGACTTGCAGAATACAGCAGGTACCAACTAAACAAATACAAAGGGAAAAACCTGATCGATTTAGTTCGTATTTCCCACGCATCAAGCGAAGACATTTCAGAGCTGGTTAAAACTGGAAAAATTTCCGTCAAGGAAACAGAGATGACCTGGGAGTCATTAAAATCCTCTGGTAAAACTTGGAAGCAGATTCTAGAACAAATCAGAATGCCACATATGGCCCTCCTCAGAAACCTCAGAGGAATATTTGGAGAGATTGAAGACATAGAAACAGCCAAAAAGGTTTGTGAACTTCTTAAAGGAGGAGTTCTTACAGGAAAACAATTTCCCTTCCGGTATTGGTCTGCTTACAAGATAATCAAATCTTCCAGCCCAACTGAAATTCACCACCAACAGGTTCTTTTGGATTGTTTGGAAGAGTGTATCGACATTTCAGTGGCAAATATGCCTAAATTAAGTGGTAAAACTATCTGTCTTTCTGATAATTCTGGTTCTGCCTGGAGTAGTTGTCCAAGTGAATACGGAACTGTCACGGTGGCAGAGATAGCTAATCTTTCCTCTTTAATTACTGCACTACAGAGTGACGAAGGAGAAATAGGGGTTTTTGGAGACGAGCTAGATATCCAGCAGGTTTCAAAAAGAAACGGTCTTCTGCTCCAGTTGGAGGAAGCTTCTAAGAGGGGTAGAATGCAAGGTAGTGGAACAGAAAATGGTATTTGGATATTCTTTCACGAGGCAATTAAGAATAAAACCCACTACGACAACATTTTTATCTACTCAGATATGCAAGCCGGTCATGGAAATTTATATGGGTTTGATGGAGTCACACACACTCATAAAAATGGAGGAACCTATATAGATGTTTTAGCAATGGCTCAGGATTACAGAAAAAAAGTGAATCCTAAAGTGAATCTTTTCAGTGTCCAGGTTGCTGGATACAACAACAGTGTTCTTCCAGAAAACCTCTACAGAGGAGCAATTTTACAGGGATGGACTGGAAAAGAACCAGTTTTTGCCAAAGCCCTTATTGATATCTGGGATTCAGTAGAATTTTAATTTTTTAAAACCCACACCCAACCATCGATTTTATTGGTGGTTTTTTTGTGAAATTGGATAAATAGAAAGATGGAAAGGATTAAAAAGTACTTTAACTTTATAAGTGAAAACTTAGAAGATAGCCCGATAAAAAAATACGGAGAAAGATTTCCCCTGAAATTTCTCTCTGCTGGAGATAAAATCACTTATATGGGAGCTCCTTATGAAGTGGTTGAAGCTGATGATTATGTTATCAGTGTAAAACCAACGGAAGGATCAGATTCAAAGACTTTACTCATCAATCAGAACATGTTCGACCAAAAAGGATTCATTAATAAAAACAATAAACCACAAAAATTATGAAAACCCAAATCGAAGAACTGGTGGAATTTCTGCCAAAAGAAACAGCAGAAAAAATCAAATTGTTTGTCTACAACTCTTTCCTTTCTGAAGATAAAAAAAGATTGGAAGAATTCATAGAAATAATTAAGGAGCTTGGGACTCCTCAAATAAGCGACAACCAAAAATGTCCAAGGCAAAAAAATCAGAGCTAACAAAAACTTTTCTAAGAAATCCAAAAAGAGACAGAAAGGGGATTCATGCTAAAAGCAAAACAAGCGCATCTAAAAACTCTCGGAACTACAAAAAAGCTTACCGAGGACAAGGAAGATAAATACATAAAAAAATATAGAATGAAAAACTTAAAGCATTTAAGAATCTTCGAAGATTACAAAACAGAAGAAGTCATGATGGATTATCCTGAGGTGGAAAAAGAAGTTTTCTTTACCACAGAAACAGATAACATTAAGCCCACAGATCCTTCAGTTTCAGAAGGGAATTACGTAATTATGTTCACTAACGCAGAAGGACAGGATACCACGCTAGAAATTGCAGGTGCAGCTTCTCCTGAGTACAAAGGTGACAAAATGGTTAGTCCAATCGAGGTAATCAAAGATTCCAGTTCAGACGGAAAAAATTACTCAGTGGTTGGACACTATAGAGAAGTTCCAGGAAGTATGGGTCAATACGAATTGGAGAAAGTGGTTGTTGAGGAGATTTAATTATGTCTATCAGGGTTTATTCTAGTTACGAAGAATTCAGCGAGGTTGAAAGGGAATCTTATCTCATTTTAAGTGTACCTGAATTTGAGGAGATTGAAGGCTATGATCTTTGGGAGGATGGTTCTGACGACTCTTATGATTACGAAGAGGACTACCCAAAACTTTCTAGTGCTATCAGAGAAGATGCTAGTTTTTACATTGTCTGCGATAATGACGATCTAGACCTTGCAGAAGAAATAGCCAGCAGTTTAGGTAAATACTCAAAAATAAATTTAGACGAAATTCACAAAACATTTTTTTCTATTGTTTAAATGTCTTATATTTGTGAAACAAAATCAAAAACAGGATATAACAAACATATGAAAAAGAATTTGTCCATATTAATCTCTTCGCCAAGACCATCGTTAAGATGTGGCGAGAAGGTCCTGTGACAAATCTTTTTCTAAAAAGATCAAACCGGGACCTTTAAAAAGTCCCGGTTTTTTTTATGTTCTTTGACATATTGTAAAATTAAAAGGAAGAGTAAAGAGTAATTGGTATCTCCCCGGTCTTGAAAACCGGTATCGGGTAACCGGTGTGCAGGTTCGAGTCCTGCCTCTTCCGCTCTGGGTCCATAGTTAAAGGGATATAACACTAGCCTTCTAAGCTTGTATTCCTGGTTCGAGTCCAGGTGGGCCTACTATAAATTAAAATAGGGTAGTAGCGAAGTTGGTATCGCGCTTGGTTTGGACCAAGAGATCATCGGTTCAAGTCCGGTCTACCCCGACTTTTTAGGGCTCTTAATTCAGTTGGTTAGAATGCCGCGCTCATAACGCGGAAGTCGCAGGTTCAAGTCCTGCAGGGCCCACCACTTATTTTGCCCGGGTGTTGTAAAGGTAGCCAAGAGGGACTTAAAATCCCTTGGACATTTGTCCGTGTGGGTTCGAGTCCCACTCCGGGTACAAAATTTTCCGCGAAGATATATAATAAATACAAAACGATGTACGAAAAGATTTATGATTTTTGTAAAGTAAGGAATTTGGGAACAATTTTTAAAAACACAGATTCTCCTACGCCTAGAGTCCAGTTTCTTTTGGTCCTACTGGAAGAGCTAGGGGTAGAATACGAATTGGATAAATTTCCAATAAAACAACCTAGATATTCTCCTACCGGCGAAGAGACCATTTTTGGCTACAATATTATTATGAAAGGTCAGTCGGATAAAATGGTGGTTGCACACCATGATATAGTTAATCCCTCAACAGATAATGCCAACGATAATTCTGCTTCTGTTATAAATGCAATTTCACTAAAAACCCTTAGACCGGAAATCAATGTTGTGTTATTGGACGGAGAAGAAATGGGAGGATTGGGGTCACAAAGGTGCTCGGACCTGATAAAAGAAGGTTATTTTGGGTCCATATCTTGGGTTTTAAATCTGGAACTTACGGGTAGGGGTGGAAAACATTTTTTCATAGGGAATTACCCCGGAAAACTTTTTGATCATATAAAATCTATTTTTGATTGTCCAGTCTTTAAGACACCTTTTAATGATTCTGTTATCTTTCGAAAAAATGGAATAGATTCCGTGGTTATAAATCCACTCCCCCCGATAGTGGGGATTCCTTCTATTATCGAATTTTCAGAAGGTGTCACTTTAGATCATAGCCTTCTGTTTAACTGTCACACCCCAAAAGACACAATAGAAACAATAAGTACTGACGATATGAAGGAATTTGTAGAGGAAATTCTTTTAAATATAGTTTAAAATCCATGGAAAGAATAAAGCTTTTTGAAGAATTTGTTGCTTCTATTAACAAAAAAAATATAGAGAGTTCCATCAATATGAAGGGGGACGTTTCTGTTGATGGATTTGGGATCTATCATATAAAAGATTGGAACGTTTATTAATTTTTTACACGGCTTAGGACCGTGATGTTACGCAAGTACCATCGAAGGCTCGGGTAAATTCGCAACCTCCCGAGCCTTCTTTTTTTTGTGTTGTTTTTTTTCCACAAAGGATATATAAATAAAATTGATTATAAGAGATGAGACATTTAAAAGATTTCCAATCATTAAACGAATCTGTAGAACAAAGTACGGATCTTTCAGAGGTAAAAAAAATGGCGAATGCACAAAAATATGCCTTCAAAGACACGGGGAAAAATTCTTTGGTTTTTGACCTAAAAGTAAATAAAGCAGGATACCAAATCAGTTTAAGTGGAAATGGGGAATTTACAGTTTATTCTTCTTTAAAGGAGGCGGATCTTCCAGAGGTCACTGTTTATGGTGATAGACCAGGAAAGATTAGCGGAAAATGGTCTGCAACAAAAATGGGAGTATCTTTCGAGTATAAAACTGTAACATCTGGCGATTTTAAAACAGGAGAAAAATTATCTACCGCTTCAGCAGGACTTAATGCTATTGATTCTCCCATAGGACAAGGATTACTAGGAAAGAAAGATTTTGAATCTTTTATAAAATCAACAAGTGGATCATGGGTCCCTATAAATGCCCCATACCAACCTTCGAATCTTTGTATAAATCCAAAAACACTTCAAGAAATTTTAGATGGAAAATGTTTTTTGATGAGGGGTTCTAAATGTTCTGCTGTTGGATTAGTTCAGAGTATGCTTAACTTAATTAGACCAAAATTTGAATCCGCAGGGGAAAAATGGCCAATGGAAATAGAAGCAGATAATTCATATGGCAAAATGACATATGATGCGGTTAAGGAATTTCAAAGGATCCAAAAAATTAAACCCGATATTAAATCTGATGGTATTGTTGGAAAAAAAACCCTACAAGCTTTAAACATGGCCAAAGAAGAGGCAGAAAAAAGGGAAATGGAAAATGTAAAAGTTGAAATAAAGAAAACAGAAATAGAGGAAGTGAAAATTCCAAAGGAGGAATTAGTCGAAATTGACCAGCTTCCCCCGATAGAACTTCAAACAGAAATCCAAAAAACCCTAAAAGAAATCCGTTTAGAAAAAAAAGAATCAAGAAAGAAAAAAAGGCTCCTTGCTAGATTGGAAAGGTTAAAGAAAAGAGAGGAAAAAATTAAAGACAAGATAGAAAAAATAGGAGAATCTACCAAAAACCACCTCAAGCACCTTCTTCTTTTTGAATCTTTCTTATCTGAATCAGATTGGTACACTGTAAATAGACCAGGATGGGATCCTTATAAAACAATTACAACAAGCTCTTATGGCCTTCGCTTAAAGGGTGTAAATGCACCTTTCAAAGAAAAAGAAGTGGTTGTGGTAAAACAAGGCTTGTACTCCAAATTGCCTGGTCAGATTATTAACGTGTTTTATAACGAAAACACAGGAGAAGTTATTTACGGAATAAGATTTTTTGAGCCCGGAGGAGCAACCTCATTGGGTAAAGAAGAGCCGAAAGATCTAGAACTACTGGCAACAGT
>Ga0247840_10010823_pt1 | contig 11294 bp, 9 predicted proteins | sample LaCruzMarch2015__FD_192404 | JGI IMG/M metagenome (GOLD analysis project Ga0247840, IMG submission 192404) | Freshwater microbial communities from meromictic Lake La Cruz, Castile-La Mancha, Spain - LaCruzMarch2015_17m | ecosystem: Environmental > Aquatic > Freshwater > Lake | place: Spain...
AACAATAAGAGGGCTATACCTCGGAAGAATTCCCGTCTGAATGTAACCGGAGGTTACCCTTGAACAATAAGAGGGCTATACCTCGGAAGAATTCCCGTCTGAATGTAACCGGAGGTTACCCTTGAACGGTCACGATTGACATCGGGGGAGTAACGAGAATATCAGGATGGACGATGCCATGTTGAAAATCATGATTATTGGCGCACATCCGGATGACGCGGAAGCGTTGTTCGGCGGTACAGCCTTGCTTTATCGGAAACTCGGCCACGAGGTGATGATGGTATCCATGACCAACGGCGATGCCGGGCATTTCGCTATGACGCGCCGGTCCATCGCGCACCGACGGCGCCAAGAGGCGGCAGCGGCGGCGCGCGTACTGGATGTCAAATATCTGGTGATGCCGACCCATGACGGGGAGTTAATGCCGACTCTGGAAAATAGACACAGGTTAATACGCCTTATGCGCAGGTTTGAACCTGATATTATCTTTACCCACCCCGCGATTGATTATCATCCCGATCACCGTTACACGAATCAGCTTGTCATGGACACCGCCTTCATGCTGGCGGTGCCGCATATTGTACCGGGATCGCCGGTGTTGCGGAAAGAGCCCGCTTATTTCTGCTTCACGAAAAAGCCTGAATGCGGAGTAATCAACGTAGGCATACCGATTGATTCCGTGTGGAAACGAAAACTGCTGGCCCTTCATCAACATACTTCGCAAATGTATGAATGGCTCCCGTGGGTCCATCAAATGCCTGATCCGATTCCGGGGGAAGAGCTCCGCCGGCTGGTTTTTCTTGATCGCTGGCGTGGCCGACGGGACATGGCCATCGCCCAAGCCTTCCGCTCCCGGATGAAACAGGCGCTGAAAAGTAAAAATGCCAAAGTCCGGTACGTTGAAGCAGTGTGCGCCGCTCCGGTCGGCCGGCAATTGTCGCACAACACACTGACCGATTTCTTTCCATTCAAAACATGGTTCCTAATAAAATGAGTGATAGTAAAACAAGTCCATCGTTTGATGATTTTCGCAAGCAGGTTGAAGAAATGTTGCGTAATTCGCGGATTTCGCCTGTCATGGGTTATCCGCAGACGGATAATGCGGAAAACAAACATGTTGAAGGGGAAGAGACTGACAATTTAAGCAAAATTCGCCAATTTAACCTCAAACCGCGCGAAATCAGGGATTATCTGGACCGGTTTGTTGTTCAACAACAGGAAGCCAAAAAGGTACTTGCGGTTGCGATTTGCGACCATTACAACCACGCGCGGCAATGTATTGAAAATCCTGCTCTGCGGGAAAGCGAATATGCCAAACAAAATATCATCCTGCTTGGTCCGACCGGCGTTGGAAAAACTTATTTAATGCGGTGCATTGCGCGCCTCATCGGCGTGCCGTTTGTTAAATCGGATGCCACCAAATTTTCGGAGACCGGCTACGTCGGGCATGATGTTGAAGATTTGGTGCGGGATTTGGCGCGGGCCGCCAATGGCGACGTGAACCTTGCCCAGTATGGCATCATTTACATTGATGAAATTGACAAGATTGCCTCGGCGCAAAACACGGCCGGACGCGATGTTTCCGGCCGGGGAGTGCAGGTTAACCTTTTGAAACTGATGGAAGAAACTGAAGTAAACCTGCAAAGCCAGACCGATCTTCTGGGGCAAATGGAAGCCATGATGCAGTTTCAAAAGACCGGCAAATCGCCCGGCCGCACCATCAATACCCGCCATATTCTGTTCATTGTCAGCGGCGCCTTTGAGTCAATCGCCGATGGCGTGCAAAAAAGACTCTCAACGTCAAAAATCGGTTTTGCCGCCGGTCCAGGCTCCCGGCAATCGGGCGATTATCTCAAAATGGCTCAAACGCGTGATTTTATCGCCGGTGGATTTGAACCGGAATTTATCGGCCGCCTGCCGGTGCGCGTGGTCTGCGAGCAGTTGAAGGCTGACGATTTGAAACAAATTCTTCTATCATCGGAAGAAAACATATTAACCCAATATAAGCGCGATTTTTCGGGTTTCGGCATTGATTTTTCCATCACCAATGAGGCGATTACTGAAATTGCCCGCCGGGCGATAGATGAACAAACAGGGGCCCGCGGCCTGATGACCGTGCTGGAACGAGTATTCCGAAATTATAAGTTTCAATTGCCTTCCACGGCAATTAAATCGTTTGAGGCCGCTTATGAAACCATTCTTGATCCGGAAGCGGCGTTGAAAAAAATGCTCCATGCCAATCGCGATTCCCAAAGGGTTTTATTGCGCAATGAAATTGCCGAATTTATCCGCCGATTCCGGGAAATGCACAATCTGGAACTGGTTTTTAACGATGATGCCATAGATTTCCTGGTAGAAATGAGCGTGGAACAGGACAAGTCTGCCAGAGTAATCTGCGAGCAAAAACTCAAGGATTTCCAGCACGGCCTGAAAATAATCGCCGGAAATACCGGCCAGAATTCATTTGTGATCACACGGCCGGTAGTTGAAAATCCGGACAAGGAGCTTTCTAATTGGATTGTGGTAAGCTTTAAAAAAGCGGGCGCGACCAATAAGAAAATGCAGAATTAAGCCCGCCACAGGCGGGCCAGGGAATGCAGTCCGCCTACGGCGGATTGTTTCTGTATTCTTCATTTGCGTAAACCAACGGATCACATGTGTTGTTCGCTTTAAAGGCGGCCAGACGTTCCACGCAGGATGGGCATTTGCCGCAGGCATTCTGATGGCCGCGGTAACAACTCCATGTGTGCGCGTAGTTCACGCCGAGCGCCAATCCGATTTTAAGCACTTTGCTCTTTTTGAATCCGGCGAACGGCGCCATTAAAATAACCGGCTTGCGATGGTTCAGACTCAAAACGCGATTCATGCCGGCCACGAATTTTTTTGTACAATCCCAATAGCTGTAATAATCCTGCGCCTGGGCGGCATAATAAACCCTGTAAATGGCAAGAGCTTCAGCATGGGCGCAGGCCAATGAAATCAAAATCATGTTGCGGTTCGGCACATAGGTTTGCGGCTGAACGCGCTCGTTTGGCCTTATGGCGTCATAATCCGGAACCGGCTTAAACCGCGAGGTCAACGAAGAAGATTTGCCGATAAACCCGGCAAAGAATGAAATGTCAATAACAAGGTGTTCTTTAACGCCAAGATGGTTTATCTGCCAGCGCGCACAAGACAGTTCGCGGGCAAAGTGTTTCTGGCCATAATTAAACGTAAGAGCGCATATGGCATTGGAAGCAAACCGCTTTTTTAAATAATAAAACAATGTCGTCGAATCAAGACCACCGCTCAATAGAATGACAGCTTTTTCTTTCATTTTCCGCGCGCGGCCTTCGGCCAGATTTGTTTGTGAAGCTGAAGATTTAAGCGCACCGGCAGAGAATCCTTAATAATCCAGGAGACAAGTATCTGTGGTTTTAGAAGACCAACTGCCGGACTGAAATTCACCGCGCAGCAATGCTTGATCAAATTATAATTTTCCACTATTTTACGTGCCCATTCATAATCATTGCGTCCGCAAATCACAAATTTCACCTCGTCATGCGGACGCAATAAACGCATATTCCGCCAGTAATTTTTTTCGGCGAAACCGCTTCCCGGGCATTTTATGTCCAATATTGTAATGACACCTTTGGGAACACGCGAAATATCAAAACTGCCGTTCGTTTCCAGCAAAGTTGTTCCGCGCTTAATGAGCAGCCTAAGCAAATCATAAACGCCGGGTTGCAATAACGGTTCGCCGCCGGTGACTTCAACCAGCGGCATTTTACTCGCTTGAAAATCAGCCGCCAATTTGTCAATGGGGCAGGGGCGACCGCCGCGGTAGGCGTATTTTGTATCGCAATACCGGCAACGCAGGTTGCATTCGCTCAACCGGATAAAATAACACGGCCAGCCGGTCCATGTCGATTCCCCTTGAATTGAAACAAACGTTTCACGGACACTAACGGTCTTTTTCATTATAATTTACGGCCATAATAGGCCGATGTTCCGGCAGATTCACTTACGCGTACACGGTCCAGCCGGCAATTAGAGGAATGGAATTCAGGGAAAAGATCGTTAAAAATGAATTTGGCAATATTTTCCGCGGTTGGATTTGTTTTCCTAAAAAAGGGCAAGGCGTTCAAATTATGGTGATCAAGTTTTTTCAAAATGACATGAAGAGCTTCTTTAACATGTTTGAAGTCAACCAGCATGCCCAGATGGTTCGTTTTGGCCCCCCGCAGAAAAATTTCAACTTCCCAATTATGGCCGTGCAGATTTGCGCATAAACCATCATAGCCCTTGAGCCGGTGCGCCCCGCAAAAATAAGATTTTATACTGATTTCAAACATTTTAACTCCGAATATTCGTGTAACTGGCTGCTATTCCCAACTAAATGTAGTTTGGAGAGTCAAACTGGTCAAGAATGATATTTTGCTTGTATTATTCATAAAATTTGATTAGCATGATAAAAATGAAATGGGTAGTGAAGAGATTACTATTGTCAGGTTTAATTCTTATCATTTGCTCAATAATTAACATGGAATCCGGCGCGCAAACACCGTTAAACGCACACGTTGCCGACTGGCCTGATGAAAGAACGGATATGGTTAAGCAGTTGCGGACATACGGCATCCGCGACGAAACCGTGCTAGCGGCGATGACCAAGGTCCGGCGGCATGTTTTTATCCCGGAAGCCTACCGCAGTCGGTATGATGCCTATGGCGATCATCCGTGTCCCATCGGACGCGGCCAGACCATTTCCCAGCCATATATTGTCGCTCACATGACCGAAAAAATTAACCCAAAACCGGGCGAAAAAGTTTTGGAAATCGGCACCGGTTCCGGCTACCAGGCAGCTATCCTGGCCGAGTGCGGCGCCGATGTCTATAGCATTGAAATTGTTCCGGAACTTGCCAAACATGCGCGCGAGGCGTTGGCAAGTGAAGGTTACAAGAAAGTCCATGTTCTCACGGGTGATGGCTATAAGGGCTGGCCGGAACACATTCCGTTTGACGCAATTATTGTCACTTGCGCGCCGGAAGATGTGCCGCAGGCGCTCGTTGACCAGTTAAGGGATGGTGGGCGAATGATTCTGCCGGTCGGCGGTATTGGTTACCAAAGGCTCGTTATTCTAAGAAAGAATGCCGGCAAAATTATTCAGGAAGACGATCTTCCTGTCCGGTTTGTCCCGATGGTTAAACCATAATAACAACGATTTTTAAGGCGGAAACACAAAATTGATTATGAAAAATACCGGATTATTAAATAACTCCAAGGTTGAAATGACCGAAAGCGCAACGTGAGGTTCTCCATGAAGACGATTCGTATTATGAGGAAAGAGATAGATTTAGATGGGTCTAATATTCTGTTAAAAAAATCTTTCTTGCCAGAGTTGTTTCGCCAGGAATGGAAGGTATATGGCGGAAACTGGTCCGTGGAGGGTGAATGGCTTACCGGCATAAATCCTGAGAACAATCCCGGCATGGTTGTTTCAAAGGGCGATTATCCCGGAAACATTCTGTTGGATTTTGAGGCTCGGACGGTGCTTCCCTCCACCCATGATATCGATTGCATGTGGAATGGAAGTTGGGATGAGAAGAAGAACAGGCGGGACGTCGCTTACGTTGCCGGTCTGCAAGGATGGTGGGAGGGAAAGGTTGGGTTCGAGAAGTCTCCGGAATATAAGCTGTGGGCCACCACACCCCTGTTCCCGTTTGTTCCGGGACAGATATATCGCATGTTGGCTGGTAGTATAGACGGTCATGCTTTCATATTTGTAGACGGGAGGTTAGTATTGGAGGTGCGAGATCCTGAGCCCATAGATTCGCACAAGCATGCCAAGATCGGTTTTGAGGCATATTCGAGTCACATTCAGATCCGCAATCTCGTTGTTCGCCAGATCAAGTGGCATCCTTTAAATATGAGATATGAACCCGAATTTTGATCCTTGAAGATGAGTTCTCGGACGCAGTATTCTGCGATGTGAAGTCAACCTGCAAGATGGCCATGCTGCCATCTATTCTTTCAAGATTGCCGCCGCGTAACCGCCATCCGTTCCGGATAGGGGCGGGAAATATTTTTTCTCGGCTACAAGATGAAAAGACGGATTTGTTTTTAGCCATGCCTTTATCAGCATTTGGTTTTCTTCCGGCTCCAGGCTGCAGGTGCTGTAGGCCAGTGTTCCGCCGGTTTTCAGGAGCGGGGCGAGCCGATCAAGCATTTTTTTCTGGATTATTACAAGCAGGCCAAGCCCTTTTAAGCTGAAACGCCAGCGGATATCGGGCTTGCGCCGGATTACGCCGGTGTTTGAACAGGGGACATCGGCCAGGATGCGATCGTATTTCTGATTATCAGCGGGCATGGGGTTGAGAATATTTTGTTTTTTGATTCCAACAAAATCCGATATTTGCAGGCGCTGAAAATTTTCTTTCATTATCAGAATGCGGTCTTCGCTGACGTCAAAGGCATGCAATTTTCCTGAGAAGCGCATCTTTTCGGCAATAAGAAAAGTCTTGCCGCCCGGCGCCGCGCAGGCATCAAGAATGTTTTCCCCGGGTTGAGGATTCAGGAGCTCAATGGCATTGGAGGCAAAGGGGTCTATCACAAGAAACAGGCCGTCGGCATATCCCGGCAAATCTTCAATCCGGAGGCCATGGGGCAGGGGGAAATAATGGCCGGGGCCTTTTACGGGCAAAACGCCTTTTTTCTCCAATTGAGAAACAAACGCGCGGATTTGATCAGCCGGCTTTAAAGTGTTTGTTTTAATGATAATATTCGGCCGCGTATTATTCCATTCGCAGAGGCGCAGAACATTTGACGCACCATAAAATTTCGTCCAGCGGTGTATCAGGAGGTCGGGATGGGAACATCTGATTCCGGGCGGTTGTCCGTTAATATCCGCCAATATTTTTCCCCGCTCACGAATTGCGCGCCGCAGGATGGCGTTGACAAAGTCAGCCTGTTTTGATGAAAACTTTTCTTTTGTCAGCATTACCGTCTCATTGACTGCGGCATAATCAGCCACATTTTCCATCATAAGCAGTTGATAAAGGCCGGTAAGAAGGAAGGATTTTAGCAAGGGTGGGGGAATGTGCTTGGCGGATTGTTTAATAACCCATTCAAGCAAACGCTTCCAACGGACAACGCCCTGAACGATTTCCGTCACAAAAGGCCGGTCTTTGGCGACAATGGTCAGCATGCGATTAGGAAAATCGCCCGATGACAGCCAGCGGGTGATTATTTGTGCGGCAAGATAGCGGGGATTATCTTTTTCCATCAGATCCGCTCCGGCGTGTCAATGCCCAGGAGATTTAGCCCTTGTTTCAGCACGCTGGCAATAATACTCCCAAGGCGAATGCGGCCTTCGCGGATTCCTTCGGGAGCTTTCAGAAAAGGCACGTTCTGATAGAAAAGATTATAGCCCGAGGCCAATTGATAAAGGTAGTCGGCGATAATGCTTGGTTTATAAAGTTGTGACGACAAGGGGACGATTTCCGCAAAACGAACAAGATTGAGCGCAAGAACTCGCTCAAGGGGTTCTTTAAAAATAATCTTAAAAGAATGAAAATCTTTTTGCGGGAACATGGCAAAATATTTATTTTCTACACTGCGAATGCGCGCGTAAGTGTATTGCAGGTAGGGGGCCGAATTGCCGTTCAAAGCGAGGGCCTTGTCCCAGCTGAAAGTAACGACACTTTGCGGATTCTGGCTGAGGTCGGCGTATTTAACCGCGCCGATTCCAACCGCGCGCGCTATTTCTTTTTGTTCTTCAGCGGGCATTTCGGGATTGATTTCCCTGACCACCGCCAGGGCGCGCGTTTCGGCTTCGTCCATCAATTTTGTCAATTTGATGACATTTCCTTCCCGGGTGGAAAATGTTCCCTCCGGGAGGCGCATTAGCCCGAACCAGACGTGCTGTAAACCGGTGTTCAACCCCAAACGCCGGCAAATGGCAAAGAGCTGATTGAAATGAAGCTGTTGCCTTTCATCAGTGACATAAATAATCTTTTCCGGTTTAAATTCTTCCATCCGGCTGATAACGGTTGCAATATCGGTTGCAAGGTAATTGAAAGCGCCGTCGCTCTTCTGGACGATAGCCGGGGGAAGTTTGTCTTCGTCAAGAAAGGCGACAAGGGCGCCTTCGCTTTCACGGATTATTTTTTTTTCTTTGAGCATTTCGATCAATTGCGGCAAACGATCGTGATAGAAACTTTCGCCGCGGACAAAATCAAATTTTACGCCAAGGCGGCGGTAAATATCGTCAAACTCGGCGATGGAAAGCTTTACGAACTGCTCCCAGAGTGCGGTATTTTCCAGATCGCCATCTTGTAGTTTGACAAGTTCCTGCCGGCATTGAGCCATCCAGTCCTTGTCCTGGGTGGCTTTTTCATAGCTTTTGACATAAACCCGTTCCAATTCCTCAACCGGCGAGGTTTGCAGGGCATTCCGGTCAAGGAAATGACGATACCCCATGATTATAATGCCGAACTGGGTGCCCCAATCGCCGAGATGATTATCAGAAATCACTTTGTAGCCCAGGAAACGATAAATGCGGTCAAGAGCATTGCCGATAACGGTTGAGCGGATATGCCCGATGTGCATTGGTTTGGCGACGTTCGGACTGGAATAATCAATGCACACGGAACGCTGGCCGCCGATTTTCGGCACACCAAGCATCGGGTTTTTTCCTATTTCTTCAACCTGTCCGGCGAGCCATTCATTGTTTAGGAAGATATTGATAAAACCGGGACCGGCTATTTCCATTCTGGCCACGCAGTCAATTTTCGGGACGTGTTCAATAATTTTTGTTGCAACCGCGCGCGGAGGCAATTTCAGATGTTTGGCCAATGCCATGGCCGTGTTGCACTGATAATCGCCGAATTCCGGCTGGGTGGCAGGCTCAACGCAAATCCTGAAAGGCTTTTGATCCAATTCCGGGAAAGCCGCCTGAAAATTCAGGCGCATCCAGTTCGTGAGCAGTATGTCCGTCGATTCTTTCATAAAACACGCGGGAATATTAAAATTGCCGTAAACACAGCAAAAGTATATATCGGAATAAAACGCGCAAAACAAGAATAAACGTTCGCTTTGATAACGGTCTTGGATTTTAAAATCGTTTGTCCTTACGTTTATTCGATCAGTCTCCAAGTCCGATACTTGGGAATCTTTTACAGGAGAGTCAGGACGAATAATCACATCGCATGTCCAACGCAATCTTTTGGGCACCCATTAATGAAACTCCCCGCGGTAAACCGCGGGGAGTTTCATTCTTCGATCCACCATTCGGGAGTTGGGGGGATGATTATCCCGCGTTCAACCGCGATGGCATAGAGGGGGCCTGAATTCGGCCCGAATGTCCCTTCATAACCGGAATCCGCACCTGTCCAGGTCATCATCTCCTTTCCCGTGCCGCTTGGGCCATGGAACTTGCCATCGGCAAAACCCTGATCGAGGCTGGCTGCTATTTTGCCGGACTCCTTTTTAAAACCGTGCGTTGAAAGAGCCCGGATATAGTATCCCGCAGTGCATGGAGACAGCGCCCCATCAGTATAATTCTCATACGAAGGCATAAGTTTATAATGTTTATTAATTCGTACGAGCATATGGTCGGGTTCTTTGATTGGGATGAGGTTCAGAGGCAGCCCCAGATATCCAGATTCCGGAAAAACCTGCCGGCGTTTTGCTTCCAGTTTCTTGAGGGCATGCGCCGTCTCTGATTTTCCCATCACACCAAAAGCGCAGGCCACGCCATTTACCCATAAGAAACCGAAGTCATGGAGCTGTCCGTCCCTGCTTTTCCAGCCGGAAACCCATCCTGTTTCCGGATTGACAAGTTGTCTTGCGTAATTTTCCGAGAGCGCGGCCGCGACGTCCTTGCATTTTTCCGCAAGGGAATTATCCCCGAGAACTTTTAACATCACTGCGGCGTTCTTCATGGCCCGGAACGACCATGCGTTCACGTAGGCGTCAATATGACCGAACCCGACCACGTCCATTGCGTTTGAACTCCAGCGGTAGGTACCTGAATTCCCCGAAAGCGCCCGACAGACAATCATGCCTTCCTTATCGTCAAAATTGCCTATAATTCTCTTTGCCGCGGCAGATATGCCGGGGCGGACGTGTTCGAGCCATTTCTTGTCTCCGGTGAGCTGGAAGATTCTGCCCGCGCCGGAAAGAAGAATCGGGTCAGAGTCCATATAAAGACTGCGGTGGTAGCCGTAGCCGCCACCATCCATGAGAGCCCTGCCGATGGAGAATTTGACCAGTTCGATGGGGTCCATGCCGTTGGGAGCTTTTGCTGTAAAGGCTGCAAAGTCGAAACCGATCCATTGGTTCACGTGGCAGTTCGTGGAGACGGAATTATTTGAAAATCCCCCGAATTCGGGCCGGAACGCTGAAAATCCGGCCGCCCAGCATTTTTTCAAGCCATTGGAAAGCTCCGCTTCTTTTTCCTGTGGAACCGGCAGAAGATTGCATGGTTTTAGTTCAATAACAGCTTTTGAAATTCCTTTTGGGATCACAATGGGCGTTTCCGCTGTGTCATGATTGCCCAGGATGAATCCGGCTGAACGCGCTTCGCCGTTTAGCTTTTCGGAGTGAAGCGAGCATTTGCCTTCTATGAGCTTTACTGAAAGGCACCCTGAATCATCGCCGGATATTACCGCCGGCAATTTTACGAAACCGTTTCTTCCTTCCTTTTCAGCGGGAGGCGCGGCAACGCTGGTCATGCCGGCTTTCATATTCCAGTTGAAACGCCAGGCTTCACCCTCTATCACCGGAATGTCTCGCGCGGAGTTCTGTTCGAGTTCGAGCGTTATGAATTCGGCGTTCACGGTGAATATGGCGTTGACGGTTATTCCGCATCCTGTTTCAATATCCTGATAACGCACCTGATTTCCCTCAACTGACACTTTCCCGGTCATGTTCTGGGCGCAGAAATTTCCCTCGGCGGTGATATAGTGAGGTCCATTCCCCCCGTCGCCCCCGCCACTGAAGCCCCTGCCACTGAAAAGCAGACGGCTGCCGGAAGTATTGCCTTCGCCAAAATAGTTCCAGGCAAGATGTGTTATCATCGGCCTTATCAGTGAAAAACCGACAGAAAGTTTTTTGCCTTTGAAAACAAGTTCCAGCGGATTTTTTCTGTTTATTTTCATTCCCGCCGGGGCGGACGGCGCGAATACGGTTTTTTTAAGTTTTCTGTGGTAGGTCGGCAAAACGGAATCCTCGAGCTCTTCACCGAAAGCGCTGAGACGCTGGAGCGTTCCGAATGGCACATTGAAGGGGCCGCCGTTACATTCGCCGTGGTTCGG
>Ga0247840_10010824_pt1 | contig 11293 bp, 5 predicted proteins | sample LaCruzMarch2015__FD_192404 | JGI IMG/M metagenome (GOLD analysis project Ga0247840, IMG submission 192404) | Freshwater microbial communities from meromictic Lake La Cruz, Castile-La Mancha, Spain - LaCruzMarch2015_17m | ecosystem: Environmental > Aquatic > Freshwater > Lake | place: Spain...
TGCACCAGTCCTGCAAGGTGCTACGGGCCACGCCCAGTTCGACGGCGACGTGGCGTTGCGGCTGCCCCGTCGCCAAGCGCGCGACGGCTGCCCCGCGCTGTTCGGCTCGCTCCAGGCGCGAGCGGTGCTTCACGACCCACCGCCGGCCGACCGCCGGACCACGCCCGGTGGCATCGACCCAATGTCTGCGCTAAAGTCGATCCCGGCAGGACCTTCGAACATGTTGCTGCACCCTCGGTTTGTTTGCACTTCCAAGGGTACACAATTTCGCGGGTCCTGCCGCTCTCCAGTGGGTGATTCACCAACTTCTACGCTAGGTCTTGGCCGGATTTATGATCAAGGCCGCAGTTTCATGCCTGAAGTGGGAAAGAAAGATGATCACGCCAAGGCGCCAAGCTCGCCAAGGGTTTCCGCTGCGTTATCGGCGTTGTGCGATTTGCCCAGCGGGTGATCTGGATACTGGATCTGCCCTCTTGTATTCTTGGCGAGCTTGGCGCCTTGGCGTGAGAAATTTCGGATCTGCTATGAAGGCTGATGGCGCTACGCAAAAGGCTCTGGTGACACCGCTCCAGCGGTGTCACCCAGGTGTTGGCCGCTGTGCGGCCCGGGTTGGCCGGCGCCGGCCACGGTGATGGTCGGCACCTCGGTCTCGCGGCGCACAGCGCCTGACACATGCGTGACACCGCTGGAGCGGTGTCACGAGAGAACGGTCAGTCTCCGGCGGTCTCATGGACAAGAGGCGGCGAGTACCCTGTTCCACCCGGTCCTGCATACCGACCCCAACGGGGTCGAACATACCAGCCCAGGGCAACGCCCTGGGTTTGAGGCATATAAGCAAGCCCAGCCCTGAAAGGGCGTGACATAACGGTGGGCTCCTGTCACGCCCTTTCAGGGCTAAGCCAATGACGTAATGCGATCCCAGGGCGTTGCCCTGGGCTGGTATGTAGCGCCCCTTCGGGGCTTGTTGCGTAGGGTGGATCAGAGCAGCGCATCGGCCTTGATCATCATTCCGGCCAGCGGCGTTCGGTCCGCACAGCGGACCCTACGGGCGCTGCGCTTGACCGTAGGGTCCGCTGTGCGGACCAGCGACCTCGCGGTTAACGCGGTGGCCGGGATTACGACCAAGGCCAACGCATCCACCATGCCGCGGGGTCGGTGGATGCGGCGCCGGCGATCGTCGCGCCTGCCGCGGGGCGCCGTGCCGCGCGCCTTGTCCACCCTCCGGGACACAGATTTCTCTTGAAATATAAACCGCGTCAGCGACAATGCCCCTGATCGCTGAAAGGCTCGCCGCCACCGAAACCCCACCCATCACCCAGGACGCGGTTTATGCCGAACTTCATTTCCGAGGACGAGATCGAAGCGGCCATGCTGCAGCACTTGCAGTTGCTCTACGGCTACGATGCGCTGATCTGCTTCACCGCCGATCCGGCCGATCTCAACGACGGCTCGGGACGGACCGACAAACGCGAGGTCATCCTGTCTCGACTTTGGCCATTTTTCCGCCTGGCCATAGGCATGATAATCAACGCGTTATCTTGGACGGAAAAAATTAGCAGGGAGTCTTCGCCGGGGTTCGCATCGGTCCCGCTGCTGCCTAACCCCATCCTAATTTTTCGTGCTTTTATGTTTCAATCAGTTAGCCAGAACGGCTGTTAGGAAAATGGCCAAAGTCGAGCCTGTATGACCGGCTGCGGGCGGCGGTGATCGACCTGAACCGGGATCTCCCCGAGTCCGCCATCGACGACGCCATCAGGCAACTGTGCGACAAGCGTGAGGCGCAATCCGCCATCGCCGCCAACCGGGCGTTCGATGACCTGATCCGCAATGGGGTGCAGGTCGAGTTCAAGGACGCGCAGGGCCGCACCCGGACGGAGCGGGTCAAGATCATCGACTTCGCCAACCCCGCCGCGAACCAGTTCCTCGCCGTCAGCCAGCTCTGGATTCTGGGCGAGCGGGGCTTTCGCCGTCCGGACCTCCTGCTGTATGTCAACGGGCTGCCCCTGGTCTTCATCGAGTTGAAGAACTCCAATGTCAAACTCAGGTGCGCCTATGACGACAACCTGATCAACTACAGGGCGGAGATCCCACAACTCTTTCTCACTAATGCATTTTGCGTCTTTTCAAATGCCATCGAGACCCGTGTCGGCAGCGTGACCGCCGAGTGGGAGCACTTCTTCCACTGGCTGCGCCCCGAGGATGAAAAGGAGAAGGTCAGACGCGAGCAGATCGCCGCGGCTGGCACCAGCGCCGAGCGGTTCCTCGCCGGTCTCTGCCCCAAGGACAGGCTGCTCGACTATATCGAGAATTTTATCCTATACCACAAGGACACCCAGAAGATCATCGCCCAGAACCACCAGTTCATCGGCGTGAACCGGGCCTATGAGACCTTTCTGGATCGCGCCGGGCGCGGCGGCCGGCTCGGTGTCTTCTGGCACACCCAGGGCTCGGGCAAGAGTTTCTCCATGATCTTCTATGTCCGGAAAATCCTTCGCAAGTGCCCGGGCAACTTCAGCTTTCTGGTCGTCACCGACCGCGATGACCTCGACGGCCAGATCTACCGCAATTTCCTCAACACGGGCACCGTCCGCCAGGCCGACACCGCCCAACCCAAGGACAGCGAGCAGTTGCGCGTCTTCCTGGGCCAGAACAAGCGGCTCGTCTTCACCCTGATCCAGAAGTTTCGCTGGCCCAAGGGCCGGCCGTATCCGCTGCTCTCGGCGCGTGACGACATCGTTGTGATCGTCGACGAGGCCCACCGCACCCAATACGAGTCGCTCGCGGAGAACATGCGGGCGGGGCTGCCCAAGGCCCAGTACATCGCCTTTACCGGGACCCCGCTGCTCGGGCGCAGCCGCAAGACCAATGAGTGGTTCGGCGACTATGTCTCGGAATACAACTTCAGCCAGTCGATGAACGACGGTGCGACGGTGCCGCTGTTCTACAGCAAGCGCGTGCCGCAGGTGCAGAACCAGAACGACGACTTGAGCGCCGAGTTCTACGAAATCCTCGAGGACGAAAACCTCGATCCGGTCGCGCAGGCGAAGCTGGAGCAGCGCTTTGCCAGCGAACTGGAGGTCATCAAACGCGATGACCGGCTGGAGACCATTGCCCGGGATATCGTCTACCACTTCCCCCGACGGGGCTATCTCGGCAAGGGCATGGTCATCGCCGTGGACAAGTTCACCGCGGTGACGATGTACGACAAGGTCCAGCGGTTATGGAAGGAGGAGATCAAGGCGCTGCGCGGCCGGCTCAAGCAGACACCGGACGAACTGCTGGCGGCACGCCTCAAGCGAATGGTCGACTACATGCGCCGGGTCGAGATGGCCGTGGTGGTCAGCGCGGAGAACGGCGAGGAGGAGAAATTCGACCACCAGGGGCTGGATATCCGCCCGCACCGCAAGCGGATGGATCAGGTCGACGTGAACGGCCACGACCTCGAATACAACTTCAAGGACCCGCAGGACCCGCTCCAACTCGTCTTCGTCTGTGCCATGTGGCTCACCGGCTTCGATGCGCCCACGGTCTCGACCCTCTATCTGGACAAGCCGCAACAGGGTCACACCCTGATGCAGACCATCGCCCGCGCCAATCGGGTGTGCGCGTACAGGATCGGCGGGGTCGAGAAGAAGAACGGCGAGATCGTCGACTATTATGGGGTCTTCGGGCGCCTGAAGAAGGCCCTCAAAGACTACGGGGAGGGCGATGAAGGGGAGGGCGCGGCGTCCGTCAAGGACAAGACGGAGATCCTCCGCCTGCTCGATGAGGCGATCGAACAAGGCCGCGCCTTCTGTGCGTCCATCGCTATCCCGATCGACCAGGCGCTCGAAGGCCGCGACGTCTTCCGGAAGGTCGGGCTCTTCGCGGACTGGGCCAATGCGCTGCTGTATAAGGACGAGTATCGCAAGTCCTTCAGCGTCTATGAAAACACCATCACCGGGCTCTACGAGGCCGCGAAGCCGGAGGTCCTGGGCCAGCCCGTGGTCCGGACCGTTGCAGTCTTTCAATACCTGCGGGGTGTGGTCGACAGCATCGTCCAGCAGCAGGATGTGGACTCTGCCGTGCGCAGGATCGGCGAACTGCTCGATGAGAGTGTCGTCGTCGATGACGCGGGCTATACGCAGGCCAAGGAGTCCGGTCCGGCCTTCATGATTCGGCAACAGGGCAGGTCCTGGGACCTGAGTACGATCGATTTCGACAAGCTCAGGGAGGAGTTCGGGAAGACCGCCTACAAGAATATCGAGATCGCCGACCTGCGGGCCTTCCTCGAACAGAAACTCGCCGACATGATGAAACAGAACCGCACCCGGCGGGACTTTGCGCAACGCCTGCAGGCGATCATCGACACCTACAACGCCGGGAGCACCTCAGCCGATGCGGACTATGCCGCGTTGTTGCGATTCACCCAGGCACTCCGGGAGGAGGAGGAACGGCACGTCCGGATGGGGCTCACCGAAGACGAACTGGAGCTCTACGACCTGCTGTGCAAGGACAAGATGACCAAGGACGAAGAGCAGCGGGTGCGCCTCGCGGCCAAGGCGCTGCTGCGACGCCTGACCGGGGAGACCCCCAAGGTCCTGGTGCAGGACTGGTTCAAGGACAGCCAAACCCGGCTGGCCGTCCGCGACGAGGTCGGCAAGGTGCTCGATCTGCACCTTCCAGACCAGGGTTACGACAAGGACCTCTTCACGCAGAAGCGCGACCGGGTCTTTGAGCTCACGCTCGATCTCGCCATCAACCACCGCAAGTGGGCGGCCTGATCCGGGCCGCTGGGCCGCCGCCGCTCGCCGCCGCCGTGCTATCATTGCAATCAAATCAGTACCGCCGGAGCAAGAGACCGTGGCCACGCTCATCGTTCGCAACCTGGACCCCGCTATCGTCGAGGCCCTGAAACACCGCGCATCCGCCCACGGACGCAGCGCCGAGGCAGAGCATCGCGTGCTTCTGGAGGAGGTTCTGCAGCGCCCCAAGCAGCGCAGCTTCGCGGAGGTGCTCGCGTCCATGCCCAACGTCGGCCTGGACAGCGACTTTGAGCGCGTTCCGACCAACGCGCCGGCAGATGATGTATTTGCTTGATACCAATGTGATCAGTGAGGCGCGCAAGGGCGCCAAGGCTGATCCTGGGGTGCGCCGCTTTTTTGCCCGGGCCAAGATAGAAAGCGCCCGCCTCTACCTGTCCGCGATCACGATCGGCGAACTGCGCCGGGGCCTGGAATTGATCCGCCACCGCGGTGATACCGTCCAGGCCGGCCTCTTGGAGCGCTGGCTTGAAGAGGTCATCCGGGACTACCAAGCGCAGATCCTGGCCTTCGATGACGCAGCCGCTCAGGTCTGGGGGCGGCTACGGGTGCCCCACCCGGAGAACGCCCTGGATAAGCAGATCGCCGCCACCGCCTTACTCTATGACCTCACGCTGGTGACCCGCAACACCAGCGACTTCATCGCCACTGGGGCCCGTCTGATTAACCCCTTCGCGGTCTGAGGTCGAGCCGCGGGCGCCGCTGCGCCCCAACCGGAGGTCGAGGCTTCAGCCGGCCGGATGGGGCCGATCGCCGCGGCTCACAGTTGCTCCAGGTGTTCCACCGGCGCCTCGCACTCAGGCCGGACGGGGCATGCGCCCCGTCCGAAGCGTTTCGGATGCCCCGGATACCCTTAGCCCTGGCGTTTTCCCCGAGTCCTCAAACGCTCGGCACGGGGTTGCAAACCCCGTCCCGCCTGAAAGCCACTCGGCGCAGAGGGCCGTGGAGATGCGTGACACCGCGCCGCCGTGTCACGAGGAGGAAAGTGAGGAGCCCGCCACCGAACGGGGCCCGGAACCGGCGGCGACCGGCGAGGCGACGGTGCTGCTCGGGCACCGGGAGTCGGGCGACGAACCTGTCATCTGGCGCCCGAGCATCCGGGCGAACCCGCACCTGATGATCCTGGGGCAGCCGGGCATGGGCAAGACCACCACCCTGATCAATTGCTGTCTCCAACTCCAAGCGCAGGGCGTGACGCCCATCGTCTTCTCCTACCACGAGGACATCGACGGGAAACTCACCTGGGCTGGTCGCCGGGTCAGACCGGTGTGGCCCCGGCGTTCGGCAGCTTCCTGGATCGGCTGCGTGCCGAGGAAAAGCCCGACAAGGGCCTGCAAACCCTGCTCAATCGGTTGAACGAGCTTGATGACTATGGCCTGTTCGGCGCCGGGAGCGGCGCGCCCTCACTCTTGGATCAGGACCTGCGGTCCCTGATCGAGGTCCACGGCACCCAGAACGAGCATCTGCAACGGGCCTTTGGCACCTTCGTCCTCTACAACCTCTATCAGGGTATGTTCCGCCGCGCACCTCAGGGTCGCATAACCCATGCGGTGATCTTCGACGAGGCCCACCGCGCCGCCCGCCTCAGGCTGATCCCGACCATGGTCAAGGAGTGCCGCAAGCACGGCATCGCCTTCGTCGTCGCCTCCCAGGAGGCCAAGGACTTCGATCCCTCGCTGTTCACCGCGGTCGCCAATTATCCGGCCCTGCGCTTGAGTGAGGGTACGCATCGCGTACCCACTGAGCCGCGGCAACCTCTGGGGCCGGGTACGCGATGCGTAGGCTACCGCGACCGGACCTTCTCACGGACCGAGCGTCGTTGTCGTTGTCGTTGTCGTAATCGAACAATCCGAGCACGACAACGACAACGACCAGGACAGCGTACCCGTAATCTCGGTCGGGACATCAGTTCTGATCGCACCCGTGCCCCGCCGCTCGCGCCGCGCTCCAATGGGGTATCCTGCACGGCTATCCGATCCGTTCCGGCATCATCGACCGCCATGACCGTGACAGTCCCCGCCACGCCCGCGCCGCCTCCCGCCGGCCCCCCCTACACCGGTCGCCGGGCATGGGTCACGGCGCTCGCGGCCAAGGTCTCGCTGCGAACCCTCCTGGTCGTCACCTTCACCTTACTCGCGATCGGCGCCGCGGGCACGGTGGGCATGCTGTCTTACCAGGCCGGCCGGCAGGCCGTAACCACCCTGGCCAACCAGTTGATGGCCGAGATCGGCGCCCGTGTCGACCAACGCCTGGCCTGGTATCTGTCAGGGCTGCGCAACATCGTCGAGACCAACGCGGTCCTGATCCGGCAGGGCCGGCTCGCGGCGGGCGATACCGCGGGGCTCCAGGGGCATTTCGCCGCCCAACTGGGCCTGTTCCCCGGGGTGGACAGCATCGGTCTGGTCTCCGCCCGACGGGACATGCTGATGCTGGCGCGCGGCGGGCCGGACGCCCTGATCATTCGCCGCTGTGATGCCGCCACCGGTTACCGCCTGCATCACTATCGGGCCGACGCGGACGGTCGGCCGGGTGAACTGATCGAGTCGCGCGACAACTACGACCCCCATAACGACCCGCCCGGCAAGCCCTGGTATCCGGCCGTGCGCGAGAGCGGACAAGGCAGTTGGCGCCTGGCGGTGAGCCTGGCCGAGGGGCAGGATCACCCCGCATTGGTCAGCTTTTACGCCCTGCCTTTCGATGACGGCCGCAGCGTGCAGGGCGTGCTGCTCGCCAGCATGTCCCTGACCGGTATCAGCGAGTTCCTGCAGGGTCTGCCGGTCAGCGTCCACGGGCGCGCCTTGCTCCTCGACCGTGACGGGCTGTTGGTTGCCACCTCCACCGGTGAGACGCCCTTCGACAGCCGGGCACGCACCGAACACGGGCAAAACGTCGCGGTGGCGACCCGGCGCCTGGCGGCGAGCGCCGGCACCGATGCGGTGACCCGCGAGGCGGCCCGGCACCTGTCGGCGCTGCAACCGGCGCTGCGGCAGTTGCGGGCCCCGCTGAGTTTCGATTTCGCTTTCAACGGGCAGCGCTACCTCGCCCAGGTCGCCGCGGCCGCCCCGCAGTTGAGCCACCCGGACTGGCTGACCCTGGTCATCGCGCCCCAGCGGGACTTCACGGACCTGATCGCCGCCCACCTGCACCGGCCCCTCCTGCTCGCCGGCCTGACGCTGGTGATCGCGGTGCTGCTCGGTCTGGTGGCCGCCGACGCGATCAGCCGCCCCTTGGGCCGGTTGAATGCGGCGACCCGGCGCCTGGCCGAGGGCGATTTCGATCAATCGCTCCCGCCCGCGCCGATCCGGGATCTGCGTGAGTTGGGTGAGTCTTTCGGCAAGATGACCCTGCGGTTGCGCGATGCCTTCGGCGAACTGCACCAACTCAACCAGACCCTGCGGGTCGCCGAAGGTGAACTGGCCGGACAAAACCAGCAACTGGAGCGGCGCGTCGCGGCGCGTACGGCGGAACTCGCGGCGGCGCAGACGCGGGTGCAGGACAATGAGCGCCGCACGCGCCGGATGCTGGACTACATCCCCACCGCGATTGCGGCGTCCACCTTGGAGCCCGATTCCAGGGTGACTTACCTGAACGAACAATTCGTGCAGACCTTCGGGTACACGCTGGCGGACATTCCCCGCGTGCAGGACTGGGCCCGGCGCGCCTATCCCGATGAGGACTACTGCCGGGGCGCCATGGACTGGTGGGACGCCGCGGTGGCGACGGCGATCTCGCAGCGGGGTGAGGTCGATTCGCGGGAGTACCGGATCATCTGCAAGGACGGTACCGCGCGGGATGCCGTCATCCGTGCGACCACCCTGGATGACCTGCTGCTGGTTTCGTTCCTCGACATCACCGCGCGCAAGCAGGCGGAGACCGATCTGCGGCAAAGCGAGGCCCGGCTGCGCAGCTATTTCGAGCAGCCGTTGGTCGGTATTGCCATCACCTCGCTGGACAAGGGCTGGCTGGAGATCAATGACCGGCTGTGCACCATCCTGGGCTATACGCGCGACGAGCTGCGGCGCAAGACCTGGACGGAACTCACCCATCCTGATGATCTGGCGGCCGATGTCGCCGCGTTCGAAGGCGTCTTGCGCGGGGAGCGCGACGGCTATTCACTGGAAAAGCGCTATGTCCGCGCCGATGGCCGGGTGGTGCCCACGGACATCAGCGTCGCCTGTATCCGCGGGCCGGACGCCAGACCCGAGTATTTCGTGGCATTGGTGCAGGACGTGACCGAGCGCCGCCGGGCCGCGGAGGCGCTGCGCGAGAGCGAGGAGAAATTCCGCCTGGCCTTCGACAATGCCAATACCGGTATGTGTCTGGTGGACCTCCAGGGGCGACTCTTTAAGGTCAATGACAAGATGAGTGCCGTCTTCGGTTACAGCCGGCAGGAACTGGAAGGGATGACCGTCAATGACCTGGCGTATCCTGACGATCTGAACCTGAGTGCGGAGTTTATCGATCATGCGCTACACGGCACCGGCGACAGCGCGACCTTTGAAAAGCGCTATCGCCACCGCCGGGGCCACGTCATTTATTTCCAGGTCGCCTCGTCACTGGTGCGCGATGCCCAAGGGCAACCCCGGTATTTCATCTCCCAGGTCCAGGACATCACCGAGCGCAAGCACTACGAACAGGAACTGCGGCAGGCCCGGGACGCCGCCGAGACCGCCAACCGGGCCAAGGGCGAGTTCCTGGCCCACATGAGCCACGAGATCCGCACCCCGATGAATGTCGTGCTGGGCCTGGCGCAGGTGCTGAACCGCGAGCCGCTCACCCCCACTCAGCACGACATGGTCGGGCGCATCCAGACCGCCGGGCAGTCGCTGCTGGTCATCATCAACGACATCCTCGACCTCTCCAAGATCGAGGCCGAGCAGTTGCGCCTGGAGCCGCGCCCCTTCGTGCTGGGGGCACTGCTGGAGCGAATCGACACCATGATGGGGCCGGGCGCCCGGGCCAAGGGGCTTGTCTTGCGGGTCGCGGCGCCGCCGGCGGTGCCGGGTGCCCTGCTGGGCGATGCCCTGCGGCTGGAGCAGGTGTTGCTCAACCTGATCGGCAACGCCGTCAAGTTCACCGAGCGGGGGCAGGTGACCCTCGCGGTGCGCCTGCTGCGGACCGAGGCGGCGGCCGTACGCCTGCGCTTCTCGGTACAGGATACCGGCATCGGCATCGCCGCGGAGGCGCTGGACCGGCTCTTCACCCCCTTCACCCAGGCCGAGGAGGGCATTACGCGCCGCTTCGGCGGCACCGGGCTTGGCCTGGTCATCAGCAAGCGCCTGGTGGCCCTGATGGGCGGTGAGATCGGCGTCGCGAGCCGGGTGGGCGAGGGCAGCACCTTCTGGTTCGAGTTGTCATTGGCGCGGGCGAGCGCCGATAACGGTGCCCTGGCCCCGGTCGCGCCGCTCGGGGGGGCGGTGTCGCGGCCCACCGCGCCGCGCCTGGCGGGGGCGCATTTCCTGTTGGTCGATGACAGCGCCATGAACCGGGACTTAGTCGAGCGGGCCTTGGCACTCGAAGGCGCCGTCGCTACCCTGGCGGCCGACGGCCAACAGGCCCTGCAGGTCTTGAGCAGCCGGCCCGGGGCCTTCGACGCGGTGCTGATGGACGTGCGAATGCCGGTCATGGACGGCCTCACCGCCACCCGTCTGATCCGCGGTGAGTTGGGCCTCACGGACCTGCCCGTGATCGCGCTCACCGCCGGCGTCTTGGCCGAAGAGCGGGAGGCCGCCCGCGCGGCCGGCGTCAACGCCTTCTTGCCCAAACCACTGGACCTGGAGCAACTGACGGCCGTGCTGTTGAACTGGGTCAAGCCGAGGTCGGCGGCGCCCGACGCCGACACCGCGGCGGCGCCAGGTGAGCCAACCCCGGCCGCCGCGCCGGTCCGCGGTCAGGACGCGGTCGCGGGACTCCCTGACATCGAGGGCATCGACCGGGCGCGGGCCGGGCAACTGATGCCTGACCGGGACCTGTTTCTCTGGGCGCTGGGGTGGTTCGCCGACGAACATGCGCAGACCGCCGACCGCACGGCCCGTGACCTGGCCCAGGGCGAGCGGGCGAGCGCCGCCCGGCGGATGCACACCCTGGGGGCGGGGGCGGGCCAACTCGGGGCCGCGGACCTCGCGGCCCTGGCCGGGGCACTGGAGGCGGCCATCGAGCGGGGCGACACCGGACTGGAGGGGCGACTCGCCGCCCTTGGCCGCCAGGTCGCGGACCTGCTGGCGGCCAGCGCGCCCTGGCGGGAGGCCGCAACGGCCGGGACACCGGCGCCGGCCGGAGCGCCGCCGCCCCTGGACGCCGAGCGCCTCGCCGCGCTGCGCGAGGACCTGCGTCGCCGCAACCTGAAGGCCCGGCAGGGCTTCGAGGACCTGCGACCGGCGCTCGCGGGCGTGCTGGGCGAGGCCGGTGCCGAGGCGCTTGGCGGTGCCATCCATGGCCTGCGCTACGCGCAGGCGCTCGCCGCCTTGGATGAGGCCGCGGCGGGCCCCAAT
>Ga0247840_10010826_pt1 | contig 11290 bp, 5 predicted proteins | sample LaCruzMarch2015__FD_192404 | JGI IMG/M metagenome (GOLD analysis project Ga0247840, IMG submission 192404) | Freshwater microbial communities from meromictic Lake La Cruz, Castile-La Mancha, Spain - LaCruzMarch2015_17m | ecosystem: Environmental > Aquatic > Freshwater > Lake | place: Spain...
AGCGCGGCGTGCTGGTGGTGCCGGTGGCGACCCTGCTCCAGCGCCTGCCGCCGCGCGACTATGTGGACGGCCAGTCGCTGGTGCTCGCGGTCGGCGACCAACTGGATCTCGACGCCACCCGGCGCCGCCTGGAGCGCGCCGGTTATTCCTGCGTCTCCCAGGTGATGGGCCATGGCGAGTTCGCGGTGCGCGGTTCGATCCTCGACTGCTTTCCCATGGGAAGCCAAGAGCCCCTGCGCATCGATCTCTTGGACGACGAGGTCGACACCATCCGCACCTTCGATCCGGAGACCCAGCGCACGCGCGAACGCCTGACCCGGGTGCGGATGCTGCCGGCGCGCGAGTTCCCGCTGAGCGAGGAGGCGATCTCGGGCTTCCGCCAGCGCTACCGGGTGCTCTTCGAGGGCGACCCCACGGTCAGCCTGATCTACCGGGAGGTCTCCGAAGGCCGTACCCCCGGCGGGCTGGAATACTACCTGCCGCTCTTCTTCGAGGAGACCGCGACCCTCTTCGACTACCTGCCCGAGGGCGTGCTGGCCCTGGAGTCCGACCGCTGCCGGGACGCGGCGACCGCCTTTCTGGACGGGGTCGAGGCGCGCTACGAGCAGCGCCGTCACGATGTCGAGCGGCCCCTGCTGCCGCCCGCCCGGATTTATCTGGCGGCGGACGAACTCGCCCATCGGCTCAAGGGCCTGTCCGGGGTCCTCTACCAGCGCGGCGAGCAGGACGAGCGCCGCAAGGGCTACGCCGAGGCGCACAACTTCGCTACCCGCGCCCTGCCGCCCATGAACATCCAGGCGCGCGCCGCCCACCCGGCCCAGGCGCTCCAGGAGTTCCTGGCCGCCCCCGGCCGGCGCGTGCTCTTCATCGCTGAGGGCCTGGGCCGGCGCGAGATGCTCAACGACCACCTGCACGGCTTCGGCATCAACCCGCGCCCGGTCGAGGGCTGGGCCGCCTTCCTGAAGGGCAAGGAGGCAGTGGGGCTGACCGTCGCCCCGCTGGAGCAGGGCCTGTGGCTGGCGGACCCGGATCTGGCCATCGTCACCGAGACCCAGCTCTACGGTGAGCGCGTCCGGCAGGAGCGCCGCCGCCGGGCACGCGAGCGCGACGGCGACGCCATCGTGCGCAATCTGACCGAACTGACGGCGGGCTCGCCGGTGGTCCACGAGGACCACGGCGTCGGGCGCTATCTGGGACTCGAAACCCTCACCGTCGGGGGTCTGACCACTGAGTTCCTGACGCTCGAATACGCCAAGGGCGACAAGCTCTATGTCCCGGTCAGTTCACTGCACCTGATCTCGCGCTACACCGGCGCCTCCCCGGAGAACGCCCCCCTGCACCGCCTGGGCGGCGACCAGTGGGACAAGGTCAAGCGCAAGGCGGCCGAGAAGGCGTGCGACGTGGCCGCGGAGCTGCTGGACATCTACGCCCGGCGCGCCGCCCGGCCCGGCATCGCCTTCCCGGAGCCGGGCGAGGAGTATGCCGCCTTCGCCGACGCCTTCGCCTTCGAGGAGACCCCCGACCAGGCGCGCGCCATCGAGGGGGTGCTCGCCGACATGGAGGACACCAAGCCCATGGACCGGGTGGTGTGCGGCGATGTGGGCTTCGGCAAGACCGAGGTCGCCATGCGCGCCGCCTTCGTGGCGGCCAACGGCGGCCGTCAGGTGGCCGTGCTAGTGCCCACCACGCTGCTCGCGCAGCAGCACTTCGAGAACTTCTCCGACCGCTTCGCCGACTGGCCGATCAAGGTCGAGAGCCTGTCGCGCTTCCGCAATGCCAAGGAACAGAAGGTCATCCTGGATGGGCTCGCGAAAGGCACGCTCGACATCGTGGTCGGCACCCACAAGCTCCTGCAGGCCTCGGTCAAGTTCAAGAATCTTGGGCTCGTCATCATCGACGAGGAACACCGCTTCGGGGTGCGCCACAAGGAGCAGATGAAGTCACTGCGCGCCGAGGTCGATGTCCTGACCCTCACCGCCACCCCCATCCCGCGCACGCTCAATATGGCGATGTCCGGCCTGCGCGACCTCTCCATCATCGCCACCCCGCCGGTCGAGCGCCATCCCATCAAGACCTTCGTCAGCCCCTGGAACGACGCACTGATCCAAGAGGCCGTGCTGCGCGAATTGAAGCGCGGCGGCCAGGTCTATTTCCTCCACAACGAAGTGGAGACCATCGAGAACCAGGCCCAGAAGCTCGAGGCCCTGATCCCCGAGGCGCGCATCCAGGTCGCCCACGGCCAACTGCGCGAGCGCGATCTGGAGCGCATCATGCGCGACTTCTATCACCAGCGTTTCAATGTCCTGGTGTGCACCACCATCATCGAGAGCGGCATCGACGTCCCCAGCGCCAATACCATCGTCATCAACCGCGCGGACAAGCTGGGCCTCGCGCAACTGCACCAATTGCGCGGCCGGGTCGGGCGCTCCCACCATCGCGCCTATGCCTATCTGATCACGCCCCCGCCCAAGCAGATGACCGAGGACGCCAAGAAGCGTCTGGAGGCGATCGAGTCGATGGAAGACCTGGGCGCCGGCTTTACGCTGGCCACCCATGACCTGGAGATCCGCGGCGCCGGTGAACTCTTGGGCGATGAGCAATCCGGCCAGATCCATGAGATCGGCTTTTCGCTCTATATGGATCTGCTGGAACGGGCGGTGCAGGCACTTAAGGCCGGACGCACCCCGGAACTCGATCGCCCCCTGGACCACGGCGCCGAGATCGACCTCGGGCTGCCCGCCCTGCTGCCCAGCGACTACCTGCCCGATGTCCATACGCGCCTCGTCATGTACAAACGTATCGCGAGCGCCAAGGACCAGGAGGCCTTGCGCGAAATCCAGGTGGAAATGATCGACCGCTTCGGCCTGCTGCCCGACCCGGCCAAGAACCTGATGGCGATTACCGAGATCAAACTCACCGTCCAGCCCTACGGCATCAAGAAGATCGAGGCCGGCCCCGCGGGCGGGCGGGTCATCTTCGGCAGTGATACCAAGGTCGATCCCACGCGGCTCATCAAGCTCATTCAGACCCGGCCGAAGGAATACAAGCTCGACGGGGGGGACAAGCTGCGGTTCTTCCGGGACCTGTCCGATCCGACCCAGCGGATCGAGCAGGTTGGGCGGGTGGTGGAGCAGTTGGTGGGCTAGGCCAGGCCAGTCTTGACCATGACCGCGGCTGGCGCGGCGCTCGGTCCGCACAGCGGACCCTACGGGGCCGCGTCCCGTAGGATCCGCTGTGCGGACCAACGACCTCGCGGCTCGTGCGGCGGGTCGGGGCTTCAGCCGGTCGAGACCACCCAAAGCGCCGGTCCTCGTTGGGCTCGCTTGCGCATGACCTGGCGGGCTACACTTCAAGAAAACCATCACAACAGAGACAGGACACCATGGTCTCCATGAACCTGCATCAAGCCACGACCGCGCTCCCAGCACTCATCGAGGCTGCTCTCAACGGTGAAGATGTCGTCATCGCCAAAGACGGCAAGCCCATGGTCCGACTGGTCCCCTGCCAGGAACGCAAGACGCCGCGGCAACCAGGTCGATTGCGTGGTCAGATCCGGATCAGCGACGACTTCGACGCCGTCGACCCCGAAATTATCGAGATGTTCGAGAACGGGACTTGAACGACATCCTCCTCGACACCGCTGCTGCATCGCGATCCCTTCGACCGCATGCTCATCGGACAGGCCCTCGTCGAGTCCTTGACCATCGCCACCCTCGACCCCGCCTTCGCAGATTATCCAGCGCCGCTGCTCACCCGGTAAGCCTGTCCCCGCCCCCGCGCCGAATTCGCGTGCCTCGCGAAACCTGTGGGGCCAGGCAACCGGAGGTCGAGGCTTCAGCCGGTCGACGCAGACGCGGTACAATCGAGTAGTCAACCCATCGCCAAGCGAGTCAGACACATGAATCTCTTGCAGATTGACGGTCGTGGCTTACTGATCCCGCCGGAGTACCTGACCGGCCTGGCCCGCCAAGTGCGCGTGCGCCCGATCAAAGGCGGTATCGTCGTCGAATCCGCCGATCAGGCCGAGGCCAGGGACGCGCTGCACTCCATGGTCGAGCGGCTGCGCGCGGTCGCCGCCGAGGACCCGCTCGATCCGTCCGAGATTGCCCGCCTGGTCGACAATATCCGCGACGACACGCTACTCGCGCCGAAGGTGTCCGACGCCGCCACCGCCGCGGAGATCCGTCTCGCCGCCGCGGTGAAACTCTACGAACTTGGCCGTTTGTCTTCCGGCGCGGCCGCACGGCTGGCAGGATTAGCGCGGGTGCAGTTCCTGATCACACTGGCCGATTATGGTGTAGACACCTTCCGCCTCTCCAGCGACGAACTGAGCCGACAGACTCACCTTGCCTGAGGTCATCTGTAACACCTCGCCGCTCCAGTATTTGCACCAACTGGGGCGCCTGGACCTGCTGCCGAGCCTGGTGTCGCGCGTTGTGGTGCCGACCGCGGTAGCCGCCGAACTGGCCGAAGGCCGACGGCTTGGCCTGGATCTGCCGACCCCTGAGAACCTGCCCTGGGTGGATCTGCGCGAGGCCCCCGTCGCGTCACTCTATCCATTGGTCGCAGCGCTCGGCCCCGGCGAAACCGCGGTCCTTGCCCTTGCAGTCGCCGCCACGGACGCGATCGTGATCCTGGACGACGCCCTGGCCCGTCGCCAAGCCGAGACCTTGGGTCTGCGCCTGACCGGAACCCTGGGCATCCTGCTGGACGCCAAGCGTGCCGGCCTGATCCGCGCCGTCGCACCACTGGCCGACGACTTACAGCGCCTTGGCTTCCGCCTGAGCGGCGCAACCCGACAAGCGGTATTGGGTTCGGCCGGCGAGGGGGAATCCCGGGACTGAAGACGCCGGCGCACGGGCGCAATTGCGGTGAATCAGGCGCGCGGTGCATTGCCCTTGGACAAGCCCGCAGGACGGATGCCCGCAGGGCGATCCGCCAGATGCAGGCACCAAAATGGCGGAACCGCTATCGCGTTCCGCCCTACGGGAGCTATCCCTCCTTGTCCCGCCGCTAGGCGCGCAGCCGCTCGATGGCCGCGCGGACCTTGGCTTCCCAGGGGAAGGGCGGGTCGGCGGCGGGGTCGTAGGGCGGCAGGTCCGGGATGGGCACCTGCAGCTCGCGCAACAACTGGGCGGCCTGGTCGAGTTCGTAGCGGAAGACCCAGGGCTCGCCCTGGCCCCAGGCCCAGCGGTAGGCGGCCAGGGCGTGGTGACTCGCCTGGGTCTGGTCGCCGAGGGTGTGCCACAGGTGGGCGAGAGTGCGGTGGGCGGGCTCGCGCTGGGCGGACAGGCGCTCCGCCTCCTGGCGGGCCGACTCGGTGTCCGGGAAGCGGTCCAGGTGCAGCTTAGCGAGGGCCAGGCCCGTCTCGGCAGTTGGGTCCGTCAGCTGGCGCTCACGGGCCATGCGTACCGCCTCGTGGAAGGCATCCGCCGCCGGCCCCCAGTCACCTTGCTCCAGCCGCCATTCGCCGCGCAGCCGGTGGATGTCGCGGAACGTTTGGCGGTTGTTGTCACGCGCCGCGAGATCCGCCGCGCTGGCCAGCTCCGCCGCGCTAGTCAGATGGTGCTCGGCCAGGGTGCCTTGCCAGAGCTGCGACTCGGCGAACGATTGCTCGGCCTCGCCCTGGCGATAGAGGTTCCGCGTCCAGTTGCGGCCCATGGGGTCCAGTAACCCCCAGGTTCTTCCCGACTCTGCCGATCGGCCGAGTCTGGCTTCGATTCGGAAGAGAAGCAGCCGACCCAAAAACAGTTGTGCCTTATCGCCACTTGGGTGAGCGAGCTTGATCGCCAAAAGCGCTAGTCGATGCGCGCTCCCCAGCCAGTTCCGGTGTACCAGTGTTTTCGAGACACTCATGACGCTTGCAGTTGCCTCGGCCCAAGACTCGCGACCCAAATCGGCCGCGACCCTCCCGCCGAATGCCAGACCGGCATTCGCGGTCTCGCCGCACGCTAGCAGGGTGACCCCCGCATAGCTGACCAGAAGGCTGGCGTCCGCCGCATCAAGCCCCGACGGCAGCTCGCCCCAGCCGGAAGGGAAGAACGGCCGCAGCAGCGCCAGGGCCTCCGTGTGGGCCTCCAGGTTGTGCAAGAGTCCCTGAGGTAGGTCGGTGTTGTAGGCCGACGCCGCCTCGTTAATACGTCCGAGCCTCAACAGGGTGCGGACCACATGCAGACCGGGCGCCAGGTCCCCCAGGCTGGTTGCTTGCTCGTAGGGGCTGTGGGCCATTGAGGAGAAGTGGTCCACCACCCGCTGACCCAGGCTCGCCTGGTCCTCCGGTGCCATGGCGCCGGCGACGACGGCGCGCACCACGGGGTGCAGGTCATAGCGGCGGCCGCGGGGGGCGTATTGCAGCAGGCCGCGCCGCTCCAGGTCCCGAACCGTCTCGGCGAGCCGCGCGGGGGCGTCGCGCACCGCCGGGGAGGCCCGCCAGTCCGCCAGCGCGCGCTCGTAGTCCGCGCGGCGTGCGAGGGCGGATTCGTAGTCCTGTTTGGCCTGGGCCTTCTGCTTGCGGTTCATGATCATCCAGTTCCATTGGCTTTCCGGCGCCTCCGGGACCTCCACCTCTTCCGGCTCCGGCGGCAGGTGCGGGTTCAGCGCCGCCAGGGTCGCGTGGTCTACGGACTCGGACACCAGCGCGAGGGTGGACAGGAGTTGGCGTCCGTGCTCCGGGAGTGCGGCGATGGCGTTCTTCAGGATGTGGTTGCGGCTCTGGATCAGGTCCAGCCTGCCCAAGTCCAGCCGCGCGCCGCCCAGGGGACTCAAGTCCGCGCACCAGGCATCGAAGTTGCCGCGGTCTGGCAGGTAGTCGAGCACCAGGCCCGCGAGCACGCCGATCACCAGCGGGTGGTTGTCGCAGTGGCGGGTGAGATAGTCGCGGATGGCCTGCGCATCGCCGGTGACGCCGCAGGCGCGGAACAGGGCCTCCGCGTCCAGAGGGCGGAGCCCCGGCAGCGGCAGGCGGCGCACGCCCGGGATGGGCTGGCCCGCGGGATTGAGCAGCACCTGGGGCACCAGCCGGGAGCTGACCAGGACCTTGGACGGGCGCGCGACCGCGAGTGCCCGCAGCAGATCGCCGTCCTCGTCGCGAATGGTGGCGCGGGGGTTGCGGCTCAGGACCTTGTCCGTGGGGGCGTTGGCCTCCTCGTCCGGGACCTCGGCGGCGTCGATGCGGTGGTAGGCGACCAGCACCCGCTCCAGCCCGTCCAGCACCAGGAGCCAGGGCCGGGCGTGCAGCTCGGCCAGGAGGTCCCGGGCCAGCTCGCGGGTGGGCAGCTTGTTCAGCTCGGCGAGCGGCCGGCGGGTGATGTAGGTAAGCGCCCGGCGGCAGAAGTCCGCCATCACGGCGCCGCGCTCGTAGAAGGAGTACCAGAAGCGGCCGGCCCAGTCGCCGCGCACCCGGGTGGCGTGGCGGTTGACCCAGTGCCAGGTGAGCATGCTCTTGCCGTTGCCGCCGATGGCGTCGAAGAGCAGCAGGTTGTGGGGGTCGGCGGCCTGGGCCCAGTCGTTGAGGGCCTCAAGCTCGGCCTGCCGGCCGACGAACTGGTCGCGGCCGATGTAGGGGGGTTCGGCGTAGAGGTCCGGCGGCAGGGGGATGGCGGGCTGCATTGGACCCGGGGCGGCAGGCGCCCGGGTGGGCTCGGGGCCGGGCCGGGCGGACGCCAAGTGCTCCCGCAGGCGGGCCAGCGGGGCGGCGAGCTTGTCCTTGAAGTCCGCGAGGCTGTCGAACGCCGCATAGACCCGGTGCACCCGGGAGTCCGGCGCGGACTGCTTGGCGCGGGCGCGCAAGGCCGTCAGCTTGGCGCGCCGGTCCGGGTCCAGTTCGATATCGCGCTCCTTGACCGGATGGTCCTCGCCCATGACGAAGAGCAGGACGGGCCGGCCGAGCCGGACCGCCTCGTCATACTCCAACTCGGTGATGGAGCACGCCTGCGGATTGCGCCGGGGACACTCGGGCGTCTGGCCGTACTTGCGGCTGACGATCAGGATATAAGCGGCGCTGTCGCGCACCATCTGGAGCGAGGAGTCGATGACGTCGGCGAGCCCCGCCGAGTCGTGCGCCATGACCCGCGGGTGCAGGCCCTGGGCGTTGATGGCCTCGATGAGCGCCGCGCGGTGCTCCTTCAGGTCCGTGTAGGTGCTGGAGACCATGACCTGCGGGACAGGCCGCGGCGCGGGCGGGTCGGCTGGGTGCGTCATTGCTTGGGCCCTCGATGGGTTCCAGTGGGACCGGGTGCTTGGCAAGCGGGCCTTTGATCATCGTTGCGGCCCGCGTTCAGATGGCCTCCTGCGCCATAGAGCGGCGGTGGTCGGCGGCGGCTTGCTTGAGCCGGCCGTACAGGTCATCCGGGACGTTTCGCAAGACCAGGGTGGGCATATCACACTCCTCGCAACAGCGATGCCGGCGCCATGCTAGGGCCGATCCGCAGGGCACGCAACCAGTCTTGACCATGACCGCGGCCGGCGGCGCTCTACGGCGAGGCCGCGTTCCGTAGGGTCCGCTGTGCGGACCAACGACCTCGCGGCGCATGCGCCGGCTGCAATCTTGACCAAGACCACCCACGCCCGACAACCGGAGGTCGAGGCTTCAGCCGGTCGACACCCGACGCAGACGCGGTACAATCGTGCAGTCATCCCATCTCTAAGCGAGTCAGACACATGAATCTGAAGCGACAGACTCGGGAACTGTCCGCCGGAATTCACCGGAACCGCGCCCATGCCCGCTGACACCTTCGCCTGGCTGCACCTGACCGACCTGCACTTCGGCCTCAAGGGCCAGATCTCACTGTGGCCGACCCTGCGCCAGCCCTTCCTCGCCGACCTGGCCCTGCTGCACGCGCACTGCGGCCCCTGGGATGCGGTGCTCTTCACCGGCGACCTGGTCCAGTCCGGCCAGTCGATCCAGTTCCAAGGCTTGCAAGAGCAGGTGCTCGGGCCGCTCTGGGAGCAACTGACCCGCCTCGGCTCCGGCAACGCGGTGCTGGTCGCGGTGCCGGGCAACCATGACCTGTACCGGCCCAATGCGGCGGAGGACAACGCGGCCATCGACGCCCTGCTGGACCCGGACCAGTTCACGCGCATCACCGCCAAGTTCTGGGACCAGCCGGACGGCGGCTATCGGCGGGTCATCAACCACGCCTTCGCCGCCTGGCGCGACTGGTGGGACGGCGCCCCGCACCGCCCGGCGGGGATCAGCACCGGCGCACTCCCCGGCGACCTGGCCCTGACCCTCACCAAGGGCGAGCGGCGCATCGGACTCATGGGCCTCAACACCGCCTTCCTGCAACTCGGTGCCGGTAACTATCAAGGCAAGCTGGTCTGGGATCCGCGCCAGGTCCAGGCACTCTGTCCGGACGGCATCGACCGCTGGCACGCGGACCACGACATCTGCCTGCTGCTCACCCACCAGGGCCCGGACTGGCTGACCCCGGCGGCGCGCGCCCTGGGCGACAGCGAGATCGCCCCCGCCGGGCGCTTTGCCCTGCATCTCTTCGGGCACCTGCACGAGGCGCGGTTGGAGACGATCCGCCGCGGCGCCAACCCGGACGCGGTGCGGCTGTGCCAGGGTTGCTCAGTCTTCGGCATGGAACACTTCGGCGAACCGCCCCAGTTGCAACGCGCCCACGGCTACAGCGCCGGCCAAGTCCGTTTCACCGCAGCCGGGCCGGAACTGCGCCTGTGGCCGCGCGTCGCGACCAACAAGACCGGCCCCTGGCGCCTGATCCCGGACCACGACCACTTCCATCTGGAGTCGGATCAGGGCACCCCACCCGAACCGCTGACCCAGCGCCGTCGGCCCGACGCGGCCACAACCGCCCCCGCCGACGGACCCACAACCCAGGCGACCCCGCCGCCCCGGTCCGCCCCGCACTCGACCCTGCCGCGGCGCCAACCCTTCTTCGGCCGTGTGGACGAACTCGCCCGCATCGCCGCCGCGCTGGAGCCCACGGACCGCTCCTGGGGCCTGGGGCTGGCCGGCCCCGGCGGCATCGGCAAGACCGCGCTCGCACTGGAGGCCGCCCACCGCGCCCCGGCCGAGCGCTTCCCGCTCAAGCTCTGGGTCACCGCCAAGGGCCGCGAACTGGACCCGGACGGTGAGCGCCCGCTGCCGGACCAGCCGGTGCACGACTTCGACAGCCTGCTCGCCGAGTTGGGCCGCGCCCTGGCGCGCGAAGACATCCCCCGCAGCGACCCCGCCGAGCGCGCGACCCTGGTCCGCCATGCCCTGACCGGACAGCGGGCGCTCTTGGTCATCGACAACCTGGAGACCCTGAACACCGCCGAGGGGAAGCGAGTCTTCGACCTGTTGCGCAACCTCCCCGACGGCTGCCGCGCCCTGGTCACCAGCCGCCGCGCCAGCGGCGCAAGCCCCGGCAACTGGCTCGCACTCGCCCGACTGGACCGCGCCGCTGCCGACGCACTGCTGGCGGAACTGGCCCGGCGCTGGCCGCCGGTCGGGCGGCTCACTGATGCGGACCGCGCCCGGCTCTATGCCGAGACCGGCGGCAACCCGCTGCTGCTCACCTGGACCGCCGGCCAACTGGGGCTCGACCGGGGCCGCTGCCACAGCGTCGAGGACGCCATCGACCGGCTGCAACAGGCCCACCGGCACAACGACCCGCTGGCGTTTATCTTCGGCGACCTGGTGGACGGATTCACCGCGGACGAGACCGCGGTACTCGCCGCACTGGTCCACTTCAGCGAGCCCGCACCATTGCACTGGCTGCTGCCCCTGACCACGCTGAGCCCGACCGCCGCCCGCACCGCGCTGGACGACCTGCGCGACCGCTCGCTGCTGCTCACCGACGACGACCGCGGCACCTGGCTGCTGCCGGCCCTGGCCGCCCGCTATCTGCGCCGGGTCCGCCCGGAGGTAGTCGCCGCCACCGGCGAACGCCTCGCCGAGCGCGCCTATGCCCTGGCCCAGGAGAATGGCTACGACAAGCACGATCGCTTCCCGACCCTGGAGGCCGCCTGGCCCGAGCTGGCCGCCGCGCTGCCGGTGCTGATCGGCGGAGCCAACCGACGGTTGCAAGGGTTCTGCACCGCGCTGGAGAGTTTCCTCGACTTCTCCGGCCGCTGGGACGACTGGCTGGCGCTGAGCCTGGCCGCGGAGTCCCGGGCCCTGGCGGCCGACGACCATCACAATGCCGGTTGGCGGGCCTATGACGCCGGCTGGTGCCATTCGCCGCGCGGCAACGCCGAGGGCGTGCTCAACTGCGCCGGGCGCGCCGCGGCCCACTGGCAACAGGCCAACGCCGGTGCCCGCCTGCGGGCAACCGCGATCCAA
>Ga0247840_10010829_pt1 | contig 11286 bp, 10 predicted proteins | sample LaCruzMarch2015__FD_192404 | JGI IMG/M metagenome (GOLD analysis project Ga0247840, IMG submission 192404) | Freshwater microbial communities from meromictic Lake La Cruz, Castile-La Mancha, Spain - LaCruzMarch2015_17m | ecosystem: Environmental > Aquatic > Freshwater > Lake | place: Spain...
CGCTTGGCGAGTTCCAACGCGTAGACGCGGCCCAGGCCGCCGCCCGCGCCGGTGATCAGGGCCACCCTTCCGTCGAACCGGATCTCGTCCTTCGGTATCTCGCCGTATTCGAAGACGCCGTTGTCGATTACGGTGTCACCGGTCCGGGTGTTGATTGTCCGCCAGAGAGCCTTTCCTTCCGACACCTTCCAGATCAGCGTCCGGATCGGGTCACTGGGATAGAGGGTTTTCGAGAAGCGGCAGGCGAGGCGTCGCACCAGCTCCGGCTTTCCCGGCGTGAGGCTCGCCATCAGGGCGCGGCAGGCAAAACCGTGGGTGCAGAGGCCGTGCATGATCGGCTTTTCGAAACCCACCATCTTCGCAAATTCGGGATCGACGTGGAGCTGGAAGATATCGCCCGAGAGTCGATAGACCAGCGGCTGGTTCAGCGAGGGGGCGGCGTCCACCGAGAAATCGGGTTCGCGTTCCGGGAACTCCACAATGTTCGGGGGGGCGTTCTCGCCGCCAAAACCACCGTCCAGTCGGGCGAAGACCGTGACAATGTTCGTGAAGAGCCTCTTGCCGTTCGAGTGGAAGGTATCGCTCTCGCCCACGACCAGGGCCCCCTTCGGTCCTTTGTCGTAATAGTGGGTGATCTTCCCCTCCGTGGTCAGTGTCCCTGAGGTGGGTATGGGGTTGTGGAAGATCAGCTCCTGCTCGCCGTGGAGAATCCCCGCCAGGTTCATCTCGGAGGCGACGCCGAGCTCACCCAGGAAGTTGAAGATCGACGCGATGGAGAAGCTGGGAATCACCTTGAGGTTCTTTTCATAGGTGTAGTCCAGTTCGTCAACTCCGGCCCCGACGCCGATCGCGTAAAGGATCACATCCTTCCAGTTGTAATCCTTCTTGAGGGGGCCGATCTTCCTGCCGATTGCAGCCATGTTGAGTGCCATTGGTTTCCTCCTTGAGTACGGATTATGAAAACGGCCGGCCGGACGCCGGTGCTATACTGCTTCGTTCTGCGTAAAAATGGGGACGTGGATGAAATTCAGTGATTCTAGGCCCTTGCGGGCCTTTTCGAGGGGGGTGGACATAAGCGCCTTCCAGCCTGCGATTCAATCATTTGATGAATAGATAACGAAAACGGGGAGGGGTGTCAAGAAAAATAACGTTACCGGTTTTCCGTTTGGAAGATGCGGTTTGCAGTCCGAAAAATGGCTTGCTTTGCATCATCAATCCGGTATATCTGTCCGTCAACACGAACATTGCTACAATACAAGGAGGCGCAGCATGACGGAAAATTTAGGCGAAATGCGAGACGCGGCGGCGTGGATTCGGCGTTGCATCATCCGCTACACGGCATCCGCGGAGAACAGCCTTCAGTTTGAAGGCGTCCATGAACCGGCGTGGGCGGAACCGCTCATCGGCTTTTCCCGAGGCGACGACCCGCTGTATCAGAAATTCAAGGATGATATCGGTCCGTTCTATTGGACTCCGCTGGAGATCTTTAACGAGACATTTCCCGGGCTGAGTGTCGAATCCGGCGAATTGACCGTGATCAGTTGGATTCTGCCGCAGACGAAACAGACCCGGCTTGACAACCGTCGGGAAAAGGCCGTTTCCGCCGAGAGATGGGCAAGATCCCGCAAATATGGAGAGGAATTCAACGTCAAGCTGCGCGACCATCTGGTAGGGGCTCTTCGCGAGACCGGTTACGAGGCTGTAGCGCCCATGAACGCACCCGCATGGAAATGGGAAGAATCGGCCCGTTATGGTTTAGCCTCTTCCTGGTCGGAGAGGCATGCGGCGTTCGCCTCCGGCCTTGGTACCTTCGGGCTCTGCGACGGCCTGATTACCCCCATGGGAAAGACTATGCGCTGCGGCTCCGTCGTGGCCCGTATCGCCGTTTCCCCATCAGAGCGGCCCTACACCGACCACCATGCGTACTGCCTCTTCTACTTCAACGGGAGCTGCGGCAAATGCATGGAGCGCTGCCCGGCAGACGCCATCACCCGCGAGGGGCATGACAAGAAAAAATGTGAAACCTACGTCCACGACGTATCGTCAAAATCGATCCAGTCCCGGTTTGGTTTTGAAACATCCGGTTGCGGTCTCTGCCAGGTCGGCGTTCCCTGCGAGGCGAAGATTCCCCTACCGGGGAAAACCACGTAAGACAAACCGTCATGTAAGGATATTCCTCTTGACAGCATCGGTGCGCTGTATTATGGGATGGGCCATCCCTGCGGGTCGCCCTTCCGGGCGATAGGGAAGACGGTGCAAGTCCGTCGCGGTCCCGCCGCTGTAACCGGGGACAAAGGCCGCTTGACGTCACTATCCTGCAACGGATGGGAAGACGCGGTTGGAGGTTGATCCGGAAGCCAGAAGACCTGCCCGCAGGATGTCCTGTTTGTTATGGCCCCCGTGGAGAGGGGTCGCGGAAAAGGAAACGGATTGAGGATGAAATACGGCATCCCCACGTCGCAAGGCGCGGGGATTTTTGTTTTTCAGGCAAAGCGAGGAGGCGAGAGGATGGCAGAGCGTCTGATCCTGATTCGTCACGGCGACCTCGGAGATCGTTGCCGGGGCCGGTATATCGGCCGGACGGATGCGCCGCTCTCTGCGGAGGGCAGACGCCAGGCGACCGCTCTTGCCGGACCGCTGGCCCGGCGGCTGCCGAACGGGACAAGTATCCTCGTGAGTCCGCTCCGCCGGACTTGCGAAACGGCCGAGATAGCGCTTGGCCGGGGTGCAAATATCACTGTCGATTCTGACCTCCGGGAAATCGACTTCGGCCGCTGGGAGGGGATGGGCTTTGCGGAAATTCTTGCCGCCGATCCCGCGGCCGTCGATCGCTGGGCCGCTCTGACGGAGGATTTCGCTTTTCCGGAAGGGGAGGGCATCGGAAATTTCCGGAAGCGGATCGGAGTGGCAGCGGAACGGATTGCCGCCAATCCCGCCGGGACAACTGTCGCCTTCACGCACGGGGGGGTCATCCGGTTCCTTATCTGCCATTTCCTGGGGCTTCCGGACCGGGCCCACCTCCTTTTTGACGTCCAGCCGGCGTCCATTTCGGAGATCCGGATCGACGGCGGGAAGGGCGTTCTGACCCTTCTCAACGAACGGCGCCACCTGGAGATGGATTGAATGGCGGAGATCATCCTCATTACCGGCGGCAGCCGGAGCGGCAAGAGCGCCTTCGCGCAAAAAAGAGCGGAGGCTCTGCCAGGGCCGCGCGCCTTCATCGCGACCTGCCCCATGATCGATTCAGAGATGGAGGAGCGCATCCGCAAGCACCGGGAGGCGCGGCGCGGAAAAGGTTGGGAGACGATCGAGGAGACCGTCGATCTGGCTGGAGTTATCGAACGGGCGAGAGGTTGCCGTGTGCTTCTGATTGACTGCCTGACCCTCTGGGTCAACAACCTCCTCTACGATGCGGAAAAGGAGGGGAAAAGGCTTGCCGAAGAGGCCGTGGCCATCCGCTGCCGGGAGTTGATCCACGCCTGCGGGGTGTTCGGCGGAACGGTCATTTTTGTCACGAACGAACTGGGGATGGGGATCATTCCCGACAGTGAAACGGCGCGGCATTTTAGAGACATCGCCGGGCGCTGTAACCAGGAGATCGCGGCGGCGGCGGACTCGGTCACGCTTGTTGTCAGCGGGATTCCGCTTCACTTGAAAAGATCGGTTTCGTAATGAATGAGAAAGGAATCACAATGAGTTTGTTAGAGGATACTGTTGCCGCCATCGTTCCCCAGGACGCGGCCTTCCGGTCGCAGGCCCACCGGCGTCTTGAGGCGCTGACGATGCCCTACTGGGCCCTCGGACGCCTCCTCGATCTGGCCGAGGATCTTGCCGGGATTACCCGCTCCATGCGACCGCCCATCGCCCGAAAGGCAATCTTCACGATGGCCGGGGATCACGGCGTCGTTGCCGAAGGCGTGAGCAAATTTCCCCAGGAGGTGACGCCGCAGATGGTTCACAATATTGTCGCCGGCGGCGCGGGAATCAATGCGCTGGCCCGCCAGGTGGGCGCCACCGTCACCGTTGTGGATATGGGTGTTGCAGCAGACATGGGGGCGCTTGCCGCTGACGGGAAGATCCTCTCCCGGCGTATTGGTCCCGGCACGAAAAACATGGCCGAGGGGCCGGCGATGAGCCGCGAGGAGGCCATTCGCACACTTGAAGCCGGCATCGATGTCGCAAGGAAGGCCGCGGATACGGTCGATCTCTTCGGCACCGGGGATATGGGGATCGGGAACACGACGCCGAGCAGCGCAATTGTCGCCGCCTTCAGCGGCCATCCGGTAGCAGAGGTGACCGGGCACGGCACCGGGATCGATGATGAGCAGTTTACACACAAGGTTCGTGTCATCGAAAAATGCCTGCGGATCAATAAGCCAGATCCGAAGGACGGGTTGGACGTCCTGGCCAAGGTCGGCGGCTTCGAGATCGGCGGGATCGCGGGGTTGATCCTGGGCGCCGCCGCGTTGAAGAAGCCGGTTGTCATAGACGGATTCATCTCCACGGCGGGGGCGCTCATCGCCCACGCGATCTGCCCTGCGGCCGCCGGCTACATGATCGCCTCTCACCGGAGCGTGGAGCAGGGCCACCGGATCGCGCTCACGATCCTGGGAAAGCAGCCTTTGATCGACCTCGACCTTCGCCTCGGCGAGGGGACGGGGGCAGCGCTGGCGATGAATTTTATCGAGGCCGCCGTCCGGGTTCTTACCGAGGTGGCTACGTTTGATGAGGCGATGGTATCGAAGGCAGACTCATGAAGCGTTTTTTGGCGGCTCTCCAGTTCCTGACAATCCTGCCTCTGCCCCGGGGCCTCACTTTCGACGAGCGGACGTTGGGAAATTCCATTCCCTTCTTCCCCGTCGTCGGCCTCGGGATCGGCGCAGCGGTTGCCCTGATGGACTGGGGTCTCGGATTTCTTTTTCCCATCGGTGTGACGAGCGTCTTTACCGTCATCCTGCTAATCGCCGTTTCCGGCGGCCTCCATACGGACGGTCTTGCCGATACGGCGGATGGCTTCTTCAGTTCCCGCCCTCGCGAGCGGATACTCGAGATCATGAGGGACAGCCGAACCGGGCCGATGGGAGTTGCCGCCATCGTCTGCGTGGTCGCGCTTAAAATCGCGTTGATCGCCTCCGTTTCCGGACCTTCACGGGTATGGGTTCTTCTGCTGGCGCCCATCGCCGGCCGCTCCGCCCTCCTGATCCATCTGGCCCTTCTCCCCTACGCCCGGCAGGAGGGCCTCGTCGGAATTTTTCACCGGAATCGTTCCCGGGGCCACGCCCTCTGGGCGCTAACAGTTTTAATCATCGCGGGCGGCCTGGCGGGCGGTGTGCCCGGGCTGGTTGCGGGGGTGTGCTCTTTTTTCTTCATCCTTCTTTTTGCAGCCTACGTTTGGCGGCGGATCGGCGGCCTTACCGGCGATACGCTGGGGGCGGCCTGCGAGCTGACCGAGCTTGTTCCTCCCCTCGTCATGTCGGCCTGGCTGCATGGAGGTGTCGCATGACGGAACGCCACGGTGGAAATCTGCTGAAACTTGCGCTGGCTGCGGGAAAACCTGTTGGGGAGATCCTCGACTTTTCGGCAAACATCAATCCGCTCGGGCCGCCGGAGGGGTTCCGGGAGTGGATCAGCGCACGGATCGGCGATCTCGTCCACTACCCCGATCCGGATTGCACTGACCTCGTCAAGGCCTTTGCGGCGCGGTACAATGTTGCGGAAAACGAGATCCTGATGGGGAACGGGTCGATGGAGCACCTCTACCTCCTCCCGCAGCTTCTTGGAAAAAGGCGCGCGCTTATCCCCGTCCCCGCATACGTAGATTACGAACGTGCGGTGGAGTTGGCCGGTCTCGCCGTAGAGCGGATCACCCTCCGGGAAGAAGAGGGTTTCGCCCCCGACCTTGCGGTGATTGCCGCAGCGCTTCGGGGGGATGAGATCGTCCTCCTCGGCCGGCCGAACAACCCGACCGGGCAGCGGATTCCAGCCGCCGCCTTGCGGGATCTCGCTTCACGGCATCCACAAACCGTTTTCATCAGCGACGAGGCCTTCGCCGATTTTGCACCGGAAACGGAGACACTGATCGCATCCGGCCGCCCGGCGAACATCATCATTCTCAAGTCCCTGACCAAGTTCTACGCGATGCCAGGCCTCCGCCTGGGCGCTGTCGTCGCGGCCCCGGAACTGATACGGTTCCTCCGCGACCGGACGCCCCCCTGGTCCGTGAACACGCTTGCCCAGGCCGTCGGCGCAGCAGCGCTCCGCGACACGGCCTATGCGGAGGAGACTCTCCGTTTTGTCCACGACCGGCGGGAGGAACTCTTCGCGGCGCTCGGAAAACTGCCGGGACTGACTCTCTATCCAGGAATGGCGAATTTTCTGCTGATTCGGTCTGACCGGAAGGACCTCGATGCCCCGGAGATCGCCCAACGCCTCCTTGCCGACGGAATCGCCGTTCGGGATTGTTCGAATTTCACAGGACTCGACCACCGATTCTTCCGGATCGCCGTCCGGACGGAAACGGAGAATGACCGCTTCCTCGGCGCCCTTCGGAAGGTTCTGGGGGTTGCTAACACAAAACAGGTCCGGCGGCGAACGCCCGCGATCATGTTCCAGGGAACCGGTTCCAACGCGGGCAAGAGCATTCTTTCTGCCGCGATGTGCCGAATCCTGCTCCAGGACGGCTTCCGGGTCGCCCCGTTCAAGGCGCAGAACATGTCGCTCAACTCCTATGTGACGCGCGAAGGAGGCGAGATGGGGCGGGCGCAGGTGGTCCAGGCCCAGGCGTGCCGGCTCGATCCGGACGTCCGGATGAACCCCGTCCTTCTCAAACCGAACAGCGACACCGGCTCCCAGGTGATCATCCTCGGAAAGCCGATCGGCAACATGGATTTCTGGGAATACACCCGCGACCGCATCCCTCCCTTTGCTGTCGCGCGTGAGGCATACGATTCGCTCGCCGCCGAACATGACATCATCGTGCTGGAGGGGGCGGGGAGCCCCGCCGAGGTGAACCTCAAAAAACGGGATATCGTAAACATGAACATGGCCCTCTTCGCGGGGGCATCCGTCCTGATCGTCGGCGACATCGACCGGGGGGGTGTTTACGCCTCGTTCATCGGGACGATGGAGTGCCTGACGGAGCGGGAAAGGGCGCTGGTCAGGGGGTTCATTGTGAACCGCTTCCGGGGTCAGGAGGCGTTCCTTACCGATGCCCACGACTACATTCTCCGCCGGACCGGACGCCCCGTCCTCGGCGTCATCCCCTATCTGCGCGATCTGGGCCTCCCCGAGGAGGACTCGGTCAGCTTCAAGGACGGTCTGATCGACGGCCGCGCCCCCGAAGGCGACCATGTCGATATTGCCGTGGTCGATTTCGCCCACATCTCGAATTTCACCGACTTTGACCCGCTCCGGATCGAACCGGACGTCCGCCTGCGCGTGGTCCGTCGGCCCGAGGATCTCGGCGAACCGGATGCCGTGCTACTTCCCGGGAGTAAAAACGTGATCGGTGATCTGGCCGATTTGCAGGAAAACGGCATCGCATCGCGGATTCTCGATCTCGCCCGTGCAGGTAAAACGGAGATCGTTGGTATCTGCGGCGGCTTCCAGATCCTGGGCCGGGAAATTGCCGACCCCTTGGGGATCGAATCCATCGGTGGCCGAACGCTGGCCGGGCTGGGGCTCCTCCCTGTCCGGACGGAGCTTGACCGGGAGAAAACCCTGACGCGCACCGCAGCCCGCCACTTGGCCTCGAACTGTGATGTTTGTGGTTATGAGATCCACCACGGCAGAACCGACGACGGCGGCCTTGCACCGCTTGTTCGGCACGAGAATGGCGAAAGCAGCGGCGTTGCAACGGAGACGGGCCTCATCTGGGGGACTTACCTTCACGGGATCTTTGATGCGGACGGCTTCCGCCGCTGGTTCATCGACCGTATCCGTAAAAGGCGGGGGCCCGCTCCGCTCGGCCGGATTACGGCGGTCTACGACCTGGAGCCAGCCCTTGACCGTCTCGCGGAGACCGTGCGACGCTCGTTGAAAATGGACGAGATTTATAAAATGATGGGGATTTCATGAGACTGGAATACCAGATCGTTATCGCCCTGCTGCTCGACATGGCCCTCGGCGATCCCCGCTGGCTGCCCCACCCGGTCCGCATCATCGGCCGTCTGATCACAGCCCTGGAGGGACCGGCCCGGCGGGCGATTCCGAACGCCCGTCTCGCGGGGAGCTTGACTACGCTTGCGGTTATCCTGACGGCAGCCCTGGCGACGGGCGCAATGATCGGGGTTGCAGGATGGTTGCACCCCGCTTTTGGGGACGCGGTTTCCATCATGCTCTTGTACACGACGTTTGCCGCACGCGACCTTGCCGATCACAGCAACGCGGTTTACCAGGCGCTTGTGAGATTCGATCTGGCCGAGGCGCGACGTCTCGTCTCCTGGCTGGTCGGACGCGACACGGAGCGGCTGACAGAACCGGAGATCGTCCGCGCGACCGTGGAGAGCATCGCCGAGAATACCGTGGACGGGATCATTGCCCCGCTCTTCTTCGCGGCGCTTGGAGGACCGATAGCCGCCATGGCGTACAAGGCGGCCAACACGCTGGATTCGATGATCGGTTATCGGAACGAACGCTACATCGATTTCGGCCGGACCGCAGCGAAGATCGACGACGGGGCGAATTGGCTCCCCGCGCGTCTCGCGGCGCCCATCATCACCGCAGCCGCAGCGCTCACAGGGCAGCAGGCCTTCGCTGCCTGGAGAATCGCACGGCGCGACGGCCAGAAACATATCAGCCCCAACGCGGGGATCGCGGAGGCGGCGTTTGCCGGGGCGCTGAAAATCCGGCTGGGGGGGGTGATGGAGCGGCGCGGAGAAAAGGTCGATCTGCCGACGTTGGGCGACCCGATCATGCCGCTTGTGCGTGGTCACATTCTCACCGCAAACCGCATGATGTATGCGGCGACGGGAATCGCCGCAGCGGTTTTCCTGGCGGTGCGCTGGGGAATCGCCGCGATGATAGCATGGTAAAAAATGGAGAGTATACGATGAATGACGCAGGCAGGATTTTGATTTTCACCGGCGACGGAAAGGGTAAGACGACGGCGGCGCTGGGAATGGTTCTCAGGGCGCATGGCCACGCCATCCCAATCGCAGTCATCCAGTTCGTCAAATCCGATACGGAGACCGGAGAATTCGCGGCCCTGAAAGAGATGACCGGCGTCGAGATCGCCGTGACGGGCCTCGGTTTCGTCCCGCGCCCAACCGATCCGCGATTTGCTGATCACCGAAGGGCGGCAGAAGAAGGGCTCCGGATAGCCGAAGAGGCGGCCTTATCGGGTCGCTATGGACTTGTCGTCTTCGACGAGGTCTGCATGGCTGTCTCCCTGAAGTTGCTCGACGAGGAGGCTGTCCTGGTGGCCCTCAACGGGGCGGCCCCCGGTTGCACGGTCGTCCTGACCGGACGGGGCGCGACGGAAGGGCTGATCAAAGCCGCCGACACCGTCTCCGAGGTCCGCTGCATCAAGCACGGATTCGATACCGGCCGGAAAGCGCAAAAAGGGGTGGAATTCTGATGACCCGATGTCCCTTGCTCGTCATCGCCGGAACACACAGCGGTGCGGGAAAAACCTCGTTCACGCTCGCACTTGCGCGTTCGCTTGCCCGCCGAGGTTTGCAAATCCAGACCTTCAAGGTGGGACCTGATTTCCTCGACCCGACCTACCTCGCCCTCGCCTCCGGCCGTCCTTGCTACAACCTTGACGGATGGATGAGCGGCCATGACCACTGCCACCGACTCTTCGCAAGGACCACGGCTGACGCCGACTGCGCCCTCGTTGAAGGGGTCATGGGGCTCTTCGACGGGGCGGATGTGCAAAGCGATGCGGGAAGCACAGCAGAGATCGCCTGCCTGCTCAATGCCCCCGTTATCCTTGTCGTTAACGTTCACGGGATGGGCCGGAGCTTTGCCGCGCTCGTGAAGGGCTATACGACATTCCAGCAGGATCTCCGTTTCATGGGAGTTGTCGCGAATCACTGCGGTTCGGAGCGTCATGCCGCGTTGCTTTCCGACTCCCTCCAGGCCGCCGGCCTGCCGCCGCTTCTGGGGGTGATTCCCCGTGGGGCCTTTCCGGAGCTTGCCTCCCGACACCTTGGCCTCGTCACCGCTGATTGTGGGCAGCTCCCGGAATCTCTTCTTGACACCCTCGCCGATGTGCTGGAACGGAACCTGCCGCTGGAGGCGCTTTTCCCTGAAATGCTAACCAATACGGTCAAGGCGACTCCTTCTCCCGATTCCGGAAAACCGTGTTCAGCGCAGGAACACCTGCGGATCGGTGTCGCACTGGACGCCGCTTTTCACTTTTATTACCAGGATCTCTTTGACGCCTTGCAGGCATCGGGCTGCGAGATCGTCTTTTTCTCTCCCCTCGCCGACCGCTGCCTGCCAGAAGGGCTCTCCGGTCTCTACCTCGGGGGAGGCTATCCGGAACTCCACGCAGAACGCCTTGCCGCAAATGGGGAGATGCTCGCCGCGATCCGCGCCTACGCAGCCTCCGGACGGCCTCTCTACGCCGAGTGCGGGGGGCTCATGTACCTTTCCCGGGGGATCGAGGCGAACGACCGCATTTATCCCTTTGCCGGCATTCTCCCCACCCGGACACGCATGCTCACCGGCAAAAAGGCACTCGGTTACGTGGAAGTCACCTTGACGGAGGACTCTCTCTGGGGCTGCCGCGGCGACGTTCTGCGGGGTCATGAATTCCACTATTCAGAGCTGATCGACGACGCCATTTCCGATCCGGCCTGGCGGAGGGTCTATTCCCTGCGGCGCTGCCGTACGGATAAGGTCGAAACCGAGGGATATCAAAACGGGGCGATACTTGCGAGCTACATGCATCTCCACTACGCCTCACGGCCGGAAGCGGTCTCCCAGTTTATCAAACGATGCGGAGGTAAACCATGAACGAAACACCAGAACGCCCATTGATCCGCGCCTTTCTGGATGCGCCGCTAAGTGGGCCAGAGATCGAAGCAAAATCGATGGAGATCATCGACCGGGAGGCCCCGGAGCACCGGTTCACGCCGGATGAGTGGCAAATCGTGCGCCGGATGATCCACACGACCGGCGATTTCGGGATCATGGAGATGGTCCGTTTTTCGCCGGATGCGATCGCCGCCGGCATTGCGGCCCTACAGGCCTGCCGGTCGCTGATCGTTGATTCGAACATGATTCGCTCTGGGCTCTCTCTTGCGCGCCTGCAGGGAGTTTGCGGGTTTTACCGGA
>Ga0247840_10010833_pt1 | contig 11284 bp, 10 predicted proteins | sample LaCruzMarch2015__FD_192404 | JGI IMG/M metagenome (GOLD analysis project Ga0247840, IMG submission 192404) | Freshwater microbial communities from meromictic Lake La Cruz, Castile-La Mancha, Spain - LaCruzMarch2015_17m | ecosystem: Environmental > Aquatic > Freshwater > Lake | place: Spain...
AAGAAGAAATCGGTCCTGCCGGCGAAAGTCCTCCTGACGGCGGCGACAACGGCAGCGTCCAGCGCCGAAACCACTTCGGTCCCGGGTGAAATGGTGAAGGGGCTGGCAGCCGACGCACAGAACGAACTGGCGCAGAAACAGGAGACAAGCGTGTCCGTCGCAAAAGACATCGGCATCCTGATTTATATCGTGGACCGGCTGGAGTATTGATATGCGCCTATTTTACAACGGGCTTGGCGTGCAGCTTAAAATTACAGTCGCCGTGCTCCAGCTGCTGATCCTTTACCATTTTTACGTGTTTTATATTCTCCAGCCGTCCAGGAAAAAACTGATCTTCTGGCAGATGGTTCTATATGTTGCGCTTGCCGTCGGCGGCTATTTCTATCTGCACCGCTTCCGGCCGGACATATACGCCTCTTTTTTTCAGACCAGTTATGCCGCAACGCTCTATCGCCTGGTTATCGCGCCGGCACTGGACGCCGCGTTTTATCTGCCGTTTCTGACTTTAGCCATTCTGGTGTTTCAGACCAATTTTCTGCATAAGCTGTTTCCGGAAAAGCAGTTAAAGCACGGTCCGGCATTTGTTCCGACTGAATCCCCGGAGGAGGGGGGGATATATGTCGGGAACTTTGACCAGGACGTGCTCCCGCCTCATGTGCGGGGCTTCAGCCGACGTTTTGCTGATAAGCTGATAATTCCCTATAACCGGCTTTCGCGCGGAATTACGATCCTGGGGGATATGGGAAGCGGCAAAAGCCGGTTGATGCAGATCCTTGAAGAATCAGTGCGGGAGAAATACCCCGATATCCCTGTCTTGATCCACGACCCGAAAGGAGAGTGGCTCCGGACTTTTTACAACCCCGAAACAGACCTGATTTTCGCACCTTACGACAGGCGGTCCTGCGGTTGGGACGTTGTGCGGGATTTCAGGGAAAACCCGGAAATGCTGCATTCCGTAGTCTCAACCGCCATAGAAGCACACCATTCCGGCAGCCAGGATCGCTTCTGGAGCGATAAAGCGGTGGACCTGATCAAGGAGGCGTTCAGTTATCCAGATATCGAGAAGGCCAGGAAATATCTGAAGCATAAGCGGGACATAAACTCCGAGGACCGCACATTCCTTTCAGTCTATTCAACGGCAACCATCGGTTTCAAGGACATCGCCGCCGTGCAACTGATGAATACCGGCCTGCCCGAGCCGGCCCGAACCATAACGGATTTTATCAGCCACAAGGGCCGGATTTTTCTCCTTAACAGCCCGGCGTGCAAAGCTGAACAGGCCGGGGCGCTGACTTTATTTTTATCAGCGTTCCTGCTCAAAACGATATCCATGCCGGACAGGAGTGAGGGGAACCTGCGGGCAGTGGCGATGATTGACGAGGCGCTGACTTTCCACCTACCGCCTGATGTGGAAGTTCCTATTTACAGCCAAAGCCGGTCGAAAGGTCTTTGCATAATCGCGTCCGCCCAATGGCTCCCGAAGAAAGCCGATAATGAGCGCGGTTTATGGGCAAACATGGCCAATCATATCTTCGCCATGCGGATTACCGACCTTGAAACCCGTTCCTCCTTTTCACAGAGAATCGGCAATCTGCTCTATAACGAAAAGCAGAAATCCGTTTCAACCGGGGAGAAGAGCTCTTCAAGTACGACATCTGAAGTCGAAAAACAGCACCATGCCTTCGCCCCGGAAGATTATGGCCGTCTGAAAAACCGGGAATTCCTGCTTTTCCATGAGGCCGGCGTCGCACCCGGCCGTGTGCGGGATATCGACAGCCGCCAAAACGACGCCATAAAAACCATTGATTATACGCCTAGGACGGATCTGGTCGAATACATGAAGGATTTATGAGAACAGGCAAAAGCAAAACGATTATTTTGGTCTTCGCCTTGGGTGTATCCACGCCCGGAGCTCATGCGACATACTCCAATCCCGCTGTAACCCCGCACGGGAACAACTCTGTAATCAAAACGGACCCTGACAATGATCTGCGGGATATGAATCAAGGATTGGAAATCTGCCATAAGGTTACTGTCATTGACGATTGCCTGAAAATCCCTTTCAGTGAATTCACGGAAAAATACGGAAAGCAGCTTACGATTCAAGAACTAAAACGCTTCAGGATCGGACAGATCGCACAATTGAAAGTCCATCTGAATTATCTGAAAGTGCTGGGCGCGGCGCTGGAAGCGGAAAACAAGAAAGCGGCGATTCCGATCTGCGCCGAATTGTTTAAACAATTCGACCTGAAAGGCCCGCAGGCTCTCTGCGTTGAATACGTGGCGGATATGATATGGGATCTCCGGGAGAATGAGGGCCGGCGTACAAGCCGGCAGCTAAAGCAACTGAAATCGGTTGATCAGGATGTCTCGGAAACGATTAGGGCTATTGATAAGGCAGCACAATAACTTGCTATGAAAAGATTTCGAATCTATATTGATGAGTCGGGCGACCATACTTACCATCATCTGGATAGCGCATCCACCCGCTACCTGGGTCTGACCGGGATCATCATTGAATCCGAATTATACCGAACGCATCTCCAGCCCGAGTTTGAGAAACTCAAACAGGCGCATTTCCCGCATAGCCCTGATGAACCTGTTATACTCCATAGAAATGAGTTAATCGGTCGGGAGGGGTTTTTCGGCGCATTGCGTGATCCCGGCCGCAACCAGGCTTTCACAGCGGATCTTATACGGTTTTTCTCCGGGCAAAATTACACCATCTACACCGTTGTTATAGATAAAAAGGCGCATACTGACCGTTACGGCAAGGCCGCTGCCCATCCTTACCATTACTGTCTGACAGTTCTCTTAGAAGGCTATCGCGGTTTTCTAAACTCCGAGGGGGGACACGGAGATGTTATGGCCGAGAGCCGCGGCGGATCAGAGGATATGGAACTGAAAAGAGTTTACCAGGAACTCTATGCAGTCGGGACCCAATTTCTCAGTGCTGAAAGTTTCCAGAGAGTCCTGACTTCCCGGGAGCTTAAATTAAAAAGGAAGGCCGCAAATATTGCGGGGTTACAGATGGCTGACCTGCTCGCCTACCCATTGAAACAGGACATCCTTGTTAAAAACGACGTTCCGGGTGTAAGTCATGGAGATTTTGGAGAGAAGCTTTGCGGCAGCGTCCTGGGCAAAGAGAACGCCAATAGCCGAAGGTTTATAAAATGAAAAACCCGCTTTCGCGGGTTTCTCACGCTAGCCCATACGGGCCATCCACCTCCGATTGCTCGGATTACTTATAGTATAGTATATCCCCTATGAAACGTCAAGGGCCATGTATAAACCGCGTCTTGACATTGGCTATACATCTGCTAGAATATACCCATGAGCAATAAACACCCGGAAAAAAAGAAAATGTTCGCCAGACGCCTACGTGAGGATGTTATAGAAAAGCTGACGTCCGATGCGCGGGCGTTCGGAGTAAATACCACGACATACCTTGAATTATTGGTGATGGAAAAACGTCTTGAAAGGGGGTTTTATGGAAAACAAAAATAATCCGGTCAGACATGATGAAATCGTTGTCCTGGGGAAAACGGTAAGAAAATCCGTCCTACCGGAGATCTACCGCCTTGCGAGCGCCAACAAGGCTGCGCTGGAAGAAAATATAAGGAGCATGATGGCAGCACAAGGCTTCACCAATGCCGGCAGCGCCATGGCGCAGTTGGAGAGCGATCTGCAAGGCTGAACCTAAAAGATCAACTAAGCAACGACCGAGCGGTAGTTAATAACAATCGTTGACCACTTAGGTCGCAAGTAATACAATATATATAATATAAGGCAATGTTCGCTTCTGCTTTTTCCGCAGCCTTCGAATATTAATCAGGCCAATCTCCTATGAGGTAAGCGTGCCCAAAGAAATATTAATCGCGCCAAAACACAGACGAATTGTATATCGTCGTCCTGTAAAACCAACTATGAGAAAGCGCAACAACTCGGTGTCGAAAGATTCCGCACCCAGTTACGACGCGCCAAAACTAAAATCGGTTTCTTTGTTTAGCGGCGGGGGCGGAATGGATATTGGCGTTGAAGCCGCCGGTTTTGAGAACTTGGCCTGTGTGGAATTTGACCCGAACGCCACCGAAACTCTGCGCTTTAATGCTCACCGCAGGAAGTCACGCACGAAAATAGTTGAAGCCGATATACGCACTGTGGACCCATTAACACTGGCAAAGCCGGGGATTGATCTGCTTCATGGCGGACCTCCTTGCCAGGCTTTTTCTCTCATCGGCAAGCGGAAATCTCTTTGTGATGCGCGCGGGATGTTGCTTTTTGAAATGATTCGTTTCGCGGCAGCTTTGAAGCCTCGTGCAATCCTGCTTGAGCAGGTTAAAGGTTTATTAAGCGCTCCCGATGAAAAGGGCGAGCGGGGTGGGGTTTTCAAGCGCTTCATAAGAGAACTTGAGGAACTTGGCTATTGCGTCAAATGGACGGTTTTATGCGCCGCAGATTATGGGGTGCCCCAACTGCGCGAGCGTGTTTTTATTGTCGCCCGCAAAGGCCAGAACGGATTCTCGTTCCCTCCTCCCACGCATTCTGACAATCCTGAAGATACTCCGCTTTTTACCCTCAAACCGTACACTGGGGCTGGCGCAGTTCTGGCGGGACTTCCTTCCCCCGTATTAAAGGGACTCGCACCGAAGTTCCCGAATCATGTCGATGTGACTCCGGCACGCGACCGTGAGAGGATTCATCCTGTCGCCGAAGGCGGTTTTTTGGCCGGGTGCCCGAACGCTTCGCCAGAATTAAAAAGAAATCTGACAAAAAAAGATACGACCAAGTATCGCAGATTGCATCGTCTTGAGCCCGCTCTTACTCTCCGGTGCGGAGAAATATTCTTCCATCCCTTGGAGGACAGATATTTGACCCCACGCGAATATTTGCGGATTCATGGATATCCCGATGAGCATATTCTTTGCGGCCCTATCCGTAGCAGATCTGGGACAGTCCGGAATCTTGACCAGCATAGACTTGTGGCTAATTCCGTGCCTCCGCCGTTGGCTCAAGCGGTTGCCGCGCAAATTGCAAAGGTGTTGAAATGAGTTCCCAAATATATGAGTTGTTTGGCTTTCCCTTAGAGGACCAGAACGCTGAAGCCTTAAAGCACAGAAAACAATGCCTCTGTCCGTTTATGGGGCAGATATGCGATGGCGGAGGCAACCGCTATCAGTCTTTCCTGCACCTTGACGCAAAAAAAGATCCGGAGCTGGTTGCCTTTTTTAACGGCAAAACCGCAGACATTCCTGCCGGAGTATGTTCCCTCAATACGTCCACTCAAACATGGATTGTTTGTCCCCGTAGAATATTCGTCCTGGATAAAGGGGGCAACCATACCTCCCACGAAAGTTTTTGCGAGAGCCTGTTGAAAAGTTTCATTCCTGCTGCCCTACCTTCCAAAGTCGGCGTCTGGTCAGAAGTGAAAATTAAGTACTCGGAGGATTCGGGCAACGAGGATGATGACAAGGTGTTTGATTATACTTTCGATTATATTATATGCCCAATACGCCCAAAACCACTTTCCGATGCCGCAAGCAAACTTGGCTTGAGCGAACGAAAACTTGAAACCTCATTGGTTAAAAATGGATATACGCTTGCCAGCAGGAACGGACGGAAATTTATTGAGGAGTATCCGGACGGACAGCCATTAGTGATCGAGGTCATGACATCAAGCACTTCAGGCGGCAACAAGACTAAGGGAACCACAATCCAAAATGCATTCCGTAATGCCATTTTAGAGCAACCCCACAAAGCCCCTGGAATTAACTATCGTCAGGTCTGGGCTCGAATGGTTAGCCAGTTGATCGTTAAGTCCCAAATAGGAAAAGCGTGGGGCGGTCAAACCGTATGGGTTCTTCAGGACGCACTGGTTAATTATATTTCCAACACAACGGACTTGAATTTCCGGGAACTAATATCCAAAGCATTAAAAGAAGTAAATATTTTGAGTCTGCGTTACAAAGAATCTCACGGGACACGCCTTCAGCCGTTAGAAGTGGACAACTTGTACGCGGGACAAATCCCGACCATCCAAGGCGATACGGACTTCAATAAACTTTTACAGGCGGCAAGTATCCCGCCCAAGACCACGCTTGAGTACAAACTGTTGAACAAGAAACCGCGAACGATAATTGATTTATAAATATGCGGGGTGTGAAACAGGCTCAAGACTGAGAATTGATTCGGGAACAAATGGCTGATGTCTTTTCAAAGAAAAAACGATCTGCCATCATGGCGGCGATAAAGGGGAAAGGTGCGCGATCCACGGAATTGGCTGTCCGGAGCATTCTGCGAAGGCTCGGCATAACCGGGTGGCGCGCCAATCTCAATTCTATCCCAGGCACCCCGGATTTCGCGTTTCTTAAAATTAAGTTGGCAGTATTTGTGGACGGTTGCTTTTGGCACGGCTGTAAAACATGTCTTCGTAATCGCCGACCGGCAACAAATGTGGTTTTTTGGCGTAAAAAGATTGCCGGAAACATACGGCGCGATAATCGAGTGAACCGAGGCCTTCGCCGATTAGGCTGGTCTGTTTTAAGGATTTGGGAGCATTCGGTTGAGAAAAACAGGGCAACGGTTGAAAAGAGATTGTCGCGGGCTGTTGCTCAATGCAGGCGGGGGAATGGCGGGAAAGGCAACTAATGGGCGACATTAACTACATAGATCTGTTCGCCGGCGCCGGGGGTCTCTCCGAAGGGTTCCTCCGGGCAGGCTTTACGCCTCTTGCGCATGTGGAGTCTAGCGAGGCGGCTTGTTTCACTTTAAAAACCCGGTCGGTTTTTCATTATCTTGCCAAGCAGAGAAAATGCGAGGTTTATAATTCATATCTTAAGGGCAAAATCACGCGGAAAGAATTGTACAACACCGTGCCGCAGAAAGTGTTGGACACTGTGATTAATGCGAAAATCGGGGAGGAGAACAGGCAAATCTTCAAGACTATTGGGGCTCTACTAAACGGCAGGAAAGTCGATCTAATCATTGGCGGCCCACCGTGCCAGGCATATTCATATATTGGGCGGGCCGCACTTAAACACAAAGAGGATGACGAACGTAAAACCCTATACATACATTACGGACGGTTTCTTAAAAGATATCGCCCAAAATTGTTTGTCTTCGAAAATGTTCCCGGATTGCTGACTGCGGGAAAAGGCCGCTATTTTAAGAATCTTAAAAAATATTACAAGCGGTTAGGGTATAAAGTCGAGCACAAACTCTTTAATGCGTATGATTTCGGGGTGATTCAGAATCGCAGGAGACTTGTCATCATCGGTTGGAGAAAGGATGTTTCTTTTACATACCCCGAAATATCCCCGACAAGCGGAACTTATTCCCGCGATGACATTTTTAGCGATTTGCCGCCTATCCGCCCCGATGACAATTCTAGATATCACACATACATTTCTTCGCCCAATGAATATCTGACTAAGACCGGCATGCGTAATGGTGAAGCCTTTGTTTGTCAACACATCGCACGTCCGCACAACACTAAGGATTTGGAAATATACAGGTTGGCTATCCAAAAACTTGTCGGTGGAGAAAGATTAAAGAACAACCATGTCCCTGCCGAGATGAGAACACAAAAGAACGTAAGCGATTTTCTTGACCGCTTTAAAGTTGTCGCAGAGAAACCGCACACCATGATAGCGCATATCGCCAAAGACGGGCATCATTTCATACATCCGGATGAAAATCAACTCCGGTCCATATCAGTCCGGGAGGCCGCCAGGATCCAATCGTTTCCAGATAATTACTATTTCGAAGGGGTGAAAGAAGACCAGCCGCGGACGGCCGCCTTCAGGCAGATTGGCAATGCTGTTCCGCCTCTTATGGCGGCAGCAATAGCAACTAAACTTAAGGAAATAATTTTATGACGACAGAAGTCTTTTTCAATCCCAATGCGAGGCTGATGATCCAGCTGGGCGAGCAGCTTATACGCAATGAATATGTTGCGATATTGGAGTTGATAAAAAATTCTTATGACGCATTCGCAACCGAGGTTGTGATAGAAATGTCGGCGATCCAGTTTCCGAGCAGAGGAAAAATAATTGTAAAAGATAACGGTTGCGGAATGGACAAAACGGTCATCGAAGAAGCCTGGCTTAACCCGGGGACGGATTACAAGGTTAAACAGTTACTGGGGAAGCGGCGGGGTGATTTCCCTGGTGGGAGAATTCCGCTGGGCGAAAAAGGCATAGGCCGTTTTGCCGTGCAGAAAATGGGCGACAAGGTTGAAATAACCACCCGGAAGGCAAATTCCGAGGAGTGTCTGGTAAAGGCCGATTGGAGAAAATTTGACTCAGCAACCTCATTGTCAAAAGTCCCTGTGCATTTTTCGGAACGCGCCCCGGAAGTGTTCAAAGGGAAATCAACCGGAACGATGATGTGCATTACGGATCTCAGAAAAGGGCAATGGTCTGAAGAGGTCCTGCAGGATTTGCGACGTGCAATTATAAACATGACGAGTCCGTTCTCCTCCGTCCAGAATTTCACCATAAAACTGTTTATCGACGGCAAGCAGGACGACCTTGATGTTAAAGATATTCTAAAATCTGCGCTGTATTCGTTCTCCTGTGATATAAAGGGGGATCGCATTACACGCTTTGAATACAAATTCCGCCCCTATGCATCAATGCAGCCCCTGAAAGAGCGGACAATAACGCTTAAGGATTTGCAAAAACACGACCTCGACCGCATTGTTTATAAACGCAAAAAGTCAGCAAAAAACGGCGACAAAAAGGAGCCGGAGAAAGTGGACCTGTCATCCTTCAGGGTGGGACGTGTAAACTTGGATGGATTTATATTCCATCGGGAAGCAAAAGTATTAAAGCTTGGCGCCATCGCTGGCGCTAGTGTCCGGGACTTTTTAAAAGACAATGGCGGGGTCCGGGTCTATCGGGATAAAATCAGGGTTTATGATTACGGGGAACCCGGGAATGATTGGCTCGGACTTGAGTTCCGAAGAATAAATGACCCCGGTGTGAAGTTGAACTCGTCATTGATGCTGGCTGCCGTAAATCTCGACCGCGAGGAAAGCCAGGATCTCATGGAAAAGACAAATCGGGAGGGTTTTGTAGAGAATGACGCGTTCAAGGCATTAACAAAAGCTGTCCTTCATGTGATTACTGTTGTGGAAAAATATAGAGATGAGGATAAAGAGACTGTTAGGGAATTCTGCGGGCTAGGCAAAAAAAGCGAGCCGGTGTTGGACATATTGAGCGACTTCCAGGCCCTTCTCGAAGAAAAGATTACAGATGAAAAGTTGCGGGACGAGTGTATTACATACATCAAAAAGATAGATACGGACTACAGGCAAATGCAGGAGATCCTACTCACCAGCGCCGAAGCCGGGCTTGGGCTTAGTTTTGCCATCCATGAAATATCAAAGGTCTTGCAGGAGATGCGGGAATTTACCAAGCATGAAAAAGTCTCGGAAAAGATATTAAAAGGCATCCGCCATCTTTCCGAATTGGTTGAGATGTACGCTGTGTTGTTGCGCACATCCAAACAGAAAGTCCAGGATTTGCGGAAACTTCTTCATAATGCCACGGTTTATCTTCAATACCGGCTTAGGGCACATCAGATAACTCTGGTCGATAATTTTTCCGAATTTCCCAGGACAGCGGATGTGAAATGCCCGGATAGATTCGCAATAAGTGCTGTGGTCAATGTGATCGACAATTCCATCTATTGGCTTGAGAGATACGAAGTCCCAAACAAGAAAATCTATGTTTCCCTGGAAGACAAGGGCGACTACTATCGGGTAATTGTTGCAGATAATGGCAAGGGATTCACCATGTCCCCGGAGCAGATGGTCAAACCGTTTGTAACCTTAAAACCGGGTGGCATGGGGCTTGGATTGCATATTGTCAGCGAGGTTATGGGGGCACAAGGTGGAAAACTCATTTTTTCAGACGATGGCAAGATTGCTGTCCCAAAAGATTACCGCACTGGCGCCATCCTGGCCCTGGATTTCAAAAAGGAGAAGTGAAATGTTCTCGCTAAAAAACATGACTGCGGTAATCATTGATGATGAGCCAGAGCTGCTAGCCTCTTTAATAGGGGCGCTCAACCAAGATGGTGTGTCGACCATCGCCTTTAAGCCGGAGGATGTTGTCCCACTTGAAAATGTCAGGTTGGTCTTTTTGGATTTGCAATTGATTCCCGGCGTATCTTCCGATGAAATGGATTTGGCCAGAGGGGCTGCGGCATACATGGACAAACTGATGGGGGGCAGCAAAATTGCCCCATACATACTTTTCCTATGGACGCGGCATGAGGACCAGTCCGGCGCAATTGTGGAATGGCTACAACACAAGCCTGTCACCGTTGTGGCAATGAACAAGACGCTAATAACTGGGTTGCCAACACCTGATGCACAAATAACCAGCATCAAGGCTAAGTTGGAGCTGGAAATGAATAATCTCCCGTTTACACAGATCATGTTTGATTTGGAAAATTCCGCCAAACGGGCTGTGGAATTTACGACAAACGCATTGGTTCCGGAAGATTGCAAAGGCGACGACGATATCGGAAAGAACCTGCACATGTTGAAAAAAGCTGTGCTCGGAAGGCAGACTGGAGCGGAGGAGATAAAAGCCATAAAGTCCATAATGGCCCGCCTGATTTCGGATTTCATGGAAACAACGCCCCCGTCAGGACAAACATTGCCGGCGATTAAATCAACTAGTATTAAGAAAATAAAGGCGGGGGGGACGGAATCAGCGGAGGAAGAAAAAGCACGGGCGGCGCTAGAAGAGCGGGATGTAAAGACACGGATTAAGTTAAATACCGCACTTCATCTGGACATCTCTCCATCGATGTGCATGCCGGGAAATGTTTATGAAAAAACAGACCAGGCCCCATTGTCTTGGGTCAGCGAACTGAGTCAGTTGCCGCAGAATGCGGCGGATAAGCCGGCCTTACAGGCGCTCAAGCAAATTGTTTTGGAAATATCGCCCCTTTGTGATTGGGCGCAAAAGAAACTATATAGACATAGATTTGTGAGAGGCGTAATATTCCCGACGGATTTGTATGGGAAATTGGCGGATGCCGAGCCTGTGAAGGGGAAATATCATTATCTAACTCGCCCTTCAAATTATTCAACTCCCGTATTGTGTTTCGCCGACGGCATTGGCGAAGCAAGATTGGTCTTCGATTTTAAATATTTTGAGACGGAAGAGTTGAAGTTTCTTGAAGGGAAAAAATCTTTATTCCGATTGCGGACAGAGATACTGTCGGAAATCCAGTCAAAGATGGGTGAGCATATATCCAGACTGGG
>Ga0247840_10010837_pt1 | contig 11279 bp, 9 predicted proteins | sample LaCruzMarch2015__FD_192404 | JGI IMG/M metagenome (GOLD analysis project Ga0247840, IMG submission 192404) | Freshwater microbial communities from meromictic Lake La Cruz, Castile-La Mancha, Spain - LaCruzMarch2015_17m | ecosystem: Environmental > Aquatic > Freshwater > Lake | place: Spain...
TTGCGTGAACGCGGCGTACCGCCGGCCAGGACCGACTCCGGGCGCTTGTGATTGGGCAGGGCGCCCGGGCTCGTCACCACCACCCGGTCATCGAAGACCTCGACCAGGACCCGCGAGCCCAGGATGCTGTAGTCGCGGTGCGCCACCGCGTTGACCACGCATTCGCGAAAGGCCGACAGCGGCACCGGCCATTGCTCCGTGCGCTCGATCCCGGCATACCGCTCACCGTGCCCGAGCGCGCGCAACCAGCCCTCGGCACGCTGCACCTGCTCGTCGAGCCGGCCGCGCGCCTCCCCTGCCAGCAGCACCTCGGCGCCGCGTTCGGTGCCGGCATAGGCGACCAGGTCCACCCACAGATTGCGCGTCGGCGGATACCCCTGGGGGTCCTTGCCGAAACACAAGAGGCCAAACAGGGTCGCCCGCAGTGCGCCGTCGAAGTCGCGCCCCAGCACCTCGCGGTTGTAGAGGTCGGTCTCCAACGCCATCCCCGGCTCGGCGTCCAGGTCCACGCCCTTGCGCTGCATGTAGTCCCGAAAGGCCTGCGGCGCGATGGCGTCCGCGCTGGTGCCGGGCACCACGCGCTCCTCGGTGAAGACCAGGCCGTAGGTGTTGTACAAAGTGTTCCCCCTGATAACCACGCTCGGCATCTGCCGGTACCGATAGACAGCGTCAGTTGTCGCGTCTGCCCTGTCAAGCGGTTGGCGGCGCGGCAATGTCGGCGGGGCTGGCCGGGTCGCCTGGCCAGCGACTTGGAGCGCCAAGAGAACTTCGACGGCAGAGATACTGGCGGTTTGCATTTCTTGCGTGGCCGGGCCAGCATAAGCCGATTCCGGCCAACCCGGGCGTTGGCTTGCGCACCCGTGTCCCTTGGCGGAGCCGTCATGCTTGAGCAAGAATCGATCCGGGAAGCCATCGACCGGCTTGCCGCTGCCGCCTCGTCGCCTGCACGGATAATCCTGTTCGGCTCCTACGGTCGTGGCACCGCGGACCCGGGATCGGATTTGGACCTGGAGGAAAATGGCGCCCTAGGTTCATGTTTTTCGACTGGGAGCCCCATGTGAACGATCGGTCTGACGTGGTGATGCGGCTGGATGGACTGCACGAGCGCCATACGGGCTTAACCGAGAGTATCAGTGGGACCTATCTTGAGGCGGCGTCCGTCTGCTTCAGCAGACACCATGACTCGCCGGTAGATCTGACTATTGCGTGCGATGGCGAATCCAGCGTGGAGGCGGTCGAATTTCCCAGGCCGACCGATCGCGTCATGAAAGCCTGGGCCAACCGAATTGACACAACAGAAGCGGGTGCATACGGAGTCAGCCTGGCGGCGGTCGAGGTCAAGAGCCAACTGGTTGCGGTGCGTCGCGCTGAGACGCTGACCGGCGCGGACTGGTACGTTGCTCCTATCGGATCTGATCCTGATGACCTCGAGAATTGCTATCGACTTGAGATTTCGGGGATCGATACGGGTAACCAAGCGGTAATGGCCGCACGCCTGCGGCAGAAGATCGAGCAAACCAGGAAGGGCGTGAGCAACCTGCCCGCAATTGCGTCGGTCGTTGGATTTCGGGAGAAGGCAGTAGTAATCCAGACAGTGGGTGACCAGCGATGACCTGGACTGAACTTCACAAAGAGAGTGAGCGGTTTTCCATCGAGGCTCACCTGGCCCTTGATGTGGGTGACAAAGATCGAGCTTATGATTTATTCAGGGAGGCAGCGCAAGTCGAAAGGCGCGCTTTGGAACAGCTTGATCCATCGAAAGCTAGAACACGGGGGGTGACTGCTGTAAGTGCTGTGGCTCTGTGGTTTAAAGCTGAGCGTTACGATCAGGCTGAGCAGCTTGCGTATTCCATGCTTGCTGATCCCAATATTCCTGAGTTTGCGCGGACAGACTTAAGAAACCTTGTACAGGCAATCTGGACGGAAACAGCAAAGCGTAACGCGGGCGTGACTTTTGTTCCTGGTCAAGTGTTGGTTTCGGTTCAGGGCGGCGAGGTTGTAACGGGTGGCGCGCCTCTCGAGTTAATCGTAGACAAGATGCATACGATTCAGTTAATGTTCTACAGGACTGTTGAGTTCATTCAAGGTGTTGCCCATCGGACGGTCGGCAACCCATCCAAGGAAATACAGGAGTCATGCCGGCCTTGGCTTTTCCAGTCTCCCCCTGGCAGTTATCAGTTCTCTGTCGCCATTCAGAAGCCAATGCAACAGGACTTTTTCAGAGAGGATGTCGAGCCGGAGAGAATCGCTCAGCATTTCCTGGAAATCGTGAGAGCATCCGCGGCGGATGACTCCGCCGAATTGGAAAATCTCGTACCTGACAAGAGCTACAGAAGTACCTTCCTGAAACTCGCACGGAATCTGGCTCCGACTGGCAAAACCTTCGATCAAATTGAGTTCCGAACCACCGGAGACGACATTCCGGTTCGTCTCGGCGTTGAGTCCCGGGGGAGCATCAATAATAACCTACGCGAGATTTCTCCCCCACAGGCCAAGGTCCCCGATGTTCCGGATGAGCTTCGCGGCACTCTGCGTGCCTTGCACTTGGACCGGGACTGGCTGGAGGTGGTTGTGGATGACGAGCCAATCCGCGTCGAGGGCCTTCAGGACGCGGTCGACGACGTCATAGGGCCGATGGTCAATCGTCTGGTAGTGGTCAAGACCACGCGTAATCCCCAGAACAAGATGAAGTTCGTTGATATTGAATTGATCGATTAGTCGAATATACGAAAATCTGGTATCGTCCCCAACACCACCTACCGCGGGCAGCCGGAGCCCCGCCGGACAAGGACCACCAGCCATGTCCCTGCACCACGTATTCATCAGCTACAACAGCCAGGACGCCGCCTCGGCACTGGCCTTGGCCGTCGCACTTAAGGACCGTGGCCTCGATCCGTGGTTCGACCAATGGCACTTGCCGCCGGGCCGCCCCTGGCTTCGGGTACTGGAAGCGGGCCTCGAGGCATCCGCCGCCGTTGCCGTCCTGATTGGCGCCCACGGCCTGGGTCCAGTGCAACAGGAGGAGATGTCCATCGCCCTGCACCAGGCCCGCCGCCAGGGCAAACCCGTCATTCCGGTTTTGTTTGCCGCGGCGACGCCGCTACCGTCCTTCCTCGCCCTCTACGGCCACGTGGACCTGAGCAACGGGCTTGACCCCGAAGGCCTCGCGCGCCTGGTCTGGGGCATTACGGGTGAGCGTCCGGTGCCAATTGCCGCACCCCTGATCGCCATTTCCGCGCTCGGCCCGGACTATGACCAAGGACTTCGCACCATTTTCGCGCAACTCGCGCACCAGGTTTCGGTGGCTGAGATCCGTGCCGTCTGTCTCCGGTCAGCCGCCCTGAGCCCTATAGCGGACTGGCCGCGGGAGCCGACACATGCGGCCTGGTGCGATTGGCTGCTCGACCGGGCGCCGCTTCGCAACGGGCGTCACCCGCTCTACGACATCCTCGCCTTTCTCAAGTCCCGGGCCGGGGGTGAGGCGTTGCTGACGCGCGATATCGAGGACGCCATGCGGCGCCTCGCTGCCCATCACCCCGGATTGTGCATCGACCCTTTGCCCGAGGCCGTCCCGGCGGCAAGCGCCGATCCCGCCCTGGTGGAGGTCGTCTTTCTGTCAAGTAAAGGTTCCGCAGTCCCCGGCTACGAGGTTTGTACCTTTTGGCATAGCCCCGGAGGAAGTAAACCGGCGACAGGTCCCCAGCGGGACCAAGACTCGGGTGGCCCACTCGAACTCGGTGTCCAGGCCCAGGTCAGCGAATTCGCCCTGACATTGATGGACGCCAAGGTCGCCTGGGGTGTCGCTGTGGAGGATTGTGTATTCCTCTTCCGCGTCCCGCGGGAGCTGATGCTCCATCCCTTCGAGGACTGGCCGTGCAGTCAGCTCAAGGGCCTGCGCCTGGGCGGTACCCACCCGGTGGTCCTGGGCGCCCGGCGGCGGAGTTGGGGGGACTGCGACACCGGCTGGCGCCGGCTCGCCGCCCTCTGGGGGCGACCCCTACGCGACTGCGTGGCCTGTTGCCCGGGTTGCAGCGAATTGGACTCCGTCGCCCTGACGACCCTGACGGACAGTCTGGCGCAGACTCCCTGCCTGGCGCTGGAGCAAGTCCCCGACTTGGCCGAGTGTGAGACCGACACCCCGATCAAGGTGGTTGAGACCTTGGGCCTGGTGGCGCTGTGGCCGCGCAGCCAAGCAGCCGAGGCGGGATTTTGGGGCGACGATCGACGCCGCCTTGGGAGGCGTCCCGCTGGCCGAGGTGCCCCGGAAACTGCGGGACCTGCGCCACGCCGACGCCGGCCGGACTGAGGTCCACCCGGCGCGTCGGCACCTGACCCTGTTCTGGGACGACCCCAGTCGCAGCGCCAAGCGCCCGCAGGCCAGACGCTTCTTCACCGGACTCTCCTGAACCGCGCCAACCATCCGACGACACCCAACCAGGTCACCTCAAGAGACTCGCCCCATGAACGATATTCCCCAGGCCGACGACAAGCCCCGCTGGTGGATCTTTGGCGCGGACGGCGACCCCGCGCAGCGGCTCGCCCGGCTCCCCGAGCCGCCCCCCTGGCGGCGCTTCGACGACCAGGCTCGCGCCACCCGCGGTGCGCGCTTCATCCTGCGGGCGGACGAGATCGACATGGTCAACGCCGCGCTCTATCTGCGCCGCCCGTTGCTCCTCACCGGCAAGCCCGGCGTCGGCAAGACCTCCCTGACCTACTCGGTGGCCAAGGACCTGGACCTGGGTGAGGTCCTGCGCTGGTCCATCACCACCAGTACCACGCTCAAGGATGGACTCTACCGCTACGACGCCATCGCCCGGCTACAGGACGCCTCGCTGCAACAGACCGAGCGCGTCCGCGGCCAGTCCGGACAGACGGCCGACCAGGGTCCGGCCAGCCCCGAGTCCAAGGCCCCGCCCATCGGTCACTACCTGCGCCTGGGCCCGCTGGGCACCGCCTTCGCCCAATCCGGCACCCGCCGCCCGCGTGTACTCCTGGTGGACGAGATCGACAAGAGCGACATCGACCTGCCCAACAACCTGCTGCACATCTTCGAGGAGGGCGAGTTCACCATCCCGGAACTGGAGCGCCTGCCCGAACACCAGGTGTTCATCCTTCCCTGCGATGCGCCCGAAGACGCCACCCCCGAGACCCACGGCATCCCGGTCGAGCGTGGGCGGGTGCGTTGCGCCGCCTTTCCGCTGGTCGTCATGACCAGCAACGACGAGCGCGAATTCCCACCCGCCTTCCTGCGCCGCTGCCTCAAGCTGGACATGGCCCTTCCGGGGCCGGACGAGTTGAAGGCCATCGTCAAGGTCCACCTGTTCGGGCCCGCCGCGGCGGCTGCGGACCAGGCCCTTTGGGACTCGGACCTGGAGGCGCGTATCGACCGCCTGATCAGAGCCTTCCTCGACCGCCGCGACCAACCCCCGGTGCGTGATCTGGCCGCGGACCAGTTGCTCAATGCCGTTTACATGGTGCTGCGCGATGCCGATCCGGCACGCCAATGGGGCGACCGCCAGGCGCTAATTGACGCCCTGTGGCGGCCACTCTCCGACTAGACGGGAGGATCGATTGGTGTCAGGCACTTGGGCGATCGAGGAGAACCAGCGGGACCGCCGAACCGCCATTCCGAACCCGACCGATTCTGCCGCGCGGGACTCCGGCGTGCCCCGCCCAACTGGGCAACTGGACAAGGGCCTGAGTGGACTCCTGGCCGCACTTGCCGCGGCGGACCTCAATCCTGGCGCCACCGAGTTCGCCGACTTGCTGTGGTTGGCTGCCCATCTTGATATACCGCCGCCGCCGTTGTGCGACCAGGACACCGTGGGCGCGTTTGAAGGCGAGCCCGGGTCCGTCGGCGACCGAAATTCCGGGGATACGCCGCCACCGTTCCCGCCGCCATCCGTTAGCGACACGCGCGCCCCCGGTCGTCGCATTTACCCCGCAACCGCGGGCCCGTTGGGTAGTCGCGGTGCCCTCGGCCTGCGCGCCCCGGCGGCCCCGGCCCTGGGCAAGGCCCTTGGGATCGCACGCGCCCTGCGTCCGCCTGGACGAGGACGCCACCGCCGAGCGCATCGCCGAGCAGCGCCTCTCCGGACACCAGTTCTGGGAACCAGCCCTGGTGCCGGCCCGCGAGCGCTGGTTTGAACTCGCCCTGGTACTGGACCGCGGCGCCACCATGGTGGTCTGGCGCCCGCTGCTGGCCGAATTGCGCCGCCTGTTCGGCTATCAAGGCGCCTTTGCGCGGGTGCGGGTCTGGGGTCTGGACGCGGACGGACCCGAGCCCTTGCTCTATGCCGGACACCAGCCCCGCGGCGGGCGGCCCTGTCAGCCCACGGCGCTGATCGCCGGACCCAGCCGCCGCCTGATCCTGGTCGCGAGTGACTGCATCGGCCGCGCCTGGCACAACGGCAGCGTCATCGGCTGGCTCACCGACTGGGGTGCCGCCCGGGCGCTCGCCCTCTTGCAGCCCTTACCCCAGCGGCTATGGGACGGCACCGCCCTGGGGCGCGGCCTTGAGGTCCGCCTGCGCGCCCGTCGGCCCGGACCACTTGGCGGCGATCTGGAGGTTTTGGGTGCACCCGCGCCGCCGTCGAGTCGCCCGGGGCCGAGTCCAGTCGCCTCCGACCTGCGTCTGCCCATCATCACCCTGGAACCTCCGGTCATTCAGGGCTGGGGCAAGCTGCTCTGCGGACGCCGTGAGGCCTGGTGCATTGGTGTCCAGTTCGGTCCCGAGACGCCCTACGCCCCGCCGGAGTCGCCGGACGCCGCACCACCGGTCGAACCGGATCAGACAGAGATCCTCGCCCGCCTGGCAGACTTCCAGTCCGGTGCGTCACCTTTGGCGCGTCGCCTGGCCGCGCTGCTCGCCGCCGCCCCCCTGACCCTACCCGTCATGCGGCTGGTTCAGCAGACGACGCTACCCGAATCCGGGCAGGGCCACTTGGCCGAGATCTTTCTCAGCGGCCTGTTGCGCCAGGACCCGAGCCTGACTGGCGATGCCGATGAGCCCTTCTACGACTACCGCGGTGACTGCCGTCAACGCCTCTTGGATGGCATCGGTGTGCGCGACTCTTGCGCGGTGCTGCAAGCAGTTTCGGCGTTTGTGGCCGAACGCACCGGCGGAGTGCTGGATTTCGCGGCGCTCATCGCCGACCCCGATGCCGCCGTGATGGGCGGTCAGGCAACACTGAGTGACGCCAATACTCGGTATTTCGCCGAGATCGGTGCCGCCGTTCTGCGTCGCCTAGGCAGGCGTTACGCCCGCCTCGCAGATGGATTAGTGGCCCCGGCAACCGGGGAGCCCGAGGCCATGACACGAGCGCTCGGTGCACAATGGGACGAGGAGACTCCCCAACGACAGGCGGCGATCCAGAACAGCGAGCAACCCCTTCGACGTACCCCCAACGTCGTCTACAGTGCCGCGGTTTCCGCTATAGCGGAGGCGCTGAACCGGATTCCCCCGCTGGCCGCGGCCCTCACAGATCAGCTGGTGGGGCGCCGTGTCACCGAGGTCTCCGAGATCGCGCAATGGCTATGCGCCCAGGACGGGGGCCTTGGCTCGGCTTTCCACGTACTCAATACCGCCTTGCAGGAGGCAGCGAGGGAACTTCACCAACAACAAGGCGATTGTGCGCTACTGCGTGAACAGGCGCGCAAGATCCTGGGTTGGATGTTAGTGTTTGCCGTCATGGAGGGCTACGACCAGGAGGACGCCCGCCTTGCGAAGCGATGGTTTGATGGCGTAGCTTTTAGCATTCCGCTGGGGCGCAGCCCGTGCGTCGAGGTTCTTTCGGCTCGCTGGCGCGACGACAAGGCCGAGTTTAGCACCGAGCCCGACCGTCACGACTACGGCAAGGACGACATTACACCCAATGCATTCGGTGGGATCGGATTCGACGATCCCAACCGGTTGGACCCGGAGCGGGCCGTGGAATACGTCTGGCGCCTGGTCTACCAGAAGGTCTACGGCAAGCTGGCGCCCGACAAGCTGCCGCAGGCCAAGATCGATGACCTGCGCGCCTGGCTGCATACGCAACTTGCGCGTCGGAAACGGCGTCTGCGCCTGGTCATCGACCGTCAAGACTGGGACAGCGCCTACCCCCTCGCCCCGACGCTCCAGGCCATCCATGATGCCCTGCCCCAGATCCATCTCATCGTCATCGACAGCGGCGCGACCGCCGACGACGAGGTTTTCGTCCTGCCCGCAAGTCAACTCGCTGCCGGCATCTACGAGTGTCGGCAAACGATCGAGGCCATCACATGATCTGCGTTATCTCGGCCGAGCAAAGTGAGTTCGCGTTGCCCCTCGGGTGGCGTGCAAACCTCCGAGCAAGCTGGCGGCTCTTGAAGTGGTTCACAAAGCCGAGCTTGAAAAACCAAGAATCCGCATCGTCTCCTGAGGTATGAACCGTGAAACCTACCGTCTATCTTGAAACCTCGGTCATCAGTTACCTCGCCGCCCGCCCGAGCCGAGATCTGATCGTTGCCGCTCATCAACAGATCAGTCAGACTTGGTGGGCGACGCGCGAGGACTGGGACCTCTGCGTATCGGTCCTGGTGGTCGCGGAGGCCCGGTCCGGCGATACAGCGGCGGCGCAACGCCGACTGGCGTTGCTGGGCGAGTTGCCCTTGCTGATCTTGAACGACGCGGCCACCGATCTGGCCGAACGGTTGCTCACCGCGGCGGGTTTCCGACCGCCGATCATCTGTACCCCCGAGGAGTTGCTGGGAGACCGCTATGTGGACTGATCCTATTGTGGAAGAACTGCACCGGATTCGCCAAGCCCATGCGGCCCGGTTCGGTAACGATCTGCGGGCCATCGTCGCGGACCTTCGCGAGCTTGAGGCCGCATGGCCGGCAGCAAAGATTGATCCGGCGCCTCAGCCGGCGACCAATCCGGCGGTCGTGCCAAGGGGTTCTATTGGGGCTATGGGGACTCCGATCCGCGATTGCGTATCTCGTTCGGAGTCTTGAATAGTGTATTGCACGTCCCGCGTAATCTGGTGGGGGATGGGCCCCAACGGTTGCGGCAAGTCCAACGTGATCGACGCGGTGCGCTGGGTCATGGGCGAGTCCCCGGCCAAGATGCTGCGCGGTGAGTCGATGGCGGACGTCATCTTCATTTATCGGGAGTCACTATGCTCGACGACACAACCATCCAGTCAGCCGTCGACCGCCTCGTCGCCGCGGCCTCGTCCCCCGTGCGGGTGATCGTCTTCGGCTCCTATGGTCGCGGTACCGCGGACCAGGGGTCAGACCTGGACCTCATGGTGATCGAGCGGGAGGTAACGGACAAGGGAGCGGAATACATGCGCCTGATGGATGCCCTCGGACCTGTGACATCCGGGATCGGTGTGGACCTGCTGATCTATCCCCTGAGCGAGTTCGAGCGGCGCAGTCAGGTGCCCGGCACGATCCTGTTTCGCGCGCGTCAGGAAGGGAGGGTCCTGCATGACTCCCTTCACTGAGGTTTTCGGTCCTGCTCAATGGCGGATCGCCCTGCCGCGGATCTGCCCTAAGGTCTGCGCTCAGGCATAAACCTGCCTGCCTTCCTGCAACGCCCAATACAAGGCACTACCCGGCTGCCCGCCCCAGCGCGCGACCTCGTCCGTGGAATAGACCAGTACGTCGACCGGGATGCGCAAGGGTCGCAACGCGCGCCTCAACCGGACCATTTCCGCCGCGCGATCGGCTACCTGCGGCTCGATGACCAGCAGGTCGAGGTCCGAGTCTTCTCCCGCATCGCCGCGGGCATAGGAGCCGAACGGCAGGATACGCTGCGCGCTGGCGATCTCGGCCAGCACGCGGACGGCGGAATCGATCTGTTCTTGGCTGATCATCGGGATCGCTCGCTACCGGTTGGGCAGCCCTTCGGGTACCTCGTCTCCAGGGCGCGGCGGTTCACTCCCGGACCTCCCCAGGATGCGGTCGAACTCGGCCAGGTCCGCCCGCTGCGCGCGCTCCCGGAAGTACGCCCCGGTGCCCAGTGCCGCGGCCTTCTCCGCCACGGCCACGTTGATGAACTGATTAATGGTGGTGCCCTCCTCGGTCGCGATCCGCTTGGCCTCGTCGAGCAGCGACTTCTGAAGTCGCAGGGTTGATACAGTCGCTTAAAAACCTACTCATTTCTTATTAACCATCAAAGCTCTAGCAGAACTTGAGGCGAAATCGTTGTATAGTTTGGTTATCCAAGATCGTGGATTTACCACACCTTGGGTCCGCCGCGAGTTCCGCGGTGGCAGCCTGTGGAGAGGTTCGTGAGACCTGGGGGAGCATGGCGTCGGTTCATCACCGTAAAGCTCCCCACCGTGGGAGCTAACGGCGAAAACCAAGCCATGCACCCCTGGGCAGCCTCGTTGAAGCAGGAACTTAGCACTGAATCTGCCTATGTGTAGGTTTGTGTAAGTCTAAGAGAACGGCGTCGTTGCTGGTGACCGTCATGGGAGTCTCCGCAGGATGTTGCCCGGCCGCGCCACGCCGATCCCGCAGCGGGTTGCGGCCGGCGGGTAGTCGGCAAGGTTGAAGGTAGCGATCAGGTCGGCACCACCGTTGACCGCTGCCTCCAGGACCATCTGGTCGTTTGGGTCCCATGGCTGGGGTCGCGGTAAAGCATGGCGTTTTACCGGGACGTACGCAAGCCGTCTCGGGGGGCCGAACCGCTGCTAAGTCCTTCCGGCGTTTGCAGTGACACGATCGCCGCGTCGCCTCCCTGCAGCGGCCCCGGGCGATTGTCTGGCCCCTTGGGCCGTCCCGCCCTGAGCGGGCGTCTTAGGTGAACTCCGGACAACTTTGCACCCGCCCAACCGACCGGAGGTCGAGGCTTGCGCCGGACAGGGCGCTGCGGCCCGCTAAAGCGTCGGCCTCCGGTTGAGTCCTGCGGGTACGAAGTTCTGCGGGAATCGACTTAACCCCACCCCAACGCTTGGCCCCACCCCCCGCATCCGTTACCCTGCCCGGATGCGTCTTGAAAAGATCAAACTCGCCGGCTTCAAGTCCTTCGTGGACCCGACCACCGCCCATTTTCCCAGCAATCTGGTGGGGGTGGTGGGGCCGAACGGCTGCGGCAAGTCCAACGTGATCGACGCGGTGCGCTGGGTCATGGGTGAGTCCTCGGCCAAGATGCTGCGCGGCGAGTCGATGGCGGACGTCATCTTCAACGGCAGCACGGGCAGGAAACCCGTGGGCCTGGCGAGTATCGAGCTGGTGTTCGACAACGCCGACGGGCGCGCCGGGGGTGAGTTCGCCGCCTTCAACCAGATCGCGGTCAAGCGCCAGG
>Ga0247840_10010838_pt1 | contig 11279 bp, 19 predicted proteins | sample LaCruzMarch2015__FD_192404 | JGI IMG/M metagenome (GOLD analysis project Ga0247840, IMG submission 192404) | Freshwater microbial communities from meromictic Lake La Cruz, Castile-La Mancha, Spain - LaCruzMarch2015_17m | ecosystem: Environmental > Aquatic > Freshwater > Lake | place: Spain...
CGCCGTTTCTTTTGTGTTTTTGTTCATGTTGTAACCTTCTTTTTAGTTGTTTGTTTCACGGGTTTTGATTCATGGAAATTTACTTGGCCTTTCTTGGCAAGTTTTAAACCTTCCTCAAATATGCGCGAGCATATGCCAGAACGTTTTACCATATTGTGTTTAGAGTATAAATCTTTCAAGTCTTTATAGACTTGCTCGGACATATACACGGATCCTAGTTTTAAACTCATTAGATAACCTTCTTTTTCTTTGTGACTATTTCAAAATCAGATAGTTTTTCACAATGGCTACAAAAAAGAGTAGTCCACTTCCAAAAGTTTGAAAGCATCACTAATTTTTTTTCCCCGCATTGCATACATTGGTAGTATTTAGATTTTCTAATCATAGCGCCGCCATACATTTATTGAAGAATGTCCACTTATGGCAAATATTGCAGTATCTTTTCAGTTTGCCAGCTTCAAAGAATCTTGGACTACATGCTGCCGCTAAACTTTGGCAATTGGAACATTTAAAATGATATTCCAAAATTTCATTATCCCGGCGCTTTAAATCTTCCTGGATTGCTTTTTCAATCATTGTAGTTAAACTGTCTGCGGTTCCAATCGGCTGAATCATTGGCGCCCCTTTTCAAGTTTGTTTGAAGCCTTGACTAATAATTTCCCGCTCTTAAATCCTTCCTTCCAGCATTCGCCTAATGTCATATTCAACATTGAAGGTTTTAAATCTTTGTACGGGTTTTGATTTATCGTTTTTCCTAAGTAATAATCTGTGACGCCTTCGGCCCTTGCGTTCTTTATTGATTTAGATAGAGAATCCATTGTAAGTTTTTCCATTGGTGCCCCTTTTGCCTTCCGGCTTTAAAGTGTACATCCAATATATATTTTTTTCTAGAAAAGTTTTTTTCTAGTCGCGCTTTATTGAAGTGTGTGGGTTTGCTCACATTGCTGGCCCGGCTTGCGCCCTTCCTATCAATTCCGCGCTTCGCTCCGGTCGTTTGCTTTGCGCGTCCTTGATAGGAAGGGGCCCCGCTGCGCCGGGGAATCATTGGCGCCCCCCTTTCCCGTTTCCCCCGCCCGCTAGTATAGCAGCGGGGGAAAGCATAGTTTTGGAAAGGGGTGGACGCCGGGCCAATTCCGCGCGCTAGTCGTTTTAGAGAGAGTTCCCCGATTCCCGGAGACGTCCCCCCCTCCCCCCAAAGGATTTTCCATCCTGGGGAAAGGGGGGGATTGTTGGTCGTTTTGTCGGTCGCCCGTCAACCCGTCAACATCCCCCCGGCGCTAAATGGACTATAAACCATTTAGCGCCCGCCTTAGTCGCTCTCGTCTTGTCACCTGGGGCGCGCTGGGAATGTTTCTTCCCTTTGTCGCATCCAAGCTATCCAACGTTTTTCATAACACGATTTACGGATTTCCACGGCTGCCCTAAAGCTCTCAGCCTTACAAACTAGGCCTAAAGTTATAACTTTTTCCAATTTTGGAAATATTTTTTTCTATTTCCTTACATTGGAGCGGGTTACAAGGGAAAAAGTACACTAATCACCAAAGAAGAAAAGGGTTTTTCTTAAATATTTTTTTCCATTTCTGGAAAATAAAAAAGCCCCTTGACGGGGCACCCTAAAGAGCGTATTTTTGAAATGTCACGCTAGAAACCACGTCCTAGCAAAAGCTCGGCGCCCTGGGTAAAACCGGGGCGCTTCTCATTTACTCACTTTATCAGATTTACCACGACGCCCGCGAGTATGGCGCCAATAGCTGCCGCGCTAAACACGCGCCCTTCTAGCTTTGCTAATGAGCTTGACACTTCCAGGATAGAGCTTTCCAGCTTTTGCAGCCGGCTATCTAGTGAAACATGGGCGGCACTGTGTAAATCATCGGACACATTAAACCACCTTTAAAATCTGGATCCACGTCCTAAAGCGCGGATCCTCCGGGTTTTCTTGTGCCAGCTGTAGCGCTTGCGCGCTTGATTCGACGGTGATAGTACTATCTAGGGCACTTTGCCAGAAAATTTGAGTATTCATGTTTTTTTACGTCTTTGCTAAAATTTGAAATCTTACTTGTGACTCTGATCCCGACGCAATAGAAACGGGAATAGCTGCAGAGTTATCCCTAATCCATCCTAAATATGGAGTTGCTCCAAATGTTGTTCCAGCGTCAACGGCGTAAAATTGCGCGCCGTTTGTTGCAGTGTTTCCCCAAAGGGCCAAATAGTATCCGGTGCCGCCCGTCAAGGTGATTTCAGTCAATGCAGCGCCGGCGCCGTCAAAAGCAATTGGACGCGAAAAAATACCGGCTACGTTTGGGGCCGCTGCAGCGGTGCGCGCGAGTAGTGCGCCGGCTGCGTTATAGATTGCAAGTATGATATTCCCGCCGCCGGTTTGCTTAATCAAACATGATAGATTTCTGCAAATAAAACTAGCTGGAATCAATGTATAAGTAGCTAAAACGGATCCGCCGCCCGCATTAACGTTAGGAATGGCAAGTCCAGAACGTGCAAGGGCCGGCTCAAATGTTGCAATTCCATAATCCGAACTAATCACGCCGCCGCCCGGCGCGCTAATTTCTAACGTTCCGCCAAGTCCACCGGCTAAAGTAATTCCCGTTCCGGCTACCAAATTAGATTCAAGAGTGTTTCTAAAAAATCCGCCGCCCGGCGTCGTTTCAACGATTTTAACCGGAGCATTTGCGCCCGCCGTCAATTTGTCGTTTAAAAATTCTGGAATGTCCCCGGCTTTAATTGCCACCAATCCATCACTAGAAACTAATGGGTTCGCGGGGTCTGTTTCATTTACACTAATCCCAATCCCCGTACCAATGGATACAACCACGCCGCCGCCGCCGCCGGCCGCGTTAATCTGCAGGGAGTCACCGGGGCCCGTCGTGAAAGTAATATTGGTTCCTTCCACCAAATTAGATTCTATCTCTAAAGCCTTGACGCCTGGGGATTTATCATAGCGCCGGATTTTTACCGGGCCTTCCGGCTGCGCGGTTAGTTTGGATTCCAAATCTTCCGCGGTGTCACCTGGATTTACAATAACAAGGCCAATTGACTCTACTATTGGATTTTGCGGATCCGTCGAATCTATAGTAATCCCGGTACCGGCTCCAATGGATTGAACCCCGGATCCGCCGCCGCCGGCGCCGCTCAAATAAATATCAGTTCCATCATTTATATCAGACATGCGCCGCCCCTTAAACTATAGATTGATTGGTGAAAACTAATTCAAGGACACAAGTAGCGCTTTGGCCTAAGTAAAGCGGCTGAATATTTCGAGTGTCCAGGTACAAAACTATTGGATCCGTCGGCGGATTGTAGGAAACCTGGGGCGCGTGTGTGTCGCTTGTTGAATATGGATCCGTAATCAAAGAGAGCATTAAATCATGATACTCAGAATCAAGCCAGAAAATAGGGATTTGGCCGGGCGCCTTTCCAGCGGTTAAAACTTCAATTTGATTTCGGCCATTGACCATTGCAGCGCTAGAAGGTCTTAAACCTATGGCACCTTGAAAAGTTACTCGGTAACTTTGAAGAAATGCGTTAGATTCCAGGCCAATACCTTCTAGTAAATCGCTATTCCCTTCAATGAAAAACTCAGGGGCAAGCATACCAAAAAAATTTCCAAAGTTTGGGACTAAATCCACCGGCTGCGCATCACCGGCAACGGCTGGAATAGTGAAATTAAAAGTCTTATAGAATCGGATCATATAAAAACCCCTTATAGTTGAATAACGCCGGGCGCGGCGCTCTGTGTTTGAAACTGTGCAGCATTAAGGCCAAAACCGGCGGCCCAACGTGCGGCGGCGTCGGCGCCATGATCTCGTGCCACGGCGTCAAAAAATGCGCGGGCCACGTCTGGTTTTTTGAGATAGCTACTAACTAGAAAATTCGTTTTTTTCAGATGTTGCGCGGCCGCGGTTTCATTCCCATTGAATTTTTCCAAAAGGCCCGGCAAGTACTCTAGCGCTTTTTCAATCATTTTTTGCATAGGGTGGCGGCTCCTTTCCTCTTCCTCATCTTCCTGAGCTCTCTGCGCTGCAGCTGCAGCCGGATTACTTAAAACCTGAATTTCTTTGAATAGATCAATTTGATCTCGTAAAAGACCGGCTGGATTTTCGCGCTTTTCCGGTTTTGTCGCCCGGTCAAATAGTAAGGTTATCAATTCGGGCGGCATTCCGCCGGATCCGCCGCGCCCCTGCAGCGCGGCCGCGAGTACCTTATTATTTCCATCTAAAACGGCTTTGAGGGTTTCTACCTGGTCACCTTGGGCACCATTCCCCCCAAGAATCATTTTTAACACGCCCGCAATTGCCAGTAAACCTTTTGCCTTGTCTTCATTCAAAAAATCCATGATTCCGGGCCCTGGTCGGGGCGCGCCGGCTACCATAGCGGCGCCGTCAATAAATGAACGGCGCCCGGTTGCTCTGCAGTCGTCTAAATGGAGCTGGGTATATTCGGGCCCTATGTTGTAGCGTTCTGTCTGCATTTTCCTGGATCCATCATCTAAAATTAAATGATAGGTTACGATATATTTACCAGGGCCATACCTTAAACCAATTTCATGATCTAATAAAATTTCTTCCACGGGCGGCAATGCTTGGCGGCCGCCCTCCCACGTTTCCCGGTACACGTAGCCCGTAATTTCTTCTAAAGCCATTCCGCGGATTTCCCGGAGACGGGAAATTTTTTCTTCTATAACGCGGTTTCTTTTTTCGTCGCGCGTTTCGCGCTTTTCAGTTTGCCGCGGCTCTGTTTGTTCTTCCATGTTGTGCCCCTTTTAACGTTGTGACTTATACTTAGTAATCCACCAAATAGCGACGCCGGCGGCGCCCCAAAATAGCGGATTTTTCAAAATCGGACGGGCGGCCAATACCGGCCGGCCTTCAGAAAAAAAACTGGTTGCCCTTTTTAGCCACCCCTTTAAATAGATTCCATACTTTGCCGGGTTTCCTTTGGCTAGGCGCTCGTAAAAGTTTACGCGCTCCTGTGTTACCAGGTCGCCTAAAATATCGCCCGTAGCGTTAATAGCGGCCAAAGTAGCGGCGCCTATTTTCCCGTCAATGGATACCGGAAAGCCACGGCGTTTTAAAACAGTTTGCGCGGCTTTAATGGCTGCAGAAACGCCGGCATTTACGGCATAATCAAAAAGCGCGGCCGCGGTTTTTTGGCTCTTGATATAGTCGCCCTGGATCCGATTCCAATAGTCGCGCTTATAAATCTCTTTGGCCTGGTCAAGAGTTAAATTAGGAATGTCCAAATTTGGATAGGCTTTCTGTGAAATTCCAAATTTTGTTTTTCCGCCGGTGTCCACGGTGTAGCCACCTTCCCATTTTAACGTTTTCTCAAGCGCCGGGGTAAGGTCTGCCATTAGTTACCCACTAGAATGGATCCTAAAACAGTTACGGCGCCTTTAATATCGCCGGCGGCAAAATATCCGCCCGCGGTTGCAACGCCCGCGAGAGTCACCCAAAAGCGCTTTTTCTTGACAAGTCTTTTTAGAACGTCCATTTTTAGCCCCTTAGTAAATCTTGCTTTACTCGGTAAATGTTAGCGGTTACAATAATATCAACGGTGACAAGGCCCGCGGCAATAATGGCCGGGGATTGAATCAGGGCGCCGTCAAGAATTAGATTAAACTCTTCTTGGTTGTTGTTTGTGGCATTGGCGCCCCAATTGGCGGAAAATTCGGATCCTTGGTTGAATGCTGAAAAGCGGAAAGGCGCGAGGGTAACGGTGTGCCCGTTTCCAGCTTGTTGAATGTCCAGGGAAAAGGCGCCTTGATTATAAAGCGCATCCAAAGAATTATTGAAAGTCAGCTGGTCAACATTTGAAGCAAGCGTGCAGCCATCCAATACAAACTTTTCCCCGGCGGATCCGCGGAAAGCAAAAATAGGTTGTTTTGTGAATTGAAAGCGGCCCGCAAAAAGGGGCGCGCTAAATCTGCAGCAGATTGGAAAAATATTTACTTTTTCGTCAATGCGAGCGACGCCGGGGAATTTTTCCCATAGTGTAGGCATTATTTTAACCCCTCTAAATTGATTTTCCAGCCGGTTAGAATGACATTCAAGCCGGTAACAAATCCGGCCGGATTCCTTGGGTTTGTCCAGGCGGTCACATTGGCGGCGCCCCGTTCCCCGAAATAATAAAAGAACGGCTTGGGCTCTGTGATAACATTAGGCGGATCTATTGCAAATCCTACCAGCTGCGAGCCGGGCCCAAATCCATTTTGGATTGGTTCCGCGTTTATCATTTCGTTAGGAAGGCCCGCATTGATTTGGCCGCCGAAAAATTGGCGGTTAGAATATGCATCTTGGATAGACAAAAGCGGAAAATTTGGAGTTCCGTCAAATGTTGAAAAATTGTTACAACGTGCCGAAATTGCGGTTAGAAAAAAATGATAGCCCGGTTCAAAATTGATTGTTTTAGTTTGGGATTTCATCGGCGCGGCAACATCCAAAACTAAACTATAATCCATCATCAAAATACATTCTTTTTGATTTACGGCTGCAGCTGCCCCGGCTTGCGTCAAGACTGCCACGGCGCCCGCGTCAAAAGCAAATTTAGATAACAGATTATTTAGAAAAATGTTGAAATCCGGTTCTATCATTTTCATAATATGCGCCTTAATTGATTACTTGAAATTGTACCACATGAAACCGGTAAAAGTGCAGAACACTTCTAAATCCTCTGTGCCGGTTGAATTGTCCCATTCAATTTGAATGTTATCATTCGCGCGAACATAGGCGGAAAATAGGCGGTGCCCGTAGCGGATTCCCGGGTATGTTGCATCACGGCGGCCCGGCGTCGCAATGGAACGAATAGGAATGAAATCATTTGACCAGCTTTTTCCCCCGTCTTGTTGACGGAAACGGATAAAGATAGTTTCGGCCTTGTCTGCCTGGATTTGATATTCCAGGTTGTAGCCTTCCAGCTGGAAATCACCTTCCGACGGCATTGGGATAGTGTCCATTCCCTTTTGGCCGGCTTTGGCAATAAAACGGCGTGTGAAGTCATATTGACGCCGGTATTTTTGGCTTTCTTCAATCTGCGCTTTGAGCGCGGGCGCGTTCTGCGCGTTAATTGCTTGCATCATTTCAAAACCTCATAAATTGAAAGTGAAAAAAGGGGCCCCGGCGGATCCGGGGCCCGCGTTTTCTTACTTGGTTTGCTTGATACCAGCCATTACAAACTTGAAAGCCCACTTAGGCGCGGCGGGGTCAATTGTGGAAATCGAAGCCGGCGTTCCCGTTGGAATGTTGCAAAGAAGGCGCCCGGAGATTTCCGTATTTGGTGCAAGGCCCTGGATTAGTTCGCCAGGAAGATTGATCCAAGCGGCCATATTTACAGGATCCAAAACACTTGTGGCGTCAGCTGATGCGCCATTCACAACATTCAGCAAATGAGCCAAATCAAGCTCAAATACCTTTGTTTGATTGGAGCCAACATACAATTCAACGCGCGAGGCGCCAAGGTACGCATTAAGCGCGGCCAATTCTGCAGCGGTTGCCACGGTGCCGTCAAACTTAATGAAGCGGATTCCATACTGCAGCGCCTGGAATGTCATGGAGTTTCCAATCTTTCCAGCTTCTTTCAGATTTGTTAATGCCTTAGCCCAAATTGCGGGGCTGCTTTCTGCAATGTCAAAGAAACTTTGATCTTTGGTGCCGGTGATGAGGATACAACCGCCGGTTAAGTTAGCCGCGTATCGTTGACCACCTGGGCCAAAAGTTTGAACGTTTGCGGCTGGGCTTGCTACTGTCTGAATGTCCATTTTGTTTCCTTGGTTTTGTGTGAAAAGGTGTTTTTGATTTGGATTACATGGCCGCGGCTTGCATGCCAGAAAGGGCGCCGGAAAGCGGGCCGGAAAGCGGGCCGCTCATGGTTTCATTTCCGTATTCGTCGAAATCGCTTGACGCGCTCAATTGCTCAATCAATTGGCCTTGCTCTTCCTGGGTCAGTTCCTCATCACCCGCGAGCATTGGAAATTCATTAAGAAGGGCTCGTCTTGCGCCGGCCATGGCCAGACCAATACCGGCACCAACGGCGGCGGTTTTGCGGCGGCCAATGATTGCAAGAGCGGCGCCCGCGCCAATCATGGCCAGGTTTTGCATTAGTACGGGAATTGGAGCCATTCCAACTAGCTTTGGGCCGGCAACGGCGGCAACAAGAGCGGATCCTCCAAGAATCGCGATGTCCTTGGTAGAGTCGCCCGGATTCTTCCGGTAACGACGGCGTGAGGCTGGGCGGCCTGGATTGGATTTGTAGCGGCGGCGGCTGCGCTTTTTGGCTGGGTTTGATACGTAGCTCTTGCGCGCTGCCTTACGGCTTTTCTTGGCTTTCTTTTTCATGATTAACCTTTGTTAGTTGTTGATTCCGTTTTCTTGAATGTCCATTTTTCCGCCGCCGATAACTAAATATTTTCCGTCTGGGGTCGCGTAGAGTTTTACGCCCTTCCCAAATTTGTGCAAATAGTTTTCAGGTTTTCCCGTCCACTTTTTAGACTTGTATCCAATCTCTAAAGCGCTTCCCAAGTGTGCTAGTTCGTCGGCGTCCACGTGTGGGATAGATAAAGTTTTCTTTGGTTCTTTGTCGTTAAAAACCTTATACATTTTACGGGCGGCGGCGCGCTTTAATTCCTTGATACTATTGACCGGTACTGGGTTTTTTTTGTAGCCTGGGCGGATCATATCAAAAACATTTTTAGCGCTTGTAATGTACCAAAGGGCGGCGGCGGCGGCTGCAGCCAGGGCCAAAACTTTAGGCTTTGCATACCAGGGCAAAACATCGGTAATTGTTGCGGCTGCTTCCTTAATGGTATCCTGGGCGCTTGTTTTAATATCTTGCGCCGTTTGTTGTATTGATTGCGCGGCTGCGCTTTTGTAGCTTTCAACGGTGCGGCCGGCCGGGGTCATGTAATCAAAAAGAACGGGAAAATTTGATTTTGTGATTCCTTCCAAGAAAAGTAAAGTCTTTGTAATCTGCAAAGAATCTACTTTTGAAAGTTTCGCTTTTATTGCGTCGCGAACGTTTTTCACATTGGATCTATCTCTACTCATTCCGGCTTTATATAGCGCGACGGCGGCCCGTACAATTTCAAGCGCCGTTTCGCGGCTGGATCCAATAGACTGCAGCCAGTTAGGATAGATTTTATCAAATGCATCCAAGATTTTTTTATCTGCTTGGCTCTCTTTGATTGAAAGATAAATAGCGGCGGCAACGAAGGGAATGAATCCTAAAGTAACAGGAAGGTTAATTTTTTGCGCGGCCTGGGAAAAGCGGCGGCCCCTACCAGGGGCACCCGGTAGCCTATTACAGATTTTCAGGGCCGCCGCTCTTGTCATTATTTCTTACCGCGGAAATAAAGGTACGCACCCACGGCGGCGGCTGCAGCGGCGCCAATCATAAGAATTTTTTTCTTCTCCATGCCAGGGGCCTCCACTTGGTCAAGCTCGGCGCTAATATCAGCGGCGGCGGCTTGATTGATTTTAGAAGTATCAAAAGAAGTTACCATTTTATTAACCTCTGTGTTCGTAGATTGGGCGGCGGCCCTGACTGTTTCCAGGGCGGCCGGTGTAAATTGCATGCGCGCGGCTGCAGCTGGGGCCGGTTTGGTCTGGATCTTTGACCAGGCGGCCGGGGTCACTTGGACGCGGGCGGCTGCAGCTGGGGCCGGCTTGCTCTTGATTGTAGGGCGCGCGGTAACTACAAAAACCTTCCCTTTTGTTTTTCCCTTGCGCTTCAAAATCGCGTATTCCATTGGCGTAATTTTTTTGACTGCCATGTTTTATTTCCGTTTTAGTGCCAGGGCCAAAACTAAAACGCCGGCGCCGGCGGCGGCTGGAATGAGCCATTTAGGGCGGCTGGATTCAACCGGCTGCAGCTGGGTATCTGCAGCTTCAATATTAGCGGTTAAGCTTTGCGCTTTTTTGTCCAGGGCCTTCCCAATCTTCAATAGAGCGGATCCGGCCGGGGTGGATTGCACAAAAGCCCGGACGCCGGGAACTGATAGCGCCTTATGAGAAACTTTTTTAGCCTTCCTGGATACTTTCTTAGCTTTGCGCGCGAGGCTCTTAAAAGGGCCGGAAAGCGGGTTTACTTTGCGAGCCACCTGCAGGGGCTCATATCTGGAAATTTTCACTTTGCGCGGATCCCCGCCCGCGCGGATCAATTCACTAGCTACAAAAATGCCAGGATTGACGCGGGCGGCTCGAATTGCGCCTTTCCTTGCTTTTCTCTTGATTCGAGAAAAGAAACCGTTTAATTCTTCGGTTTCATCGCCGTGAAAAATATTTAGTGTAGGTTGCTGCATTATCGCCCCGGTTAGGTTTACGATGTTTGAAACTTTGGTGTCGATTTTTCCGATTTGCCCGGTTTTATAGGTTGCATCCAAAACAGTTTCCCGGCCATTTATGATTGCAACGGGAAAAACGTGATGTAGTAAACCGTCGCGGCGCTTTGAAGTAGCGCGGAAAAAAAAGGGAATCCGGTTTTCATAAAGCCATGATCCAATCAAAATACTTTTGTCGTCACAATCCCGCCAGGGCCATGATTTATCTAAAGATATACCAGGGCGGGAAATGCTTTCGTGCCCGGCTGGATCCGGTTTGAAGTCCAGCTGGGCCACGAATCGGAAAAACTTAGGAAGGGGCCATTTTGATTTGCTTTTCAAATCGCTTGAATAGGATTTCACTATCTTGGCCATTTCCGCCGCGGTGTCCTGGGCGGATTTTAAGGGCCTTTGAATCAAGCGCGCTTGCATGGATTAAATATATCCAAAATTCAAAAGGATTCCAGAAAAATCTAGAATCCTTCAAATTTGCTCAATTTTGCCATTTTTGGCTAATTTTGCGCTTGATTTGTCTCAATTCATGAGACTTTGAGACTGATTTTCAGTCTATTTACTTGGATTTTCCGTCGGCGCGTCCACTTGTAAGGTAAGAAAGCGCCAAACATTTTCAAAGGTTGCTTGGTCAAAACTTGCCTTTCCATGCTGCAGACTTATAAAAGATTTTGCAAGTGTTACGCGGGAAAGTAGCTCAATTTGTAGAGGAATATCCTGGATTGATTCCGCCGTTTCAGCTGCGACGCCGGCAACTTGTAAAAGTAATTCTGGATCCTCCAAAAATTTTAAGCGGATTTCGCTAGTTTCTCTGGGCGCCGTTTCTTTTGTGTTTTTGTTCATGTTGTAACCTTCTTTTTAGTTGTTTGTTTCACGGGTTTTGATTCATGGAAATTTACTTGGCCTTTCTTGGCAAGTTTTAAACCTTCCTCAAATATGCGCG
>Ga0247840_10010839_pt1 | contig 11278 bp, 12 predicted proteins | sample LaCruzMarch2015__FD_192404 | JGI IMG/M metagenome (GOLD analysis project Ga0247840, IMG submission 192404) | Freshwater microbial communities from meromictic Lake La Cruz, Castile-La Mancha, Spain - LaCruzMarch2015_17m | ecosystem: Environmental > Aquatic > Freshwater > Lake | place: Spain...
TGGACGATGACGAGGTCATCGCCCGCAGCGTCGGGGACGCCCCGGAGATCGATGGCGTCGTCGTCATCCCCGGCGCCTGGGAACTGGACCCCGGCGACTTCATCGAGGTCGTGGTGACCGACTCCGGCGACCATGATCTGTGGGCCGAGCCGGTGGAGGATTGACAGGCTCGGGCCTGGGTGATCCCCGCGCCCGCCGTATCGGCCGCCGCCATTGCCGATGCCGCCGTCAAGCGCTAAAGTAAGGAATCCTTACCTGGAGTCGATCCGATGCTCGCCAAGCTGACCGCCAAGAACCAACTCACCCTGCCCAAGGCCGTGACCGAGGCGGTCGGTCGGAGCGAGTATTTCCAGGTGGAAACCCGCGACGGCCAGATCATACTCACGCCCGTGCGCGTGCAGCGGGCGGACGCCGTGCGGGCCAAGCTGGCCGAATTGAACCTCTCCGAAGCGGACATCGACGATGCCGTCGCCTGGGCGCGACAGGGCGACCGGGCCTAGCGGGCCGGACCGTGGCCGAGGTGCGCCGCCCCCCGCGCGTCGTGATCGACACCAATCTGGTCTTGTCCGCCCTGGTCTTCGGCGGCGCCCGGCCGGGCGCCTTGCGCCGGGCCTGGCAGCAGCGGCGTGTCATACCGCTGATCTCGACCAGCACCGCGACCGAATTGCTGCGTACTTTGGGCTATCCCAAATTCCGCCTGTCTGCCGCCAAGCAAGAAGAACTGCTGGCCGACTATCTGCCCTGGTGCGAAACGGTCACAGTCCCGGACCCGCCGCCCGCCACACCGGCCTGCCGCGATCCCTTCGATCAGCCCTTCCTGCACCTGGCGGCCGCCGGCAGGGCCGACTTCCTCGTGACGGGCGATGCCGACCTGCTGATCCTGGCGGACGCCTTCGCCCCCCGGATCATCACGGCGGCACGCCTGCTCGAATTACTGGAACCAGAGGCATGACCATTGTCACGCACGATATCGTCGCCAAGCTTTGGAACCTGTGCAACCTGCTCAAGGATGACGGCGTCACCTATCACCAGTACGTCACCGAGCTGACCTACCTGCTGTTCCTTAAGATGGCCAAGGAGACCGGCACCGAGGACCAGATCCCGGACGGCTACCGCTGGGACGACCTGGAGGCCAAGTCCGCCGCCCGACGGCTGGAGTTCTACAAGGTCTCCCTGATCCACCTGGAGACCCACGGTTCGCCGCTGGTTCGGCAAATCTTCGGCAATGCCAGCTCATTTATCAAGAAGGCCACTACCCTCTCCACCCTGGTTACCGAGATCGACAAACTCGACTGGTACAGCGCCCGCCAGGAGGGGCTGGGCGACCTCTATGAAGGGCTATTGCAGAAGAACGCCAACGAGAAGAAGTCCGGTGCCGGCCAATACTTCACCCCGCGCCCGCTGATCGATGCCATGGTCGCGGTCATGCGCCCCACCATCGACGACATCATCCAGGATCCGGCGGCCGGCACCGGCGGCTTCCTCATCGCCGCCGCCCGCTGGCTGCGCGCACACGGGGACCCGGACGGCTGGACCGAGGCGCAGCAGCGCAAGCACCGGCGCAACACCTTCTACGGCATGGAGCACGTCCAGGACGTCCACCGCTTCGCCCTCATGAACCTGATGCTCCACGGGCTCGAATCCGACCCACGGGGCGCGGGCATCCGCTACGGCGATACCCTCTCGCTCGAGGGTCAGGCGCTCCCCCGCGCCACCTTGATCCTCACCAACCCACCCTTCGGCACCAAGAAGGGCGGCGGCCTGCCGACCCGCACCGACTTCAGCTTCCCGACCAGTAACAAGCAGTTCTGTTTCCTCCAGCACTGCTATCGCGGCCTCAAGCCCGGCGGTCGCGCCGCCCTGGTTCTGCCCGACAACGTGCTCTTCGAGGGTAACGTCGGCCGCTCCATCCGCGCGGACCTGATGGACAAGTGCAACCTCCACACCGTGCTGCGCCTGCCCACCGGCATCTTCTATGCCCAGGGGGTCAAGACCAATGTCCTCTTCTTCACCCGTGGCGAAACGCAGAAGGGCAATACGCGCGAGACCTGGGTCTATGATCTCCGGGCCAACATGCCCCAGTTCGGCAAGCGCACCCAACTCACCCGCGGGCACTTCGCCGACTTCGAGGCCGCCTTCGGTGAAGACCCCTTGGGTGCTCCGCAGGCTTTGAGCCGCCGGGAGGATACCGGAGAAACCAGCCGCTTCCGCCGCTTCACCCGCGAGGAGATCGCCGCCCGCGGCGACAGCCTCGACATTGCCTGGCTCAAGGACGACAGCGTCGGCAGCGGTGAGGATCTGCCCGAACCCGCTGTGCTCGCAATGCAGGCAATGGGCGAACTGGAGGCCGCAATCGAAGAACTGCGCAGCATCCTGGCGGAGTTGGGGGAAGACCTGGAAGAGGAGGTTGTGGAATGACATATCTCTCCCTGGACACTCGGATTATTGCAGCGCTGATGCGACAATCGGTAGGCAGACAACCCCAACAAGTGGAGGCGCAAGAGTGAACCCGGATCAACCCTCCCTGCTCCCCACGCCTGAAGGATATGGCGATTGGCTCGTGGCCCTGAAGGCTCGCATCCACGCCGCGCGCCAGCGGGCCGCGTTGGCAGCGAACCGCGAATTGGTCTCTCTCTACTGGGAGATTGGTCGAGATATTCTGGAGCGTCAGGCGCGACTGGGTTGGGGGGCCAAGATCATCGAGCGTCTGGCACACGACTTGCGAACCGCCTTTCCCGAGATGAAAGGATTTTCGCGCTCTAACCTGCTCTACATGCGCGCCTTCGCCGAGGCTTGGCCCGACGAGACAATTGTCCAACAGCTTGTTGGACTTTTGCCGTGGGGTCACAATCTCTTGCTTCTCAGTAAATTGAAGGGGCCGGACCGGCGCCTTCGGTACGCCCGGCGGGCCCTCGAACAGGGCTGGTCCCGTAATACCTTGGGCATCCACATAGAGACTCGCTTGCTGGAACGCGAAGGTCAGGCCATCACCAACTTCGCGCTGCAACTGCCCGCACCCCAGTCCGACCTTGCCCGTAATCTCCTCAAGGACCCCTACATCTTCGACTTCCTCGATATCGGCCAGGAGGCCAACGAACGCGCCATCGAAACCGCCATGGTGGAACATATTACCCGCTTCCTGCTGGAGTTGGGTGCGGGCTTTGCCTATGTGGGTCGCCAGGTTCCGTTGGAGGTTGGCGGTGAGGATTTCGTACTGGACCTGCTCTTCTATCACCTCAAATTGCACTGTTATCTGGTCGTGGAACTGAAGGCAGGGGCTTTCAAGCCGGAGTACGCCGGTAAGCTCGGCTTCTACCTGAGTGCCGTGGATGCCCAAATTGCCACCAACCAGGATGGGCCGACCATCGGGCTGCTTTTGTGCAAGACCCGGAACCGCCTGGTGGCCGAGTACGCCCTGCGGGACATCAATAAACCTATGGGTATCGCGGAATACCAACTCACCGCAGCCCTGCCGGACGAGCTACAGTCCAGCCTGCCGACGATCGAGCAGATCGAGCGGGAGCTAGGCGGAGAAGAGCCGGGATGAGCGGGCTGCCGGACAGTTGGAAGACCTGCCGACTCGGCGATGTCGTCGACTATGGCGCGACCAGCAAGGCGGAGCCTGACGCGATTCCAGCCGATGCCTGGGTTCTGGAGCTTGAGGATATTGAAAAAGACACGTCGAAGGTCCTCCAGCGACTGACGTTCGCGCAGCGCCAATCCAAGAGCACCAAGAACCGCTTTGCCGCCGGTGATGTGCTTCACGGCAAGCTTCGACCCTATCTGAACAAGGTCATCTGCGCCGATCAGGCCGGCTTCTGCACGACCGAGATCATTCCGCTGAAGCCGTCGGAATGCACACGAGGATGCCGGGGGCCACAAGGCTGGTAACGCTGCTCCACCGACAGAAGATGTCCACGATCTTACTGCGGATTTACTGCCGAATGGCTGGGAGTTAGTCACCCTTCGTGATTTGGTGCTACCGGATCGTCCAATTACCTACGGTATCCTAAAGCCTGGTCCAGATCTCGACGCTGGCATTCGATACGTCAGGGTAGCTGACTATCCGAACGAAAAGCTGGATTTGCACACGATCCGGCATACATCATCCAAGATAGACCAAGACTTCAAACGATCCAGGCTAAGGTCGGGGGACCTGCTCCTGTCGATCCGGGGAACAGTCGGGCGGGTGATTGCTATTCCGTCGGAACGTGAAGGTGCGAACATCACGCAAGACTCTGCGCGCCTATCGATCCAACCGGCAATCAATCGCGCTTTTATACTTTGGTACCTTCGCTCCTATTATGCTCAAACCCGCATGAAGGGCGCAACAAAAGGTGTTGCAGTCCGGGGTATCAATATTGGCGACGTTCGAGCGCTCCAGATTCCGTTACCATCGCGAAAGGAACAGGACGAAATTGTGCGCCGCGTCGAATCTCTCTTCGCCTACGCCGACCGCCTGGAAGCCCGCTATCGCGCTGCCCGCACCCTTGTCGACCGCCTCACCCCGGCGCTGCTCGCCAAGGCTTTCAGCGGCGAACTGGTGCCCCAAGACCCGGATGACGAACCCGCAGGGCTACTCCTCGAACGCGTCCGCGCGGCCCGCGCGTCCGAGCCAACCAGGCCCGGAAAGCGTGGCGGCCGTCGCGCGGCCAAGACTCAGAAGCCCGAGACCACCATGCTGAATCGCCAAGACATCGAAAGCAACCATCTGGCGGCCATTCTGGATGAGCGCGGCCCGCTCACGGCGGAGGCCCTGTGGTCCGCTGCACAACTCGATATTGACGACTTTTATGACCAGCTCAAGGATGAAGAGACCCGGGGTTTCCTGAAAGAGCGCCAGGGTAATTCGGTCACGGCGCCGCGCCTGTTGGAGGTGGCAGCGTGAGACTCGATCGGCTGCGAATCCCGCATTACCGCAATCTGCGCGGTTTCGAGATCGAGTTCGACGAGCAGCAGCCGACAACGGTGCTCCTGGGTCGCAACGGTACCGGCAAGTCGAACCTGATGGAGGCGATCGTCGAGATCTTTCGGGACCTGGAACTGGGCGTCCCCCCGGTCTTCGCCTATACCCTGGACTATGTCTGTCGCGACCACGCTATCCATATCGATGCCGACCCGGCCCGTTCCAACCGGCGTCTCGAGATCAGCGTCGATGGTCGCCCCTTGACCCAGGCGGCCTTTCAGCGCGACCTGGACACCTATTTGCCCAATTACGTCTTTGCTTATTATTCCGGTTGGAGCAGCCGCTTGGAGCGGCATTTCGACCGCCCGACGCGTAGGCACTACGATCACATCCTGAAGAGCCCGGACGGCAAACTCCCCCTGCGGCGCCTGTTTTTCTGCCGTATGGAGTACAGTCAACTCGTACTGCTCGCCTTTTTCCTGGCGGGATCGGCTGCCGGTCACCAGGTCTTGCGGGATTATCTGGGCATCGCGCGTTTCGAGTCGGCACTGTTCGTGCTCAAGACCCCCTGGTGGCGGGGCAGCGGCTCGCCCAGCAAGACGCGTCAGGCCGATGGCGACCCGCGCTTCTGGTATGCCCGCGGCGCCTTCAAGGGCTTCCTGGACCGTCTGTGGAAACGCGCCCTGGCGCCGATCCGCAATACCGAGACGATCGAGCGCGACGTGCGTCGGCAGGGCGAAACTACTGAAAGGCTCTACCTGTTCATCAAGAACGAGGCCGAGCTTGCAGCACTGATGGAGCCGGGCGAGGACCCCAAGACCCTGTTCGGCTACCTGGAGAGCCTCTTCCTCTGCGACCTGATCGACGAGGTCCGGGTCACGGTAGAGCGGACCGACGGCGAGCGCGTGAAGTTCGTGCAGATGAGTGAGGGGGAACAACAACTCCTCACCGTGCTCGGGCTCTTGCTCTTCACCCAAAACGACGAATCGCTTTATCTCCTCGACGAGCCGGATACCCACCTCAACCCGGTCTGGACCTACGATTTCTTGAGGCTCTTGCAGGAGAACATCCGCGCCGAGAAAGGCCAACTGATCGTTGCGACCCACAATCCATTGATGATCGGCAGTCTGCGCAGGAACCAGGTCCGCTTGCTGGTTTCCACGGAGGGCGCCATTGCTGCGATCGAGCCCGACTTCGATCCGATCGGGATCGGTGTGGAAGGATTGCTGAAAACCGAGTTGTATGGGTTGCCGTCGACACTGGCGCCGGAGGTCCTTGGGAAGCTCGACCGGCATTATGATCTGCTTGGAAAACCGGAAAAGACCGAGGCAGAACAGGGCGAATTGATGCGCCTTGCCGCGGAACTGAATGCGCTTGGGGTATCACGCACCCATCCAAATCCCTATTTTGAATCCTTTGCCAATGCCATGGCGAGGCGCCGCCCGGCGGAACGTCATGCGCCGCTGTCGAAAGAAGACATTGACGCTCAGGCGGGGTTGGCCGATGCGGTGATTGCCGAACTGTTGGCCGAGGAGCAGGCCGCTGTTAACGGTGGTAGGGCGTGAGGTATATTCCGCTGCGGGACAGGTCGCCGGACCCAGCCTGGGAAGCAAAGGCGAAAGCACTGCTGGCTGAACTGAAGTCGGCTCCCGATGCCACCGCACGGAATGCGATCATTGATGCTCATGAAAAGGTCTGGGGCGAACTCAAGTCCTGGCTCTTGGATCTTTCTCACGGGAAGTGCTGGTTTTCCGAGGCCAAGGACTGCTTCAGTCATTGGCATGTGGAACATTACCGCCCGAAGAAGTCGGCCAAGGATGCCGATGGCACCAAACATGACGGGTACTGGTGGCTCGCCTTCGAGTGGCGGAACTTCCGAATCTGCGGCAACGTGGGGAACGGCAAGAAGGGCACCTATTTTCCGCTACGTCCGGGGTGTTTGCGATGCATGGCACAGGGTGATCATCGGTACGAAGACCCGATGTTGCTGGACCCTGCAGACGAGCACGATCCTACCCTATTATCATTCAACATAGAGGGCCGCGCGGTGCTGGCGGCTCATATCACTGATGACTGGGAAAGGGAGCGGGTAGAGTATTCGGTGGAGAGGTGCAGTCTCGATTTTCCGACGCTCATGGACAAGCGCAAAGTCGTGTGGTCCGAGTGCTGGGGCAGGATACAGAAGTATCTTGAAGAACTCGAGCGCTACCATGCGGACAAGAGCAACGCAATAGCTAAGAACGGATACAAGGAAGCGGCTGGAAATGTGCGGAGACTCATCCGCGAGGACCAGGAGTTTACCGCTGTCGCCCGCGCCTGCGTACTAAGCTCCGGCGACCCGCGAGTGTTGGGGTTGCTGCGATAGGCTCGGCGCCTGGCTTACCGCCCCGCAGCGCCCGCGTCAGCCTGGCATCCGCTCAATCGAATGCCTCGGACGACACCAGGGTTGCGGAGCGCAGCGGACGCAGGATCAGGACCGCCCCGACCACGAAGTTGTTTTCCTGCTTCACCAGCGGGCTGTCGGCGAAGGCCGTGCCGCTCAAGTTGTCCCAGCGGGAGTAGAAGCCGAACGAGACCCGCGGCGTCATGTCGTATTGGATGGAGAATGACAGCGAGGCCCCGCTGTAGCCGCCGGCCGCGTGATAGGCGGGGCGGGTCGCGGTGGCATAGGCCGGGGCCACGTCATAGAAATAGCCGTTGTAGACCCGGTCCCCGGCGCTGAGCCCGAGCCCGAACTGGAACTTGATCCGCTGGTCGCGCAAGCTGCTGCGGTTGTAATAGACGGCCTTCAGGCCCCCGGCCACGCCCTGGTAGCGGACCTGCAGGCCGGAGGCGAAGTCGATCGCGGCGGCGGCCCTGGCGGCGGCCTGGAGATAGACCCGGTCCACCGGGTCGCGCCCGAGAAAGTACCACTTGATGGAGGGGCCGAGCTCACCGATGGCGTCCAGGCCCGGCATCCCGGCCCGCGCCTCGTTGTCCTCGTCCACCGGCGGATTGCCGGAGAGCGAGATGCTGGTCTCGATCCGCGGGCCCTGGTAGAAGATGCCCCGCACCCCCTCGCGGCCGGCGCGCAGATATTTGCCGCGGTAGGTCAGGAACGGGGTAGGGAAGGCATAGACGCGGGATTCATCGGACCCGGGGTAGTGGGGCAGGTCGGCGACGAAGTTGAACAGACCGAGTTCCCACAGCGGCTCCATGATGGGGCCTGAACCGGACTGCGCGTCCGATCCGGCCGCCGTCACCTGGGCGCCGACGACGATCGCCAGGCCCAGCGCGGCGACCAAGCGGAATAGTGGGGGTCTGATGGGCACGCGGTGGCTCCGGTTATCCCGATGAAGACTGGGTGTCTGCAAACGGGCGCGAATAAACACCTCGGGGACCCTGCGCGAGACTCTAGTCCGGCATGACGAACCAGCGATTGGAACGAAAAGGCCGAGGTAAGGGGGAAACGTTAACAGTCGGCACCTTAAAGGACAAGCCGTGAGACACTAGCCGCAGTGGTCAGCGCTTCCTCGGCGGTCTTACGCCAGCCCCGTGAACTCGAACTTGGGTCGGGCCCTCGGGTGTCCGGACGCTGACCTTCGACCTGGACGGCCAGTCATCCCGCGATGACCACCGCGCCGGTGGCCCGTGCGACATTATGTCAGATGCGCGACTCCAAGCCGCCCATCAAGCCAAGCCTGCACCGGCTCTACACCCACCTGTTCCATAGCGGAGAAGGTCAGCACCTCGACCGGGCAGGCGTCTTTCCCGGTCTGCTTCCCGGCCAGTCGCGCGGCCTCCTGTTCCACCGCCCGCGTGGTGGCGAGCAGGGCGCCGCGCTTGAGCTTGTCGGCCTTGGTGAGGAGCAGGAGGCAGGGCAGGTTCGCCCGGCGGCCCCAAGCGAGCATCTGCCGGTCATAGTCGGCCAGCGGGTGGCGGCAATCCATCACGATGACCAGGCCTGCGAGTGACTGGCGACGCTCCAGGTAGGTCGCCATGTGAGCCTGCCATTCGAGTTTGATGGCCTCGGAGACGCGGGCATAGCCATAGCCCGGCAGGTCCACCAGGCGGCGCTCGTCATCCAGGTTGAAAAAGATCAACAATTGGGTCCGGCCCGGGGTCTTGCTGGTGCGCGCCAGTGCACGCTGGTGGCAGATGGCATTGATGGCGCTGGATTTTCCGGCGTTGGAACGGCCGGCGAAGGCGACCTCGCGGCCTCGATCGTCGGGCGCCTGCTCGATGCGGGAGGCAGCGGTGAGGAAGCGCGCGCCCTGATAGAGGGGATTCATGGGGTGGCTCCAGCAGTGCGTGACCAGGGCCCGGACTTGCCGCCGGTCTTCTCCAGCAGGCGCACGCACTCGATGGTCATGCCGCGGTCCATGGCCTTGCACATGTCATAGACCGTCAGCAGGCTGACCTGGACGGCGCACAGGGCCTCCATCTCGACCCCGGTCTGACCGGTGGTTTCGACGGTGGCCCGGCAGTGGACCGCGCAGTCCGCGGCGCGCGCGTCCAACTCGATCGCTACCCGGGTGAGTGCGAGCGGGTGGCACAGCGGTACCAGGTCGGCGGTCCGCTTGGCGCCCATGATGCCGGCGATGCGGGCGACGCCGAGCACGTCGCCCTTGCGGTGCCCGCCCTGCGCGATCAGGGCCAGGGTCTCGGGGTCCATCCGGATCAGGCCCGCGGCGACCGCCACGCGGCGCGTCGCGGCCTTGTCGCCCACATCGACCATTTGGGCCTCGCCGGCGGCGTTGAAGTGGGTCAGGCTCATAGTAGGGGTTAGGGGTTAGGGGTTAGGGGTTAGGGGTTAGGGGGTAGGGGGTAGGGGGTAGGGGGTAGGGGGTAGGGGGTAGGGGGTAGTAGATGGTTGCCGGAGGAGAGGAAGAGCTAAACACCCACCCCTATTCCCTATCCCCTATTCCCTGATTACTCCCCTAGAACGCCGGCTTCTCCGGGGCGTCCTCGAACATCTTCACACTCGCCAGGATCTCCGCCTTGGCCTCGTCGATCCCCTTCCAGCCGCCGACACGCACCCACTTTCCCTGGTCCAGGTCCTTGTAATGTTCAAAGAAGTGGGCGATCTGATCGAGCAGAAAAACGGGCAGATCACGGAAACTCGCGACGTTGTGATAGCCCTTGAAGAGCTTGTCGATGGGCACTGCCAGGATCTTGGCATCGTCGCCGGACTCATCGGTCATGGTCAGGACGCCGACCGGGCGGCACTTGATGACCGAACCCGGGATCAGCGGATAGGGGGCCAGGACCAGCACGTCCACCGGATCACCGTCGAGTGACAGGGTGTGGGGGACATAGCCGTAGTTGCAGGGATAGTGCATGGCGGTGGACATGAAGCGGTCCACGAACATGGCCCCGGTCTCCTTGTCCATCTCGTACTTGACCGGCTCCGCGTGGGACGGGATCTCGATGATGACATTGATCTCGTTGGGCACATTGGCGCCGCGCGATACCTTGGATAAATCCATGACTGGACCTCGGATTGGTTGTAAGGATGCCGAAAAAGGGAAAGGACCCTCGCGGGTCCTCTCCCGGCGCATCATGCGCCGATTCTAATCCAGGAAACCGCCTTAAATCCCACTGGCGCGGGGTTCACGGCGGCCGCCGGGGCTCATCAGGCCAGCAACGGCACGATCAAGAGCGCCACGATGTTGATGATCTTGATCAGCGGGTTCACGGCCGGGCCGGCGGTGTCCTTGTAGGGGTCGCCGACGGTGTCGCCGGTAACCGCCGCCTTGTGGGTCTCGGAGCCCTTGCCGCCGAAGTTACCGTCCTCGATATACTTCTTGGCATTGTCCCAGGCACCGCCGCCGGCGGTCATGGAGATGGCCACGAAGAGACCGGTGACTATGGTGCCGATCAACATGCCGCCCAGGGCCACCGGCCCTAAGATCAGGCCGACCAGGATGGGCAGGCCGACCGGCAGCAGGGACGGGATCAGCATCTCGCGGATCGCGTCCTTGGTCAGCATGTCCACGGCGCGGGAGTAGTCCGGCTTCTGGGTGCCGGCCATGATCCCGGGCATCTCGCGGAACTGGCGACGGACCTCGTTGACGATACCGCCGGCCGCGCGCCCGACCGCCTCCATCGCCATGGCGCCGAACAGATAGGGCACCATACCGCCGATGAAGAGCCCGATGATGACCATGGGGTCACTCAGGCTGAACTCCGTCTTGCCGCCCAACGCATAGGTGTAGTCGGCGAACAGGACCAGGGCGGCAAGGCCGGCGGAGCCGATGGCATAGCCCTTGGTGACGGCCTTGGTGGTGTTGCCCACCGCGTCCAGCGGGTCGGTGATGGCGCGAATCTTCTCGTCCATCTTGGCCATCTCGGCGATGCCGCCGGCGTTGTCGGTGATCGGGCCATAGGCGT
>Ga0247840_10010842_pt1 | contig 11277 bp, 27 predicted proteins | sample LaCruzMarch2015__FD_192404 | JGI IMG/M metagenome (GOLD analysis project Ga0247840, IMG submission 192404) | Freshwater microbial communities from meromictic Lake La Cruz, Castile-La Mancha, Spain - LaCruzMarch2015_17m | ecosystem: Environmental > Aquatic > Freshwater > Lake | place: Spain...
AATGCAGATGCCACTGTGGCTACACACACCAACATGAACGCTATGCTCCAGTTAAAATCACCTGCAGGTACCAGCCATTTGCAGTTGGGGCACATGATCCTACAATTGATGCCAATGCATCAAGCATTTGCTCAACCCAGACAATGCACATTGCAATGCATGCTTGGCAAAGAATACAAAAGGATTGTATATCTCTCTGATCATAGGGTAGTACCATTGTGCACGAAATCTGGATCGGGCTGCCATCTCTGCATCATCACTCAACTTGTAAGCTTTGTCTTGTGCACGACGCAATTGAGCTTCTGATTCAGGCTCCAATTTATGCTCATTGCATGTAATATTTTGAATCTTGCCATGGTCCAACTTAACATCAAAGCTTATGTCCAGATATCTGCCTGCCACCTGGTAGTATGTGTACATCTCAAAACTGCCAGTACTGGTGCTGTCATGCAACACAGCTTTTCTTTTTTTAATGATTCTAGTTTGGTCCAGATGCTTAAATTTAGCCTGCCAATATTGGCGCACCAACCAAGATTGATTCCTGTTGGCGGTTAAGCTTGACCACAATGCATCTGTTACCTCTGTCTCTCCAGTTTCTTCATAATGCTCTTCTTGCAGGATGCCTTGTGCAGTGTTCAACACATAAGCCCCCATGCAACAATCCAAGTCTTTGCTTTGAAACTCATGAGTGATTGTTTCACCATGCAATTTGAGGAAGGCCTGCACCTCATCAGGCACAGGCAATTTGCTGACATCATCTACTGTAACTGTATCAAATAATCCCATGTTGTTATTATATATTAATCTTGTGCATGATCCACATGTGTATGCTTAAGCCTATTTATTCTGCAACTGCTGCCTCTCGATGCTTCCAGCCCCATTGAAAGAAGAAATATTGCCATTCTCTTTCAGCTCTATTTTTGTTAAGTTTCAAATCTTTCCGAATAGCAGACATGAACCACTTCTTGTATGCATCAATTTGCTCATCACTCCAATCATGCAACATGAACCAATCTTGCTTTTTGCAGTATTCTGCAGTATACTTGATACCTACAGCGTCAAACATTTTGGATAAAGCTTTGACTACAAACTTATCTTCTTCACTCAGCTTCATTTTCATGCCACATTCTGCAATTTTCAGCCGCCCATTTGACATCTTTGTTGGGATATCCTTTGGATAGCAAAAACTTTTGCAAAGTTCCATCCTTAGTTTTATCATAGGCAGCAGGGAATCCATACTTCCATCCGGCAGGAGGATCCACATAGAACTTGCCCTTTACTTCTGTATTTGCAGGAACAGGAACATCTTTGGAATCTGTATCCTCAATTGCATCTTCCACAGAATAATCTTCTACAATGTCCAGATGTCCATCAAAGTGAAAGCCTGCTCCTCTGAGAAAATATTCAAATTGAGAGCACATCTCTTCTATGGTATCAGCTTCAAATTCATGAGTAATCTTGGTGGATCTGTTGCATCCATCAAGTTGATCAGGAACAAAGTCAGATGTGAATGTGTACTTGCTCATTTCTTTTTGCAATGCGGTTTCTTTATTGAATCCAGGTCAAACTTGTTTTCTACCATGTTTGTGATGATGTGGTTGAATCCAATGTTCAAGTACTGTTCATCAGTGATTACCTGCTTGCCCACTCTCACAATTTGTGCAAGCCATTCAGAAGGCCCATCAATGTCTGCTTGATAATACTTCACAGCTTTGAATGGTCCCATTGTGATAGCAGGCAATGTTTTAGGTTGTTTTATTTTCTTCATATTATTATTTTACAGTATAAATTAAAAAGAGCAAGAGGAACAATTGGAAACTTAGTCTCGCTTTCCAAGCCATGTGCTTGGCGCGCCGAGGTCCAATCTATTCAGTCACAGCAATAGTGCCTGCCTCTTGGCTCTTCAATTGTTTATGCGCTCCTCATAAAGCTCCACACATTCCTGCACATATGCATCTGTATCTTTTGCATTGCCCTTCCATATACCAAACATCTCGTGATTGATATCTGAAGAGCCAATACCGCATCCTGTGCCCTCTAGCTCTCTGCTTAGCCGATAGGATGCACCAGCACGAACCTGCATCTCAGTTAATGGAGGAAGAGTTTTCATAGTCTCTTGCCACTGCTTCCAGTCAGTTTCAAACTGCTTTTGATATTCTCTTTCAGTCATTTGTTTCATTATACCAATATTATGCAGGAATACAGAATTCAGTCAAGCTTAATTGGCTGCTAGTACCAACCATGTGGCTTCAGCCCCTCGACCTTGCTTCTCAATCAATCCCTCTTGCTGCAATTCACGCAACAGAAAATTTGCTCGAGTTGCATCTATCTGCAAAGTCTTGCAGACTGATATAACATCAATGCTTTGCATGTTCAATATTTGCTGACGCTGTTCATTCTTGAGCTTCTTCTTGGAAGGTTTATGTGACTTGCCTTCACTCAACAATGACACCTCAGATTCAAAATCATAGCCATTCTGCTGAATGAAGCATTCCAAGTCATTGGCAGGGCCAAATCTATTCTTATTAAACACAATTCTCCGGGCATTGATCTCTGCTTCTTTCACAGGCTCAATGCTCATGTTTACGTCTACTGCATGCAAGATCAATGAACTGCCCTTGATCTGACCTGCCTTGGTATTGTGACAAATCAGAATGAGCACACATTCAGTCTCCTTGGCTCGTTTGATGAGCTTCTCAATGCAGTATTTCTCCAGAGCTCTGCCTGTGAGACCTTCTTTGCTAAGACCCTGCAATGAATCCACTACAATCACATCAAACTTATCCATGTAAGAGCTGATAGTATCCACTTCTGCTTCATTGCATGCTCGGATGTTACTCACATTCAATCGTTTGCAAGTCATGGCCAATTGCTCAATGGATTCCTCATTGCTACAGTAACCCACTTCATGGCCAGTTTTAACTAGTCCCTGTAGCAATTGCAGCATCAAAGTAGTTTTACCTAATCCTGCACGAGCAGCCACAGTAATGCTACTGCCTGGTAGCAAGCCATTGCCAAACAGAGCATCCAATTGCTCAATGCCAGAGTTCATTCTTTTGAAGAACACAGATGGGATGGTCACATCCTTGATCTCCACAAACGCAGTTGAATTAATTTTTAAGTCCATATTAGTTTTTCCTTTCATTTGTTACTTTCATCATGCTACTATTATGCAGGAATACGGAACTTAGTCAAGATTTTTTATTTTACAGAATTTTGCGTTGGCACCAGTAGCTTCTTTAACTGCTTGATGAGAGCGGTAGTTTAAATTGCCAAAGCCTACTTGACATGCATAGTCATCCAGATCTGCCACAAGTTCCAAGGGAAGCTTCTTACGTTTGTCATGAACATCGTATTCTATGTCATAAATCAAAACAGGTTTCATTCAGCTTTCTTACGAACTTTACAATTCTTTACTGTTTGTTAAAAATACTTGCTTTGCATGCGCGCCAAACTTACTAGCAAAGTCTGCATCGCCTCGGAATGATTCAACCTGATCAATAGAAATCATTTTTTCATCGGCAAGAACTTGCACCGATTGATTGAGTTGCTCCACACTGAGCATGTTGATAACGTCGCGTAATCTTGCATATGTCATATTATGAATCAACCTCTACTAGATCGAAATCTTTTAAAATAACCGCCTTGGTAAATGGATGTCTGAGAAAAGCTTTTGCTCTGGCAAGCTCCTTGAAGAAGAATTGTTGATCTCGCTTGCTGGTACTCAAATCAGTTCCTCCTCCAATGCAGCGACCATTAAACTTCTCCTTGCACAAGGTTTCCAGCTGAACCTCTGAATCAGTATACTTGTGCTGAGCTTTCATGTACACCAACAGACTGTATTTTTTGTTTGTTTTTTGTTTCATCATGCCAATATTATGAATGAACCTACAATCTAGTCAACTACTTTTTCAAAGAAGCCTAATCCATTGTAGCGACACTTGTCCACAAAGCTCTCACCACACAGCAGAAAGTTTTCTGGTTCTATTAGACTCAAGAATTTATGTTCATTGCAATTGTAGAGAAAATAAATGTGACCTGATACTGGAATGAAGCTGTGTTCAAATTGGTCAACAAAAACATTGAAATGATACAAATCCTCTAGCTCTTTATATTCTCTCTGAAGATCTCCCAGGCGAGCTTTGATTTTGTTGTTGAGATTATTCTTTGTGTCATTTTTAAATTGGTGAACGTTTTCCAGCTCCAGCTTTGGAGCCCCATACTCAGCAATATAACTTGCAGAGGATCTATCTTCTATGACATGATCTGGTCTGCTCATTTATGTTGGCCTTGTGACATGATTATACTTACCAGTGTCTGATTGCATTTGCAATAATAAATCCACATGTGATAAAGTTTACTATGACTATCAGAGTTCTTATGAGCAGACTGATATTAGCATCTCTAACTCTGAGATTGGGCACCTCAGGTGCTGCATCATCAGTCAACCCCACCCTGTGATCTATGGCCCTGCTCCATATGAGCCATAAATTCAAAAACGTTTTTTTCATCTCACTCATTATAAGAGACAATCACAATTTTTCAATATCTATACACAGAAAGAGCCTGCCAACCTTTCGGATAGACAGGCTCTCCTTGAAACAACAATTACTGTTGCTTGTGCTTGCCGTTGAAACGGACAAGGCGCTGGGCGAACTCGCTGTCGATAGCAGGCATGTTAGTCACGCCTAGTGTCGAACGAACGAACTCGACCGAATTACCCTGACGCAGAAGCTTCAAAGCATCACGGGACACGTAATTGCTCACAAGCTCATCCACAGAGATACCAACTCGGGTAGCCTTGCTTTCAAGGTACTTGATGTTGGTTGCGCGCTCCTTTCCAGTGATATTACACACTAGCTTGGGAGTAGCTTCAGTTGATTTAGTAGCTGTACTCATTGTATTACCTCCTTTCATTATTCTTTAATTGTAGGTGAAATTTGGAAATGTGCAACATTTTTAGTCAATGTCTTTTTCAAAGTTTTTTACTTGTTGATAGTCAAGATGCTGGCTTGCATCAATGATGAAGTCCAGAAACAAATCATACATTTCACTCAATTCCTTGTTATTCTTAATCATGTGTTTGGATGATTCTGAAAATAGACCCAACTGTCTGTTAAACTTGGCAATGTATTGTGATATGAACAAATTGCTTGTCATTGCATCATTATTTTCCTGCGAACCGGCTGAACTACTCTGCATAACGCAATAACTCAATTGTTGAGTTCAAATCCTTCTTCTTCCAGAATAACTACTGCACTATCTTCAGCTATGTTGATGGCCTCTTGATACTCTTTCTCTTGAATGCACTCCACAATGGCATCCACTTCATTTGCCACAGTACTGGTGTCAGGCAGATCATCCAATTCCATGGGCACATGCTTGGCAATGCTCATGTTGACCAGCCATCTTGCCACCTCATGTTCATCATGACCCTCGTCAATGTAATCCTTGATCTTATTCACTGTGATCATCAAAATACCTCTTCCAGAATACCCAATATCTCTGCACCAATAAACAGGATGCCTGCTCCTAATAGACACAGCTTTATTAGCGCTGCAGCTGCAAGCAATCTTAACACACTCTTGACTATGCTAATGCAAAGATGAGCTTTTGGATTTGGATGTTTCATTAGAAATTATAATCGTAGAATTTGGTTGCTTGTTCACCTTTTTTATGCAAACCAAACAAGCTGTATTGTGTTCTCTGACCCACTTCAGCCCATCGCTTGGCCTTTACTCGCCAGCTAAGAATCTTTGTTCTGTTCTTGGCATTGCTGGTATGTTTATACTCTTGTGAATAATTGTCAGCAAAATGTCCGCTGAACCCCTCGGGATGGAAGTCTTTGGGCTTGCGCGTGCATTCGGAATCCAGCTCTCGAATCTTAATTCTGCGCGGGCTCATGACTTCAATCACCTCCCATGCATCTCTGTCAGTGTAGTGAAACTCTGTTACTTGCTGGCCAACAAACGGCACATGTTCTGGAAGTTGTACTGTCTTAAGGTTCATAACTACATTATGCAGGTACTTGATTATTAGTCAATATATTTTTTTTTTAATTTTGATCTTACTCGCTTGTACCCAGTTAGGGCCTTCTAACAAGACACCAGCATTGAGCAACATTTTTTTCCTCATTTAATATTTTACCATTGCCCTTGTTAATGAGGTAATTGTAATCTGGCCATTCATGTTTTCTGAAAAGGTATTCTAAGTAATCAATGTTGCCCCATTGCCCTATCTCAACCAATTCAAATCCTACTGACATGAACAATGTGGCAAGTCCCATGGGATATATGCCTTGAAAATGGCACGGAGTCATGTGTGGAATATTAATTGTAGGGACGCTCGTAAAAACATAGCCTCCAGGAGATACATGGTTGAATAAATTTTTAACCGCAAGCAATGGGTTATATAGGTGCTCCAGTGTTTGTGAAAAGAGAATGAAATCAAAGTCCTTTTCCATCAAATCAATTGTATGTAAATCCCCTTGTTCGCTTACATGATCATAAGGCAAATAACACAATTTATCATAATTTATATATTTCAATTCAAAATCACTCATATCAGTAGATAGTAATTTCTTTGGTTTTATATTGTACTTGGTTATCCACTCTTTAAAATCCAAAATACAAGGAACTCGAGGATAATCATGCCCATCGAGCCATTCTTCGATGATTCCATCTTTGTAGGAGTCTAGGGTTTCATATTTCTGAAAATACACAGCATCTTTCTTTATCTTACTATAAATTGAATCTATCTCTTTACACTTAAAAGTCTTAATAGGCATAATAAGATTTAATAAAGCCTGTCATGTAATCAATGGGCGCACTAGGATTTGAACCTAGGACCAAAGCATTATGAGTGCTCTGCTCTAACCGCTGAGCTATGCGCCCAATCATTTGTCATGGCATTCTGAATAAGTAATTAATTGAAAAAGTCTTATTTCTTGTTTATCATCAAAGGAAGTGTATTGTTCTTTCTGATCAAAGGACTGGCATGGATAGCTGTGTTGTTGTGGGGGTATTGCACTTTAATTAGAATGTAGCCACATGTCTGTGGTTGTGGCAGTCTTTTTGTAGTCGTAATAATAATAGTACTCCTTGTCTTCAACATTTACTTTGTTTAAATTCTTGGAGAAAATCAACCACTGATCATAGAATTTTTTACCATGAAACTTAAGAACATCCTCTTTATTGATCACATCAGTAGTGGTAACCTTGCCACCTGTACTGGTGTATTCAATGCGAGTCTTCTTGCTGAACTTCATTAGTTGATTATCCTGGACAATTCATCATCTAATTGCTTCATTTCTATATCTTTTTCAGATAATTTCTTGTTTGCTGTTTTTTGCAGCAAAAAGCGTCTGAAAAAAGATACTTTCTGTAGAACCTCAGGATTGAAAACATCCAGCCTGATGTATCTCTTGCCTTTCTTGTCCAGATGCAAAGGCATATTCTTGATGTAACTAATCATGGACTCTCTGCTATACTCCACAGCCCAACCACTGTCCACATCCACATGTATCATTCTGTCATTGCTCTTGTGGCCAATCTCATCTGGATACACAAAGAACTTACCATTGCAAAGATTGGCCTTAACATCAGCAGTATAGAAATTGGCCCATCCTTGCTTTTTGAATTGAAAATCTATTCCTGCCACTTGCTTGTCATATCTATCTTCAAACCAAGTCACCCATTTGTATGCAGATGACAGATACTTGAAGACCATCTCCTCTGCCATGTATCCTTTTCTGGTCTCTGGATTGTCACCAAAGGCTTCTTTTGTGGTCTTGGTCCATTCCTTGGTAATTCTATCAGACTTGCATCTGCCCAGTCTGGTGGTCTGAGTGCATGCTTGGCCCCAAGAATTGAGTCTCTCCTTGTATACTTTCATCAATATGTGCACCCCCAAACATTAATTCTGCCATTGGGATCTCTCCTGCCATCAGGACTATCCATGAGATTGTATTTGGTATTTGTTCTGGATGTGTCTTGACTGTCTTCAGTCATGCCTGGACCTGGAAGGAACCCATGTCGGTCATTAACCCTGGTGGAAGAGCAGCTGCACATCACAACAGGCAACAGCAACACCATAATTTTCATAAATTTATTATAAATGATTTGAGGAATAGGTCAAGAATAAAATCGGCTTTGGCATCAATTGCGTTCATTGGCAACTAATTATATTTGATTTATAGGTGTTATTATATATCATATGTATTATGTCTAAATTACTGGTTACTGGTGGCTATGGATTCATAGGCACCCACCTCATCATTCATTTGCTTGAAAATACAGACCACAAGATAGTGTGTGTGGATTCAGAAACCTATGCCTCCCAGAAGGACAACATTATGGAGTTCATAAAGAACAATCCACAATATAGAAGACGCACCTCTTTCATTAAGAAGAACATTTCCAACCTGCAGGTTATGGAGAAGATTTTTGAAAAATATAGATTTGAAGGTGTGATAAATGTGGCAGCAGAATCTCATGTGGACAATAGCATCTCAGGCCCCCTTCCATTTGTAACTACTAACATTGTGGGCACATTCAATCTGTTGGAGTGCTCTCGCAAGTTTGATGTTAGCAGATATTTGCAGATGAGCACAGATGAGGTGTATGGACAGCTGCATGGTCATGATGAACCGGCCTTTACTGAATTGAACAACCTGGAGCCAAGCTCAGTATATTCCTCCTCCAAGGCGTCAGCTGATTTACTGGTGCAATCATATCACAGGACCTTCAAGCTTAACACCTGCATCACAAGATGTTGCAACAATTATGGGCCCTATCAGCACAAGGAGAAGCTCTTGCCCAAGACCATTTTGAATGCTCTTAACAATCATCCAATACCCATTTATGGCAAAGGAGAGAATGTGCGTGAATGGATTCATGCTGAAGATCATAGTCGTGCTGTGTTGGCAGTATTCAACCGAGGCAGATCTGGTGAGGTTTACAATGTTGGCACAGGTGAAACCTACAACAACATTACTCTTGTGAAGATGGTATTGTCACTTGTGGATAAAAAAGAAGATTTGATAGAGTTTGTTGAAGACAGAAAAGGTCATGATTTCAAATATGCCATTGATTGTAGCAAGATTACGGAAGAATTGAAATGGAGTCCCAGTATAACTTTTGACAATGGTATCGAGCAGACAATAGTTTGGTACAAGAATTATCTCGAGAGCAGGTTAGTTGCTAAATAATGAGTGATACAAAGAATAAAAACACACTTGAGCAAGACCTACAATCTTGTGTTTTGGTGCTTATTTGCACCAGCAATGTTCTGGACTTTGGTGGGGGTACAGGAATTGTACACAACATATTTCAATGAGTTGACCAAACAAGATCATTTGCAGTTTTTCTTAAGAATATTCTTTCCAATTTCTGTTGCAACTTACATCACGGTGCTCGAGCGCAGACAGCGTTTGCAAAGGGAGGACCTGGTGCGCAGGGGCAATGATTATTTGGAGCGAAACCGTTCGGCCAAATAGATCACATACAAGATTACACCAATACAAATTAAAACAGAAGGCAGACTCATTTTAATATATTGTCACAGAATTTAAAGCATGCACTCTTGGCTTCATCCAGTGTACTGTATTTGCCCACCATTGCCCCAGAGCATGTTGCAGAGAATGTTCCCTTGATATGTTCAGTTATAACAATATAGTAACACTTGTAATCCTTGTATATCCATTGATTCTTAAGAATGTTCTCACGCCATGTGGTCTCATCAAGCATGCGCTGGCGCTTGCGTCTTGAATAGTATTTGGGCTTAGCAGGCTGCAATTGATATTCAATGACATTCATTTCTTAAAAGCCTTGCTCCACATCACTTCGAAAGTCCATCCAGAAAATCTGCAACCAAACTCCCAGAAATATTTTCCAAATGTTGCATAAAATTTAGGCAATAGATTAAATTTAAAAGCATTCAATATGTAGAACCCTAATCCATTATTGAAGACTATCTTGAAGTATGTTCTGCTGATGAACACCTTCAAATCTCTGGCCCATTGTCCATAAGCGTTTTGATCTGCTTTGCCAAATTGTATGATCATAATCTGTCGTACCATTCTCTCTCGAAAATTATGGAATGAGTCACATCTGCAGTGAGAAGATGTCTTGTGATAAAGCCTATTTTTTTCGAAATACTATGTGACAGCACAGAATCATTGTCTTTCTCTATCATCTTTGGTTCATCAAATTTCATATTCTTCAAATCATCCTTATAGTAGCTGGATAGTGCAACCAAATGATTGGAAAACATTTTTTCAATCTTGGACATCATTCATATATTATCCTGATAAATGGACTCTGAATTGCCTGCAGTATAATTGATTGTGACAGTCTCATGAGCTTCAGAAGCACCATGTGTTGTAGTGCTTGAACAGGGTGATTTTGTTAATAAAAAGGATCCATTATCCTGGGTTTTCCATGTTATATCATTGCCCTCTACCCAGCCTAATTTATTGAGCAATTCCTCAGGCAAAGGCACATAGTATTCGTCGGTGACTCCGTTGTGCTCTATTTTTAAGGTGTAACTCATTATGCTACTTAATTGTATTAGTATTGAATTCCAGCTTAAGAGTCACTGGAAGACACATTACCCTCGCAACAATGTATGGTGAGCAAAGGCACTTCAATGAGCTTGATGTTTTTGTCTGCCAGTTCATTTCTCAAATGATATGCTAGTAATGTGCTTTTGGGCTTGTCATCTGCATGTCCTTCTCAACGATTGGATGTGGTGAGAAAAAAAATATTATTCTTTGTCTTAAGATGTGCTTTGAATGCTTCAATGTGGCGCTGCACAGGAGCAGGGCTGGCATTAATCTTTTCCAGTATCACTTGGGAATATATTTGCTCTAAGTTCATTGACAATGATAATTTAAAAATCTCTGACTCGCGCGGGCAGTATTGTTGCCTTTGTTCTTTTGTTTGGATTTTAATGCTCTAGCTTTGGCACAAGTCATCTTGCCTTTGGTCTGACGCTTCAATATGCCAGGTCTGACTGCATCATGAACGCTCTTCTCTGTAAAAAATTCTTTGAACAGCTGCATGTTATTATTTAATGGTACACATCAAGTAGATACATCATTAGAAATACTAATAACATCCATTAGAAGCTTGATTTAATATTAATAGCCATTATAAATAAGGGTATAGGAACAAATATGAAAAATATTTCTAATGTTTTCCAGTCTCACCTGTCTAATATGGTATATGAAAGGTAGCACTTTAACTTTCCATGATGAGAAGAGTCTCGCTGCAACAA
>Ga0247840_10010844_pt1 | contig 11276 bp, 10 predicted proteins | sample LaCruzMarch2015__FD_192404 | JGI IMG/M metagenome (GOLD analysis project Ga0247840, IMG submission 192404) | Freshwater microbial communities from meromictic Lake La Cruz, Castile-La Mancha, Spain - LaCruzMarch2015_17m | ecosystem: Environmental > Aquatic > Freshwater > Lake | place: Spain...
CCGCACGATCTGGTAATTCCTTGGTCTCAGCTTGAAGCGGCCCGGTGTTCCGTGGCAGCGCATCTCTTGATATGCTGCGGAAAACTGGTATGCTTCGAGAACCTCATCGGGCTTGTGAGCACCGGCGGGAGTTGCTTCGAACACAGACCCCGGCATGAACAATTCCTTTCCACTCCTGACCCAGCGTCCATCGATGGTGAGCGAGGCGGCCCGGGCGGTATCGGCTTGCCTGGAGAACGGGGACTGGGGGGATTACCTGCCTGCGGAACGTGAATTGTGCGACCTGCTCGGGGTGAGCCGCTCGACTTTGCGCTTTGCCTTGCGGCGATTGCAGACAGACGGCTTGATTCAGGTTGAGCACGGAAAAAAGACCAGGATTCTCAAGCGGGGCAAGGAGGCTTCGGGGAAGAAGTCGGCGGAGCAGCGGACAATTCTGGTTCTGACGACGAGCACAGACCGCAACTCTCTTCAAACGGGGGCTTTCTGGCTCGACGAATATCGTCAGATGTCGGGGAAGATTGGATTTGTGGTTGTGAATGAGTTCCTTCCGCAGGTTGGAACCCGTGGGTTGCAGGAAGCACTGTTTGTATTGCGGGCGAAGTATCGCCCCTCCCTCTGGGTTTTGGTGGCGAGTGACCGCCGGCTCCATGCCTTGCTGCATCGCCTTCAATGGCCGGTAGTGGTCGGAGGTTCCGTTTATCCCGACCTGCTCCTTCCGGGTGTGGACGTCGACTACCGCGCGACGTGTCGTCATGCGGTCGGTCAACTCGCGCGGCTGGGTCACAGGCGACTCGGACTCGTGGTTGCGAAGCAGACGCTGCCCGGAGATGATCACTCCATCCAGGGGTTTGAAGAAGGGCTGAGCGCGCATCGGGGCGGGGAGATCGAGGGGGTCACGCTCCGGGTGGACTCGCGGTCGGAGTCCGTTTTCCTTGCGTTGCGCCGGGAATATGCGCGTGCCAGACCGGCAACAGCCCTGATTACCTGCCGCCCACAGGTTTCGCTTAGTGTAATTACGGCGCTTGCGGCACTTGGCCGGACCGTGCCGCGCCACGTATCGCTAATCGCCAGGGATTACAATGCTTCGATATTGGATCCCGTGTGGCCCGAGTTGGCATCGTATCGCTGCGATCCGGCGATTCTGGCGCGCAAGATGCTTTCGTTAAGCCGGAAGTTCATTGCCGGCGAGCCCCCCGAAGCCTCACAGTTTTTCTTTATGCCCGAATATCATCCCGGCGCTTCGGCACCTCTTTCCGGCGGCGGAGGCACCCCTTTCGCGAGAGAGCCCGTTGCCAACAACCCCGCCCCTGGTACCGGCTCCCGCCGGCTTAGGGGCTAAATCCGCGGCACCGTGATTCCGCGCTGCCCCATGTATTTACCGTTCCGGTCGGCGTAGCTGGTTTCGCAGATCGTCTCCGCCTTGAAGAAGACGACCTGGGCGAGTCCCTCGTTTGCGTAAATTTTTGCGGGGAGGGGAGTCGTGTTGGAAATTTCCAGTGTCACGTGCCCCTCCCACTCGGGTTCGAAGGGAGTGACATTGACGATGATCCCGCATCGGGCGTAGGTCGATTTTCCGACGCAAATGGTGAGGACATCGCGGGGGATCCGGAAATATTCCACGCTGCGGGCAAGTGCGAACGAGTTGGGGGGCACGATACAGACATCGGTCCTGAGATCCACGAAGGACCGTTCATCAAAGTTCTTGGGATCCACGACCGTGTTGAAAACATTGGTGAAAACCTTGAACTCGTCGGAAACCCTCAGGTCGTATCCATAGCTGGAGAGACCGTAGCTAATCGCCCGTCCTCCGTTGTCAGCAACCTTGATCTGACCATCCACAAAGGGTTCGATCATGTTCCGGCTGACGGCCATTTTCCGGATCCAGGTGTCGGGGCAAACGCTCATACGATATCTAAAAAGGCATCCCGGGAAGTTTCATTCCTCCCGTGATTTTTTCCATGTTCTCGGCGGCGGCGGCTCGTGCATCTTCCTGGGCCTGCTTGACTCCCGCCAGAACAAGATCCTCGAGGATCTCGACGTCGCCCGGGTCCACGATCGAGGGGTCGATTTTGATCGAGAGGATATCCCCAGTTCCGTTTGCTGTGACGGTGACCTTGCCGCCGCCAGCGCTGGATTCGATGGTTTTCTCCGCAAGATCGGCCTGGGCCTGCGCGAGCTTGTCCTGCATACGCTGGGCCTCCTTGAGCATTTTTTGAATATTCATCGAAAATCAGGCTGAATGCACAGGGCGGCAAAGTCGAGCGCACAGATTCCTTGAGAATTTGAATTCAGTGCGTTTAGGTCCGGTTTTGCTTCCCGCCTGTTCTCAGCTTCCTCAAGGAATCTTCACGGTCGGATCTCCGCGCGGAATTTTTCAACCGCAAGTCGGATCAGGGGGTCATTCTTGAAGGATTCGGCGGGATCCGCAGGCGCGGGCTCCGGTGCGGCCGGAGGCGGTTCCTCCACCGCGGCGGGAGGTTCCTCGATTGCTTCGGGGATGGTGGAATCGATGGCCATCACGAATTTGACCTGCTTGCCAAGGAGAGCGGTCAGTTTGGACTCTGCTTCCTTGCGTCCGCGTTCCCCGACGATGGAATCGGCATTTTCACGGGAAGACTCGGGCAGGTTGACACGGATTTCCGGGCCGTGCTGGCCCGCGAAGACGCCGTTTGCAAGCCAGCGGTAGATGAACGACTTGCCAAACTCGGTGGCGACCCTTTCCCAAGCGACGGATGCATCGATAGATTCCTGCTCGACCGGCGAAGCCTGGGTGGGAGCCGGTTTCGGCGGTGGGGGAGGAGCCTTTTGGGTGGATGGAGCCGGCGGATTTTTTCGCGGTGGGGAGGCGGGGCGAGGGGAGGGGGCCTCACCCGAGCGGAGCGCTGCCAGGTTATCGAGGATTTCGTCCAGGCTTGCCTGACCGAGAAGGTGCACGGCTTTGATCACCGCCACGTCGAACTGGAGCTTTTTGTCCGGGGCCCAGCGCATCTGGGCTTCCGCTTCGGCAAAGTGGTCGAGCAGTGTAAGAAGCTGGTGCCTGCGGGCCGGCGCATCGGATGAAACGCCCTGAACAAGGAGATCCCGGAGGTGAGCCGCCACGTCTCCCAAAAAGCGCGAGAGGTCTTTGCCCGCTTCGGATTGCGCGGTCACAATTGCGAGGGCAGCGCCCGCGTCGCGCTCGAGGATCGCTCCGGCAAGGCCCGAGACGGTCTCCCTCGGCGTGAACCCGAAAATTTCCATCACGCCATCCCGCGTGATTGAATTGCCACAGAACGCCACGGCCTGGTCGAGCATGCTCTCGGCATCGCGCAGCCCACCCTCCGCAGCGCGCGCAATCGCAGCGGCCGCCTCCGGGTCCAATGAGATTTTCTCCGCGGTTGCGATGGTGCCCAAATGAGTTGCGATATCATCCGCGGCGATCCGGCGCAGGTCGAAGCGTTGGCACCGGCTTGTGATCGTCGCCGGCACTTTTTGTGCCTCGGTTGTCGCGAAGATGAACTTCACGTGGGGAGGGGGTTCCTCAAGTGTTTTGAGGAGGGCGTTGAATGCCCCGGCGCTCAGCATGTGAACCTCGTCAATCAGGTAAATTTTGAAGGGCCCCCGTGCAGGAGAATAGGCGGCACTTTCCCGGAGATCGCGGATGTTTTCGACGCCGTTGTTGCTGGCACCGTCGATTTCGAGCACATCGAGGTTCCTGCCCTCGGCGATTTCAATGCAGGAATCGCAGGTCCCACAGGGATTGGCGGTGGGGCCTCCCGAGCAGTTGAGGGCCTTCGCAAGGATCCTCGCTGTCGAGGTTTTGCCGATGCCCCGCGGACCAACAAACATGTAGGCTTGGGCGACCCGGTTTTCGCGGATGGCGTTTTGCAGTGTGCGGGTGATGTGTTCCTGGCCCACGACCTCCTCGAAGATCTGGGGACGATACTTGCGTGCAAAAACCCGGTAGCTCACGACGAAGGAAGATGCCCGTCACGTCGGACTCTGAAAAGCCTGAAGATCAATTTCCTCGCACGCCCTCGAACCCAGCGGATTAGCGGTTGTTAATGGCGTATCGCTTCCCCTACATTTCGGGCTCCTTCCATTAGAGTGAACGCCTTCATCCCATCCCTTTGTCTCTTGCTGGTTCTCGGGGCCGTTCATGCGGAACCTGCTGCGGATCCCGCATCGGCCTGGAAGATGGCCTCCACGTTCCAGTTCAATGAGGCCCGCGATGCTTTTGTTATCGCCACGGGAGACGAGGCCATGCGCAAGTTTGGCGAAGCCGCGACACTTCTGAATGTTCAACCGCGGACCGGGGGCAACATTCAACGGGCGCGCCGGCTTTTTGAGGAAGTGGCCCGGGACACTCCGCCGGGCTCGAAGCTGAGCCGGCTTTCCCGGTTTTACATTGCGCGGGTGAAGGAATTTTACCTTGCACCACAGGACATTGAGGGAGCGACAGCCGATTATCTGTCCTTGTTGCAGGAGAAGACCGCGGATCCGCTCATTGAGCAGGGCGCCTCCCGCTTGGTTGTGATTGCTGCATTTTCCGGTGGGACGCCCGCGGACCGCTTGCAGAAACTGGCGGCCCTTGAGAAATTGGACTCCCTGCTTGAAACGCCTGCCGGACGCCGCGAGTTTCACACTTCCATGGCCTACGCACTCCTCGACAATGGCGGGGACAAGTCGCGCGCAGTCGATCATTTCCTCGCTGCCGACCGGGAGGGATTCACCCGCAAAGCGACCGCAGTTTCCGCCTGGCTCGTGGCTGCAACCACCGCCGCTGAGATCGGTCGCAACATAGACGCCAGGTACTTCTTCGAAAAAATGCTGGCAACCTACCCGCAGGACCCGCGCAACTTCACGGTAAGGTCCCTCCTCGGCAGGCTGGGCCCGGACAACGGATGATCCAATGAGGGAAAGGATCATCAGCTCGATTGGGTTTGCTCTCCTGGCTCTCTGTTTTGTTGTCGCCCTCGCGCGCATCGGCCTCAAGCAGTGGTGGCTTCCGGCTGTCGAAGGCAAGGAGCAGGTCACGATCCGCGTGGCTCACTGGCAGCTGGAGGGCGGTGTCCGCGATGCATTCAACGCCATGGCTGAGAAATACATGGAGTCGCACCCGCATGTGCGCATCCAGCAGTTGCCGGTGCCAGAACGGATTTTTCCGAACTGGCTGATCACTCAGCTCGTCGGCGGCACGGCACCGGACATCATTCAGATCGGATTGGGAATGACCGAGGAACGCAAGGCCCGTTATTTCCTGCCGATGTCCGATCTGGTTGATCTCCCGAATCCCTACAACGCCGGAACCGATCTCGATGACGTGCCACTGCGTGACACCTTCTTTGACGGCATGGAGAGTTCTTTCAGCCAGGAACTTCTGGAATATTACGGACTGCCGCTCTCCGGATTCACCGTGCGGATGTACTACAATCTTAACCTGCTCCGCGAGATCACCGGGGGTGAATCCCTGCCGACAACTTACGAGGAACTCACCAGGCTGTGCCGACAGACAATGGACTACGCCAAGCGCACGCGGCAGAAGATTTCTCCGATCGCAGGTTCAAAATACAACGCCCCGCTTTTAATGGACCGCTTGAGTTCGAGCCAGACCGGGGACCTTGCCAAACGGCTCGCGTACGATTTTCTGCCGAACCGCCCGAGCACGGCACTTCTTGCCAGTGCTTTCCGCCGCGGCGACTGGTCGCTGGAAACCCCTGAAGTGGAGGCTGCCATGGGACTCATGCGGGACCTCGGTCAATACATGCAGCCGGGTTTCATGCAATTGATGCGCGACGACGCGAGTTTCTACTTCGTGCAGGGCCGGGCCGTGATGATCGCAAGCGGAAGCTGGGATTCGACCAGCATTCGCCAACAGGCTGATTTTCCCGTTGCCGTGGGGCCGATCCCGGTGCCGGCCCCCCAATCAGACCCCCGTTGGCCCTACAGCCAGGGTCCGCTTGCTGACAGCACCGTTGAAGCCGGAGTGGTCATGGCCATTACAAGGGCGTCCAAGCACCCTGAGATTGCTTTGGATTTTCTGTACTTCATGGGTAGCAAGCCTGTGAATCAACTCTGGACGGATGTGAGCGGGTGGCTGCCGTCTGTTGTCGGGGTGAAGCCTGCGGAGCAATCGAAAGGATTTGCTCCCTTTCTCGACGGCTTCATCGGGGGCTTCAATCTGTCTTTCTCGGGTGCGGATGGAATGAGGGTCTATCGAAACAGTATCAACCGGCTGGTGAGCCCGCAGGGGTCGGTTGACGATTTTCGCACGGATCTCGCGAAAAGCTATTCCAGCGCAATTGCCGAAGATCTTCGCAGATCGTCGCTTGGGGCCGTCCAAATCGCCCAACGAAACGACACCCTCCTCGCCGCCCTCTCCATGTTGGCGGCTTCGGGTGAGGACCGCGCCTCCGAAAAGCTGGACCTTTTGCTTCAGAGCTCCGCAGGAAACGACTATGGTGCCCGCCGCACACCCGCCGTCTGGAAAAGCTTCGAGAACTAAATGCCACAGCCGGTCTCCAAACGAAAAGCTCTTCACGAGTGGAAGCTGTACCTTTTTCTGGTTCCTGCGCTCGTGCTTGTCTGCACGTTTTCCTACTTCCCGGCGATCAGCGCGATTTACCACAGCTTCTTCCGCTGGAGCGGAGGCGAGGCGAAAGAATTTATCGCACTGGAAAATTTCACGCGGGCGCTCGAAGACCCGGTTTTCTGGGGTGGATTTTTAACGATTGGGATCCTCGTGGTGGCAAACCTTTTCAAGATGATCCCGGCTATATGCCTCGCGGTCCTGATTCACCGTCTGCGAAGCGACCGGTGGCAATACTGGTATCGCGTGCTTGTTGTGTTGCCGATGATTGTGCCGGGGCTTGTCACCCTCTTTATCTGGAAATTTTTCTTCAATCCGAACCTCGGACTTCTGAACAGTTTCCTTGATGCGAGCGGGATGATGCCCGTGCTTGCGTTTGCCGACCGCACGTTGGGATGGGGAGGGATTTTTCAGGAGGGAATTCCGACCGCGTGGCTTGGTGAGCCCGCCCTCATCATTCCCGCGCTGATTATCTGGGGATTTCCATGGATCGGAGCGGTGGGCGTGTTGATTTTTCTGGCCGGCCTGCAATCGATCGGGACCGAAGTCTACGAAGCGGCAGATCTGGACGGTGTGACTGCCTTTCAAAAGTTCCTTCACATCGAGCTTCCCCTGATCATGACGCAGGTGCGGCTGATGGTGGTGCTTATGATGATCGGCACGCTCCAAGGCTACGGTCTGCAATTTTTGCTGCTCGGGGAGAGCGGAGGGCCGGGCGGTGCCGGGATGGTGCCCGGGCTGTGGATGTTTAACCGGGCGTTCTTTGCCGGTGAGTTCGGCTACGCCTGCGCGCTCGGCCTGTTCCTCTTCGTGGTGATCCTCGGCCTGACCTTCATCAACAACAAATACATCCGCGTCGACAAATGAGTTCCCTGTCACAGCCTGTCGGCGCACGCCGGCTCTCCGACTGGCCCAAGCATCTCGGGATCCTCCTTCTCCTGGGTCTCGAGCTGCTGCCATTTTACATGATGATGCAGATCAGCGTGAAGACGAACAGCGAGTTTCTGCACAACCCGTGGTTTCCGAGTTGGCCCGCGGGGTGGCACTGGCAGAATTATGCGGAAGGCTTGCGCCTCATGCTCCCCTTCGTGGCCAATTCCGTTGTGGTGTCTGTTTCGGCAACAGTCGGCTGTCTGTTCTTCGCCCTACTGGGCGCCTATTTCTTTGCGCGCTACAAGATGCCGTTCAGCAACATCCTTTGGCCGGTGTTTCTTGTCCTGATGATGCTGCCGGGGGTTGCAAACATCGTGACGCTCTTCGCGTTGCTGAAGAATCTCCAGCTCCTCAACACCCTGTGGGCACTCATCATTCTGGGCATCGCGGGAGGGCAGGTCTTTTGCATCTATGTGCTGCGGAACTTTATCGAAGACATCCCCAAGGATCTCTTCGAAGCCGCCGAAATGGATGGCGCAACCCACTTTGCCCAACTCGTTAACGTGGTGATTCCAATGAGCGGCCCGATCCTCGGAACATTGGCGATTCTTCAGTTTCTTGGCTCATGGAACGACTTTCTCATGCCACTCATCGTGCTCCGGGACCCCGAGCTCTTCACAATCGGCGTGGGCCTGATCTACCTTGACGGGGAATACGTCAAGGACTGGGGGAAAATGATGGCCGCCTTTTTTGTTGCCAGTGTCCCGCTGATCATCATCTTCCTTTTCACGATGAAGCTCTTTGTGCGCGGCCTCGCCTCCGGCGCCCTCAAAGGCTAGCAGGCTGTCGGACTTGTGAAAGGTCGACACATGTTTTTCTTCCAACTCATCAGAGTATGGCTGCCCGTGTGCCCGACATCCTGCTGAAAATTCCGCTCCGCGGAAGGGAAAGCTCCCTCCATTTTGCACAGCAAAATTATCTAATCCGGCGGCTTTGGGAACTGGTTCTCACCGGGTGCCCTTGCCCACAACCCCGCTCTTCCCACCGGCTCCCGCCGGATTAGGAGCCGTGAATTTCACGGATAAGGCCCGCATAGCGCTCTGCGATCACATGGCGCTTGAGTTTGAAGGTATTTGTCAACTCATCGCCGACTTCAAAGGGTTTAGGAAGGAAGCGGAAATGGGTCACCCGTTCGAAGGATTTGAATCCTGTCTCCGCGGAGACCAAACGGCGTAATTCCGCTTCAAACAGCTGCCGTGCTTCCTCCGATCCGGCCAATTCCGCAAGATTGGCAGCGCGCACACCGGCAGCGCGAAAGCCCTCAAGGGATGGGACAATGAGGGCACCCAGTTGCTTCTGGTCCTGTCCGGTCACCATGCAGTGGTCCACCAGCGGAGAAGCAGTCAGCCTGCTTTCGATCGGCACGGGTTCAACGTTTTCACCGTTGAGGAGGACGACCGTCTCCTTGGACCGTCCGAGAATTTTCAGGCAGTTGTTAAATGTGACCATCCCGATGTCACCGGTATTGAACCACCCGTCCCGCAGGACCCTTGCGGTCATCTCCGGATCCTTGTGATAGCCGCGCATGACCTGCGGACCGCGGACATGAATCTCGCCGCGGCGGCCACGTCCGCGGTGCGGAGATGCATCGGCCGGGAATAGCACCTCTCCGTTTTGTAGATCCACAATGCGGACTTCGGTCTCCGGGTAAAGCGGTCCGACGGTTCCGATGACGAGGTCGGCCCATGTACGGACGGCCAGAACCGGGGAGGTTTCGGTGAGACCATAACCCTCCAGCACGGGGATTCCGATGGAATTGAAAAACTCGTCCACATGGGGCTGGAGGGCTCCCCCACCGGATATAGTGCCGCGGAAATCCTGACACCCCAGAGTGGCGCGGAGTTTGGACAACACCGCGGGATCAAGCACGGCGAGCGGGATTAGGCAGAGCACCCAATTGAGTGCATGCGAGCAGCCGCGAACGACGGTTTCGACAGGTGCCCGTCCAACCATATCGAGTTCCTGTCCGCGGAAAAACCGTTCCGCATTCTTCACCCGGCAACAACTCGCGCGGGCGGCCTCAAAGAGAGCGCGTTGCAGCGGAGGCGCGGCCTCCACCCGGGTCATCATTTTTTGGTAGAGGCTTTCCCAGAGTCGCGGGGCGGAGGCCATCACATGGGGGCGGACCGTTTTGAGGTCCTCCCCGATGGTGCGGATGCTGGTGTAAAAAGTGCAGACACCCATCGCGATGGCAACCATCTCGAAGACGCGTTCATAGCTGTGCCAGATCGGCAGGATCGAGAGAGCACGCTCCCCCGGATTCAATGAGAAAGGGAGATTCTTGATCTGGGAAATCATGTTGGCATGGGTGAGGGGAACGCCCTTGGGTTTGCCGGTTGTGCCCGAGGTGTAGATAATCGTGAAGTGGTCCTCCGGCCGCACCTCTGCCCCACGGGTCAGGGCGGACTGGTTGCCGTTAACCCTCATTTCCCGCCCGCGTTGCTCAACCTCAGCCAGCGTGAGAATGCCTGGTGGGACTTCGTGGCGGGGCGCAAGCAGGATCACTTGCTTCAGACGCGCGAGTTTATCACGAACCTTCTCGAGCTTTGCAAGGCAGGCTTCGTTCTCAATGAAGACGAAGCGGACATCTGCATGGTCGAGAATGTAGGCAATCTCACTTTCTGTGACATCTGTCCCGCGCGGAACGTCGGCCGCGCCGGCCAGGATAATCCCGTAGTCTGCAACGATCCACTCGAGGCGGTTGTCGGCAATCAGCCCCACATGCTCACGAGCTTCAAGCCCTAGCGCAATCAGGCCTGTGGCAACGTCCAGACCGCGTTCATACAGGCCAGCGAAAGTAACCGGTTCATAGGACCCATCCGGCTTGCGCGTCGCAAACGCGGGAAGATCAGCAAATTCTTCTGCTGCCAGCCGGTAAAGTCCCGCGAGCGTCGGTGCGGAAATTCGGTCTCGCATCGGGGTGCCGGGAGGAAGCGGAGCAAATTTACCGCCGGTGAACGGGCGGAAGTCCCGATTCCCGGAAGGTGATCCTTGCCTTGGTCAGATCGTAAGGAGAGATCTCGACCGATACCTTGTCTCCGGGAACGATCCGGATGAAATTTTTACGCATCTTGCCCGAAATATGGGCAAGGACTACGTGATCGTTGGCGAGCTTGACCCGGAACATCGTTCCCGGAAGCACGTCCACAACCACCCCCTGACTTTCAATACTGTCTTTTTTTGCCACGCGAACCGGAGAACTTACAGGCCCCCCTACAGGAAATCAACCTTCTTCGAAAGAGCCGGGAGTCGCCATGGATCGCGCAACGGAGGCCGAAGCTCCTCCTTCACCTCATTTTGCGCAGCAAAATTTTCTAATCCGGCGGCGCTGGTACCCATTTCTTATCGGGTCCCCTTGCGCACACCCCCACCCGTGGCACCGGACGGATTAGGGCAGTTTTGCACCGCGGGCCGCAAGGAGGATTCGGTACCAGGTGTCGCGGTCCATTTCAATTTCCGCCGCCAGCGCCGCATTGCGGATATGTGCCGGCTGCACGCTGCCGACGATGGGAACAATCCCGGACGGGTGTCGCAACAACCACGCCAAGGCAATGACCGTTCGGTCGCAGCCGAACTGCGCCGCCGCTTCATCCAGGGCCCCGAGCACAGCAAAGTGATGCTCCTTGTTCGTCGCATCGGGCTTCGGAGACTGCCCCGCCCCCACCCGACCCTGTGCCAGTGGACTCCAGGCCATCGGAGTGATCGTCCGCTCGAGGCATTGATCCAGGGTGCCATCCGAGAAGCAATCCAGCCGCAGCGGATGAATCTCGACCTG
>Ga0247840_10010845_pt1 | contig 11275 bp, 8 predicted proteins | sample LaCruzMarch2015__FD_192404 | JGI IMG/M metagenome (GOLD analysis project Ga0247840, IMG submission 192404) | Freshwater microbial communities from meromictic Lake La Cruz, Castile-La Mancha, Spain - LaCruzMarch2015_17m | ecosystem: Environmental > Aquatic > Freshwater > Lake | place: Spain...
AAACCCGCCGGGGGGGGGGGGGTTAATTAGTGATACATTTTACCTTATATTCGGGTCTCAGAGGAAGAAGGTTCAACTTAGTGTAATACTGGTGTGGACCTGGCAAAGGATTATTTTAATATATCTTACTGCTGCTAGTGACGGCATTATGGAAAACAAGCGCATATCGGATTAAGGGAAGTGTCGATGAGAATCCACCATTTTATACCATTCAAAAACGGCTTCGTCCAATCAAGACAAGATCCCAAAAGCGTCCATTACCAATCGTACAATTACGAATCAGGGGCGTACATTGTCATTGTCTACGACAGCTCGGAGAAGGATTGAGAATGACGTAAATAGATTATTCAATTGTCCTAACATGGTAGGTCTGTATTACGACAAAAATGACGGCAATGACGATACCATATCCAATGGCTACTATTACTACAAAAGCAATAGGAATGGATACTGCGATCGTCGCTCGGGGACATGCTTCTGCACACACAAGGAATGGTATATTGGTGACGGCTGCGAGGAGGCCTGTGACACCCTCACACACATTGACTGGGTGGTATGATGTGCCATCCGAAACGTCTCTGTCCAAATGACTGTTCCAATTCAAATTATAATAACAATAATATGTAAGACGAAGGACGGTGAGGAGGAGTGTGTGATTACATCACCGGCAAATGCGAATGTAGTAATCATCGTACTGCTGATGATTGTTCACAATCCAAGTGTTCCTTATGTCTTTCTGTACACATTGAAATGATGAGAAATGTCTACAATGTGAGGAAGGGTGGAGCGTCGTCGACCACCACGGTGATGACGATGACGGAGAGAACGCGTCATTGTCATCCACTACTACTTCTACTACATGCAAACCTTGTTGGCGTTATGATCCTAGATGTCGTGAATGCAATTCAAAGACCTGTACAAGTTGTATCGATTTGCTCCTCCTATCAATTCATCGATCAGGTCGACGGCCACAAGACCCACCCTTGCCCATTGATGACCTTTCACGTGAGTGTAGTTTGAATGATGATGCTACTACTATGCTGAACAGTTCTTTTTTGTGGGCAAAGAAAATGATTCAACTTCGTCCTTGGCAGTAGTACCACCAATACCACTGAAAGCATTTAAAATTCAGATGATACTATAACATGCTTTTCTTACATTTTAACGTCACACATCGTTTGCGACAATTATGGAACTATTACGTTTGATTCGCCAGAGTATGCCATCCGAACACTGCAACGAAGGTGGTGGTGTGGGTGAGGGCTCGAATGAAACTTAGTTAGGGCATAATAGACACGATTTGGGATCGGACGCTTATTTCCATATTATTTTACTGCTACTGCTTATTTGCTGTATGTCCTTCATCTCTCTGTGTGTACGCACCTCCATAATTTTTTTGGTGCAAAAATGACAAGCTGAAACAGCCATGACGACAAGTATACTTATTAGTGGTAGATACTCCTAATAATAATACGCAATTTGACTCTTTGATGAAATCGATCTCGTTGATATAGTAGATTTGCCATGAGCCAGAAGGATAATTTGACTATAGATGCTGTATTGCTTTTTGTTTCGCATTTGTATAAAAGTGTCTTGCTTACTATGAATTATAGAGTGATTAATCATTAGCATGTCTACTAAGTTCAACTATGTTGTTGTCAAATAGTGGAGTGTGACAAAGATCATAAACCAGGGAACCAACTCTTCTGTGGCTTCTTTGTCTTCTTCTTCTTAATTGGAAGTACATCATCTCCATCATACTCCTCGCTCTCACTCTCCAGCTCAAAGACTGCGTCCTCTTCACCCTCATCATCTACCAATGACTTACCTTCTTCACCCTCTAATATGAAAGCTGTGTCCCGTTGGATCGCATCAGCAAGGACATCTCTCCGTATTGCGTCACAGTACACGCTCAATCGCAACGTCCCCTGGAATGGATCCTCAATCCTACTGCCTATTTCATATACGCCAAATAATATCCAAGAAAGTACTGCTACTACGGGTCCAGTTAAAAGTCCCAAGTCCTTCACCAATACAGCCGGAAGAGTCCATAGCCACACAGTCAAACTCCTGAGTGCATGTCTGGCATAATTCAACGGGACACTTGTTTGATGTATCCTTTCACAGGCACCAATAGATCGTGATAGTTTTTCAACAAATTCAATAAGTTTACCCCGTTCTCTATTAGTGAAGGACGTACCCATATCATCTACCACTACAATCTCCTTGGCCATACGGTCACACACCCAGAGTGGACGATTCTGAGCACGTGCGCATGGCTCCAATGCTGATCCCGGAATGAGTTTCCATGGCAATGTACGTTTATCAACCCAACATAGCTCACGTGTCTTACGTCTCGTCGAACCAGTCTCATACTCTTCGTCATACGCTAACCATGCCACCTCGACGTCAGTATCAACAAGTGACTCATCGGGATATAGTAATAGAGAGTGTTCAGGATCACGTTCAATCTTTGAATCATTAACACGATAAAATGTCATTAGAGATGGTCGGATACGATGTCGGAGTAGATATGGGAATGATGCAAGGAGACTGTTTATTCGACGACACCTTGATGTACCGATGGCAGTTTCATATAGCTTTATCATACGAGAGAAGTCTCGTGCGGTATCAACAATATCATTCCAAATTTTTCGTCCTTCGGCAAATCGCTGATATGCTGAATTGGTACGAAAGACTAATAGTAGACTCATCGCACTGACCATCATTGAATGTGTGAGTGTGGGTAAACACATACTTCTTGACACCCAGTTGGCTACATGTACCCACCCCGGTTCAGTTATTGTCGTACTACCACCCCACCACCACCATCGTCCAGCTACTGTACAGTCCACACCCTTCGTAACCGATATAACTAATCGTGTAAGACACTCGTACACAATACTATACGACGTTGACCAAATGAACAGCCATGTTATTGGATCACGTACATCACGTAAAATAGTCGAGTTCGGTAAATTAATAACATTATCTCTCCAATCACCGGCAGATATCCTACCCGGTTCACGTATACGTGGAGTTCTCCATGTCTTTACCTTACTTTTTTGTTGTGTCAACTTACTTTTATCGTTATTATTATTATTATCGTCAGTACCAGCTCCAGCCCCAACCTTAAAACGTTGGTTTTGTTGTATTCTTTTTACGAAACGACTAATGACAAATCCACCATACCCCTGCGTGAATGTTTCTAGTATTTCCATCAACAAATTCTTCTTCTCCTTCTTCCCCTTTTTGAATGATGATCCTATCACCCCTGTTGCTATCCTGTCTTCTGTAGTAAAAACAACAACATCGGAAGGGGTTGGGATGGCACTTTTGTCAGAGCGTAGTTCAATTGTGGAGGAAGATTCGACGGCGGCAACGACTCCGTCTAATGATGCTGATAACAATGTTGATGTCATAATTGTTTTCATTGGAAGATCTTCTGATTGAATTATAGTTTCACCGTTGGTGCCTCCCTCCAATATTGTTGCTGTTGTTGTTGCTGTTGTTGATGATGACATTGATGATTCTAATGGTGTTAATTCTAATGGAGGAAAGGCAGACGTGGTAGTGGTAGAAGACGACGATGAAGATGATGACAATGATGGTAATGAATTCTCAACAACAACATCATCATTGCTATTAGCCCGTACCTTCCGTCCAGATACCATCCATTCACTCCATTTACGTGAATTGGCCACTGCTCGTTCACTTTCCTCCTTTTCTCGTTCATCACTAATTACATCACTATATCTTGGTGCTTGACGCCGTAGCATGCGTACCAATTTATTATTATTATTGTTGCTACTACTACTACTACCACTGCTGCTGTTGCTGATATAATCATTATTGTTATTGTTATTATTATCCTCATCCTTGTTGTAATCAATGGGAAGATCATATTCTTTCGTTTCAATAATGGCATCATTGTCATCCATACATGCAATCGTAGCCTTGTTACTGTTGCCCCCTCCCGATGGTAGAATTGTTGGTGATGATGGGGGTGGTTGGTTTACTACTTTTTCTTTGTTGCTGCTGCTATTGCTGTCCTTCTCGTCATCAACACCTGTGTTGTCAGTGGTGGTAACATCAACGACGACCCCATTGTTTGGAACGATAACCTCAACTGGTTCACCATTCCTATTAAGTAATACCTCATGTGGTATATCCATGGTTGTTAATGCATCAATAGCAATTTGAATGTCGTTCATGTTGTTCATGTCATCATCATCATCATCATCATCATCATCATCATCATATACATTGTCATTGCCGCCACTACTCTGATTGACAAATTCTGTACCGCCCACCGCAACAAAAGTTGTCGTATCAGTAGCACTATAATTGTCAATGTCGTCATCGTCATCATCAATTCCATCATCAACATTATCAGTAGGACTAACATCGCCATTGCTGCTGCTTCGTCTGACGACACGGTCCACACGACCCTCCACGGCATCATTTTCCCGTAGAACTCCAAAACAATCACCAATTTCAGTTCGCCCATCTTCTGTGGCAACATCAGCCGTCGCAGCGACTGGGTTGTACTCTGACGCCATGTTGTTGTTGTTGTTGTTGGGGTCATAATAATGATAATAATTAACAGCCCCCTCTTCTCCTCCCGCCCCCGCGGCCGACGTCATTGCATCATTGCCCTCCTCGTTTGAAATAAGTAATGCATTCGTCGTCGTCGTCGTCGTTAGTGGAGACTGTTGGGACTGCGACGCCTGCTGCTGTGACTGTGATTGATAATAGTCATTGTTGTCATTGTTGCTGTCTCTGGGGATTAAACTTTGAAATGGCAACGGTGGCGGATGACGATGCCTTGCGTTATTTCTCCTTGGATGGTTCTTACGAAATATTTGATGACGAGTATTGAAATTATTGATAGACGAAGAAGAAGAAGAAGGAGGAGATGACAAATTCAATTGGAATGAGTTCACCACAGCAATAATACAACCTGCTGACGGTATTATCATTATTATCATGCTGTAGCCAATCATCATATTACATATATTGTTGACGATAACAATGACAACATCGCCAACAACAACGTTGTGATGACGATGAGCCTTGGTAGGTTTGTAATGAAAAAGCAGTCTAGGAATTGTGCGAAATTCAACGATACTAAAACCATTTTCCACCTATTATTTTTGGGCCGATTTACTCCAAGATTGCCCACCGTCGGGTACCTTATACCACCAATTCGTGATGGAATTGGGGAATTTGGACGATGGAGCCTACTGTCTTGATATGGTGGAGATGGTGTTGCTACCGCTTGCCCCGACACCCGACACACCACGTCAGTGTCCATCAAATACTGGTGGTCGTTTGTGTCAATCTTCGCAGTTGCGCCCATTGTTTGGTGGCGACGGTGTACCTTTGACAGCAATTAAGGTGATGGTGTAGAGCATAAACATCATAAACCATCCCAAACATGAAGGGAAGCATGGCATTTAACCGCACAAATACCTACTGACAGCTAAACATGTCGAAAGTAATAAAGGAAAAGAAGTCAGAAGAACCCGATGATGACGACGACACCAATTGCGAACATGATATATACAACAAACTTGACAAAACTCAAGATTTCATAGTAGCAGACGGCATTGTCTCCTTTACATGCACATTCCGATATTTGGGATCACTCATCAGCTATAATCGATGATGACATCAAAGCCCGTATTGCAGCCGCAAACGCATCTATATGGGTGCACTCAAGGAAATATGGATCAATCCCAACCTCAACACCTACAACAAGTACCTAGTATTCAGAGCAATACCAATGAACCTCCTCCTTTGGGGATGGGAGCTTACTTGACAAGCTAGAAGTCTGCTTACACAAAAGCATTGCCTAATGAATATACGACCCAAAACTATGGCTCAACAATCCTGAAATATGTGAAATGATAGGGCGCAGCCTAGGAGCATCACTACACATCCTTGACCAAGGATTGGGTGCATCCAAAATAGAAGTAAGAATAAAGTACAGACAACTATCTCGGATATATCATTCAGAATAACCAAGCTATCACAGGACACACAGCCAAGGAAGCATCAGAATTCTTTAAACTATTCAACAATGCAAACAAATACCTCAAAGAAAGACTTTAATGGAATCGCAATTGGAATTGGAAATTGGAAATTGAAATTGTTCAACTATTTGTTTTATTATCCATTTTATATTAGTACTCCCAGTTGGAGTACACATGCCTCACCAGCGTCCACCAGGACGAGTCATTCATGGTTTCATAATGACAAGCTGGCTCAGAAGTCTTGAGTTATAGCAAAAATACTCCACACTCTAAGCCTTCATGACATTGTATAATTAAACTAACTAACACGTCCACCAGGATGAGTCATTTATGGTTTCACAATGACAAACTGGCTCAGAGGATTCTAGACCCAATGACTTTTGAGTATCTTTTAGACAAATATAAAACACTCAACGCACTAAGCCTTCATGGCACCAGCTATGAATAAACTAACGACTAACTAACTAACTACCTAACTAACTAACTACCTAATAAATTAGTAAAAGAGTTTAATTTCATATTGTGCACATCTGCCTCACGCACATGTTTACATATCACTTCGCTTGGTGTGCTTTGTTGTTTTGGGGTTTGGTACGCAAGTTTCGAAGGCCAAAGATGATGGAGTTGCGGATGCATTCTTACCTGCCCAAGCATTTTTAAAGCGCTGCCAATAGCTGAATGCGCAACATTCATGATGAAGATGAGATGGAGGATAGGTACTATTGTGTGCTCATTGATTTTGAATCATGAGTTGCCACACAAATGCAAGGCAAAAGCGCGCTTCCGGGACTCAATCCTGGAGTAAATCTCTGGAGTAAATTAAATGAGGTACTATTTGATGATCACTGCTAGACATCACATATTTACATTTACTCTATGCTATCCAGGTGATCATCAAACAATTATCCACATTGTAGAGCTCGTATGTGTTTGCATCATCACTGACTCTCGGCGGCAAGTGTGAGGCCACCGGTTCAGGCTCCCGCCATAGATATAACTAATATCTAGCACACCCTTCAATGAGGCATCTCTGATTGCTACTCCTACACTTTGCCCTCTGTTAATCCCCACACCATTTGCCACATTCACTAGCACCCATTGTGGTGTAGGACTCATCAAGTTGATATGTTGCAACTGTTATCTCTCCCCCTCTTTAAATTGACTCACGATATGCATGGCCTGTTTTATCCTGCAATTTGGCTAAAATATTTTGTGTTGCTCGACCACTGAATGGATGAAGATGTGCTTCGTCTGCATTCGCCTGTCGTGTACTCACCCCCTGTCTTTGTTTGCTGGAGGTGTTCCTATTGTTCGACTGACATACATTATTGCCTCCATTGCTAAATCATTCTATTGGTGAACTACAAGCGCATAAAATAATGAGACACGGCAATTGACGACTTCAAAATTTGCTTTATTGATTTTACTAAAGCAAATCAATTATTAGCAACACCGGAGATCGTGAATATATGAATATATATTGGACAAACACATGATAATCTGAAAACAATGACAAATCCCTTATCAAAGTTCTCGTTTTTGTTTCATTCATGTATACCCAACAAATGTCCTTTAAGCCCAACCCTATATCCCCTTCTTCCCCATCCTCCCTTCCTACTCAAGAACATTGTAACATCATGTTCATTTCCACAATCATCCCAACAGTAACATGAACATAATATTTAAGAAAGCTGTCCACAATCAGCAATCACCACAGGCTGACTAGTTTTACCACTTGAGGAACCCACGGCCTCACATGCCTTAACAACATCCATGCCCGCCGTGACATTGCCAAACACAACGTGCTTTCCATCGAGCCAATCAGTCTTGACCGTACACAGGAAGAATTGACTCCCGTTCGTGCCCGGTCCGGCATTGGCCATGCTCAGCACTCCCGGACCGGTGTGCTTGAGCGTAAAGTTCTCGTCGGCAAACTTGGCCCCGTAGATGCTCTTTCCGCCCGTGCCATTGTGATTCGTAAAGTCACCCCCCTGACACATGAATTGGGTAATTACCCGGTGGAAGGAGGAGCCCTTGTATCCGAATCCCTTCTCACCTTTGATATGTGACATTCAGATGAATGAATCAAGAATGAAGGGTTGATCGTTAGTGTATAATACAGCATGAAACAAAAACAATCCAAATGATATATATATACTCGAAAACGCCAATGTGTGTACACAGCTTCAAACCCTCCAATGATATTCGAAAACATGACGGATATACATTTCATGAAGAAGAAGAAAAAGAAGGGAAGATTTACTCTCTCTCTCCCCCCCCACTAATATCAAATCAATCATCCTCCCCCCTCCCCATCGCCCACACCCACATTAAATATTATGCGCGTCTATCCATATTCATTCATCACTTTGATTCATATTCATTTCCATATTCAACAAAACAACAAACAACTCACCAGTACACAGGGCGCGAAAGTTCTCGGCCGTCCTGGGCACGACGTCGGCGCGCAATGTCATTTCGATACGTCCTGCGGGATTCCCCCCGACGGTAATGTCGAAGTAGCAGATGGGATTCGACCTATATTCGATGTGCGTGCGCGTGTTTTATATACATACATGAGCACACGCACACGATGGACGTATATATATATATATATATATACGACCCGATGATTATTCATTCGTACACACGCGTATGGAGAGAAAAGGAAAATGAAAATTGTGCATGATCATGGATGAGGAGGGGCATATGACGACGAACTGTGTGAATATACTTAAACAACCGAACTGACAAAAAGTCGAGAATATAGAGTGCTAGTAATATGATTGTGTCTTTTTTCTCCATTCGCCGGCAGCCTCTTTTGCTTCCTACTACCACGCACACACGCACACACGCACATGTTACGTATCCACATTCTTGACCACCTGCACGAGAGTTTCTTCTTCCTTGTCCAATTCATCATTCCGCAGCAATGCCCCTATCGCTGATGAGGGGGAGTGGGCGGAGGCGATGGTGGGTAGGACATGGGTAGTAGTTGCCGTTGGCATGGTATTCTAGGGGTGAGATGGTCGTTGTCATTGTGAGTCTCCTCTTTTTGTATTATATTGTATTTATGTAGAAAGTATCGTACCGAACACACAATGATGTGGCGCCGCGCCGGACAAGGACGAATTCAGCCTGCGCTGAAACAACAGCAATACTAACGGCGGCGGCCGCCTACCTCTCTACTATCTCCTTCCGTCGTAAAGATATAAAAAAAGATGACGAAGGACGACGGAGGGAAGAAACAAACGAAGAAGACGGTGACCGTTGTCAAAAAAGGGAGCACGCCCTCCCCGAAGCGGAAATCGACGAATAAGAAATATCCCAAACGTATTTGTAACTTCGAGGGCGGGTGCGCTAATCAGGCCGTTAAGGGTGGCGTATGTATCACGCACGGCGCTCCGACGAAGCGATGCGCCTTCGACGGAGGATGCGTCAACAAGGCCTACAAGGGTGGATATTGTCTCACGCATGGCGCGAAGAAATACATTTATACATGCACCTTCATCGGCCAGGGGGGGACGCCATGCACGAACCATGCCAAGAAGGGAGGTGTATGTATTACACATGGTGCCAAGGAAGAGCGGAAACAATGTAGCTTTCCAGGTGGGTGTACCAATCAAGTTATCAAGGGAGGAGTATGCATCACTCACGGCGCCACGAAGGCACGTAAATTGTGCACCTTCGACGGTGGATGTACCAACCGTGCCATTCAAGGGGGGGTGTGTATTACTCATGGTGCACAAGTCAAGCGATGTAGTTTTATTGGTGGATGTACGAAACAAGCCCAGAAGGGAGGAGTGTGTGTCACACATGGCGCCAATGTCACGTATAAACGATGCACCTTCAAGGACTGTAAGAAGTTTGCCCAAGGGAAAGGAGGATTCTGTATTACACACGGTGGAAAGGTGGCAAAGGTGACGAGGAAAAAATGCAGCTATGAGGGGTGTGCCAAACAAGCCCAGACGGGAGGTACCTGTATCACACATGCGCCTGCAAAAGTGGAGTTGAAGCGGAAGGAATGTAGCGTCGAGGGATGTACTCGCAAAGTCGTGAAGGGAGGAGTATGTGGCACTCATGGTGCCAAGAGGAAGGATTGCACCCATGAGGGATGTACCAATCAAGCACAGAAGGGAGGAGTATGCTGGACGCATGGCGCGAAGGTAAACAGTGTAAAGAAGCAATGCAGTCACGAGGGTTGTACCAAGGGAGTTATTAAGGGTGGAGTTTGCTGGACTCACGGCGCGAACGCAACGTTGGCGAGAAAACGATGCAGCTTTGAGGGATGTACCAGTCATCCTAAGAAGGGAGGAGTCTGCGTCACGCATGGTGCAGTGATGAAACGATGCAGCCGGGAGGGATGTCACAAGCAGGTGCAGCCGAAGGGAGGCTTATGTTGGATGCATGGGTCCAATGCGGTAGACATTGGCGCTAATTCAATAGGTATCATGGCTGTATAGTACCAAAAAGACAGTAAGAAATGGGGGGGTTGATACAAAAAAGAACAGCTGTTCATCAAGAGTAAAGCTCAAATCTTAGGTAGCGCATCATCATCAAAGAGGGATAATAAATGATATCAAAACTATCCCTCTAATATAATTCATTCTTATATCATCAATTATTGATGTTGTAGGATTTATTGTTACAGGCTTCAGTGTTGTGGGTATTGATGTTGGAAGCTGGGATGATGTGGGCTTTTGAAGTTGTTGGAGGAGCAATGGGTGTTGTTAACATATTCATATTAGAATTGCTATCAATATCTTCAACACACACACCACTTGGCTGAGAAGCAAAAGCACCGATACAACATTCAAAAAAGGTGTTATTATATTCTGGATAGGGTGTACAGTGGGTGGTACTGTCGGGATACCAGCTGCTACTTCTTGTTGCGGTTGTGTTGTTGGTGGTGGTGGCAGTGCTTTTGATGAACATGTTTGTGGGCTTAGCTCCACATGTCGGATGTCGGCGTGTCGATTTTGTTGCCCAAACGGCGACATTTTGTGTCGTGTCGGCGACATGTCGCGACACGTCGCTGGTCATGTCGCAGACACAAGATAATGTCGTGTTGGCAGGGTGTCCAAAACGACACGACATTTGACGACATGTCGGGGGATTCCCGACATGTCGGTAATTTTGTGATTGTTGTTTGAGCTCAAACACAAAAACTCTATGATAGCTAAGGTACCCGTATGTTTGGGCTGATTTGTACTTGTCGGTAGTAATTGATATAAATT
>Ga0247840_10010846_pt1 | contig 11274 bp, 10 predicted proteins | sample LaCruzMarch2015__FD_192404 | JGI IMG/M metagenome (GOLD analysis project Ga0247840, IMG submission 192404) | Freshwater microbial communities from meromictic Lake La Cruz, Castile-La Mancha, Spain - LaCruzMarch2015_17m | ecosystem: Environmental > Aquatic > Freshwater > Lake | place: Spain...
TAGACTTGATTGACCACCTTGGGCTTGCCATCAACTCGGGCCATTTCCCGGACATAGTAATAGGGTCGCCCTTTTTTGATCTTCTTGTGTAAGTGTGCCATTCCCGCGCCATACCAGTAGGGTCTTGCAAAATCAAGCAAATAGTTGCAACATCGCAAATATTAAGATTTTATCTATATTATTTGAAATATAGAGGGTCTTGCGTCTAGTGATAGGCTAGGGGGCTGAAATAAAAGGGTTTTCAGGAAAAATCTGGGGGTTTGGTTAAACTCCAGCCAGTGTGAAGGCGTCACCGCCGGAAAAGTGTTGCGTGAAGCCCATCTTGGCCCTTGAAAAACATATCATCGTAATGGGATGGGATGGAATGGACTGGACTGGGGAGGGCGATGCTCTTTTTGGCACATCGCTCAATTCGTTGGTAGCAACAATCTGTGCGCGGCTTCAGGCAGGGTCAAGGACCTCCTCAACGCCGTACAAGACCGATGCGTGCTAATATCCCGCTGGGTGGGAGCCATTGGCCGTTGCTTGCTGCTTGGCAAAGAACAGGCCAGTATTCTAGCCCTTGCAGATCAATTTATATCATCATTTTATAGGTTACGCACTACTGCCCCCTTTATCTTTGACTCAACGGCTATTATCGACTTTACAATAATCATTCTACACTCCCCACCCTTTACCCTTTCTTGCCTGACCTGAAGGCAATGCTTACAGTAATCTACGGGAACTGGAAGTATATGGCTTTCATCTGTGGATTTTTTTTTGTTGTTTATCCATGATCGCTGACGAAAGTAACAATCTGTTGCATCTTTGACTTCTACATGTGCTTTTTTTTTCCTACATCTTGAACTACAATAATCTTTCTTATTTTCTTTTTGCTCAATAAAAAGCTTTCGGCAAACGGGGCAGCATTTTATTCTTTTAAATGAACCAAATTCTAGATGATATGAAATAAGTATTGACCGTACGATTTGTATAAATGACGTCCATGAGGGGAAACAGATGTCAGGTATGACTGTTGGCACCTCTTCCACTGGTTCCGCAAGGATAATCTCTGCTCCCAGAGTATCTGAAGGGAAGACAGAAAAGGTTCTGTATCGAGTTGATTTGGCGTTAGAGTTAAAGTATTGAAAAGTCAATTCTCCGTTGAACATCATGTAATCAACAAACCTTACGCGTACTTCTTCAGGTTCAACGTGGCTAGCCTCTTGCCCCAACGACTGTGGTCTTGAACCATCATCGCCCGCTGAAGGGGCCGCCATATTCTCATTAGCCGACGAATTCACTTCTACATGGTCCCACTTAAAATTTCCCCTATCGTCCACTTCCACAATTTTATATATGGGGCTGTTCACTGTAGCTAAACGATTTTTTGCCTGCTGCTCAACAATAGTAGGCACATTCATACTACTGACGTCTATAAAAGCAAAATATTTTTTAATTTGCTCTGGTGAAAATACTGCTCCTATATAATCAAAAAAAAGAGTTGAGTACTTTTCTTTAAATAGAAGGTTTTGGAAAATATCACTTTTTTTTACTTTTATCAGCAAATAATCTTTCTTCACTGATATTCTCTGCTTCTAAAAAGAAATGTTCGTATCGCTTCATTTTTACGCATATTTTAATGCAATCCATCATGTGTAAAAAATTTAGCAATTCTTCTTCCTCAACGTCAATTTCATTGATATATTTTTTCCCAGATGTGTTAAAACTATCAATTGTCATCGCTGAGTTAAAGAGAATAGTATACTCATTACAAGAAGATCCTGTGAAGAAAGCATCCAGAAACTTGCTGATCTCTGCCACGACCAGTGTAATATCACGGTGCTTCACCCATGTTTGAAACAGCTTGCTTTGGTACAGGTCGATGATGCCTTGAATTCCTTGAGTAAGCTTCCGGTGCCTTGGTGTAAACCGATTAACTCTTTTTTCGCTGCCCATCCGCAACACCCTGTATTTTAATATTTTTTACGAAAAGTGTTGTCTGTGCGGCTTGCCACGTCCCAAATCTTGAAGTGCTGAAATTTCCAGACCCCGTACCTTCCAGGCTTCATCAACATGGCAGAGGTCTGGATCATGGACTTGTCGGAAGAACTCGGGCGTCCCCTGACCCCAAACGAACTCGCTGAAATCCTCGGTGTTGCACCCAACACCGTAAGGAAGTATTATCAGCGATGGGATGGCGTGATGATCGCGTCGGGATGCCTTCGGTTCTTTGAAAATTGAGTACGGGAGATATTGTATGCCCAGTCTCATCAAGAGGATCGGGAAGCGTCGTTGGAGAGCGAGCATCATGGTTCAAGGCAACGTAAGGCAAAAAGTGTTTCCGGACGACAGCAAGGACAGCTATCGCGCCGCCGTCCTGTGGGAGGCCCAGGCCAAGGAAACACTGAAAAACCCAAACCAAAAGACAGACACGGCCTCGTGGATGGTCATGAACTGGCTGAATGATTACTTGGACTTCGCCGAGTCCAGACTCACCAAGAAGACCTACATGGAAAAGAAAGGAACGTTCAACAGGCTGCTCAGTCATATCCGTGGCGAAACCTTTCTTGAGGACATCACCGTCACATCTGCCCTGAAGTTCCTCCAGCAGGATTTCAAAGCGCGTAGCGGGTATGCGACGAACAAAGACCGTAAAAACCTCAACACAGCGTGGAGCTGGGGGCGGCGCTACCTCCAGGGATTCCCTTCTGGCCAGAATCCATTCCATGTTGTCGAACGATTCCCAGAAAAACGGTCGCCTCGTTATATTCCACCCGAGGATGACTTCTGGAAGGTTTACAACATGACGACGGGTCAGGACAAGCTTTTACTTTTGACCTTTCTTCACCTCGCTGCCCGGCGGGGTGAGATTTTTAACCTTCAGTGGTCTGACATCTCGTTTCACGACTCAAGGATCAGGCTCTGGACGAATAAGCGTCTTGGTGGCGACAAGGAAGCAGACTGGCTGCCGATGACGACAGAGTTAAAGTCGGCCTTGCTGAAGTGGTGGGAGGAACGTCCAGTCAAATCAGAGCACGTTTTCGTCTGTCTGGATCGGTACAGTTTCTGCGAGGAGTGTTTCGGCAAGCCTTTTCAGTATCGAATCCACTTCATGCGGCGGCTGTGCGTCAAGGCGGGCGTCAAACGGTTCGGATTTCACGCGATTAGACATTTGGCGGCTTCAATTCTGTACAAGAGCGGCTATCCGGTCGCAGTGATCCAGGCGGTCTTGCGGCACAAGAGCGCGCAGACCACAGCCAAGTACCTCCAGACCCTGGGGGTCGAACAAACCCGATTGGCCTTGGAAGAGGTCATGGCCAATCGCGGTCCGGCAAAGGTGTTGGAATTCTCTCCCCAAAAAAGAACCCCCCAAGTGGCTAGCTCAGGGGGTTAGATTTTTGTGTCCACTTTTTGTGTCCGGACACAAACGCGAGAGAGTTACCTAAGCAACCCATTGAATTCCTTGGCGTCCCCACGGGGGTTCGAACCCCGGTTACCGGCGTGAAAGAAACCAGTCTGCCCGGCACCGTCCAATGATTTCAGGCAAATAGACTGCACAGAGATACCTCGAAATACATCCAGATACATGGTTCAGGGTACCCACTTGGGTACCCACCCCTCCGCCGAGCTCAGGTCAAGATTGCGATCTCGCCGGGCCACCTACATCCATCCTCCCCTCATAGAGAGCGTAATCCTCTTGTTTTTTAAAACTGTTCTTCGAGCCCCTCGTCGAGCCGGGACCGAGCACATTATCCAGGCCATGCCCGAGCTGACGAACGGCGTTCACGGCGGGCCGCGACCTTCCCTTGCAATCATGCTGAAATCAAACAAACTTTCACCGGGAACAGTGCCGCATACATCGACGGCGAGCTCGCGTTATTCTTTGAATCCCCAAGCACGTGGTCCACTCTGCCTCGCAGGTGCAGCACGCAGCCGACTTCATTCTCGGCTATCGCTTTGCAGGCTAATACCGTGCCCTCCTTTCCTCCAAGCCTCCCCCAAAGACTACTCAACGCCGCATCCTCACTGAATGGTGGAGGTCATCACTCCTACCGAAACTGCGACTTCCTCCCTAGACTCTCAGACTCAATCGAGCCCTCTTTGAACCTGACCCCACCATTCGGCGCAAGATATACTCGCCCTCATGAAACAACTAAAAAGTATTGTTTTTTGTGGTATTTCACCAAAAATAGCGAAATATCGTTGTATTCTATTTCTATTGCCCAAAAAACAATCTCATCATGCATCACTTATTAGGTTTTTTCGGCAGGAAGTCGTGGCACAGCAATTGCTTAAAAAATACAAGAAAACGTTCAGCTTGCATATCCTTCATCGGGAATGGCTATTACCCCCTATACGGATGAAAAGGATGTTCATCTCTACACTGCTCATTAAATATGTGCTAATTGAAATAAATTTTTAAACATTTAACAGGATAGGAGTATTTGACATGGGAGACAAGGAACATTCACATGCGCATGGCCCTCATCATCACCACGATCACGACCACCATCACCACGATAACGATTTCACAGATTACATGGCCGCAGTAACGGAATATCGCAAGTCTTTCGCCAGCAAAGCAGACGTTATGGCTCAGGCTCCAGACCCCGCAGTGAGAGAAATGGTTGCATATATGGACAGCATCGGCTGTGAAAACTGCTTTGACCGTTTTGACAAACAGAAACCACACTGCACTTTTGGATTGGCGGGCATCTGCTGTAAAGTCTGCTCGCTCGGGCCGTGCAAAATCACAGAAAAAGCCCCAAGGGGCACATGCGGAGCGAATGCCGATCTCATCGTCGCGCGCAATTTAGCTCGCGCCGCTGCCGGAGGAGTAGCAGCCCATGGAGCTCGCGCCCGTGAAGTCATGCTTACGCTGAAAAAGGCCGCCGCTGGAGAAATCGATCTTCCAATCGTGGGCAAAAAAAAGGTGCTTGGAGTCGCCAACATGTTCGGTCTAGAGGTCGAAGGAAAGACCATCGAAGCCTTGGCAGGTGAAATTGCGGATATTTTGCTGGAAGATATGAGCCGCACCGTGCCTGGCACACATCGGACCCTTACTGCAGTTGCCCCCGCCGAGCGGCAGAAGGTATGGAATGAGCTAGGTATAACGCCAATCAGCTCCTATCACGAAGTGTTTGAGACATTGCACTCGACGACAGTCGGAACCCAGGGGGACTGGCGCAAAGCGATGGACCAATATTTCCGCTTAGGTCTTACGTTTTCGATGAACAGCGTGGTGGGAGGCTCCATTGCCGGTGACTGCCTTTTCGGAATTCCTACGCGCAGCACCGTCAAGGCGAATGTCGGAGCCCTGAAAAAAGATACTGTCAACATCGCCATTCACGGCCATGCCCCTATGCTTGCCATGGAAGTCATCAAGACGGCCCGAACGGACAAATTCGTTAAAATGGCCACGGAGGCCGGAGCCCAGGGCATCCAGTTTTACGGAATATGTTGTTCCGGCCTATCAACCATGTACCGTCTCGGCGGCGTCATTCCACTGTCCAGCGCAAACGGCTCTGAGCTTGTAGTGGCCACGGGCGCGCTAGATCTTTGGTTGGCTGACATCCAAGAAGTTTTTCCAGGAATCATGGATGTGGCCAATTGCTTTAAAACTGTGGTCGTAACTACGAACGAATCTAACCGTCTGCCGGGAGCGGAACATATCGGTTACAAGCGAGATCTCTCCGACATCAATAAACTTCCCGCATTGGCTGACAAAATAGTGACCCGGGCGATTGAAAGTTTCATAAACCGTCGTGACGTGAAGAGACATATCCCCCCCTACGAAGTAGAAGCGGAAGTGGGTTTTGGTCTCGAGTACCTCAGCGAATACTATGGAGGGAGCGTAAAACCCATCACCGACGCTTTGAAGGACGGCAAGATCCTCGGTATCATTAACTTGGCTGGATGCACTAATACCCGCATCGTATTTGAAAAGGCCATCGTGGATATCGCAGACATCTTGCTGAAAAATAACATCCTCATCTTTGCTAACGGTTGCGCAGCGTTTCCAATGGCAAAACTCGGCTACTGCTCGGTCAAGGGCCAAGAAAAGTGTGGAGATAGCCTGAGAAAATTCCTCGGTTCGGATATGCCTCCGGTATGGCATTTTGGGGAATGTATCGATAACGCGCATGCCGTTGGCACTTTCGCCACCATAGCTGGTCTGATCGGTCACCATATCAAAGACATGCCCTTTGCCGAAGTCACCCCTGAATGGTCTAACGAGAAGGGTGTGGGTGCGGCGCTTGCTTTTCGCATGTTGGGCTTCGACTCCTACCATTGTGTCCATGCGCCGGTGCAGGGTTCCCAAAAGGTCATGGACTTCCTCTACGGAGGCACAAGGGAACTGCTTGGCTCCTGTATGAACGTGGACCCAGACCCGGAAAAAGTGGCCAAGATGATCATCTCGGACTTTATGGCCGCAAGAAAGAAGCTTGGGTGGGATTAGTCCTTCGATAGCTTGAGACGCAAAGAGTGCGTCGGTCCGGTGCCAATCCCGGCCCGACGCACGACTTCGACGAGCAGAAAACTTATCCATGGTGGCGAAGACCAGGGCAGAAAGATGATCAACAGCCTATACTCGACGCCATTATCTATGAGATTATGAGTCGAGGGTCCACTTGTTCATAACCTGTCGGTCTAAAACGTATTACATGCCCTCATTTCGGCTTGCCAGTCCACGTCGCCGAGGCGCTTGCATTAGGCAGGTATGTTCTAATTGAGGACTTTATAATATTTTCACAATGAACGAATAATAGCAGAAATGAATCAGGCTGTCTCGACCCAGGATGATTATATCATAAGTAAAATATCAGTTTGAGAGATAAACTTAAATGATTAATCCAGGTTAAATATTGCAAGGAGGGGACTATGCAGCATAAAGCAAATCAAATTCAGATAAGAGTTGGTTCAATTTGCCGAAGAGAATTTGCGAGAGACGTTTACAGGCCCGGGGTTATTTCTTTGTCACGGATTGTCTGGGGGTCTCTAGGCAGCGGAATACTTATGGCCATCATTGGTATTCTTACCAAGACAGTAGAGATCGCAGTGCTTTTACCACCTCTGGCCGCCACCTGTTTTATCAATTCTTCTTGTGTGTATTTGCGTGTAGCTCGTCCTAAGCCGGTCATCGTCGGACATTTTGTCTCGGCAATCGGCGGGCTGGCTGGTGTTTGGACAGGAGAATTCTTGGCTGGGGGAACCGACTTCGTCATCCCACTTAAACTCGGGATAGGAGTTCTCTACGCTGCCGCGCTGATGCAGATTTTTGACGCGGATCATCCACCGGCGGCGGCCACAGCCGCCATTCCTGCTATTTTGCCATTGCCCATGCCTGCGCTGCTATTTCCCCTATACATGGCCTGGGGGGCAACTATCACCGTACTCTTCGCCCTCGCCTGGAATCGGGTCTGGTTCGAATTTCCGGCCAAAGACGACGACCACTGCATCAAACATGCAGGGCTGTTCATGGAAAAACCGCAAATATGGGGCATGGCTTTCTGTGGAGTGAGCTTCGTGTTGATGAGTTGCAAGCCAGTTGCGCCGCCGCTTTATTCAATCGGGCTCTGGGGCATGACGCTGGGCGTTCTCATGTTAGGGCTACACCATTTTGTAACTGCCCGAGTAACGAGGCCAACTGACAATTTATAGAAAAGCGAAATGCTGAGCGCGACGAATCTTTCAAAATGTCTTTCCAGACATTACAATCAAACTGACGTGAGGTCTCCGGCCCAGCCCCTGTCCATAACAGACGCGTAGTGCTTGATTGCGCCACACGGCCAATATTCACAGTACATTGGGCCTGCGGGGATTTCATTTTTCCAAGTTTTCTAGCACTACTTATATGCGTCGCTGTCGGAGATTGAGCCTGTCATATATCTATATCAGTCTTTCGATATTTGATTTAGGCAATATTTTTATACCAGGAGGGGCATCGCCATATATTGATAACATTTTCCACTTCGCGGATAACGCTTCTCCTGTAATATTCGTCATCTACAGAGTTGACGAGATCGCGATTTTATGCGATGAAAATCAGCAATTGATCTCTCCAACAGTTCCGATCACCAGGGATCATTTCCATGGATTTGTTCCGTTTCAAGAATCGCACCAGCGTCAAAGCCAGCACAATCCATAAAAAGGCTATTGGGATACTAAAAACACGGGAAAGCGCATAAGAGCCAAATACTGCAGCCGAGGTGTGCCATGGAACCGAATAGCTTCAATTTGGATTTCGAAAGCTTCCAGTTGTTGCTTCTGGAAATGGCGCAACAGCGTTCTGTAGAGGAGCTCCTGGAGTTGGTCACTTTCTCCCTGGCCTCGACCCCGAACGTGGCCCTCGTCAGAGTCTGGATGATCGCTCCCGGTGATGTCTGTAACTCATGCAATGAACTCGCTGTCTGCCTGAATAAAAGTCGTTGTTTGCACCTTATGGCCAGCCGAGGCGTCTCCATCGACACAACAACCACCTGGAATACCATCGACCAAAGCGCCTTTCGGCGTTTCCCCATCGGCGTGCGCAAAGTGGGCCGGATCGCATCCTCGGGGCAGCCCGGCATTGTCTCGTCCATCGCTGGAAACTCCGAGTGGATCGCCGATAGGGCTTGGGTGGAAAAAGAGCATATCGTCAGCTTTGTCGGTCAGCCGCTGACCTACAAGGGTGAGGTCCTGGGGGTCCTCGCCATGTTCACACGCATCGCCTTGGAGCAGGGAGCTCTCGGACTTATGCGCATGATCGCTGACCATTTAGCATACGCCATTTCCAATGCGCGAGCCTTTGCAGAAATCGAACATCTCAAAAGACAAATGGAATATGAAAACGCATACTTACGCGAAGAAGTCAACATCGCCCAATCATTTGGCGGCATCATCGGGAAAAGCAACGTCCTGCAAAAAATTCTACGGCAGATTGATCTTGTCGCGCCTATCGACACCAACGTGCTCATCACCGGGGAATCGGGCACGGGCAAGGAGCTCATCGCCAGGGAAATCCACAGCCGTAGCAAACGCACCGGCTATCCCATGATCAAAATCAATTGTGCCGCCATCCCCAAGGATCTTTTCGAGAGTGAATTCTTCGGGCACGTCCGCGGCGCTTTTACCGGAGCGCACAAGGACCGGGAAGGATTGTTCCAGACCGCCGACCGAGGGACGCTATTCCTCGATGAGGTCAGCGAGATCCCTATCGAACTTCAAGGCAAGCTCCTGCGCGTCTTGCAAGAAGGCGAATACCAACGCGTGGGCGAAGAAAAAGTCCGAAAGGTGGATGTGCGCATCATCACGGCAACCAACCGTCATCTGGGGCGAGAGGTCTTGGCTGGACGCTTTCGTGAAGATTTTTATTACCGCGTAAACGTCTTCCCTATCTCTCTGCCGCCCCTGCGTGAGCGCAAGGAAGACATCCCTCTTCTGGCCCAGCATTTCCTGGCCCTCACCTCCCGAAAACTAAACCGTCCTAAGCAACACTTTACACAGGCCAATATTGAATCCCTGATCCAGTACGACTGGCCAGGCAATATCCGCGAGCTACAAAACATTATTGAGCGGGCGGTTATTACCGCTCACCTGGGTCAACTCGACTTTGGCATTTCTTCTATCGCCCCCTTGGGAGCCGGCCCTGTTGCCCCCACCACCCACATCACGGGCCATCTTGGAAAAAACTGTATCCTGACGGACGCCCAGATACGCCGGTTGGAGAGAGAGAATACTATCGAGGTCCTTAGGATATGCAACGGCAAGATCTACGGCCCGAGAAGTGCAAGCGAGAAGCTTGGGATAAAACCGACCACACTAATCTCGAGGCTAAAAACGATGAGGATCACCCCACAAGATTGGCAAGGCTGCCCTCAAGCCGGCTAAGCTTGCTCTTTCCCCGCGAGACCAGTCCCAAAAAACGCTCAGAATCGATCTATAGCGACGCACGGCTTCCTGCGCAGACATTCCTTTGGTAAATATTTGGGCGAGGGGGCAGCGTGTGCTCGGCCCCTCAGTTCATCCAAAAATAGCCGAGTTTTTTGCCCCGCAGTCTCATTTAAGGCAGTACTCAGGCCACAGCGGAAAAGCTTCACTCAAAAGTTATCTGTGCTTCCACCCCGCCATCAGGCCCGGTCGATATTGTGAATATGCTGGGCCACCTTCAGTCCCTCACGGAGAGAACGGGACGCTCATTATCCCCAACCTTCGCAAAAAAGTGGCCAAAGGAAGAGCTCTCACTGTGGCTGATTTTCTCGGACCAAGTTTAAAGTGATGACACCGTCTTTGTGGTCTACATGGAATTTGTCACCTTCTTTAAACCTCTTGGTTTCGTCGGAAATCTCTTTGTTAAATCCTTTAATAATTTTGCTGCTTATCTTCATGCCAAGAGTTTTTCCAAGGCAAGGTATTTCCGCTTTACCTTTAGACTCACCAAAAATATCCAAAGGGAAAGCAGGATTCATCCGAGGGATGGCCGTAATATAGACATTTTTCATGAGTGAAGTTGTAATCTCAAACTCCTTTGCCATTTTTGCACAACTAATTTGACTGTCATCGGGAAACCTACCGCCTTTGGCAAGTTCTACAAGCTTATTGGCAAGCTCATGTAACTCATGATTTTCAAGGGTTCTTTTTATTTTTGCTGTCGATGTCTCTTGTGTTGCGCTATCTGAAGCATTAGTTGTGTCTTGATTCATGACAACCTCCAATTGATAGTTAATGGGCGAGGGGATCATCCCAAGTCTTTCACTTCCCAAGAACTGCTGGTATTAAATAACGACTTGAAACGACGAGTTCCCGAATAAATAGGCTAAAAATCGCACCCTGTCAAAATCTATATGCTTGCCTAGCCTCAGCAAAATATTCTTTCGTGGGCATGCACCTAACTCCTGTAAACTTGGCGCAGTCTTGCTCCATCCCCATGGAATATTTTGAATAATTCAGGTCGATTCAGAAAAGCGCGTGCCAAGCAAAAAAAGTATAAAATAAGGCTGTTAGCCAAGAACACAGGACTCAAGTGCATACCCACGTATTCTTTTTATTGTCCTCAAAAAATGATGTGATACAAACAAGAGAACCTTTAGGGAAAGACAATGAACACTGGGGGGGCAGGTCCTCTTCCATCATCTCCACACACTTTCGTATATCCTAACTCGAAAAATACAACTGCCCCTTCTTCGTCGAAGAGGCAGTCTTTTTAAATGTTATAATTTACGCAGCTATACGCTGCTGGTTCAAAATGTCAACGAACTGGTTGAATTTTGTCTTTTTGTCTTTGATCTGTCGCAACATCGTCAATTGCTCTGC
>Ga0247840_10010850_pt1 | contig 11271 bp, 13 predicted proteins | sample LaCruzMarch2015__FD_192404 | JGI IMG/M metagenome (GOLD analysis project Ga0247840, IMG submission 192404) | Freshwater microbial communities from meromictic Lake La Cruz, Castile-La Mancha, Spain - LaCruzMarch2015_17m | ecosystem: Environmental > Aquatic > Freshwater > Lake | place: Spain...
GGAATAAAAATTATAGATAACCAGCCAATTTATGGCCCGACTGGTGGTGCAATAAAATGGGATGTATTTGCACCTGGTCCGTTATACCTTCAGGGCGATCATGGAAAAGTTGAGTACCGGAATATTGTTTTAACACCTGTAATAAAGTAAGAAAATCAGTATATTAGTAATTTCATAATTTAGTGGCTGTTACATTTTATATTAATCCATAATCATAATAATAATGATACATTCAACCTGAATAATTCACAAACTTTGTGAGTCCTTCGTGCCTTAGTGTCTTGGTGGCAAGAATAGTTTCAGCCACAAAGTCACAAAGGCTCTAAGATTCACTAAGTTAAAAATTCCAATGAATTATTAAGGTAAATGAAGGTATTTCTTAAAAGCCGGAAGTTGTTTTAAACGGTACAAATAAAGAACAATACATAACAGTAATCAGTTATGTTTGTAAAGCTATCTGGTGTAAATAAAGCATTATTCCTTTTTGTAATTCTGTGCTATAGTTACTACCCGGTATGTTCACAGATCTCTGTTCCGGGAAAACCCGAAAGTTTCCAGCTGAAAACAAAAACTGCAGTTATAATTCCATCAAAAAACTTATTCGCTTGGTATTACTTTCGGGAAATTTCTTCTACCGGAAGGAGCAAGTGTACTTATTTACAGCGAAAACCATTCCCAGCTATTCGGTGCATTTACAAGCATTAATAATAATGACTTTTCGGGATAAGCAATCACAGTACACCTGTACCGGATTATTAGTCAACAATGTTAAACAGGATGGCACACCATACTTTCAAACGGCCAATCACTGTATCAGCACAAACACTGTAGCCAATTCAAACGGTTCAGATAAACTCACTAAAACCGATTATATTAACGCAGGAAGTATTCTGGTTAAACTTTCCGGATTAATTTCTGATAGTGTTGTTTGCGGTTGTAATTTAATCAATTTTCCGTTGGCAGCTTCAGGTGCCACCAATTATACATTTAGTATTGAACGGCCCGACAAAATGAGCTATACAAGCAAACCGGACAGCATATTCCTCACGCTGATACCAGCAGAAAAGAAAAACGGGTCATTCAATTCATGGATCAAAGAGGTTAGGGCACAAGGCACATGTTCAGGTTCGGACAGTCTGAAAATGAAAATTTCCATGCCCGTAAATGATGATATCGAAAATGCGGTCCGTTTAAAACCGGGAAGAAACCGTGCCTATTCGAATTATTGTGCATCAATCGAAGTAGGCGAACCTTCTCCTTCATCATCAACGTTGAAGAATACGGTCTGGTTCACTTTCCAGGCACCATCAGGCGGAGTGATCACAATAGATACTCATGGATTCAATGATCAGATTGCAGTTTATGATGCCGGATCTTTTGCTTAGTTGTCCTCAGGCAATAACTCGTCCTACAAGTTGCTGGTCTCCAATAACGATCGCTCATCATCAGATAGTACCGCCTTAATCAAAAATCTGACTGTTGAACCTTACAGAAACTACTGGTTGCTGGTTGACGGGTCAGAAGGGGCAACAGGTAACGTTATGGTGGATTTACTTAGTAATAGTCTTGAGGTCTATCCAAACCCTTCAACCGGAAAACTCAATATTATTATCTCCAATAATGATGATGGTCCGGCCGACGTAAAGATTGTTTCATTAACCGGCCAGATACTCTATGCCAATGTTATACCTGTTACGAAAGAGAATAACACTTTTAATTTCGACCTGTCACCATTTTCTTCCGGCCTTTACTTCCTCGTTGTGACAATAAACAAAACTACTTTAACCGCAAAACTGCTGCTCCAAAAATAATGATATTCCATTCAAACTTTTATTCTGCTAACCTTTTTCCTTTAATGAATGAATCAGCATGAACACCATAAAAAGGAAAGTATCAGGGATGAGTTTATCAGGTTGTTAAATGAAAATGGGGTTGACTTTGATGAAAAATATTTGGTATAAGATGTAATTCAACCCTTTCCGGGTTGGTTTTACGCCATGTTTCTTTGCCCCCAGATTCTCAGGGGGGTCACTAATATTCAACTCCTTCGGAGTTCGGACAATTCAATATTACTATTTTATGAAAGCACTTATTGATTGAAAAATATCCTCCTAAATCCTCGCGATTTTGGAATCTAACTTCAAAACAAATTTGTTCCGGAATAATCAAAACAGACAAATTCGTAATTTAGTTATATAGTAGGTCAGAGAATGAAAATAAGGTTTTAACAGATTGCTGTTTTACCTGTTAATTTTTCCGTATTTCTTCATATTAATAAATTTTAGAACCCGCTTACGTTCAACCTTCCACCTGTAACACATTTGCCACTAAGAGAAGGAGTAGGTACTGCCGAACCAAGAATGGCAGCTTTTATTTGTGGAGCTGTAAAACCGGTATGAGTAGAAGCATACAAAGCTGCGGCGCCGGTAACATGTGGTGTTGCCATTGAAGTACCACTGTAGCTGGCATATCCCGACACAACATTTTTTCCTGATTTTACGGGAACTGTGGAATAAATACCAGATCCGGGTGCACCTAAGTCAACCGTTGTTGACCCATAATTTGAAAATGAAGATAGTGCACCTTTAGATGTTATTGAAGCAACGGCAATTACGTTATCGTTTGGATAGTTTGAAGGATAATTTGGTATTAAATTGTTATTATCACCAATCTGATCGGCCCCGCCATTACCCGCAGCGGCAATGAACAGGATTCCTGCGGTATTAGCCCTTTCAATGGCATCCTGCATAGCCTGTGAAAAGCCTCCTCCGCCCCATGAATTATTGGTGGCGACAATATTAACGCCCTTTAACTTCAGCCCGGTAAAATAGTCGATTGCTTTAATGGCATTGGCAGTAGTCCCGCCGTTTGTACCCAAAAACTTGGCATTTAAAATTTTTACGGTCCAGCACACGCCTGCAACACCTGTCTTGTTTCCGCCAACAGCACCAATTGTGCCTGCAACATGAGTACCATGATCGTCATTAATGCCATCAAAAACGGTATTATTATTCCCATCAAAATCCCAGCCATAAACATCATCCACATAGCCGTTCTGATCATCATCTATTCTATTACCAGCTATCTCACCAGGATTTTTGCCTGCATTTGCAGCAAGGTCTGTGTGGGTATACATATACCCTTCGTCAATAATACCAATGTAAACGGCAGCTGATCCGGTATGTCCGGCGGCCCAGGCCTCGCCGGCCTGGCTGCCATAAGGATTGGTTTTAAGGGGCGAGGCATCTCCATACATACCCCATAAACTGCCATTGGTATAATATGTATCATTTGAAGTAGCAAAGTGATGATAAATATAATTGGGCTCAGCATACTCAACATCAGGATTGGCTTTTAATTTTGCAATAGCATCGTTTAACGAACCTGAAACAGTGAGAAGTGTTAATTCATCCATATCTCCCTGCTGCACACTCTTTTTGATTTTAATATTTTCTTTTTGTTTACCTCCGGTATTCTCAAATGCAGTGACTTTCGCACTTTCAGCAACGCCTGTCCTGAATTTTACCAGGACCTCGTTTGGAACCACTTCATAATCATTTTGGATTTTTGCACTTTTAAGTGATAAGGGTTCCTCCGGGGACTGAACCTGGATATCCTTCCTCGTACATCCGGCCAAAATCAGGGCCATCAGGGCAACTGATAAGAATAAAATTTTCCTTTTCATAGTCGAATTTATTAAATTATAATTTTCAGGAGGCAAACATAAATATATTTTTTTAATAATGCAACCTTAATATGTGATAATGTGCCGGATTCACAGCAATTTAGCTTTATTATAGTCAAAACTGCAAAAAATCCCTTACTTGTGAAAGGCAATAAGATCGGCATTTTTATCCGGATCGCCCCTTACCCTGCCGTCTGATTTTATCGCCCCTCTTAACAATAACCCGGTGACGTGTGGCGCGGCCATAGAAGTCCCTGACATAATTGCATATCCGCCACCCATATATGTTGAGTAAATGTCAACACCAGGTGCGCAGTAATCAATGGGAGGATTGCCATAATTTGACCACGATGCCCATCTATCCCTTGAATCCATAGCAGAAACGGTGTAGATATTTGGCCCGTTCGCCCGGGCAGGAGAGTAGTTATTGGTATTATCAGATGAATTTCCGGCAGCCAAAACAAATCTCACTTTTGCAGATGCCGCGATAACAGCGTTGTCAAGAGCAAGTGAAGCACCTCCGCCAAGGCTTAAATTGGCAACATCACCTGTTTTTCCATTTGCCGCAACATAATCAATCCCGGCAATTAATCCCGAGACTGTTCCGGTTCCGTTGCGGTCAAGCACACGGACGGAAACAAGGGTTGCCCCTGCAGCCACCCCAACGACTCCAATTTTATTGTTCTGCGCACCAATTATTCCAGCCACATGGGTTCCGTGACCATATTCATCCCAGGGTGATGTATTGGAACCAACAAATGATACTGATCGTTTTAAGTCAACTTTCAAATCCCGGTGATTTTTATCAATGCCGGTATCAATGATCCAGGCTGTTTTGCCTATTCCGGAACCTGAACCGCCTACACGGAAAATTCCCCATGGGACCATATTGTCATCAGATTTTGAGCCTGGCCTACATTTAGCATCAATAGGCGATAGTGAAATTACCTGATCGGCTTCCACACTTTTTACTGTGCCTCCGCTGATCAGTTTCTGCGCCTGGTCGGGAGACATTCTTACTGTAAAACCCTGAAGGGCAGTTTGGTAAACTTCTTCAATTGCCCCGGAAAACTGATTATTTACAAGAATCCCGGTGGCTTTTGCCCTTACATTCGCACTGCTCGTCTGGCCAACAGAGTTAGGTTGAATTGCATCGTCTTTAAGTATCACAATATATTTACGGACCAGGGAAGCACTTTTCAATGATAAAGATGCATCCTGAACCAATCCGCTTTTCAGTGATAACGGTTTATCCTGCAACTGAAGGAGCTCACTTTTGTTCAAACATCCTGACAAAACAAGGACTATCGGAACAACGCACAAGAATAAAATTCTACTTTTCATAGCCGGTAATTTTAAAATTGAATAGCATAAACAAATATAACTAAAGTTACCTTATGCTGATTTTATAAACTGGCGTTCAGAGGTTTCTTATACAAAAGTTATGAACAAAGAATGACCTTGCCCTTCATTAACCGGACGATATCAAAATACCAATATATATACTTTATGTTTAACGGTTTTCATTCCCGCCAATAATTCTTTGGATATTTGGAATATGCATAAAAATTATCAGGCATGAAACTAACAATAGATAATAAAACAGTAATGATGTTCCATGAATAATCAATTCGCTTATTGGCAATGAAATTGCTAAACCAATTGAGCCCGGAGAAACAAATTTAGTCCTCCATTTTATAACCAGGTAAATAATTACGGAGATTAATACGGAATAAGGCGCAATCAGAAGTGATGCACCTAATGTGGTATTCACCCCTTTGCCACCTTTAAACCTTAAAAAAACAGAAAAATCGTGTCCTATAATTGTTGCGAGTGCAATTAGATAAATAAAGTATTTCTCAAAATAACAGAGATTATAAACCATCAGTATATAGACCAGCGAGACAGGCAGAAGGCCTTTCAACATATCGCAGGTCTGGGTAAGCAATGCAATTCGTTTACCTGCGATTCTCCTTACGTTGGTTGATCCTGTATTTCCGCTACCAAGCACCAGAATATTTTTACCGGCATATCTTAGGGTTAAAATGTATCCAAAAGGGACCGATCCGGACAAATACGCCAACACAACCAGCAATATTTCACGCCACAGGTTCATTGCATTTCTTTCAAAATCCGTATTGCCTCTTCAATGTGCTTTTCGGCCTCTGTTTGTGAGTTAAATATAGATACCACTTTGCCCTTTTTATTTGAAATATAGGTAACACGTCCGGGAATTAAGCCAAATAAATTTGTAGGTACGCCGAATAATTTCCTCACTTTGTTCCCTTCATCGCTCAGAAGGGTGTAATTTAACCTGTGCTTATTGGCAAAGTCGAAATGGCTTTTTACCGATTGTGCGCTAATTCCGATTATCAATGCATCGGCTTCGCTGAAAACTTCAAACTGATCGCGAAAGGAACAAGCCTCTTTTGTACATCCGGGGCTGTCGTCTTTAGGATAAAAGTAGATAACCAGATTTTTTTTACCTTTCACCGAATCGATGTTAAAAACATTTCCATGTTGATCCTTAAGCGAAAATGAAGGGACCATACTCCCAACACCTATTTTGTACATATTTTCTGATTTTGATATTTGTGAATAACCATTAAAGTTGAAGTAGAATAAAAAGAGCAGAAAATAAATGGTTAGATATAAGCGGTAAAAATTCCTGAATCTTTTGTATTCGATGTTACCAGGGTAAACATTCCCGATTAATCCCTTTATCTCTTTCATAAAAACAGGTTTTACATTGATTAGCCAACTGTCAGTCTGATAGACCAGTTTTCGGAACTTACTCCGGTAAATCGTTAGTGGCAAACCCCATACCAGAAAAAGTATCATCCAGATATTTGCATATATAATGTTCATATTTTCTGTTTCTTAGGGAACCAGGGGAAAAATGAACTGGTCTTACTGATGTAATCAATATATTCAGGTTTTTGATCCTTCAACGTTTTTTCGAGCAAAGCCACTCCCGAAACATTTATTATCAGCAGAGTCATTATTACAGAACCTGTTAAATACCAATATCCACCAGCTGCCATACAAATAATACCATATCCCCACCAAACGGCAGCATCGCCGAAATAGTTGGGATGTCGTGTATATCGCCATAATCCTGTATTAAGGACCTTCCTTTTACCTGCACTACTCTTTTTGAATTTTGTCAACTGATAATCGCCACCTGCTTCAAAAATAAACCCGATAGTCCAAACTAAAACTCCGATAAAATCAATAATATTCAGGCTTACTCCATCTGATAAACGGTTAATGCCCCATAAAGTCAATGAAACAATCCACATTATTAACCCCTGAAGCAGAAATGTCTGAAAGTAACTGATCCACCAGTAATTTCGATTCCCATATTTTTTTCTGAATTCGCGGTAGCGGAAATCTTCTCCTTTACCGATGTTTCGCCATGCGAGATAAATTGAGAGTCTAAGTCCCCAAATTGATACCAATGCAAACAATAAGACACGTCGTGCAGTAAATGTCCCGGACTCAAAAAAATACAAGCCATTAACAACTACGAATCCCATTCCCCAGAATATATCTATTATACTGACATTTCTGAGAAAAACACTGATAATCCACAGTAAAGTCACTAAAGTCAGTATTAAAAGTAGTCCCTGAAAAAATATATAGTTCATTATTAAGAAGATTTGGCTAATCAAACAATAGGGAAACGGCAAGTGATCCGGTTCCTGCATTCATCCCGATTACGGGAGAAATATCGACAACAGAAACTGGTTTTTTACCTGTTAATTGAAACATCTTTTCAGAATATATTGCTGCCCCGGCATGGTTCTGTGCATGTAAAACAATATAATTCCAGATTTGTTTTTCCCGGATGAGGCTTTCAATATGTTTCATCACCTTACTGATGTTTGCACTTTGGCTAAATGTATGGCCTATTAATACAGATTTGCCGTTGCTATCCATCGAAACTATAGGGTTAATTCCTAATAAACTGGCAACAAATCCCTTTGGCTTTGATACCCTGCCGCCACGTATCATGTATTTCAGGTTTCTGACACTTACGAAAATCTTTGCGTTTCTTATCCAAACATTTATCCCGTCAGTAATGTCACCGATTGGCAAACCGGCCTCAATAGATTGGGCAACTCTCAATACAATAAGGCCCAATGCTCCCGATACGTTTTTTGAGTCTATAACAATAACCGGCTTGTTGAATTCGTTCTTAATCCTTTCTGCCGCTTTAAAACTGCTTTGCCAGGTCCCGCTGAAATTCCTGCTAAGATGGATGGCAATAATTGCATCATAGTGTGATGCCAGATGTGAATAGAGATTTACAAAAGTATGCTCATTGATTTGCGCTGTTTTAGGAAATTCGGGACTCGTTTCGAGTAAACCATAAAACTGTTCAGGTTTAATTGTTACTTTATCAAGATAATGATTCTCTCCAAAATTGATATTTATCGGTAAAACATGAATCTGGTAAAAATCAATAATTTCCTGTGATAAATCGCAGGTAGAGTCAGTTACCAGTGCAATATTCCATTTCTTTTTGGCAGCAACTTCACGTTGACGAATCATATCATCAACTTTTTGAAAAGTAATGGAACTAAAGTCTTTCAAGTCGTGAAAAAGTGAGGAAGGTTCATTTGTATGAACATGGATCCGGCAAACGTTTCCGGATCCGGCAACAACCACTGAATCACCATATTTATTAAGTAGTTCCTGAAGTTCGGGTAAGCTGACTGTTACATTTCTCAGGATTGCTTCGGAACAAAACCTGAAATTTATCTCCTCGTCCACAAATTCTTCGGTATGAAGAAGTTCTATATTCTGGTCCGATTGGGTAAGCAGATTCCTGATATTCCTGTTTCTGATAAAATCAATTATCCCTTCAATGAAAAGAACAAATCCCTTCGCACCTGCATCAACAAAATTATATTTCTTTAAAATATCCAATTTTGACTTTGTTTCTATCAATGATTTTTCAAGAATCTCAAACGAATCGATCAATACTTTCCTGAAATCACCGATTATGGACTTTTTGCTAAAAATAAAGTCCGACCAGTCCCTGATAACTGTAAGCATGGTTCCTTCCACGGGATTGGCAACAGCGGTATAGATATATGGGATTGAGTTTTTAATACTGTCTGCAAACTCAGAGAGTGAAATAACATTTTTATTGATTGTTTCCTGGCTTATTCCGTATAAAAACTGGGCAAAGATAATCCCTGAATTTCCACGTGCACCAATTAATGCTGCTACTGCTATATTATTCAACGTGGCAAAATATGATTTATCAGGTTTGATATTGTCTAATACAGAGCGAATTGTGGAAGCCAGATTTGTTCCGGTATCTTTATCGTTTACAGGAAACACATTGATCTGGTTGATTTCCGATTGATTCTCCAGGATTCTTCTCCCACCGGCAAGAAATGCATAGTAAAGAAATCGTCCGTCTATCTCAAGCATCATTGTCTCGTTCATGCAGAAATAAATTGTTTTTCAATTCTTCAATTAAAAAAATTAGTTTAACAAAGTAACTCACTTTTGGCTATTTATGTTCTGAATTTTTTAAATTTGGTTTCGCCTTCCAGCTTATGAAATGATCCTGCTTACACCTTCCGGAGAATCTTTTTCAACTGAAACTCCGTTATTCAGTTTAATATTACCCGTTGACTGCGAATACAGGTTGACGGCAATACCCGTGCCTGTTTTATAATAAATCATAGCCGGAAGTTCAGCCACAATCCTCCTGTAATTGCATGGACAGCAATATGTATCTGTATTATGATATTCCCTGTCCCCTTCAAAAGGAGTAAAATAACGAAGGTGCCTTCCATCAGGTGACTGAGCCCCAAATAAGGCATTGAATATAGTCCTTTCCATGATATCGCCATATCTGGAATCACCATTCAACCGAAGCAGGTTATCATAAACTCTTAATTGGTAAGCTGTTGCACATGTTTCCCCGAGATCTCTACGCCCATCCTGATCGTTAGTCCAGATTTCTACCTGTCCAACACCACCACTTATCGTCAATCCATTGTTGGCGGTGATGAAATTCATGGCTTTTAATGCCGGGCCTAAGAGTTTTTTATCCGGTTGCAGGCGATACAGCTCCAGCTGGGCAAGTGAAGCTGCCATATATCCATAAATATGCCCCTCAATAAGATTGCGACGTCCAATTACAATTCCGGGGTCCCAGTTTTTCAGTACATGCTGTTTAAGACAAAAATCCAGATATCGTTTATCCTGAGTCACGTTATACAGTGTCAACATAGTACGGTCCAAACCTGTAATAGCAACATGAAGTCCGACATTAGTTTCATTCTCCCAGCCCTCCGGCAAAACTGACCAGTTTTTAACAATATAGTCAGCTCCCCTTTTGGCTGCATCAAGCGATCGCTGATTGCCAAATAATTTGTAATCGCTGATCAGTCCGAATATAATATAACCCATTTCATGAATATCCCAGAGCATTGTCATCCGGTTTTCAGGTGCATTAAACCGAGATACCCTGAAGCATCCTGAGCACTGATTGTTTCATCTATCAGGTGTTTTTTAAGGGCAATTACGCGATCATCAACAGTATAGCTGGCTAGTTTTACGGTTGCATCAATTAATTTGCCTAATCCTATGTAAAAGTCTTTTTTTTGATTTTTCAGTATAAAGGGTGCCAGAAAATCGTTATCCGCATCAATCTTAAGCAGGTTATTGTTTACCGTTATATTAATTCTCCTGCCTATTTCCCCTCCGGCTTTTACATCCATAAGCTCCAATGGAATCAATTGATCTTTAATTGTTTGGGCTTCAACTAAAATTGAAGTGGATGAAGTTAAAAGAAGTATGTACAATTGTTGAGAGTATCTTTTCATGGGTTAATAATTTAATTTTAAATATAAAGGATTCATAAAATTATTAAAGAATTAAGATTTGAGCCTCATTTATTGGTATTCTTTTTAATTTATTTCAAACCTTCATATCTTAGACCCCCTAAATAGTTGGACAAAATTTGGAAAACCATTTTGCAACAATTTAACTTTAGGGTATGAAAAACACGAGGCGAAAATTTACGCCAGAAGAGCGTTTATCAATTGTTCAGGAATCCCAGCGTGAGGGTCACACGGAAAACAGTCGCAGGTATCAACTCTCTACATCCCTTCTTACTAAGTGGAAGAGCGTTTATCTCAGCAAAGGGATGACTGGATTGAAGGACTGCTACAAAAAGATTGATCCGCAGGTCAGGGATTTGGAATTAGAAAATGAACGTCTGAAAAAAATCATTGCCAAGCAGGCTTTGCAGATTGAAATTCAGGGCGAGCTTTTAAAAAAACTCCTGTGGGGCCAAAGATAAGATAGCAATGCTTGAAAAATGTCAGGATAAAGCTCAGGTAAAGGATCTCTGCAACTTGATAGTAATTCCCCGTAGCAGTTATTACTATAAGCCATCAGGAGGGGAAAGGGGTTCCAAACCCAGTATCGAAACTCCCAAAAAGGATGGGACTATTGTACCCAACACAGACGTGGTGGATAAGATTAGGGCCATTCTAAGCGGGGAGTTTGTCTGTTTTGGCTATCAGAAAGTAACCATGCAGCTGAAACGGGAA
>Ga0247840_10010860_pt1 | contig 11266 bp, 6 predicted proteins | sample LaCruzMarch2015__FD_192404 | JGI IMG/M metagenome (GOLD analysis project Ga0247840, IMG submission 192404) | Freshwater microbial communities from meromictic Lake La Cruz, Castile-La Mancha, Spain - LaCruzMarch2015_17m | ecosystem: Environmental > Aquatic > Freshwater > Lake | place: Spain...
CCATTTCTGCGGCGCCAAATTCGCCGGTCAGCACCGCCACCAGCATCCCCGCCGCGGCACCGATGATCAGGGCCAGCACACGAACGCGCTCCCCCGCCCACACCGAGACAGCAACCAATGATCCCAAAGCGGTCCCGGCGATCAGTATGGACGTCGCATTGATGCCGCCGCGGTCCAGCCCGATCGCGCGTTCTATGCCGCCCGGGATCAGGCTCATGCCGAGCAGGACCAACAGAATTCCGGTCACTTCGGGCGGGAAAAGGACTTGTAGCCGGGGCAAGAAGCGTCCCAACCCAAAAACGACGATGCCCCCTACCAGCAGTCCGCCCGCCGCCGCGCTCGGGCCAAAGGCAGTGGTCACAGCGATGAACGCCGTCATCATGACCGGGTCCGGGATATGCACCAAGAGGTGGCCCGCGCTGAACCGGGTAGTCAGACTGTTCAGCAGGGTACCAAGACCCATGACGACCACCGACAGGGATACGAAATCCCGCAGCGGCGCGTCCGCAAGATCGATGCCTTTGCCGGCAATGACGACATAGATCAAAAGCATCAGCGCCACCAGCAGGTGCTGGATGCCCACTGCCAGGACCGTGGGTAGGGGCGGTGTTTCCTGGGCGATATACAGCATATCGCGGGGCTTCTCCCTGGTTGCGTCAACAAAGGGAGGTAGAAAACGATCGAAGTGCCCTTTCCAATTCATAGGGTCCGCATTGAGTCCATGCCTGACTAGGTGAGCTGCCGCTCGGCCAGTCGGGCGAATACCCCATTGGTCGCCATCAGCGCGTCATAATTCCCTGCCTCGACGATGCGTCCGCCCGCCAAGACATAGATGCGATCGGCGTGGACGACGGTACTGAGACGGTGGGCCACCACCACCCGTGTCACCCGCAGACGCTCCAGGCTATCGGTCACCACCGCTTGGGTACGATTGTCGAGTGCGCTGGTCGCCTCGTCGAGCAGCAGTATCTTGGGCCGGCCCACGACGGCCCGGGCGATCATCAGCCGCTGCATCTGACCGCCCGAGAGTGCGCCGCCGCCTTCGAGGATCACCGTCTGCATTCCCATCGGCATCTGGCGGATGTCCTCCGCCAGCCCCACCTGCTGCGCTGCCTCCCAGGCATCGTCCAGGGTGCCGCCGGCGGCGCCGACGATATTATCGAACAGTGAGCCCGGCATCGGCTGGGCGTTCTGCATCACCACACCCATCTGGCGGCGAATGGCGGTGGCGTCGAGACTGGTCAGGGCCTGGCCGTCGAAGAAGACGCCGCCGTTCTCCGGCGTCTCGAAACCCAGCAACAGCCGCAGCAGCGTCGATTTGCCTGATCCGGAGGCCCCGACCAGGGCAATGAACTCCCCCGGGGAGACCGCCAGCGACACATCGTCCAGGATCAGAGGTCCTTCCGGGGCGTAGCGGAAGTGCAGATGTGAAACTTCAATGGCGCCGGACAACGGGCCCGGATCGGCCTTGTCCTCCCCGATCTCCGGCGTCGCCTCCAGCAAGGGCCGGGCGCGCTCCACCTGGGGCTGGATCGCGATCAGATCAGTCGCGACCTGGAGCATCTGGGTGAGACTGCCGGCGAAATTCTGAAAGGACACCAGCAGGGCGGCGAAGGCACCGATGGCGATCAGATTCCCGTTCGCTGAGGGCTTGCCGATGAGCAGGACAAATAGCAGTAACCCGGCCAGGGTCAGGGTCTGGTTGAGGGCAGCCTGCCAGGCGCCGATCCGTTTTGCGGCCAGTTGATGGCGGCGGCTTTGGGCAAAGAGAGCGGCCCAGCGGGCGAAGGCGCGATCCTCAGCGGCCGCAAGCCTGATCTTGGTCACCCCCAGAATGAGTTGCAGCAGGCTGTTATTCAGTTTGCCGGTCAACGCGGCCAGGGGACGTTCCTGGCGCAGGCGCAGATAGCCCAGCAGCATGCTCAGTACGCAATAAACGCTGATGAGCAGCGCCGCCCAGAGCGCCATGCGGGTATCGTAATAGAACATCAGCGCGAAGCTGAAGAAACCGAAGATGCCGCTCAGGATCGCATTGACACTGGAGGTGGATGCCAGGGTCTGGATCTGGGTGATGGCCATGACGCGGGTCGCCAGGTCGCCGGCGGAATAGCCCTGGAAAAAGCTCATCGGCAAGCGCAGCATCCGGTCCATCATGCCGGATTGCAGCGCGCGGCCAATGCGGCTTTCGGCACGGGAAAAAGCCAGGGTACCGACATACTCCATGATAAAGGCCGTGCCACCCAGCACCGCCAACACCACGCCGATCTCGATCAGAAAGCCCACCTCGTGGCCGGGAATGACGGTATCGATCATATAGGCGGTGCCGATCGGCGTTGCCAAGCCAAGGAGTCCGAGGATAGCCCCGGTCAACAGGATCGGGACCGCATCGCGCCAGCCGCGCGCCAGGGCGAACCCCAGCAGGTCGCGAAACGTCATGGCCCTGAAAGGCAAATGCGCGGTCGGCTCGAAGGCAGTCGGGGCCAGACGTGCCCGTGCCACGTCAAAGGCCAGTTCATCGCCCGTGGCGGGGTCGATCAGCCGTGGTCGACCCCGGCTACCGGACAGGAGTGCGCGCGGCTGCCCCGACTCCTGCTCGAAGCCCAGCAGTGCGCCGAAGTCTTGGCGCCACCAGCCCTCCCGCAACGCCACCTCGCGCAGTCGCAAGCCGCTGCTGCGTGCAATCTCCTCAAGCCCGGGGCTGTCCCCCGGCTTCGCGGTCGCCGGGAGCCGGACCTCGAAGCCCTCCTGCCGGCCGATCAGACGCAAGGCGCCAACCAACGCACTATCGCCACGGACAATGGCGATCGAGTCCCTGGCGCGTACCCCCGTCACCGACATCAAATCCTTGAAGGCATGATTACGCGCGGCCTCGGTGGCGACTCGGCGCGCCTTCAGACGGTTGTATTCGTCGACATTGGCCAGACGCAGATTCAGGTCGGCGGCCTCGAACAGGAGCCGGTGCAGGGTCGCAACGCCCGCCCAGGCATCGCCCTGTAGCAGCGCCGCCGCCGTCGGGCGGGATTGCAGCGCCAACGCCGCCGTCGCCAGCAACCAGGCCTCCGGCGCCAGCGGGAAGGTCAGTTCGCCCGTGGCATACGGAAGCTCCTGGATATCCAGGAAGAGCCCCGCCGCCGGTGCCAGCCGGATCCAGGCCAACGCAGTCTGGCCGCTGCAACGCCGCCCGGCAGGGATCGCAATCGACCCATCCACCCCGATCCCATAGCCGATGGCCGGGCGCGGCGTCGCCCACTGGGCCATGCCCCCGCTCAAGGCGCGCAGCCAGAGCTCCAGCGCCGGGGCCAGGGCCGGGATGACATCGGCGATACCCGATTGCGTCGCGAGCGACGCGAAGGACCACTCCAACAATTGCGTATCGGCATGGGGTACCGCCAGCAGGGTGAAGTCGGCCGGTCCCTCGGCCGCAATCCCCAGCAGCAAGCCACCGGCCGCGACGCTCGCCAGGTGGTGGCGTGGCCCCTCGGTCCCATCCTCGAGCAGGCTGACCAGAAAGAGCTCGACTTGGCCCGCGCGCACCAGCCAGACCCGTTCGGGGTCGTCGAGGCGCAGCGGCTGATGACCACTGCGGCACTCACTCCGGCCTGCGGCGACCAAGCGCTCCGGCCAGGCGCTGACGTGCATCATGTCTCGATCAACCGGCGGTAAGCGCCGTCCTCGGCCATCAAGTGGGTATGGGTGCCACGTTGCAGGATCTGGCCCTGGTGCATCACGATAATCTCGTCGCAATCGCGAATAGTGCTCAGGCGATGGGCGATCATGAGGCAGGTACAGCCGCGTCGGCGCAGGTTGTCCATGATCGCCTGCTCGGTCACCGTATCCAGCGCGCTGGTCGCCTCGTCCAGCACCAGCAAGGTCGGATTGCCCGCCAGGGCGCGGGCGATCTCCAGGCGCTGGCGCTGGCCGCCGCTCAGGTTGCGCCCGTTCTCCTCGATCGGCCCCTCATAACCGCCCTTACGGCTGAGGATGACGTCATGGATCATCGCATCCTTGGCGGCGGCGACCAGGTGTTCCTGGGGCAGGGTCTCGTCCCACAGGCTGATGTTGTCGCGCACGTTGCCATCGAAGAGGACGATGTCCTGATCCACCACGGCCAGTGAATTGCGCAAGATGTCCCGGGGGACCTCCGGCATGGGTAAACCGTCGTACAGAATCCGCCCCCCCTGGGGTTCCAGCAAACCCGTCAGCAGCTTGCCGACCGTCGACTTGCCGCTCCCCGAGCCCCCGACCAGGGCCACCCGGCTGCCCGGCGTCATCTCCAGCGAAAAATCGCGGATCAAGGGCGTGTCCAGCGGGGCATAGCCAAAGGACACCGACTCGATGTGTACTTGCCCCGTCAGTCGCCGCAGCGGCGCGGTGGCGGCTCGCCGGGGACCTGCGGCCGGTGCCGTCAAGTCCCTGAACTCCTTTGCCTGGGGATAGCGCAGGGTGTCGTCCACCTGGGCGAGCGGGCCCTTGGTCTGCTGCAGGGTGCCGGCAAGGTTGACCAGGAGCGCGACCGGCTGGGTGAAGAGTGTGGCGATGGTGGAGAAGGCCACCAGCATGCCGATGCTGAAGCGATCGACCATGGTGTAGTAACCGCCGATCACCAGCACCGCCGCCGTCGTCAGGCTGGCAAGCCAGGTCTGCAGCGCCGCGATCAGGGCCTCGCGCCGGCTGATCTCCTGCTGGGCATTGATGTAGAGTGCCTGCAACCCGGCCCATTTGGCAAAGAACAAGCCGTCGGTGCCGGTCGATTTCAGCGTCTCCATCATGCGCAGCCCCTGCATCGCCTTGCCCTCCATCTTCACCTGCTGCATGGCGACCTTCTCGGAGGCCTCACCCATCGCCTTGCGCAGGCGCTGGAACAGCAGTGCGTTGAACAGGGTCAGGCCGAGGCAGATCAGGGTCAGTGAGACGCTGTACTGCAGCATCATGAGCGTCAGCAGCAGCAGCAGCGAAACATTGATCAGGACCTGGGACAGGCCCTGGCTGGCGACCAGCACCAACTGATCCGCCAGCGCCACCCGGCTGCTGATCATGCCGGCATAGCGCTGGGTGAAAAAAAGCACCGGCAGGCGCAGCACATGCCAGGCCATGCGGCTCGACAGGACGATCGACAGCTTGGCGCCGATCTCCGCCATCAACCGCCCATGCAGCCAGATCAGGAAGGCAACCAGGGGCGCGACGATGCCCAGCATGATCGCCAGCGGATAGACCCAGTCATCCAACCGCCCGATGAGGATGCGGTCGAGATAAATGCGCTGGAAACCCGGCAGTAAGAGACTGAACACCGCCAGCAGGACCCCGGCCGCGGCCAGGAGCGTGAGCGGCCCGAGCGAACGGCGCGCCATGGCCCAGAGGCCGGGTAGGATGCTCGGCGTTGCGCCGCCGGGCTGGAAGTCGTCTGAGGGCTCGAAGGTCAGCACGAGGCCGGAGAACATGCCGTCGAACTCGTCCGCGGGGATGGTGCGCCGCCCGCCGCCCGGATCGTTGATCTGGAACCCCTGTTTCGTCACCCCCTCGAAGACCACGAAGTGGTTCATATTGACAAAGAGGATGGCCGGCACCGGCAGGCTCGCCAGGTCGGCCGGTTCCTGGCGCTTGCCCTGCGCCTTCAGCCCCAGGCTCCGGGCGGCCTTGACCACATTGATGGCCTTGCTGCCGTCGCGCGATACGCCGCACAAGACCCGCAGCTCCTCCAGCGGCACCCAGCGCCCATAATGGGCCAGCACCATCGCCAGGGCGGCGGCCCCGCACTCCAATGCCTCGATCTGCAAGATCGTCGGGGTCCGGACCACCCCCAGGACCGGCCGGCGGGCGCTCATAGGGTCCTGAACCAGCCGAAGACGTAATCCATGGCCGGGAACATCAGGCTGATGATGTGCACACGCTCCACCACCACCTCTGTGCGGGCCAGGGTCCCCGGCTCGATGCGGATCGTTGGCCCCTTGCCCGAGGACCAGGCATAGCCGCTGGGCGTATCCGCGGCCCGCTGCAACTCCACCTCGATTTGGATGGGGGTGCCGGCCTGTTTAAGGATCTCGTCGGCCAGGGTGGCGTTTTTCAGACGGTTCGCCATGGCCTCGCGGCTCGCCGGCAGGTCCGCCACCCGCACGACGCGGCCCAGGACGTAACCATCGAGCTCGACCCTGGTAGTGGACGGGGACACCCGGGCTGACATGTCCGCCTTCACCTTCTTCCCATCGGCGGCAGGCAGATAGGCGATGGCCGTCAGTCTGGTCTCCCCGGCGGCATCGTCCACCAGCAGGCGGGCGATCACCTGCCCGGCCGCCACCGGGTCGTCGACATCCAGCCCGATCTCGGCAACGGTCCCGGGCGCGGTAGCCAGCACCTGCCGATCCCGCTCGTAATCGCGGCGCAGGTTCGCGGCCTTGCGTGTCAGCGTCTGCGACTGGATGCGGACCTCGGCCAACTCCTGATGCCGCTTATCCGCCTGCTGCTGGTGCTCCAGGTCCAGCTCGGTGATCCGGTTGCGTGCCGTGGCCAGGTCGTGCCTCACCTGCGCCAGTTGGGTGTCGGTCTCGTAGAGATTGACGGCGCTGACCATCCCCTTGTCGCGCAACTGCGCCTCCCCCATGCGGCGCTTGTCCAGGTTGGCAGCCTGTGCGTCCAGGCTCTTGACCCGGTCCTCGGAGGCCGCCCGCAGCCGGGCCATTAGTTCGTCCCGGTGTCGGTCCTGGACCGCGAACTCCTCCTGCAGTGCCTGGTAGCGGTCACCGACGTCACGTGCCTCACTCTCGGCGGCCTGGAGTTCGTCGAGCCGCTCGGGGCGGCGCAGCAGGGCGATGGTCTGGCCCACCGTGACCCGGTCACCGGTGCGGACCAGGAGCTGATCGATATGGCCGGCATCCAGCGCCGTAATGGCGGCGAGGCCCAAGGGTGAAAGCAGGACCCCCTGCCCACTCACCTTGACCGGTGCCGTGGAGAGCATGCTCCAGATCAGACCGGCGACCAAGATCCCGGCGACGACGCCGAACCCCAGCACATGCCGGGGCCGCACGATACGCAGTGCGGAATCGAGCTGATCAGGATCGGTGACCTTGGTCAGGGCCTGGGGGCGGAAGATCATGACGTCGTCCCCGGCGACTAGGCCGAACCTAATGCGTTGAATAGATTAACTTTCATCGGCTAATGACGGCTCTTCCGGATTTGAGGGAGCAAGGAAATATCTCTTAAAGCAAAGAGTTAAACCCAATTTTTGGCGTACACGAAGACTTAAATTGAGGCTGAGCGCAAGATCGTAACGCCATGATTCTTAATCCACTGACCTGGCGAACAAGGCGTAACCGTTCAGGTCCAAACACACCCGTTGAAAGAGGTGATTCGTGTTGGTGATGCCGTAGCATCGCCGCTTGAGTACTTTGATTTTGTTGTTGAGCCCTTCCACGAAGCCGCTGGTTTGGCGAGCGACAAAATAGTTAGCGATTTCCTCCATATTGCTCTCGAGCGTTTTCAGGAAGCGGCTGAAGCAGGCAGCACTGCAGTTGACGACGCGTTGCATCCAGCCCTTGAGCTTGCGTTTCCCTTGGCCCTTAGACAAGGGTGCATCGTAAATGGCGGTGAGCGCCTCGCATAATTCGTAAGCTTCCCGAATTTTCGGCGAATGCGCAAATAGACGGTTCAGGATACGGCGTTCGTCTGCGCTCAATTCGTCGCGCCGCTTGTGCACGATCCAGTGGACGTTCTTCAGCCCCCCGTACGCCTCGGTCGACAGCGCCCGACGCAGCCGTTTCATTTCCTTTTTGCGCAAGTCGTCTAACCCTTCGCGATATAGTTTAGCGACATGAAAACGATCGGCACAGACGGCGACGCGTTTCCCGAACACGTCTTTTGCGGCACCGATGAATCCGCGATACAAATCCGAGCATACCATTTTGACCATCCGACGTAACCGCTTGGGAATAGTCAAGAAAACTTCTTTCACAGTGGCTTTCTCGCGATTAGCGAGGATGCCGATGACCCGTAATTGGCCCAAGACATAGGCGCTTACGACGACCACGAAATCACGATGTCCTTTCTTGATGGCAATCTCGTCGATACCAATCCTTTCAATAACCGGGATCGTGTTCCAGTCGACCTTTGCATCGATGTGTCGATCTAAGATTCCCTGAATGGCATCGTCGCCGACGTCGTGCTTCAAGCTGACATCTTGAATCGTACTGTTGATGAGTGAGCGCATGAGATCCTGTTCGTAGGCAACGGTAAACGCGCTCTTTTTCGTATACCACGGCAGCGTCTGGCTAGTCGTCGGCCTGCCATCGCATCGCTCGCATACATAGCGCTTAGGTTTGATGACGATATAGGTCTTGTAGTCGAAAATCGGCAAATGACGCAACTCAATCTCTTGCCCGAATCCGTAAAACTTTTCGATCGGTTTACCGCAACAGTGACACGAGGTCCCATCCTTTGTACTTTTCACGTAAACCTTGAGCGTCTTTCTTTCTCCGCGGACGATACGCTCGATCTCGATATCACACAAACCCAACAGGGTCTCAAGTTCTTTATTGTCAATCACGATAACTTCGCTCGAATTAAGTTTTCCGCGCCAGTGCGCACAACATTATGATTTATATATGGTCGCTACTCCAGCAAATCCAGGAGAGCCCTAATGACGTCTCGCCGAAGCGCTCGTGCAGGGCGTCTGCCAATGCAGAGAGTAACAGCACCCCCCTCGCCCGGAATCACCCTCCGGATTAGAGGGGGTTGAGTGTTTGGGAATGAATCATAGCAGGGCTTTTGTCGTTAGACTGTGCCGATGTTGTCACTTGATGGAAGCTGGATCGAGGAAGGCCATCGCCTGATTCGCTGGTCGCCGGACAACCGGGGGCGGCTGGCGGCCGGCTTGGCGGATCTGCGCGTTCAACTCCGAAAAGCGTTTCATCGGCAAGACCATCAAGGGGTTTGATTTCCTCGGGTATCGCTTCCGACCGGGCCGGACACTGCGGTCCGCCAAGCAGTCCATCGACCGACTCATCACCCGGGCGCGCCGGCTTCATGAGCAGGGAGCCGGATCGCCACCGGCTCCGGCTGTACGTTTGGCGTTGGTATCGATGGCTGCACGGCGGGTTGCGCGGCCGGGTCAGCACAAAGGGGCGATTCATCAGGGTCTGGGTCACAGTGCTGAAACGGCTTCGCCTCACCGGCGACGGTATCCACCCGCGCTGAACGGCCTCCGGCCGCGCGCGGGTTGGGTGTCACCGGTTCCCGGCAGGGCGCGCTCTGGGCCCTGGCGCTGGCAGTAGCGACCCAGCTAATAAATATTCAACATCTTCATCATGCCCGAATCATTAAATGGCCAACCGCCCGAGACGCGCTCCAACACCTCGTCCGAGAGGTCATTCGACTGTACTGGGATCACCAGTGTACAGACCTGCGCGGTGTTCTCCACCACCTGTACCCTGACGCCCGTGGGCACTTCAATGCCCTCGGCCTTGAGCGTCTCGGCCGGGTCGGCCAAGAGCCGCTGCTTGAAGGCCTCGTCGGCCCAGCACTTGGCGATGAGCTGCTGATACCGTTTGGATTGCTCGTTCATGGTGTTCTCCAGTCGTCGATGATGGCCCCTCGGATCACCCGCAGCGGTTCGGGCGAGGAGCAGGACCCGGACCGCTTGACCTGATCAGGACGAGTCACCCTCGGGAGCGGCCCTGCTGACGCTGGCAGGAGAAGCCTACCATGCCACGCATCCTCTCGCTATTTTGGAAAATCGTCGCGCGTTTCGACGCAGGTCAGCGTGTTGGCTCCCAGGTCATTCGCCGCTGCACGGAAGGAAAAAAGCCCATTTAACCAGCGGGGACAGGGCTTCATCTGCCATCCGGCACAAAAGACTGATCGAACGTGCGCGCCGGCTTCATGAGCAGGAAGCCGATCGCCACCGGCTCCGGCTCCGGCTGTACGTTTGGCGTTGGTATCGACGGCTATAGGGTGGGCTGCGCGGCCGGGTCAGCACCAAGGGACGATTCATCAGGATCTGGGTCACAGTGCTGAAACAGCTTCACCTCACCGGCGACGGTACCCACCCGCGCTGAGCGGCCTCCGGCCGCGCGCGGGTTGGCGTGTCACCGGTTCCCATCTGGGCGCTTCCTGTACCCTGACGCCTGCCAACCTGGAAACAGACCAGCCCCTCGCCTTCCTTGCCTAAACCAGTGACATGCGAATGGTGTCGCTCGGCCTCGACCGCATGGGCAACTCCGCCTCAACGTCGTGCCGCCGGGCCTGACTCGACGCCGGCCAGTAACGCTACCATCATGAGAAATGACATAGGTGATTGGTGCCGAAACTTAGCGCCAGGCCGCGAGCCTGCCATCCATGGCACTGGATTCCGGCATCCTGCCGGAATGACGAGCCCGAAGGACAGACACCGACGCGCGTCTTCCCGGCAGGATGCCGGGATCCAGCGCCATGGACGGTAACCCGCAGGCCAGCTGCGGCACAGCGCTAACTACCATGACATATTAGAATTGCAGGACACCCCCCCGCAACCCCACCCAACAATTCGTCTGGGAGGTCCGTCGGCATCACAGGGATCACTATAGTGAAGTCCTGCGGGGTGTTCTCCGCCACCTGCAGCCGGGTGCCCGCGCGCACCGCGATGCCCTCGGCCTTGAGCGTCCCGGCTGGGTCGGCGAGGAGCTTCTGCTTGAATGCCTCGTCATCCCAGCACTTGGCGATAAGCTGCAGATACTGTTTGCATTTGTCGTTCACGGTGTTCTCCAGTAGCTGATGATGGCCCCTCGGATCACCCGCGGCGGTTCGGGCGAGGAGCAGGACCCGGACCGCTTGACCCGACTAGGAAAATCGGGGACAGACCCTGAGGTATCCCCACGAATTTCGCCTCCGTTTATTATCATGAGAAAACCCCCGGCTCTGCCGGGGGACCCCAAGAGTTTGACTTTTGCGGCATTCGATGGTGATGGCACGATGCTAGGGTAGAAGCCAGGCGGCGCTGTTAAAGAGCGACAGCCCGTTTTTTCGATCAGCAGCGCCAGACGCTTGTTTGTGAACGCGTACTTGCAGCCAGTCTTAACCGATCGCGATTAGGCCCCTTTGAGGGGCCAGCGATCGAAAGCCCCCGGCTTTGCCGGGGGATCGTTACTCATCCAACAATAGCGCCTGATGGAATTTGGCCACCTGCTCTTCCGGCGCTAGGAACTCGGATAGAGCGATCTCCACTTTCGTGATGTTCAGAATGAGCGAGGCAAGAAACGACAGGGAATAGACGCGGCGCGTGGAACTGCTCGCATGCATACCG
>Ga0247840_10010864_pt1 | contig 11264 bp, 12 predicted proteins | sample LaCruzMarch2015__FD_192404 | JGI IMG/M metagenome (GOLD analysis project Ga0247840, IMG submission 192404) | Freshwater microbial communities from meromictic Lake La Cruz, Castile-La Mancha, Spain - LaCruzMarch2015_17m | ecosystem: Environmental > Aquatic > Freshwater > Lake | place: Spain...
CAGCAGCGGCGCCGGCGGCGCAACCCCGTGATCCCCCGCCCACGGTCTTCTGGGTCACGCTCGCCGTCCTCGGGATTGGAACGCTGATCTTCTATGTGATCTTCACGTTCGCCCGTCTCGAGATCTTCAAGATGCTTCTCGGGTCGTTCTTCCCGCTCGCCCTGATCATCCTCGGGGTCCTCGGTTCGATCGTCATAGGGCTTGCGACCCCGACCGAGGCGGCGGCGATGGGCTCCTTCGGAGGATTCGTGCTCGCGGCCGCATACAAGCAGCTCAACTTCACCGTCGTGAAGGAGTCGGTCTACCTCACCGCGAAGACCTCGGCGATGGTCTGCTGGCTCTTCATCGGTTCGAGCATCTTTGCGGCGGCGTTCGCGCTTCTCGGCGGCCAGGAGATCATCAACACCTGGGTGAAATCGATGGACATGACGCCGGTCCAGTTCATGCTGCTCGCGCAGGTGATCATCTTCCTGCTCGGCTGGCCTCTGGAGTGGACCGAGATCATCGTCATCTTCATGCCGATCTTCATCCCGCTCCTGGCGCACTTCGGCATCAACCCGCTCTTCTTCGGCCTGCTCGTGGCGCTGAACCTCCAGACGGCGTTCCTGTCGCCGCCGGTTGCGATGGCCGCGTTCTACCTGAAGGGGGTGGCGCCGCCGCACGTGACGCTGAACCAGATCTTCATCGGGATGCTGCCCTTCATGGTGATCCAGTGTCTGGCGATCTTTTTGCTCTACATGTTCCCGGAGATCGGTCTTTGGGTTCCGAGCCTCGTGTACAAGGGGGGATAGAAGCCCGCCGAGTTTCGGTAGTGGTTTGCAACTGGCCCATTTGCTGTGGAAGGTGGAGGGAGGGGGCTCTCCCCGGATGGCCCCTCCCCTTCCAGCGGAAATACTGCATTGGTTTCAAGAGGGCGTCCTTCGTCGGTTGCAGGGCCTGATGACGTTGGACATATGTACCGTTTTTCAGTATAATATCTCAGGAGGAAAGAAATGCGCCACTTCTTGGTTGTGGTCGGCTCCATCGCCCTAAATTTCATTCTGTGGACGGCGATCACCTTTCTGCCGGTGCCTCAGATGCTCATCATTCTGTTGTCGATCGCCGTGGGCTGTCTGATGATTTACATCATGGTCGCGTTCGGTGGGAAAAAGGTGGATTGCGATCCGTCCACCAAAGCGAATATCTGATCCGGCTTGGGGCATGCCCCGTACGGCTGATCAATTCGGGCGGGCCTGTAGCCATGGGATCCATGCCTGCCTGCGGAGAGAGAGAGAGAGCAGGTTATCCCCCTTTCTGAATCATGTGTTTACGGAGGTTTGATATGTTGTTGGAAAAGTTGGGTGGGGTCTTTACCATCGTTATTGCAATTACGGGGTTGGCTCTGATCAGTACTTTTGAGCCGCCGGTATACGTCCAAATTATCGGTGCGCTGGTCGGCAGCTTCGTCTGCCTGATCGGCGTTGTGTTTATGTTCGCCGAGGGGCAGATTCTTACAAAAGAGCGCCGGGCCAAGATTGCTTCCAAGGCCGGTTAGCCCACTGAAGTAACAGCATCCCGCGACGCGCCGGCAACGGGTTGGGCAGGAAATGGAGAAGAGGGGCAGCCCTTGGGGCTGCCCCTCTTGGTTGGCGTTGTGGCTTGGCTGGGTGAAATTATCCGCAATAGACTGCGCTGTAACAAACGTCAATGTCAACAGGCTTCGAACAGATAACGTTTGCGACGATTGCGCTTCTGCGGGTTGGTCAGATCGCCGCCGGGGTGGGGTGACCTGTGGCGGGGGCGGAAAGCAAAATCCCGGAGCGAATCGGTGCGCTCCGTCATTGAACCATATCGGGAGTACCCATGGAATCCTCAGCAGCAATCGAGTTGGCAAAACACATTCTCATGACCTTCGGCCTCATCCTCGCGATCGGCACCCTGAGCGGATTTCTGGCCCAGAAAATCAAAGTCCCGGACGTCGCCGTATTTCTGCTGGTGGGCATTCTGATCGGTCCGGGCGTTACCGGTCTTGTCAACATCAAGGCGGAGTCGGCGGTCAATCAGATCATCCTCATCTTCGGTTCCTGTTACATCCTGTTCGACGGTGGGGCCTCCCTGCGACTCAAGATTTTGAAGGAGGTGTTCATCACGATCACGGTCCTGTCGACCGTAGGGGTTCTGATCACTGCCGTCATCACCGCCGTGGCAGCATACTACGTGTTTTCGATCCCACCGATCGTCGCGCTGCTGCTTGCGTCGACCATCGCCTCTACCGATCCGGCCACCCTCGTCCCGGTGTTCAAGCAGGTCCGCATCAAGGACCGGGTGGCACAGACGGTGATGTCGGAATCGGCGTTTAACGATGCCATCGGCGCAATTCTCACCTTTGCGGTTCTCGGCATCGCGATGGGCAAGGAGGAGTTTTCCATGGGGGCGGCTCTGGCGGATCTCGCCCGGCAGGCGATCCTGGGATTCCTGGTCGGCGGCGCGCTGGGATGGCTCTCAGCACTGTTAATCGCCCATGTAAAATTCGCTTTCCTTCAGGAATATGCCCCGGTCGTCACACTGATGGCCGTGATCGGCGCCTATCTGGGGGCGGATAAATTGGCGGCCAGCGGTTTCATGGCGGTGTTCGTGTTCGGTATTGTAATGGGCAACAAGGACGCCTTCGGATTTCGCATGAAGGATCGAGATCAGGAGAAGATGGAAGATTTCGTGTTGACGACGGCCTTCGTTATGCGCATGTTCATCTTCCTGCTTCTCGGCGCCCAGGTGGACTTCGACCTGATGAACCGCTACCTGCTCGGGGGGGTGGTCGTGGTGGCGGTGTTCATGCTGGTGGCACGCCCCGTGACGGTATTCCTGTGCGCATTGCCCGATCGTCGCGCGAAGTGGAGCCTCAAGGAGATACTCTTCATGTGCTGGACGCGTGAGACGGGCGTCATTCCTGGCGCCTTGGCGGGCCTGCTCATGGGCATGGGGGCGCCCGAGGCCCGGTTGATCGCCTCGGTCACCTTCATCGCCATTCTGATGACCATCCTGATCCAGGCAACCACCACCAAATGGCTGGCGCGCAAGTTGGGACTGCTGCTGGAGGAGTAGGGAGACGGAGTCGTTTCCGGTTCGATATATGGGAACATATCCTCGGGGTTTTTGACCCAGCGAGGTCAAGGTTTATTGTTTGGGGGAACTGCGCAGCCCGGATTCTGATCGGCGGGCTCGCTGTCAAGGACGGCGACACAGGCAAATTTGTGCCCGATCACAACGGGAATAACCGTTTTGTTGCGCCCGGCAAAATCGCGTAAACCGAAGTAGCGAGCGGCATCTACTTCATCAAAAGATTCGGCAGGTATGTGGCGAGCTGGGGGAAAACGAACAGCAGCGCGGCGCATACCACAAGACTGATCAAGAAGGGATAGACCCCTTTATAGATGACGTTGAACGGTACTTTGGTGATGTTCTTCACGACGAATACATTCATCGCCACGGGAGGAATGACAACCCCGATCATCACGGTGATCGCAATGATGATGCCGAACCAGATGGGATCGAACCCGAGTTTCAGGATCACCGGATAGAAAATCGGTGTGGCAAGGATCATAAAGGCCAGATCGTCGATGAACGACCCTCCGGTCTGGTAGATCAGGCTGATAATCACCATGATGACGTATTTATTGAGGGCAAGTCCCACAACCCAATCTGCTGTAATCATTGGAATTTTTGTCACAGCCAGAAAATGACCCAGGATGGTGGACCCGGCGATCAGCATCAATACCATGCAGGCCGTTTTCAGAGATTCGGCGACCGACTTGACAAATCCTTTGAAATCGAGGTCCCTTCTGGCGATGGACAAGAGCAGAACCAGCCCGGTTCCCACGCTCCCCGCCTCGGTCGGGGTAAAGAGCCCTTTCATCAACCCCACGATCATCATCAGGAAAATCAGCACGACGAATCCGATCTCCGGCAGGGAGGCGATCCTCTCCCGCCAGGTCGATCGTTCCCCCTTCGGACCCAGGCTCGGGTTAATCCTGCACCAGCCGTAGATGGTCAAAATAAAAAAAGAAGCAATAATCAGCCCGGGAATGAGTCCGGCCAGAAACAATTTGCCGATAGACTGTCCTGTGATGATTCCGAAGACAACCAAGGTTACACTCGGGGGCATCAGAATACCCAACGTTCCGACCGATGCCACGATTCCCGTGGAGAGTCTCTTGTCGTAGTGATATCGGTCCATCTCGGGGACCGCGATGCTGGCAAAAGTGGCGGCTGTGGCAGGCGACGATCCGCAGATCGCCTTGAATGCCGTGGCCCCCACCACCGTCGCCATCGCCATTCCTCCGGGAATATGGCCGATGAATTTATACGAGGCGTTGTACAATCTCTTGGCAATACCCGCGTTAAAGGCGATCTGGCCCATCAGGATAAAAAGCGGGATTACCGTAAAACCATAGGAGGCAAAAACGTCGAAGATATCCTTGGCCAGCAGGTTCATGGCGGCCTGCGGGGAGATAATGATCGCAAATCCGATAACACCGACCAACGCCATGGCGAAACCGAGTTCGATCCCGGTCAGGAAGAAGAGCAGGAGCGACGCCAGGCCCAGAAGTCCAACCGTTACCTCACTCATCGAACGTCCCTCCGTGAATCTTGATGAGATCGCAGACCATGACCAGACACTGGACAAAACAGCAGATCCCGACCCCGTAGGCAACGGGATAAAACGGCATCTGGAGCGTGAGGGAAACCTCCCCCGATTTCTGCAGACCCCATCCGTACTTCAGCAGGTTCCACCCGGCGAGGAGAAAGAGGAAAAAGACCAGGCAGCGGGTGGTGATGTTGAAGAGATTTTTCACCTTTTTCGAGAACTGGGCGATGAGAAAATCGACGTAGATATGGCCCCTTAGAAAGGAGGTTCCCGGTATCGATAACCCAATTGCAACCGCACCCGACAGGGCCACCAGCTCATACGTGCCGACAATGGGTTTACCGAAACTCCTTAAAATCACATCGATGATCGTCAGAAACATGAGGAAAATCAGACTGACCCCGGCGATGACGTTCAGAAATCTGCTGATCTGTCCGACTGCTTTCAGGAATACATTCATGGGAAACTCCTTATGCGCCTCTTTCCCTGATCCCTCTCAAGATCGTTTATTGAAGTTTTTTCAGTCGCTCCATAGAGAACTTCAGCACCTGATCTCCGGGCAACCCTTTGGCTTTCATGTTGTTCAAATAATCGTCCAGCAGCGGAAGAACCTTCTTTGCCCACCGCTCATTCTCATCCTTCGACAGGGGGATAACCCTGTTTCCCTGTTTGAGGGTGGTTTCTCGGCCCGCTTTATCAATATCATCCCACGCTTTTCCCGACTTGACGATCCACTCCTCATTTAACTTCTCGATGGTCTTCTGGATATCCGGGGGCAGAGAGTTCCACTTCGCCTTGTTCATGACAACGAACATCCCCGTCGAATAAGAGGCGCCGAAATCTTCCGTCGTATATTTGACCACATCCCCCCATTTCCAGGTATTCAATGATTCCATCGGCGCCATAGAGGCATCGACGACGCCCCTGCTCAACGCATCATAGGTCTCCCCCATGGGCATCGCCACCGGGGTTCCCCCGAGGGCGGAGACAATTTTCGTCGTCAGCCCGGTGCAGCGGATCTTCATTCCCTTGATATCCTCTATCCGGTTGACCGGGGTTTTGCTGTGGAGCAGGCCGGGGCCGTGGGCATGGAGAAACATCACCTTCACACCATCCAACTCCTTCGGTTTGAATTTCTTGTAATAATCGTTGATCAATCGGGTTGCCACCGCGCCGCTCTTTATCCCCAAAGGCAAGTCCATGGCCTCCGTCAAGGGGAATTTCCCTCTTGTATATGCAAAGACCGACATCCCCAGGTCGGAAATTCCCTGTTCCACACCGTCATAACATTTGTCCGCCGGTGTCAGGGTTCCACCCGGCAAAACATCAACCTTGACCTGCCCATTGGTTCTCTTTTCCAGCTCTTTTCCCCATTCGACGGCCAATACGCTGTGGACATGGGGGGCGGGAAAGAAGACCGAATAGTTCAGTTTGATCGGTGTGGCCGCTGATGCACAAGAAGCGGAAAAAGAAAAACCGATCCAGGATAGAGATGCGATGATCATGACCGAGAGCCATTGGTTCCTCATTTTGTTCTCCTTTTTATGCTGATATCAGATATTGTCGATGACACAAACATTCTACAGTTCTCTCTTCCGGGGACATTGCCCGCTTTTACGGTTCGCTAATTGATAATATGGGGATCTTTGCTGAGGGAAGCCTGCTTGCCCATCGCGAAAGACGGACAGCAGGCATCAATACATATAGGTATAGAAGGGGATGTGGATAATATCGAAACTATGGGAGGCTGTATGCACTTTCCAACTTACTCCGTTCATGGCTTAGTAACGAGCGGTTCACTATTGTATTTTGACAGCCCTGTCAAGGGGTATTTTCTTACGTCTGCTCCTTCAACATTTCACCCGGAAGATCACTCCCATTTCGGGAGTGATCTTTCTGCTTGACATATCGTTACAAGGTTCGTATGTGTCCTATGAACTTAAATAAATTTTTCCATAAACCCAAACAAACGAAAGGAGTATGAACATGAACAAGAAGTATTTTACGGTGGTTGCGCTGATCCTCTTGCTTTGCATCGGGTTCAGCACCTCCGGCCAAACGGCGGCTTATCCGTCCAGGCCACTGGAGATTGTGGCGCCTGCGAATCCGGGCGGCGGATGGGACGCAATGGCCCGAACGATCAACCGCGTTCTCGAGATCGAGAAGCTCTATCCGCAGCCGATGGCGGTTTTGAACAAGCCGGGTGGAGGCGGGGCGGTCGGGATGGCATACATCAACATGAAGAAGGGTGATGATTACGAACTGGTGGTGTTTTCGCCGCCGTTGATCATCAATACGATCAACAAAACCTTTTCCCAGAGCTATACGACGCTGACGCCGCTGGCCAAGCTGATCACGGACTACCAGGTGTTCATCGTCAAGGCGGATTCTCCCTACAAGACATTCAATGATCTGATGGCAGCCGTGAAGAAGAATCCAGGCGCCGTGAAATTTGCCGGCGGTTCTTCCCCGGGTTCGATGGATCACCTGGCCTTCTGCAAGGTGGCGAAGCTGGCGGGGATCAATGCGAAGGATCTGTCGTACGTCGCCTTCTCGGGCGGCGGCGAAGCGCTGACCACCCTTCTGGGCGGGAATGTGGCGTTTGTCTCCAGCGGGACGGGCGAGGTTCTGTCGCACATCCAGGCGGGGACGGTTCGTGCGCTGGCGATCACCTCCAGTGTGAGGGGCAGCGGTCCCCTGAAGGATGTCCCGACCCTGAAGGAGATGGGAATCAACACCACGTATGAAGTATGGCGGGGTGTTTTCGGAGCCCCCGGTATGTCGAAGGAGGCACAGGCCTTCTGGGCGCCGACGATCAAGAAGATGGTGGCGACGAAGACCTGGAAGGAGTCCCTGGAGAAGCTTCAGTGGGTTGACGCCTACGACGATGCAACTGCTTTTGCGAAGTTTCTCAAAGACGAGGAGAAGTCATACTCAGAGTTGATGACCGACCTTGGTTTTGCAAAGTAGGAAATTATTCATTTGTGCTCCCGGGCCGGGGTGTATTTCCGGTCCCGGGACATATGGGAGCCATCGTATGAAGGAAAATAGAGAAGAACGTATCGCCAGCATTGTTTTGATCATTTTTTCCGCAACCTATCTGACGGGGGCCTTTCTCATTCCGATGCCGGCTCTCAAACAGCAGTTGGGACCGGGCGGCTTTCCGATCGCGATCGGTTTTGCGATGCTGATCCTGGCTTGCGTCTATGCCTGGCAACAGTTCCGCGGCGGGGCGACAGCGCAGGAGTCGGAGGAGGAGATCGAAAAACGGGCGGTGATCATCGGCGCGGAGGAGAAGATCGAGAAGAAGGCGGATCTCCGGACGATGGGGTTCATCCTGGGTTTGATGCTGCTCTATGCCTTCTTTTTTGAGATCCTCGGTTATGCCATATCGACGTTTTTGATGTTTATGGCGGGTGTTCTCTATCTGGACCGGCGTCATCTGGTTCGCGACGGGGTGATCGCGGTGATATCGAGTTTCTTTCTGTACTATGTTTTTACCACCTTGCTGCGGGTTCAGCTTCCTGCGGGTCCACTGAAATTTTTGGAATTTTGATGTGAAATAGCGGAGGTCCGGCATGGATTTTTTAGGGAACTTCTGGGGGAACTTGGTCCTCGGGTTCAGCGTAGCGGGGACGCCATTCAATCTGCTGCTTTGCTTCGTCGGTGTTTTCCTGGGGACACTGATCGGCGTTCTGCCGGGGATCGGCCCGATGACGGGGGTAGCCCTTTTGATACCGATCACCTTTGGTCTGAAACCGAATGCCGCGATCATTCTGATGGCCGGGATCTATTACGGGGCGATGTATGGTGGATCAACGACCTCGATTCTGGTGAACACGCCGGGCGAGTCCTCGAGCGTGGTGACCTGCCTGGACGGATACCAGATGGCGAAGAAGGGTCGGGCAGGTCAGGCGTTGGCGGCGGCGGCGATCGGTTCGTTTATCGCAGGCACCTTTTCAACCCTGATGCTGATGCTGTTCGGGCCGTGGGTGGCGGGGATCGCGCTCAATTTTGGGCCGCCGGAATTCTTCTCACTGATGGTGGCGGGCCTCACCGTGGTGACCAGTCTGGCGGGCAGGTCGCTCGTGAAGGCGCTGTTTGCAACCCTTTTCGGTCTGGCAATTGCGACGATGGGGATCGATAACCAGAGCGGGGTTCCCCGGTTCGTGTTCAACAATCCCGAGCTTATGGACGGCCTCGAGTTTCTGGTCGTGGCGATCGGGCTCTTCGCCCTGTGCGAGGTGTTTGTGAACATGGCGGACATGAAGGGGGCGGTCATGGAGAGGCTGACCATCAAGGGAAGCCTCTGGATGAGCAAGGAGGACTGGAAGCGCTTTTTCCCGTCGTGCATCCGCGGTACGCTTTCCGGTTTCTTCGTCGGCGGGATCGCCGGCGCCGGCGCGGCCGTGGCCAGCTTCGTCTCCTACGGCCTGGAAAAGAAAGCAAGCAAGTACCGCGACGAGTTGGGTCATGGGGCGATTGAAGGGGTTACGGGTCCCGAATCAGCGAACAACGCCGCCGCAGGGGGGTCTCTGATTCACCTGCTCTGCCTGGGGATTCCGGGGAGCGGCACAACCGCCATCATGCTGGGTGCCCTGCTGATGATCGGCCTGCAGCCGGGGCCGTTGCTGTTCACACAGCAGCCGGAATTTGTCTGGGGTCTGATCGCCAGCATGTATATCGGCAATGTGATGCTGCTCGTCTTGAACCTGCCTTTGGTCGGAATGTGGGTGAAACTTCTGGACATACCCCTCTACCTGCTGATGCTGTTCATCATCATGTTTTCGTTTCTCGGTGTCTACACGGTGAACAACAGTGTTCAGGACCTGTTTTTGATGGTGGGATTTGGCGTGATCGGGTACCTGATGAAGCGTCTGGATATCCCCGCCGCGCCCGTCATCCTGGGCATCGTTCTGGGCAAGCTGATGGAAGAGAAGATGCGTCAGTCGCTGGTCATCTCCGACGGGAGCCTGATGATCTTCATCAACCGCCCGATTTCTCTCTTTCTGCTTCTCCTGGCGATCGTGGCGATCTCGAACCCCTACTGGCCGCAGATCGGACGTGGTGTTCGCCGGATGTTCGGCGGGGCGCCCGCGGTTTAAAAAGCAAAGGATAAAGAACATCCTATGGCCTCTCGATCCACAAGAATTCTTCGCAAGGCTGAAGCTGGTCTCGATGAACGGGGTGATGTTCTCGTCGGTATTTCACCGGCAGAGGAGAACAGCGGCGTTCAAGTCGACTTGGAGAGCACCCTCATGTCTATGTTCGGTGACCAGATCCGTTCATCTGTTCTTGGAGTCGTCGAAGGATACGGCCTTAGAGATCTAAAGCTTACAATCCGCGACCAGGGCGCGCTCGACTATGCGATCCGGGCCCGGGTTCAGACCGCCATAGAAAGGGCTGTCAGGGAGGGCGAATAATGGCAAGACTCAGGCGCTCGCGTATCTATCTGCCGGGCAACCGACCCCGGATGATCCAGAAGGGTCCTTTGCTGGGAGCCGATGCGGTGATTCTTGACCTGGAAGACTCGGTGAGCCCGGGCGAAAAGGATTCGGCTCGATTCCTGGTGACCAATGCGATTAAATCCCTGAACTTTGGCGAGACCGAGGTCATGGTGAGAATCAACCCCCTGAGCACCTTCGGGCTGGAAGATCTTGCAGCCGTGCTTCCGGCAGGACCGGATGCGATCGTTGTCCCCAAATCTGAAAACTGTCAGGGTATTCAAGCCGTGGAAAAGGCCATCATCCAAAGCAACCTATCCAAGAGGGTGGCAATCCTGCCGCTGATCGAATCGGCGAAGGGGATTCTACACGCCTATGAAATAGCCTGCGCTTCGCCCCTTGTTGAGGCGATCACTTTTGGCGGCGAAGATTTCACCCAAGATATCGGGGCGACTCGTACCAGAGATGGAAGGGAAATTTTTTTGGGTCGGAGCATGCTCGTCATTGCTGCCAAAGCGGCGGGGGTGCAGGCTCTCGATACGGTTTTTTCGGATTTCAACGATGAAGAAGGGTTGCGCAACGACACCCTGGCCATTAAACAGATGGGTTTTGACGGCCGCGCGGCCATTCACCCCTCCCAGATTGCTATCATTCATGAGGTTTTTACCCCAACGGAAGCGGAGATCCAGCATGCCGTCAACGTGATCAAGGCTGCGGAGATCGCCCGCTGCAAAGGCAGCGGTGTGGCCGTCGTCAAGGGGAAAATGATCGATAAACCGATCATTCAGCGGGCCGAGAAGATCATCCGCATTGCCGAACGTCTGGACCTGCCGATTCCCGAACCTGAAGTATAAGGAGAAAATCAAATGCCGGACGCGAATGGTGTTATCAATGCCGTTGGCCGGAAAGTGCCCCTGGAAATCGACGGCAGGCACTATCGTCCCTATGCCGGAGTATTTGTCGAACCCCCCAAAGAGGACAAGAGACGCGTAGGGCCAAGGCTAGGCACGATACTGCATCCCGGCGACGAATGTATGGTTCCCACCCTTCGGAAAGCCATCGAGCGGATCGAACTCCGGGATGGCATGACCGTCTCCTTCCATCACCATTTCAGGGAAGGGGACAAGGTTCTCAATATGGTCATGGCGGAAATCGCCGCCATGGGGTTCAGGAACATGACCATCGCACCTTCATCT